>CXWL01111967.1_pt1 | contig 17976 bp, 16 predicted proteins | sample 590931 | NCBI WGS metagenome assembly CXWL01 (sample SAMEA3498368, study PRJEB10139) | groundwater metagenome | biome: water well; material: biofilm material | place: Germany | collected 2015-04-27 | reverse complement strand
GCGCAGAATGGTGTGCGTGTGGTCTAGACCAGCAACGCCACTGCCTAATGCGAGTTGTGGTTCATTTTGGTATTCAGCAGGCAATGCTGCCATTGATGGTGCATCAACGTAAGGTGGATTGCTGATGATGACATCATATTTTTTGCAGACATTATTTTCATCTTGGAGCGCGCTAAACATATCTGACTTAATAGCAGTGATTTGATCTTCTAAACCATAGTTGGCAATGTTGATATTTGCTACATCAATTGCATCTTGTGAAATATCAATCACATCAATCGCCGCGTTTGGGAAAGCACTTGCAAGTAAAACACCCAGACAGCCGCTGCCTGTACAAATGTCGGCGGCGCTTTCTATCATTTCCGGGAATTCAATCCATGGGCTCAAGCCGTCATTCAATAATTCTGCAATAAACGAACGTGGAATAAGTACGCGTTCATCCACATAAAACTTAAGGCCTTGCAACCAGGCTTCTTTTAGCAAATATGCGGTTGGTGTGTGCTGCGTAATGCGCTGCTTGATAAAGCTTGCTAGTTTAGTGCGCTCTGTTGTTGTTAAGCGCGCATCTAAAAAGTTATTCAGTGTGTCCATTGGCAAATGCACTGCGCTCATAATGAGCCAAACGGCTTCATCATAGGCATTATCAGTACCGTGACCGTAAAATATGTCAGAGGCTTCGAACTGGCTGACAGCAAAGCGTATCCAGTCACGAATGGTGAAGAGTTCTGTAGTCACAAGATGGTTATCAGGGTTGTTAGTTGTCATGATGTTTTTCATGTAAGTAATTTTTTTAGCGTTAATTTGTAGGTTTCTTTCAGTGGCTCAATATCTGCAACGCCTACGCATTCATTCAACTTATGAATAGTCGCATTAAGCGGGCCAAACTCAATGACCTGTTTGCAAATATCCGCGATAAATCGCCCGTCCGAGGTGCCGCCTGTGGTGGATAGCTCAGGTGTTACGCCATAAGACTGTTGAATGGCTTCAGTAATAGCTTCAACCAAGTTACCGCGTGGCGTGATATAGGGTGGTGAGTATTCCCAATCTAAATCATATTCGAGCGCATGTTTATCTAAAATGGCATAGACACGTTCTTTTAGATTGGCTTCAGTGCTTGCTGTACAAAATCTAAAGTTAAATAAAATTTCTACTTCGCCTGGCACCACGTTAGTCGCCCCCGTGCCGCCATTCATGTTGGAGATTTGCCATGACGTTGGCGGAAAATACTCGTTACCGTTATCCCATACGGTGTCTACCATGTCTTTAATAGCAGGGGTGACTAAATGAATCGGGTTTTTGACTAAATGTGGATAAGCAATATGACCTTGCACACCTTTAACTACGAGTTTGCCAGAAAGTGAGCCTCGGCGGCCATTTTTGATCATGTCTCCCACTACTTTATTACTTGTAGGTTCGCCAACGATGCAATAATCAATGAACTCACCACGGGCCTTTAGCGCTTCTACTACTTTTATGGTGCCATCTACTGCAACGCCTTCTTCGTCAGAGGTAATGAGCAAACCAATGGAGCCAACATGATTTGGATTTTCAGCAATAAATTCTTCAATACTGGTAATGAAGGCTGCAAGTGATGTTTTCATGTCCGCCGCGCCGCGCGCATACAGCATGCCATCTTTAATGGTTGGTTCAAAAGGCGGCGTGTGCCATTTATCCAGCGGTCCTGTTGGAACTACGTCAGTGTGCCCTGCAAATACGAGCAGTGGGCCAGTTGTGCCACGCCGGGCGAACAGATTGTCTACATTGCCAAAGCGCATACGCTCAATTTTAAAGCCTAGTGGCTCTAAGCGCGAAATCATCAACTCTTGGCAACCTGCGTCCTCAGGCGTATTCGAGCGCCGAGTAAGTAAATCAATGGCAAGGCTTAAAGTTTTGCTGTGAGGTGTAACTGGCAAATTGCTCATGGTAATAATTCTTTATAGGTTGCTTCAGTAAACCCCAAGCATACGATTCTTTCATCTTTTACCAAAACAGGACGTTTGATGACCGATGGTTTTCCCAGCATTAAATTGAGCGCAGAAGAGGCATCTTTAACTGCCGTTTTTTCAGCATCAGATAAGTTACGCCAGGTCATGCCGGCACGGTTGACTAGCTTTTCCCAAGGTAATTGCATTAACCAACTTTCAAGTAAAGCTTGGCTAACGCCATTTTTTTTGAAGTCATGAAACTCGTAGGCAACATCATTATTTGTAAGCCAATCACGAGCCTTTTTAACGGTATTACAGTTGGGGATGCCGAATAGCTGCATGAGATTGGTGTTTGCGATGAACGTTTTAGGTCAACGATTTAAGTAAAACCGTATTTTAACAGTATTACTGAGAAGCGCAGAGATTATGCTTGAGCGTCAGTGTTAAATGAGAAGTGATGTTAATGTAAACCTGGGCAAATCTAAACAAGGTTTAATTAGGATGCCTTGGATTTAATAAAAAACTGTCCGGTTTCTTCAAAACGTAGACTCAGGTTTTTTAGTAAACTTATAAGTCTTTCTTCAGGCAGTGGACGTGAGATCAAGAAGCCTTGCATATGGTTGCAGCCCAGTTCGGCAAGGATTTTACGTTGATCTTCTGTTTCTACACCTTCAGCCACCACATTCAATTCAAGCACATGGGCAAGTTCAATAATCGCTTGAATAATACCGCGGGTTTTATGATTACTCTCTATGTTAGCAGTAAAAGCTGAGTCTAATTTAAGTTCACTAACTTGCCAGTTTTGAAGATTAGTGAGGCTCGAAGCGTGCGTGCCAAAATCATCAATGGACACTTTTATATCGGCTGCCCTAAAACGGTTGAGTTGATCGTTGAATAACGTTTGATTCTTAAGCGCGGTTGATTCTGTCATCTCAAAAATCAAGCTGGATGTTGGTAAGTTAAAGCGTTTCAGCATTTCTGTAATATCGTTGACCATACTCGCATTTATAATTTGTTGGTGCGACAAATTGATTGAAATATTAAATGGAATATGCAGGTAATTTAATTGATGCAAAGTACGGCAGCATTCTTCAATCACCCAGTCACTAATGGCGTAACTCAAGCCAAACCGTTCGGCAGCTTGCATAAAGTCAGCAGGGTACAATAAACCTCTTACTGGGTGTTCCCAGCGTAATAGGGCCTCTGCACCCACAGGTGCTCTAGTAATACTATCAATTTTAATTTGATAATGCAGCTTAAGTTCATCGTTGGCTAATGCATTTTTCAAGTCATATTGAATTTCAATTAGTTGATCTGAAGCTAATGCGATTTCGGCGTCAAAGAAGCGAAACTGATTTTTACCATCTTTCTTGGCGCGATACATTGCAGTATCTGCAGCGCTAATGAGTTGCTCAATATTGCCGTCTTTAGGGTACATTGCAACCCCAATAGAGACGGATAAATGTACCTCAGAATGATTGATGATACAAACTTCGCGAACTGAGCCAACCATCCGCTCAACGATTGCAATGCAGTCTTCGTCAGATTCCACTTCTTCGATTATGGCTATGAATTCATCTCCGCCAATTCGTGCAACTTCATCGCAACCACGCACCGCGGTTACTAATTTTTTAGCCACTCTTTGTAATACTTCATCACCTATTTGATGCCCAAGTGAATCGTTCACTTGTTTGAAGTTATCAACATCAACAAAGGCCACCGCTAAACTAGTGCCGTTTCTTTCACTTCTTCTAATTGCAGCTTCAAGGTGTTGCATCAGTGCCCGGCGGTTTGGTAATTGTGTCAGTGTGTCTACCAGCGCCAGTTGGCTCATTTCGTGGTGATCTTCTATTTTGAATAGATTAAATTTAAATGTGTCGTAGCTAAATTTATCATAAAAAATAGCGACGATAAAAATCACTAAGAATAGACAGATAAATCCTAGCGCGACGGTTACCCCCAATAGCGTACTATCAAAAAGTAGAGGCGTATTGCTGATAGCATTATGTGGAACCTCAATTGCTGCATGGTATGTCAGGTGCACGCCAGTGATTGCCAAAGACATCATTAGTGCAAATATTGATTTTGTAAGAAATGGAAATTTACCCGAATAATTTTTGAGCCAGAACATAATTATGATGCCGAGCATGGCTACTGCAAAAGTAACCATTACAGCGAGCAAACTAATGAGTGGTGAAAATGTGACAGCTGGTTGAATTTGCACCGAGATGATGCTGAAGTAGAAAATAGCACACCCTGTGATACTGGCTAAAAGCCCGCCAGCCACTAATGATTTTAGCGGAAGTATCTTTTGGCTTGACACATATAACGGCATAACAGCAAAAGCCAAGGCAGAAAGCCATGACAATAATAAGTAGTTTAGAGCATAGCCNNTAGAACACTAAAAGTGAGTAATAACTTTCTATCATCGGCCTGTGACTTGTATAGCTTACTGACTAAGTTGAATGTGAACAATACTGCAAAGTAGCCCAATAGCATAGAAAGTACGACTAATTTAAGGTTGTAATTACTCATTATTACTAGATAGTCTAAGTCCTGTTCGGATTAGAAAATGTCTCTAAAGTTTGATAAATAAGTAATTGCAACGTTTATGCCATGTATCTCCATTGGATGCGATAAACGTGGAAAAGGCTGCAGAAGCACAGTAATGCTAGACTGCAGCCTTTTTATGGAATGATATTAGTTGGCTATTTGTTATCAGAGTAGATGCTGATCTGTCGAAATTACGACAGTTCTGCATTTAAATTCCTCGTAATAATTCGTTAATACCGACTTTACCTGGTGTCTTTTGGCTATGGCCGCTGCACTGCAGCTTAACATCGCTACGCGAGTTAGCCTCCACCGAAAGACATACCGATAATTTATCTTGAAATCGCCACCGAGATTAAATTCCTCGTAATAATTCGTTAATACCGACTTTACCTAGTGTCTTTTCATCTACTTTTTTAACGATTACTGCACAATAGAGGCTGTAGCTGCCATCTTTAGAAGGTAAGTTGCCTGAAACCACTACTGAACCAGATGGAATGCGGCCATAAGTGACGCTGCCTGTTTCACGATCATAAATTTTAGTGGATTGACCGATATAAACGCCCATTGAAATGACGCAGTTGTCTTCAACAACCACGCCCTCAACGACTTCAGAGCGTGCGCCAATAAAGCAGTTGTCGCCAATGATAGTCGGACCAGCTTGCAATGGTTCTAACACGCCGCCAATGCCCACGCCGCCAGATAAGTGCACGTTTTTGCCGATTTGCGCACATGAGCCGACAGTTGCCCATGCGTCGACCATGGTGCCTTCACCTACATAGGCGCCAATGTTAACGAATGAAGGTAATAGCACAGCATTTTTGCCGATGAATGAACCGCGACGCACCATGGCGTTTGGTACAACACGAAAGCCGCCTGTTTTGAAGTCTTCTTCAGAGTAATTGGTGAATTTTGGTGGTACTTTATCAAAATACTTGGTGCAACCAGCATCTAGCAAAATATTATCTTCCAGGCGGAATGAGAGTAGTACCGCTTTTTTTAGCCACTGATGCGTCTCCCAATTTTGAGTGGTGCCAATGCGCGATGCAACACGTAGCTTGCCTGAATCAAGGTCGGCTATCACGCTGGCAACGGCATCCTTTAATTCGGTGCTTGCATTGGCTGGATTGATATTGGCACGGTCTTCAAATGCGCCTTCAATGATGTTTTGTAGTTGACTCATGATGATGTAAATAATATTCCAAAATAAAAAAAGCAAAAAAGGGTAAAAAAGCGAAAACGCCATTTTACCCTAAACTATTAAAGATTCAGAAAGTACGTTAGATTACGCTTTGCAATGTGCTAACGTAATTATTGGCGAAGTTAATAGATTGTTATTTAGCGGTGCCAGTTTTGGCAGCCTCGTAAAGTGGTCGTACTTTTGGTGCAAGTGCGCGCAAATCTGCAATGCGGTTTTCGTTAGCTGGGTGGCTGCTAAAAAACTCAGGTGGTTTAGCTCCACCTAATTTGCTCATTTTTTGCCATAGCGTAATGGCAGCATCAGGGTTATAGCCCGCGCGGGCAGAGAGTTCTAAGCCAATTTCATCGGCTTCACGCTCTTGTTGGCGGCTATTAGGTAGTGCAAAAAAGAGTTGTGTACCCATGCCGGCAGCCTGCATTGAGGCATTGCCTACAGCTGCACTAGTGCCTTTGGTTAGCATAGCTGCCAGCGCTTGCAGGCCAAATTGTTGCACGTAAGCTTGCGACATGCGTTCACGTCCATGTTCACGTAAGGCATGCGCAATTTCATGGCCTATAACCGCGCCTAACTCGTCATCAGTGGCTTTTAGTTGATCCATGAGCCCAGTGAGCACCATAATTTTGCCGCCAGGCATGCAGTAGGCATTCACTTGGTCGCTTTTATCTAAGTTAACTTCCCATTTCCATTGCACGGCATCAGGCCTAAATACACCAACCTGCGCAATGAGTCTGTTTGAAATGGCGCGTACACGCTCTAGTTGTGCTTTGTCCACGTTAAGTGTATTTTTCTGAGTCGCTTCTTTAAGCGTTTGTGCGTATGCCTGGCTAGACATACCAACTACCTGCGAGGCGGGTATCAGCATAAATTGTGAGCGTTTTACGCCAGCAACGCTGTCTTTAGTGGTGGTTGCGCAACCGCTAAATTGAGTTGCAATGATAGTAACAAGCACCAATGTTAATTTTTTTAGGCTTGATTGTTTGATTATCATGATTAAATCCTTATTTAGATCTTAAATTTTTAACGCCAGACACTAAAGGTGACCTAAGCGTTGGTCAGTTGATAAGACAATAACGATTAACATACAAATTAGTAGATGTTACTTTACAAAAATTTACGCTAAAGTTTTATGCTGAATTCAAAAGCTGATGAAGTCCAATTAGTCTTAAAGCGATGATTAGTCGAGGTGTTAGAAAGACACTTGAGAGCCAAGCTCAACAACACGGTTCGGTGGCAATTTGAATTGGTTGGTAATGGTTTCGGCGGATCTGAATAAACCGATAAAGATTTTTTTACGCCAGTAGGCCATTTCAGATTTTTCGTTGGCGATGAGAATTTCTTTACCAATAAAAAATGAAGTGTCCATTGCATCCAAGATCAAACCTTTTTCAGCACATAGTGCTAAGTCGCGCGGCAAATCTGGTTCATCCTTAAAGCCATAGCGTACCGCCACTTTATAAAAATCATGCGGCAATACTTCTACTTCTACGCGTTCTTCAGGGCTTGAATGTGGGAATTCTAAAAATTTAACAGTCAGAATCACCACTTTTTCATGCAACACTTTGTTATGTTTCAGGTTGTGTAGCATGGCATGTGGCACGCCATCAGAGTTAGGTGTTAGAAACAACGCTGTGCCTGGCACGCGAGCGGGCGGATGAGCGCCAATAGCCTCTATAAAAGGGTCGAGTGCCATTGCTTCATTTCTAAGGTGTTGGTAAAGGAGTGTGCGGCCTGTTTTCCAGGTAATCATTAAGGTAAAAATTACAATACCAATTGCCAACGGTACCCAGCCGCCATCGGGAATTTTCAGTACGTTGGCACTAAAAAACGCGACATCGATGGTTAAAAACAGTGCAACTAGTGTACCCGTGTGCAGTTTGCTCCAGCCCCAAATGTTATGGAACACAATACCTGCTAACAAGGTGGTAATCACCATGTCGCCAGTCACTGCAATACCGTAGGCGGCGGCTAAATTACCAGACGAACCAAAGCCTATCACTAACACCATTACTGCAAGCATTAAACCCCAATTCACACGTGGCATGTAAACTTGACCCTCTTGGCTCTCTGATGTGTGTTCAACATGCATACGTGGCAAGTAGCCTAGTTGCAAAGCTTGACGCGATACTGAAAATGCACCTGTAATTACCGCTTGCGAAGCAATCACCGCAGCCAGTGTTGCCAATACGATGAGCGGATAAAGCATCCACTCTGGCGCGAGCAGGTAAAAAGGATTTTTAACGGTTTCAGGATTTTTTAATATCAATGCACCTTGCCCAAAATAATTGAGTATTAAAGCTGGTAACACGAAACCAAACCAGGCCAGGCGGATAGGATAGCGTCCGAAATGCCCCATGTCTGCATATAAGGCCTCAGCCCCCGTTACGGCAAGTACCACTGCACCCAATGCCACAAAGGCTATCCACGGACTGACCGTAAAAAACTGGATGGCATAAATGGGGTTAAGCGCGTACAAAATAGTGGGGTTTTGTACTACGCTTAGTGCACCTAATACGCCTAATGTACCAAACCAAAGTAACATCACGGGGCCAAAAAAAGCACCGACTAATGCGGTGCCCTTGCTTTGTGCCCAAAATAGAATGAATAACACCACTAAGGTAATCGGCAATATTAGCGGGTGTAGCATAGGCGCTGCCAATTCTAAGCCCTCTACCGCTGACAGCACTGAAATGGCAGGGGTAATCATGCCGTCGGCATAAAACATACATGCCCCCAAAATACCAAGTAACATAATCGTACGCTGTTTTTTCATGTCACCAGCTGCATTGCGGCTAGCCAATGCAAGCAAGGCCATAATACCGCCTTCGCCACGGTTATCTGCCCGCATAATAAATGCTACATATTTGACTGATACTACCATAATCAGCGCCCAAACAATGAGCGACAAAATGCCAAACATATTGGCTTCAGTGAGCGCTACGGGATGATGTCCTGCCGAGAAGACTTCTTTCATGGTATATAAAGGGCTGGTACCAATATCACCAAAAACCACGCCTAGCGCGGCCAAGGTAAGAGCAGAAAGTTTTTGTTTATTGCCAGTAGGAGATGACATTAAAATGAGAAGTAAATTTGATGAGACCGCTATTATCAACCAACTTAAATACTAAACCAATAGGTTTTTGATTAAACATTACAGTGAATTAATAAGGTTGAATTAGTAAAGTCAGATAGTTAACTGCTTGTTTTGTTAATCGTGGCATCAGCAGAACCCACGCCAAAGGTCAGCGTGACCTCATCTCCGCTTTGTAATTGCTGGCTTGAGGTGATAATCGCCCCCAATTTGTTTTGCACAAAGGCGTAGCCGCGTGTGAGAACTGCTTGTGGATTAAGGTGTTGCAAGTTTTGGCTGAGGCGAACCAGATGGTGTTGTTTAATTTGCAGTTGCTGATTAATACTGGCATTTAAGCGGTATGCGATTTGTGCAAGTTGAGATTTTTGTTGCTCAATTTGTTGCAGTGGTGAAATCAATCTGCGTGCTAAGTAATCTAGCGCTTGCGCACGTTGGTTTAGCAAATATTGAGTGTTTCTTGTTAATTGTTGTTTTAACTGGTTAAGTGCGCTTAACAGATTGTCGCGCGATGGCGTAGCAAGTTCAGCCGCTGCCGTAGGCGTGGCGGCGCGTGTATCTGCTACAAAGTCACAAATGGTAAAGTCGGTTTCATGCCCTACACCACTGATAGTCGGAATACTGCATTCTGCAATGGCGCGGGCGACGATTTCTTCATTAAATTGCCACAAGTCTTCAATGCTGCCACCGCCACGGCAAATAATCAGCACGTCGCATTCTGCGCGTTGGTTGGCTTGTTGAATAGCATTGGCAATTAGCATGGCGGCGCCTTTGCCTTGTACGGGAGTGGGGTAGATTACAACCGGAATGCTCGACATGCGGCGTTTTAGTGTAGTCAACACGTCTTTTAGTGCGGCGGCATCAGGCGAGGTAACAATACCAATTTTTTTGGGATGCTCAGGTAGCGGCTTTTTAAGCGAGGCATTAAACAAGCCTTCTTGCTGCAACTTGGTTTTAAGTTTTTCAAACGCTTCAAACAATGCGCCTAAACCAGCGCGCTGCAAAAATTCGATAGTGAGCTGAAAGTCGCCACGCGCTTCATAAAGCGTAACAGTGCAGCGCGCTTCGACTTTATCACCCTCTTTGGGGGACCAATCTAAATAGCTATTACGACCCTTAAACATGACGCAACGTACTTGTGCACTCGTATCTTTAAGTGAAAAATACCAATGTCCGCTTGCCGCGCGGGTAAGATTAGACACCTCGCCAGACACCCAAAATAGTGGAAAGCTTTGTGTTAATACCTGATTCGCTAAACGATTTAATTCAGAAACAGTCAGAATTTTCTTATTGGCATACAAAGCTGGTGTAGTCATGGGGCGTTATCAATTACAATGTTTATTTGTACCTTAATTATAAGCGTTAAATAATATGTTAAAGAACTTATTCAGTGGCAGACGTGGCTATGTACTGGGCTTTATCGCCTGCTTTGGTTTGGTGGGTTTGGCTTTGGCAATACAGACACACTATGACCTAAACCCTTGCCCATTGTGCATAACGCAGCGCATCGTGTTTATGGGGCTAGGGCTTTTATTTTTAATCGCGGCGTTCACTAAACCAGCCACCATGCTCAATAAAATATCCACTTTTTTGCTAGTGCTAACAGCCATGGGTGGTGCTGGTGTGGCGATTCGTCATTGGTGGTTGCAGGCGCATCGTGAAAGTATGATTGCAGATTGCGGTGTAGGTTTTGATTATATGTTTGAAAATTTTCCGCTACAAAAAGCGCTGACCCTGGTGTTTCGTGGCACGGGTGATTGCGCTGCGATTGACTGGACTTTTTTAGGGCTGAGCATTCCCCAATTGTCGCTGATTGCATTTATTGGTTTTGCGGGCTATGCCCTGTATTTAAATAGAAAATAGCCTTAAACAAAAAATAGCCCTGATAAAGAAAATAATATGGAATTTAAAACGATAGACAGTTTTGTCGGTAACACGCCGCTAGTGAAATTACAACGTATGGCGGGCAGTACCAGCAACACAATTTTGCTGAAACTGGAAGGCAATAATCCAGCAGGTTCGGTTAAAGACCGGCCTGCTTATTCCATGATTACCCGTGCTGAAGCGCGCGGCGATATTAAACCTGGCGATACGCTGATTGAAGCAACCAGTGGCAACACAGGTATTGCACTCGCGATGGTAGCCGCGATGCGTGGCTATAAAATGCTATTAGTAATGCCGGAAAATCAAAGCATGGAACGTCGCCAAAGTATGAGGGCGTATGGTGCAGAGCTGGTGCTGACGCCTAAAGATGGCAGCATGGAGCTTGCACGTGATGTTGCCTCAAAGCTGCAAGCAGAAGGCGAGGGTATCGTGTTAGATCAGTTTGGCAATATGGATAACCCGCTCGCACATTACGAAGGCACAGGCCCTGAGATTTGGCGTGATACTGAGGGACAAGTTACGCATTTTGTATCAAGCATGGGTACTACTGGTACGATTATGGGCGTTTCGCGCTACTTAAAAGGGCAAAATCCCAAGATACAAATTATAGGCGTACAGCCTGAAGATGGTGCGCAAATTCCGGGTATCCGCAAATGGCCAGAAGAGTATTTGCCTAAAATTTATGACCCTAAACGTGTAGATGAGTTGATTTACGTTGGCCAGGCAAACGCTGAAAAAACCATGCGCCGCTTAGCTGCAGAAGAGGGTATTTTTGCAGGGGTTTCATCAGGTGGCGCTTTATATGCGGCGTTACAGTTATCTAAAAAATTAGAAAACGCGGTGATTGTGTCTATTGTTTGCGATCGAGGTGATCGGTATCTTTCTACAGGTGTTTATCCATCGTAAAACTCAAATTTCAATCATGAGGTTATCTAAAATGGTTAAAACCGGATTTTTCGCTACGCTCAGAATAACATTCTATTCACTGTCAGTTCGTGACTGTCATTCTGAGCGTAGCGAAGAATCCAGTTGTTTGGAATTATCCATACCTTTGCTTTGCTTAATGGTATGTGCCACATAAAAACAGTTTTTTTTAAACTTATCACTATCTGCGGCATGGCGCTGTATAGCCTTACTGCAGAGGCAATCACAGGTATTTCAATCAAAGCCGAGCATGTTGAACATCCGCAGGGCGAGGCAAAAAATGTTGTGCTAAGCCTGAACCTTAAAAAACCTTCATCTACATTAAGTTTTAAATCAGCACTTAAACAAAAAGCCGATAAAGACTGGGCGCAGTTTAGTCTAGGTTGCGACATGCCTCAAAATATCCAGACTGGACATTGGAATTGTGCGCAAGGTCTACTTAAATCTGCGCGTATTGATTTGCCATTTAGCATTGAAATCAATCGCTTATTTACAAACGGCAAGCCAGATTTGAACGCAGAGCTGCATTTAAACAATGCAAGCTTAAGTGATGAAGCGGGCTTGCATGCGGCAGAAAAATTAAATGGCAAACTCAGTATTGCGCTAAAACAGGTGGAACGAACTTGGGTATGGCAAGCAGACCTTGATTGGCAAGCGGGGGAAGTGTTTTGGCAACCATTTTATATGGCTAATGGCGGGCATCAGTTAGTTTCAAGTGGCAAGTTAGAAGATGGTTTACTAAGTGTTGATAGCGGGAATTTGAAGATTAAAAACGCAGGTGAGCTTAGTTTTAATGGTCAAATGCGCTTAAGTGATTATAAGCTGGTTAGTTTTAATGGTAATTTGCCAAGTTTAGATTTAAGCATAGCTTATCCATTGTTATTTAAGCCTTTTTTAGAGAAAACTGCCTTTAATAATGCGGATATTGCAGGTAAGGCGGCGCTTAAGGTTGAGATAAAAAATTCTGAATTGAAGTCGTTTGAAATGCACTTAAGCGATGTAGATATTGCAGATAAAAACCAAAAATTTGCATTTTATAAAGTCAATGCCAACATCCCTTGGAACTATGATGAACCAAAGAATGTTAGTTTTGGCTATGAAAGTGGTGAGTTATTGAATTTGCCTTTAGGCAACACTAACATTAAAGCCGAGGTGAATCGTTTTGCCCTTACAACACCCAATATTAGATTGCCGATTTTAGATGGCGCTTTGAGTTTATCCGATATTTCTGCCGCACGCATTGGTTCGCAATGGTATTGGCACTTGCGCGCCAAGCTTGAACCAATATCCATGACAGATTTTAGCGCTAGTCTTAAGCTGCCGCGTATGCAAGGTACGGCCTCAGCTGAAATTCCTTTAGTGACGTATAGTGGCGGTATTCTCACCACAGATGGTAGCGTGATATTGAATGTGTTTAACGGCACCGCAACGGTGACGCAACTGACTATGACAGACCCACTAGGTAACACACCAAAACTGAATGCTGATATCGTTTTACGCAATTTAGATTTAGGTGATTTAACACGTACTTTTTCGTTTGGTGCGATTGAGGGTAAGCTAGATGGCGATATCGAAGATTTAGAGATGCAAAACTGGAAGCCCGTTAAATTTGATGCCATGGTACAAAGTAGTCCTGGCAAATACCCTAAAAAAATATCACAACGTGCTGTAGAAAATATCTCCGCTTTGGGTGGTGGAGGTGCTGCGGCCGCGGTGCAACGCAGCTTTTTACGTTTTTTTCAGCAATTTAATTATGGAAAAATGGGTTTAAGCTGCAAGCTTCGTAATGATATTTGCCAAATGGGCGGCATTGAGTCAACGGCGGAGGGGTATGTCATCGTTAAAGGAAGTGGCATACCAGCCATTACGGTGATGGGGTACAATCGAACTGTAGGTTGGAGTGAGTTGTTGGGGCGCATTAAGCGCGTGACGGATGGCAACAGTAGGACCATTGTTAAATAAATGCGTTAAAGTAGAGTTCGTAACTTAAACTTTCAACTTAAAGATAGTAAAGTAGGTTACTTAATAAAGAGGATTTATGATGAAAAATTGGATGATCGGATTAGCCTTGGCGTGCGCACTGCCCGCATGTGTCACTATCAATATTTACTTTCCAGCAGCCGCCGCAGAAAAAGCCGCAGATAAGATTATCGACGAAGTTTGGCAGCTTAAAAATGGTGAGAAACCAACTGTTAATACAGTTGAACCTGCCAAAAATCCAGCCCCATCAACCCCAGTACCAGCGCCAGCTAAATAAGGAGCAAGTCATGAAGAAAATTTTATTTGGATTATTGGTGCTTGCAGGATTGTTCCTCAGTCAGATAGTGCTTGCCGCTGCTGATTTAGAAGTTAACACGCCGGCTATTTCTGCACTCAAAGCCGGTATGCAGGCTCGGCATGGGCAGTTGGCAGCACATTATAATAGCGGTGCAGTCGGCCTCACTAAAGATGGTTTGATTGCAGTGAAAGATGCGAACGCGGTTGCATTAAAAGATAGACAGAGTCTCAACAGTTTAGTATCAGCTGAAAATGGCGATAGAAATGCAATGTATAAAGAAATTGCAATTGCTAATGGTCATGCCGAATGGGAGGCAGAGATTCGCAGCACTTTTGCGCAAAGATGGGTACAAAAAGCGCAAGCTGGCTGGTGGTATCAAGATGCTAATGGCTGGGCAAAACGCTAAGTTTAAAATTGTTTTGTAGCACCTTTACATTATGACACCTACACTTGTATTTGATATCGAGACCATCCCAGATACGGATGGTCTTCGTGTTTTGTATGGCCTACCACAAGATGCTTCGGCGGAAGATGTTGCCAATATTGCCTTGCATCAACGCCGCCAACAAAATGGCAGTGATTTTTTACCGTTGCATCAACATCGCATTTGCGCAATATCATGTGCGCTGCGCGAGGGCCATAACTTCAAAGTTTGGACACTGGGCGATGCCAGCTCATCCGAAGCCGAAATTATCCAACGTTTTTTTGATGGCATTGATAAATATACGCCGCAAATTGTTTCGTGGAATGGAGGTGGTTTTGATTTGCCCGTTTTGCATTATCGCGGATTGATACACGGCATAAATGCTAGCCGTTATTGGGATTTAGGCGAGGATGACAAAGAGTTTAAGTGGAATAATTACATTAGCCGTTATCACACACGCCATTTAGACCTGATGGATATTATGGCGATGTTTAACGCCCGTGCTAATGCGCCACTCGATGATTTGGCTAAGCTATGCGGCTTCCCAGGAAAATTGGGTATGGATGGCAGCAAAGTGTGGGATGCGTATAAAGCAGGTAAGATTGAAGATATTCGCAATTACTGTGAGACTGATGTGGCGAATACGCATTTGGTATTTTTGCGCTTTAAGCTAATGCGTGGTCAACTCTCGCCAGCAGCATACGAGGCTGAAATCAAGCTGGTGCATGATACTTTAACAAGTTACAGCACACCGCACTGGGAAGAGTTTTTAGCGGCTTGGCAGTGAGCGTGCCTTGCCGCCGATTTCCTTTAAGTCCGACAGACTGCTAGAGGGTAGGTGTGTTTTTCTTTAGTTCTGGTGTTAATGGCTCGCCTTTTTCCAACTTTGCTTTTATTTCTTTCACTGTACCCTCAATTGCAATAAATCTTTCAGGCGTGGTTGGGTGTGAAGANNATATAAACCCACATAATCTGCTTCTTGCTCAAATTCTACAGAATAAGCGTTGCCAGCGAGACCAGAACCTAATTTACTAAAATTGCCGTTGGTATTAACGCCACCAGCGGCCGCCGCAACGTCCAGTAGCAGACCAAAAATTCCACCGATAGTCGCATTTTTCTTTTTGGCATCCGTATGATTCATTGCGTTGTGTGCTAGTTCGTGGCTAACGACTAACGCAATTTCTTCATCAGTTTTGAAAAAATCCATCATGCCTTTATAAACAACAATATTCTTACCATCAGCGTATGCATTTTTTACATCATCAGGCGCAAGCTGTACAGTGAAATCGCATGACTTAACTGGCGTAATTGATACATTATTTTCAGCGCCTGCTCGTGAAACAGTCATTTCCACTGGTGTTAAAGTTTTACCTGCATCTATTAGTTTTTGATTTAATTGCTTCTCAACGTCTTTACCAATAGGAACGAGCCAGTTATTGATAGATACTAAAATATCACCCTCTTTAATCCCGGCTTTTTCAGCGGGTGATTGTGAGGTCACGTTGAGTATTTGAAATTTTTCTGATAAATCATACTTGGTTTTAGCCGCCTCTTTTAAAGCAGGGCTAAAGCTACTTTGGTTCCAAAAATTAAACCCGTAATAGCTGCCAACCTTTTCACCACATAAACTCTCGCCACTGGTGATAATTTTTGATGAGACATTTTGTAGTCTTTTATAGTTACTCATGTAGTCTTCGACTACAAGCATTTGTTGTTTTTTAGCCTCTGCCGAAGCATTTTCGTTACTGACTATAGGCATGCGTGTTTGTGGTGTGGCGCAGCCAATTAAAGCAATACTGGCACTTAAGATCATTAGGTTGGTTGTAGGTTTGAACATTGTTTTTTCTCTTATTATTGAATGATGTTTAATTGATTCTGCTGTTTTTGTTGGGAACTAAACAAACCAAAGAATTGCTTATTCGTTTAGCATCAACGTATCTTCTTCTACTTCATCTTTCCAATTTAAAATTACTTTTTGGTTGGTGTTTTCTTCAATTGATAATTTATGACGTAGTTTTACGCCATTGTTGCTGGCTAATATGGTGTATGTTCCAGTGGGTAGATTCACATACAGCACAGGTTTTGCGCCCCTGACCCTGAACACCATTTTATCTTGCTCGTTGTAAATGTTCACATTTATATCGGTCGCAGAACGACCAATGGCACCTTCTGAAAACAATAGGTTAAGGGTGAATCGTTTTGCGTAAGGGCGCATTTCAAGTACTTCGTCATGGCCAATGCCACCTGTCATGTAATTAAAACCGCCCGCTGAAATACGAATTTGTGGAGGCGCTGCCTGAGCTACAGTTGCCAAATTAAGCGTCAATAAAATAATAGCCGCATTAAAAACGATGAATACTTTTCTCATTACCAACCTTTTTCTTTAGATTATTAAGCGTCAATAACGCTGTTGCTGAGTTAGTTTAACAAAGTTGGCTAATTTACACTAATCTCGTTACCATCTAACCAGATGGCTAAGTTAAAATAGCGCTTATGAGAAAAAGACGCAATAGATCTACTACAGACATTTCACAAACCCCTATCTTAACTACCATTATTGAGTCGTTGGATCAGGAAGGGCGGGGAGTTGCCCATGTTGAAGGTAAAACTATTTTTATTGATGGCGCTTTACCACATGAGAAAGTCACATTTCGCTCGCATCGCATTAAGCCGAGTTATGAGGTTGCCAATGTTGTTGAGGTGCTAAAGCAATCAAATCAAAGGGTGACGCCTAAGTGTAAGCACTTTGGCCTGTGTGGTGGTTGCAAATTACAACATCTGGATTTTGCGGCACAAGTTGCGGCAAAGCAACGATTGCTTGAAAATGATTTATGGCATATAGGCAAAGTAAAGCCTGAAAATATGCTACCACCGTTATATGGCCCGACTTGGGGCTATCGCCATAAAGCGCGTTTGAGCGTTAAGTATGTGGAGAAAAAACAGCGCGTATTGGTGGGTTTTAATGAAAAAGCCACTCGCTTTGTGGCTGATATGAATAGTTGTGAAGTGCTGGTACCCGAGGTCTCGGCACTCATAGCACCATTACAACAACTTATTATGCGGCTTAGTCTGCGCGACAAACTTCCGCAAATTGAGTTGGCAGTAGGCGAGGCTGTAGAGAATAAGCCAGTAATCGTGCTGATTTTGCGCATTATGGCAATGCTTGCTGCGGAAGATGAAATATTACTAACCGCGTTTGCGGATGACCATGCCGTGCAAATTTGGACACAAACTAAAGGCCCAGATACGATTAAGCCATTTTACCCATTAGGCTCAGTAAAAGTATTGCCAGAACTGAAATACAGCCTGCCAGAGTTCGGTCTAACGTATCCGTTCAAACCTAACGAATTCACGCAAGTGAACCCACAAATCAATCAAGTGATGATACGCCGAGCGATGCAGTTACTTAACCCTCAAGCTAATGAAAAGATTGCTGATTTTTTTTGCGGTATTGGTAATTTTACATTGCCTGTTGCCCGCAGCGGTGCGCAGGTATTAGGGCTGGAAGGCTTGGCTAATTTAGTAGAGCGTGCCAATGAAAGTGCGCAGCTAAACAATATCNNTTAGGTCACTTTGATAAATGGCTGGTAGACCCTCCGCGTGATGGTGCGTTTGAGTTGATTAAATCGTTGGATGATAGCAATGGTCCACAGCGTATTGTGTATGTGTCATGCAACCCAGCCACTTTGGCGCGCGATGCAGGTG
>CXWL01003856.1_pt2 | contig 17976 bp, 14 predicted proteins | sample 590931 | NCBI WGS metagenome assembly CXWL01 (sample SAMEA3498368, study PRJEB10139) | groundwater metagenome | biome: water well; material: biofilm material | place: Germany | collected 2015-04-27 | reverse complement strand
CAAGAACAACTCGGACGGCAAGGGCAACAGCTACGGCTATCACGAAAGTTACCTCATGTCGCGCGCGGTGCCTTTCGAGCGCATCGTGAAGGTCTTGGCGCCGTTCTTTGTAACGAGGCCCATCTTCGCAGGGGCGGGGAAAGTCGGCGCAGAGAATGAGACCAGCCGGGCGGATTATCAGATCTCGCAGCGTGCGGATTTCTTTGAGTGCCTCGTCGATCTCAATACGATGGTCCGGCGCCCCATCGTGAATTCACGCGATGAACCGCATGCGGAGCATGCCAAGTATCGGCGGCTGCACGTGATTGTCGGAGATGCCAATATGGCGGAACTGTCGACCTATCTCAAGGTCGGCACGTTGTCTATTGTGTTGGACCTGCTCGACGCCGGTGTGGATGTGCCCCAGATCGAGTTGGAGGACCCGGTTCAAGGCATCAAGCAGGTGTCGCGCGATTTGACGATGAAGGAGCCGCTCAGACTCACGGGGGGACGATTGACGACGGCGGTGGCGATTCAACGCGCCTATTTGAAGGCCGCCATGGGATACTACGCCTGTCACGATCTCTCACAGGTCACGAAAGATATTCTCGTTCGCTGGGAAGACGTATTGGATAAGCTCGAACAGGATCCCCGGATCTTGGTGCGCGAGTTAGATTGGGTGGCGAAGCGCCAGATGATGGAATCCTATATGGAGCGCAAGGGCTGTGGGTGGGACGACTCTCGCATTCGGCTCATGGATCTGCAGTATCATGACGTGCGTCCCGATAAGGGCCTCTATTTTACGCTTGAGCGCAGTCATCTGATCGAGCGCATCGTGCAGGAATCCGAGATTGCGCGAGCGGAGTTCACCCCGCCTCCGGGAACACGCGCCTATTTCCGTGGACGCTGTGTCAGCAAGTTTACGAAGTCGGTCTATGGAGCCAGCTGGACGTCGGTGCTGTTCGATGTTGGCAACAAGCAGGTCAAACGGGTGCCGCTGATGGACCCGCTTCGAGGGACGGCATCATTGACGAGTGACCTCCTCGATCAGGTTGACACCGTCGACGAATTGCTGGCGAAACTGAAGGCGTAATGAAGAAGGATCACTTGCGATTCACATTATGAAATTGCCATTTCTTCCTAACCACGACGACCCGAGTTTCTTCGACTTTTTAACCCAGCAGCACCCCGCGCTGACGCCGGCCGGCCGCAGCGGTTTTCTGTCGCCTCAGGCCGGGACGGAACCGATGCGAGGAGCCGGACCGATGACGGTCCCTCACGCCACCACGGTGCTGGCGATCAAGTATCAACAGGGCGTCGTGATTGCGGGAGACCGCCGGGCGACGGAAGGGTTTCAAATCGCCGAGCGCCGAATCGAGAAAGTCTTCAAGATCGATGACTATTCCGCGATGGCGATCGCCGGCGCGGCCGGTCCCTGCATCGAAATGGCCAAGCTGTTCCAGGTCGAACTGGAGCATTACGAAAAAATCGAAGGGGTGCAACTCTCCTGTGAGGGGAAGGCCAACAAGCTCGGACAGATGGTCAAGGCCAACCTGCCGATGGTCTTTCAAGGGCTGGTCGTCATGCCGCTTTATGTCGGTTACGACTTGAAGCGTGCGGAAGGCCGCATCTTCAAGTACGACCTCGCAGGCGGCCGGTACGAAGAGTCGGATTATCATGCCATCGGGTCGGGCGGGAAAGATGCACGCAATACGATGCGGGAGCATTTCCTCAGGGGCCTGGCTGAGCCAGACGCACTCAAGTTAGCATTGCTGGCCCTGTACAATGCGGCAGACGATGATGTCGGCACCGGGGGGCCTGATCTGGTACGGGGCATATACCCCACGGCAAAGATTGTGAATGAGCGCGGGATTACCGATGTGCCCGAGCAGCAAATCCGTAGTATCTATGACGGGTTGATCGCGACCCGCCGCTCCAAGGAGAACTAAGCATGCCGATGCCCTATTACGTCTCGCCCGAGCAGATGATGCAGGACAAGGCGGAGTATGCCAAGAAAGGCATCGCCAAGGGCCGTTCCATCATTGCCATCGAATATGTGAATGGCATTCTTCTCGTCGCGGAGAATCCCAGCGCTTCGCTCTATAAAATCTCCGAGATCTACGACAGCATCGCCTTTGCGGGGGCCGGCAAGTACAGTGAGTTTGAAAATCTCAGGAAAGCCGGCATCAGACATGCCGACCTCAAGGGATTCATGTACAGCCGTGAAGATGTGACGGCTCGCTCTCTGGCAAACGGTTACTCGCAAAGCCTGGGCACCATTTTCAGTCAGGAGCAGAAGCCGCTGGAAGTGGAAATCCTGGTGGTGCAAGTCGGGCACAACGGCCATGCGAACGAGATGTACCGTATCTCCTTCGACGGCAGCATCATTGATGAGCGGACCTTTGCGGTCATCGGAGGCAAGTCGGAGGCCGTGCAGGCCCTGTTAAAGGAGAAGGGGCTCACGCAACCGCCTGAGCTTCGAGAGGCCCTGTCGCTCTGTATTGCTTCGCTTGAACAGATCGGAAGCCAGAAGCTCTCGCTGGAATCGCTGGAAGTCGCAGTCCTCGACCGCACCCGCGAGGGCCGACGGTTTCGACGGTTGTCGCCTGCCGAGACCAAACCCCTCCTCTCTGCCTAGCAGGATGCTGAAAAAGCTCGCCAGCGTAAGAATGCCGCTATTTGGTTTGTTTAGTCTGTCTCGTTTGTTTGGTTGAACGAAACCAACCAGATAAACAAAGCAAACCAGATCAACCAGACAAACCGAGCCCGTCCCTCTTCATCGTTGGATCGTGTGCTTCTGTTGAACAAGGCGTGGGCGGCTGGTATTCTGTGCATACGCCTATGCTGGAACCAAGTCCTCTGAGACGACGGATCTTCGGTTTGGAGAATGAGTATGGTCTCATCTTTTCTCCGAACGGGAGGGTCTATCTTCCGATGGAGAAGGTCCTGGGCTATATTTTTGAAGGCCTCATTCCGAACAGTTGGCCCTCCAACGCGTTTCTGGCGAACGGGGCGCGCTTCTATCAAGACACCGGCTGTCATCCTGAGTACTCCACTCCCGAGTGCGACAACATCCGGGACCTCGTCATTCATGATAAAGCCGGTGAGCGGCTTCTGGAAGCCTGCTTGCCTGCGGCCGAAGAACGCTTACGAGAAGAAGGCCTGTCCGGCGAGATCTACATTTTCAAGAACAATACGGACTCCCTCGGCAATACCTACGGTTGTCACGAAAACTTCTTGATGCGCCGCGACGTCGATTTTTGGAAAGTCACGGAGCAGCTCATCCCATTTTTCGTCACGCGGCAGATTTATAGCGGAGCGGGAAAAGTATTAAAAGTATCCGGCAAGCCGCAGTACTTTATCTCGCAACGGGCCCAACATATTCACGAGAAGACCTCCTCCTCGACGACCTCGTCTCGCAGCATCATCAATACCAGAGACGAGCCGCATGCCGATGCGGAACGCTACCGGCGGCTCCATATCATCGTCGGGGATTCCAATATGTCGGAGTTCGTGACCTATTTGAAGGTTGGGACGGCGGCGTTGGTCCTGTCGATGGTCGAAGAGGGGTACGGAGTCTCAGGGATGGAACTCGAGGACCCAGTGAAAGCCATTCGGGAGATTTCTCGCGATCCGACGTTAAAGCGGAAGGTCAAGCTGGACGATGGACGCCAGCTGACGGGCGTGGAAGTTCAGCGGGTCTACCTGGATCGCGCGCAGGAATATTTGGCTCAACAAGAACACGATCCGGCCCTAGACGATGTGTGGAAGAAATGGGCCATGGTCCTCGATAAGCTCGAAGAGGACCCGATGCAGCTGGTGCGAGAAATCGACTGGGTGACCAAGCGGCATCTCATTCAATCCTATATCGACAAGAAAGATTGCGGCTGGGACGATCCGCGCGTCTTCCTGCTCGATCTCCAATATCATGATGTCAAACGGACGCGTGGCCTGTATTATCTGATGGAGTCGAAAGGGCTGATCGAACGGGTGGTGGAGGAGGACGCGGTGCAACGGGCCATGTCGATTCCGCCGCAGACCACGAGGGCGAAGGTGCGTGGCGATTTCATCCGATTCGCCCGTGCGAAGAATCGCTCCTATACGGTGGATTGGACCTATCTGAAACTCAATGGCTACTGGGAAGAAACGATCCTCTGTATGGATCCCTTCAGCGCCGTGAATCGGCGCGTGGACGAATTGCTCTCGCAGGTAGGGGGGCTACGGCTGTACCGATGATGCTGACCGCGTTCAAACAGGCGCAGTTACGGATTTCACGATTGGACCGAACGCTGATCATGGCGGTCGTGTTGCTGTGCAGCGTTTTCCCCGTCGAGTTATTTCCGAACACGCCGCCTCCCCCGAAGGGCCTCGACGGCCAATACAGCGGCAAGCAGGGGCAGGTGCTGGTGGTGAAGGTGAAGGGCGAAGAGCAGGCGACGGAAGTGAAGGGCAGATTTCTTGAACGGACGATTCCCTTCTTTCGGGAGTTCAGGCCTGGGGAGCCGGCCGGCTTTGTCGGGCTGCTGGGGATCGATATGCAGGACGATCCCGGGACCTATGAACTGGCGGTTGAAGTGAAACAGGGCGAGCAGGCGAAGCAGCTGAGCTTCAACGTGCTGGTGGCCAAAGAGAAGTTTGCCGTCGAGCATCTGAAGCTGCCTAAAGAGAAAGTCGATCTGGATGAGAAGGCGGTGGCCCGCTGGAAAGCCGAGCAGGAACAAGTGAAGCAGGCGCTCGCGGAGAACTCACGGCTGAAACTCTGGCACAGCAACTTCGTGGAGCCGGTGAACGGCAAACGCACCGGGATTTTCGGCAGTGTGCGCATTATGAACGGTCAGCCGAGAAATCCCCATAATGGTGAAGACATCGGTGCACCGATGGGGGCCGATGTTGCGGCCACGAACGACGGAATCGTCCGCATCACCGTCGATCATATTTTCTCCGGCAGAGGCGTCTTCGTCGACCATGGTTTGGGTTTCTATTCGATGTACTTCCACCTGTCCGAGATCCTGGTCAAAGATGGTGACCTGATCACAGCGGGGCAAATCATCGGCAAAGTCGGGGCGACCGGCCGCGCCACCGGCCCGCATCTCCATTGGGGCGTCAAACTCAACGGCGCCCGTGTGAATCCCTACGCGCTGCTCGATCTGCCGTTCAAGAAGGGTGTAGCTCCCGTTATGAGTATCTCGACTCCCGCCTCTGAAACCACATCTATCCCTGAAGCCGTTCAAGTCGCACAGTAGGACGTAGGGCAGCAGCGGGGCTGCCGCTGCGCTCAGTCGCACCCTTCTCGCTCGTCTTGCCTCAATCCCCCCCTCGCCACTGGCCCCTAGCCATTCCTATTAAGCCTGGGTGATTTCTTGCGGGGAAAGGGGTATTCTGCGGCCGCCATCTGCCTTTTTCATTGATTCATGTCCAGTATGAGCAAACTCACCCTCAGTCAGCTATCCAGCCTCCTATTCCGCGCCTGTGACGACCTGCGCGGGAACATGGATGCGTCCGAATATAAAGAATATATCTTCGGCATGCTCTTCCTGAAACGGATGAGCGATCTCTTCGATCAGGAGCAGGAGCAACTGGCCAAGGATCTCAAGTCGCGCGGGATGTCGGAGAAGCAAATCGCGGCGCAACTCATTAACTCCGACAAATACACCTTCTTCGTTCCTGAGAGGGCGCGTTGGTCGAAGATTCGCCATCTGAAGACCAATGTCGGGAGCGGACTCAATAAAGCCCTCGAAGCGCTGGAAGACGCCAACGTCGAGGCGCTCCAGGATGTGCTCAAACACATCAATTTCAACCGCAAGATTGGCCAGCGCACCCTCGACGATGACACGCTGTCGAACTTCGTGCAGAACTTCGAGAAGATTCCGCTGCGGGATGAGAATTTTGAGTTCCCCGATCTGCTCGGTGCGGCGTACGAATATCTCATCAAATTCTTTGCCGATTCGGCAGGGAAGAAGGCGGGAGAGTTCTACACACCGGCTGATGTGGTGCGGACACTTGTGGAGATCGTCGATCCTCATCCTGGCATGAGCATCTATGACCCGACCTGCGGCTCTGGCGGCATGCTGATTCAGACACGCGATTATATTCGTGAGTGCGGCGGGAACCCGAAGGACGTATCGTTCTTTGGCCAGGAGAGCATCGGGACCACCTGGTCCATTTGTAAAATGAACATGCTGTTGCACGGCATTGCTGATGCCAATATCCGCCAGGAGGATACGATCCGTCGCCCGCAGCATAAGGCCGAGAACAATGAACTGAAGCGCTATGACCGCGTCCTCGCCAATCCGCCCTTCAGCCAGAACTACATCAAGAAGGACATCGAATATCATGGCCGGTTTGCTGTCTGGATGCCGGAGAAGGGCAAAAAAGCTGATCTCATGTTCGTCCAGCACATGCTGGCCGTGCTCAAGGCCGACGGAAAGATGGCCACCATCATGCCTCACGGGGTGCTCTTCCGTGGCGGTGAGGAGAAGGAAGCGCGCAAACATTTCATCGAGCGGGGCTGGCTGGATGCCGTCATTGGTCTGCCGGCCGGGCTCTTCTACGGCACGGGCATTCCAGCCTGCGTGCTGGTGATGAACAAGAAGGACACGGCTTCCCGCAAACACGTCTTATTCATCAATGCCGACCGGGAATACCGCGAGGGGAAGGCACAAAACTTCCTTCGCCCTGAGGACATCTCGAAGATGGTCCATGCCTACCGTGAACGGAAGAATATTGCAGGCTATGCCCGTCTCGTGCCGGTGAGTGAAATTGCTGCCGAAGATTTCAACTGCAACATCCGGCGCTATGTGGACAATGCACCGCCGCCTGAGCCGCACGACGTACGCGCGCATCTGCAGGGCGGAGTGCCAGTGGTGGAGATCGACGCACTCAGCCACTTCTGGAAGAACTATCCAGGCTTGCGCGAACGGGTGTTCGTTCAACGAAGCAAGGACAACACGTACTCGGATTTCTCGCCCGTCGTGACAGAGCGCCGCGCACTCGCGGAGTTGGTCAAGAGTGACCCTGGAGTGGCCAAGGCAGATGGCCGTTTTGTAGAGAAATTGGAGTTGTGGTGGAAAGAGCACCTTCCGCTCATCGAAGCCCTCGCGCCGAAAAATGGCAAACGGGGTAATGTCTATGAGCTCCGCCGCCAGTTGTTGCTTAGTATTGCGGCCACATTCGCCAAGCAGGACCTTCTGACCGAGCACCAAGTGCGCGGCGCATTGGCCAGCTACTTCGAGTTCTTCAAGCCGGAGTTCAAATCCATCGCTTTCAGCGGATGGGGACCGGAACTGATTCCCGACGACGACATCCTCCAGAGCCAGTTCCCTGAGATTCTGGCCGACATGGAGCAGAAGCGTCTCCGTCTTGCCGAACTGTCCGCCCTCTTTGCCGCTGCCGATGAAGAGGACTACAAGGATAGCGACGATATGGGTGTGCTGCCGGATAGCGAGGTGAAGGCTCTCAAAGCTGAACTCAAGGAAGCGAAGGCTCAGGCCAAGCTGGCAAAGAAGGAACAGCGGGACCAGTCCGAGTTCATTGCTCGTGCCGAGTCTGCCGAAAAACGGCTCGCTCGCCACAAGGGACTAGAGGACGAGGAGCGGCAATTGAAGGCCGACCTCCGTGCCACGGAAAAGAAGAAGGAAGAACTGGTGACTGCCGCTCGCGGGAAGATCGACCGGGACGAAGCCCGCCGCGTGATCCTCGACCGGCTCCACCGAATACTCGTTCAGACCTATGAAGGCTATCTCCGCGCCGACCAACAAGCCTGTACCGCTGCGCTGGAAAATCTGTATGCAAAGTATGCTGTCACAGCCAAGACTATTGAGGCCAAGCGTGATGTCGAGGCTGCGAAACTAAGAAAGTTTTTGGCGGAGCTGGGATATGAGTGAAGCTCCGATCGCTGCAATTGCAGATGTGAATCCACCGCTTCCTCAGCATGTTCGCGACGAAGAACTCGTCAGCTTCGTCAGAATGGCAGATGTGAAAGAGGGAGGAGGTCTGGCCTCTTCTGCAGATGTTCGATTCGGTTCTGTGAAATTCGGCTTTACACGCTTTGCCGAGGGAGACGTAATCTTTGCCAAGATTACGCCATGCATGGAGAACGGAAAAGGAGCATTAGCCACTTCCCTGACGAACGGTATTGGATGTGGAAGTACCGAGTTTCATGTTCTTCGTGCCAAAGGTGATGCCTGTCCAGCTTTCATCTATCAAGTCCTCCAGTCAAAGTGGTTTCGTCAGAAAGCTGAAATGAACATGTCCGGGTCAGCCGGACAGCAGCGTGTTCCATCGAGTTTTTTTAGCCAACGAAAAGTTTTCATTCCGGAGCCTTCGCAACAGCGCAGAATTGCCGAAATTCTCTCGACGGTGGACGAAGCGATTGAGCAGACGGAGGCGTTGATTGCGAAGTATCAGCAGATCAAGGCTGGGTTGATGCAGGACCTGTTTACCCGTGGCCTGTCCCCCGAAGCCTCGGCGAAGGGGGACGTCACCTGGACACTCCGTCCCACCCACGCCCAAGCCCCCCACCTCTACAAAGAGTCACCCCTCGGCTGGATTCCGAAGGAGTGGAGTGCAGAGCTTCTCGACAGGCTCTCTCTTCGAGGCAGCGGGCATACTCCAAACAAGAATCAACCAGACTTCTGGAATGGTGGTATCAAGTGGGTCTCCCTCGCCGACTCATGGCGACTTGATCGGCTGTACATTTCAGAAACCGACAAGGAAATTAGCCAGTTGGGCATTGAGAACTCTTCAGCGGTTTTGCATCCGCCCGGCATAGTCGTCCTATCGCGAGACGCGGGTGTTGGAAAGAGCGCCATCACCACATGCAGCATGGCGGTGAGTCAGCACTTCATGTGTTGGCGATGTGGCCCTCAACTGGATAACCACTATCTTTATTATTGGCTCCAATACCGAAAACGAGAGTTCGAAAATATCGCTACCGGGAGTACGATCCCGACAATCGGGCTCCGCTTCTTTAAGTATTACCGTATCAATGTCCCGACAGACATTGAAGAGCAAAGGCACATCGGTTCGGCGTTGCTTTCGGCGGATCACACGATTTTCTCTTTGGAGACAGACGTTGGGAAGCTCCGCCAACAAAAGCAGGGCCTCATGCAAGACCTCCTAACAGGCCGCGTGCGTGTGAAGGTGGGTGAAGCGGAGGAGCAGTCATGAGCGCGAAACGCTCGAAGCCCTCCGTGACGAAGAAGAAAGCCAAGGTCTCTCGTGCTGTGAAAGTGGCTGCCATGCCGGGGCTCACCGGAGTAGGTCTGTTGCCGGAGTTGCGAGGCCTGATCGCCGCGACGCGCCAGTCCGTGGCGCACGGAGTGAACAGCGCTTTGGTGCATCTCTATTGGCAGATCGGCGTCCGCATCCGCAGGGATATTCTCGCCCATCAACGAGCCGAATACGGCAAACAGATTGTCGCTACGCTGGGGCGACAATTGGAAGCTGAGTTCGGGCGAGGCTTCGGCCGACGAAATATTTTTCGCATGATTCGATTCGCCGAGGTCTTTCCGGATCGGAAGATTGTGTCAGCACTGATGACACAATTGGGATGGACGCACTTCTTGCAGATCGTTCCCATGGACGATCCGCTCAAACGCGACTTCTACGCCGAAATGTGCCGCATCGAGGGCTGGAGCACGCGCCTGCTCCAGCAGAAGATCGATGGCATGCTCTACGAACGCACAGCTCTGTCTAAAAAGCCTGCGAAGCTCATCAAGCAAGAACTCACGGCGTTGCGCGAGGCCGATACGCTGACGCCGGACCTCGTCTTCAAAGACCCGTACGTGCTCGATTTCCTGGGTTTGCGGGACACCTATTCGGAAAGAGACCTGGAAGCGGCGTTGCTGCGAGAAATCGAGCGCTTCCTGCTGGAACTGGGCGCGGGCTTCGCTTTCGTCGAACGGCAGAAGCGGATCACGCTCGACGGTGACGACTACTATCTCGACTTGCTCTTCTATCATCGCCGGTTGCGGCGGCTGGTGGTGATCGAGCTGAAGCTGGGAGATTTCAAGCCTGCTGATTCCGGCCAGGTGGAGTTGTATCTGCGGTGGCTGGATCGCCATGAACGCCAGCCGGGTGAGGAACCGCCGCTGGCGATCATCCTATGCGCGGGGAAGAAACAGGAAACGGTGGAATATCTCGACCTCGGGCGCAGCGGCATTCACGTGGCCGAGTACCTGACCGAGCTGCCGCCCAGGGAAATCCTTCAGCAACGCTTCCATGCGGCCGTGGCGCAGGCCCGGGCGAGGCTGGAACAGCCCAGTAGAGAGCGTCGGCGGTAACTTCATGTCCGAATACCTCCACGTCGAAAAGCCATTCCTTGACCAGCTTGCCTCTCTGGGCTGGACAGTCATCGACCAGGGGCAAGGCTTCATTCCCTCCGACCCGGTTGCCAGCCTGCGCGGGAGCTTCCGTGAGTGGCTCCTGCCGGAGGTGTTCCGCACGTCGATCCGCTCGCTCAATCGCACTGCCGATGGTGAAGCATGGCTGACTGACCGTCAGCTGGATGATCTCCGCGACCAGATCGTGCGCCAGCCTAGCCGCACATTGCTGGAGGCGAACGAGGCGGTGCAGGCGCTCCTCTTCAAAGCGCAAGTGGATGTGAACGAGCTCACTGGGGAGGCTGACCCGGTGGTGCGGTTGATGGATTTCGCCCATCCTGAGCGGAACCAGTTTCACGCCATCAACCAGTTCCGCATCGATACGCCAGGCTGCGTGAAGAGCTGCATCATCCCGGACATCGTCCTCTTTGTGAATGGCCTTCCGCTGGTGGTGGTCGAGGCGAAAATCGGCGATCCCAATACGGCCTACCCGCTGCACGCGTCCTTCGAACAATTGCTCCGCTACAGGAATGCGCGCCCTGAGACGATTGCCGCCGGATTGCGCGAAGGCGAGCCGCGCCTGTTCTATTCCAACCTGCTCCTCGTGCGGACCTGTGGTGAGAAGGCGGAGTTCGGCACGATTACCTCCGGTCACGAACATTTTCATGCCTGGAAAGATATCTGGCCGGAACGCCGCCGCTCCTACCAGCCACCGCTTGGCATTGTGCGTGAGCAGGAAACAATGATTCAGGGTCTGCTCGCTCCGGACACATTGCTTGATCTGCTGCGCACCTGCACGGTCTTTATGGATACGGACGAGGGCAAGCGCGTGAAGGTGGTCTGCCGGTACCAGCAATACCGGGCCGCCCGCCGCATTGTCGAACGGTTGCGCAGGGGCAAGACGGCTGAGGAACGATCCGGCGTCGTCTGGCACACGCAGGGCTCCGGCAAATCGCTCACGATGGTGTTCGTCGCCAGGATGCTGCGGGTCTCTTCCGATCTGGCCGACTTTAAGATTGTGATGGTCAACGACCGGATCGACCTGGAAGCGCAGCTGTCTTCGACCGCCCGCCTGATAGGCGGGAAGGTGAACATCATCGCCAGTACCGCCCAGCTCCGTGAGCACCTGAGCACCGATGCGTCCGATGTGAATATGGTGATGGTCCACAAGTTCACGGAGCGGACAGAAGAATTGCCGCTGATGGTCGCGGAGACGCTCGCCCGCTATGGCAAACCACCGGCAGCGGAGACCTTCGGCGTCGTGAACCGGTCGGAGCGGATTCTCCTGATGATCGACGAGGCGCACCGCACACAAAGCTCAGATCTCGGCGATAACCTCTTCGAGGCCTTCCCGAACGCGACCAGGATTGCCTTCACCGGAACTCCTCTCATTACCGAGCAACATGGCACGAGACGGACGGTGAAACGGTTCGGGGAGTATATCGATACGTACAAGCTGATGGACGCGGTCAACGACCACGCGACGCTGCAAATTCTCTACGAAGGCCGCACGGCGGATACCGCGTTGAAGGACAAGCACGGCTTCGATACGAAATTTGAAGACTTGTTTAAGGAGCGCACGGAGGAAGAGCTGCTCGCCATCAAGAAAAAGTACGGCGCGAGCGGCGACATCCTTGAAGCAGAAAAGCGCATCGAGGCCATTGCCCGCGATTTAGTGGGCCATTATATCGACAACATCCTGCCCGATGGATTCAAGGCGCAGGTGGTGTGTCACTCCAAGCTGGCGGCCATCCGGTATCAACAGTTCATACGCGCGGCACTGGTCGAGCGGCTTGAATTGGAGAAGCAGAAGCCTACGCCTCAGCTGGACTTGATCCGGCGCATCGCGTTTCTGAAGGCGGTGGTGGTTGTGTCGTCCGATGCGACGAATGAGCTTGCGGTGATTACGGAGGCCCGCAAGGAGGCCAAACGTTGGAATGCGGTGGAGAACTTCTGCAAGCCTTTTGATCTCGATGATCCGGATAAGGACCTCACGGGCATCGCCTTCCTGATTGTCTGCGACATGCTGCTGACCGGCTTCGATGCGCCGGTCGAACAGGTCATGTATATCGACAAGCGCTTGCGCGAGCATAACCTGCTGCAAGCCATCGCCCGTGTGAACCGTGTGTCGAAGGGCAAGTCTCGCGGCTTTATCGTGGACTATATCGGATTGGCCAATCATCTGACCCATGCCTTGTCTATCTATGCCGAGGAAGACGCGCAGGACATTCAGCAGGGGCTCAAGAATCTGCTCACAGAAGTGCCGATTCTCGAAGAGCGGTATCAACGGCTCTTGCAACATTTCCGTTCGGCCGGCATTGCAGGGATCGAGGCATTTGTGACGGGTACATTGACGAAGCCTGAGGCACAGGTTGCCGTGGTGCATGCGGCAGTCGGCACCATGAAGGACATCAAGCGGCGAGCGGACTTTGAGGTCTATTTGAAGGCGTTCCTCCAGAGCTTGAACCTTATTCTGCCGCACGAGTCAGGGCATTCATTTCGAGGTCCTGCCCGACGATTCGGCTATCTCTTGCGGATGGTGAAGGAGCGCTACAAGGACGATTCGCTCGACCTTGCCGATGCCGGGGCTAAAGTGAAAGCGCTCATCAATGAGCACCTCATTGACCTCGGCATTAACCCGAAGATTCCTCCTGTCGAACTGCTCTCAGCCGATTTTCTGGCCAGTGTGCGGAAGCATGCCGAGGGCGATCCTGAGGCCAAGGCAAGCGAGATGGAACATGCCCTTCGCAAACACTATACGGTGCACTTCGACGAGGACCCGGCTTTCTATAAGCGGCTCAGCGATAAATTGGAAAAGCTCATTCAGGAGCACAAGAATAACTGGGAGGCGTTGGCGGATGGCTATGAACAGCTCCGCGCGGAAGCGTTAGCGGGGCGCACCGAAGCCATCGAAGGGCTGACCAGGGAAGCCACGACGTTCTATGATTATGTGGCGCAGCTGGCCTTCGAGCAAGGCGATGTGCCCTCCCAGGACCGGCAACGGTTGAAGGAACTCATGCTGCGCATCGTGGAGATGCTTCAAGATTCGATCGGGATTATCGACTTCTGGAAGAAGCCGATTGAGGTAAAGCGGCTGCGAGGCAATATCGACACCGAGATTCTACTTACCAGCATTCCGCATCTCACCGAGCAGCACGAGCGAATTGCCGTTGAGATCATCAAGCTTGCAGAGAAGCGCCATGAGGAACTGACGAAATGACGGTATCGCGTAACCAGGACATCGTATATGGGGTCGTCAGAAGCCGCCGTGCGACGGCAGATATTGTGGTCGAGCGAGACGGGCGTGTCATCGTCCGCGCTCCGGCTGAGCTTCCCGATGAACATATTGAGGATATCATCCAGTCGAAGCAGTACTGGATCTATAAAACGCTTGCGGAGTGGCGCGACCTCAACGCCACTCGGGTTTTGCGCGAGTATCGCAACGGTGAGGGATTCCTCTATCTCGGACGTTCGTATCGGCTCGCTCTCGTTGCGGATCAGGATGAGCCTCTGTTGTTGAAGGGGGGACGTTTTTGTCTGCGCCGTGATTTGGTCGATCGGGGTGAAGTTGCCGCCGCGAAATCCGCGTTTCGGGAGTACTTCATCGAACGAGGTTGTGAGCGTATCACCCAGCGAGTGCGCTATTACGCGCCAAAGGTTGGGGTAACAGCCCGCGACGTCGATGTGCGAGAGCTTGGTCACCGCTGGGCTTCTTGCTCACCGAAAGGAAAACTCGCCTTTCATTGGAAGTGCATGATGGCCCCTCCAACTATTATTGACTACATCGTGGTGCACGAACTTTGTCACATGCACTGCATGGACCACACTGAGGCGTTCTGGAATGAGATGGACAAGGTGATGCCTGACTATGCTGAGCGAAAGGAATGGCTGAAGAAGAATGGCGCGGCGATGGATTTGTAAGCCACAGGTGTTCTGCATGGTTCGGATCGCTTCCTCTTCATCAATCCCATAAGCTGTGTATCCGTGATTCTCCATTGCACACAAAAATTGGCAACGCGGATTCCCTCTACCGCCGATCTGCCTGATCCAAAGCCTGAGCGTGATGGCCAGTCAGGACCTCTGAGTAGTTGGCACGCCCATCTTCTTACCCTCGATCGCCGCCAGTGCGTGCTCTTCTGCCACGATGCCACCCGCTACGTGCTATTCATGCCGGGTCTGCGTGCGCCGCAACTTGCGGAATTGGGGCTCTGGCATCGCGATTTGTTTCTGGCTGTGTTGCAAGCGCAAGGGCTGGCGCACCATCACATTGCCCACGCTGGTCTCACGCTTGGGCCGCTGCAGATGGATCGGAATACCGATCGATCGGTGTTGGCATCCATGAACAGGGTTGCGGGGGATCTTCAATTCGGCCTGTTGCGGGAGACGTCCAATGTGATGGAGTTGGACCCCATTAAGACATCCCTCTGGCTCAATGATCGGCCCTGCACTGTCCATAAAAAGTGGATCTGGCCTGACAAAGCGATGCGTGAGATCGTCGAGGCATTGTAGGTGTCTTTTCCTCCCATCCACTCATCATTAATGCGGCGGCCTGGATGCTCCTCAACTGTCGGACAGGCGTCGTTGCTTAACTCGACATCGTGTCTCAAATGTAGAGAGGCCAGTGCAAGATCCGTGTTTGCGAAATTCACACTTCCTGTCTATTCATCCAGGGCTGTGTCGGCGGTGGAGCGCATGTTGCCGAAGGAGCGAGTGCCCACCGAGGCTTGGCATTTCTCACTTTCCAAAGGGCCGGTAGGGGCTGCGTCGCGAATTGCGCGGAGGCTGGGGCACCGCACTTGCCGATCAGATGCGGGCGCGTGAGCGACGGCGAGCACTGTTCGAAGGTTCGTTGGAGCTGCGCTCGCAACGAACCAAGTTGCGCAGCCGAACAGATGTGAGGCGTAGTGCGGTCGAGCTGGAGCGCGTGAGCAGGCAGGCCCTACCGGCCCGTTCCCCCCATCATTCCATTCAGCAAATTCGGCAGGTTCTCGGCGTGGGGATGGTTCTTCATGGCCTCACCGATATCGTCGAGTAGAGGGCCGGCTTCGGGATTGAGTCCTCTGATCTTTTGATCGAGATTGCCCGACATCAATTCCTCGTGCATCTGCGCGTCGGTCAGCTTTCCGTCTTTCACATTCTGTTGCAGGATCTTTCCTAACGCCTCAACCTTCTTCATCGTGTCCGGCGGCAGTTCACCGAGCAGCTTCAGGATGCCGGCTTGGTTCTGTCCGCTAAGTGGCATTTGCGCGTGAGCGCTGTCGAATACGAGACAGAGTCCCAGGAGTAAGAGTCTGAAGACTACCTGCATGATGGTCCTCCGTGCAGATGGTGGTCGTCATGGATGCCGCTGTCGTCAGTATTGCAGTACATCTGCAGGCTGTCAGCTTTCTCTTCAAATCCATCTAGGGCTGTGCCGGAGGCTGAGCGCACGTTGACGTGCAGCGGGAAGGCGCGAGCTGGGTGGCGATGGCGTACTCGGTCGGTCTCCACGCATCCTCCGACCTGTCGCATACAGCATGCTGCGCGTGGGCCGTTTAGAGCCGCCGCTCATAGGCTTGATGGTTGCCGATCCAGAACCACGTGATGGTGTCTTCGTCCACAATTCCCAGCGCACGATAGCCGAGTGTGATGCGGACCGACCATACGCGGTCGTCGTGGTTCACGCACTTAAAGTGGAGGGAGGGGTGAGCGGGGGATTGTTTCCAGAGGAAGAAGGCCTTTCGCGCGGCCTGTCGAATGTGATCGGGAAGGCGATAGTACGCTTCCCAAAAACTGGGTAGCGTGAGGGAGGTCAAAGCTTGTTGAAATCCATCGGAGCAGCCTTTCCTGCTAGGACTTCTGCTCGGGCATTACGAGCCGCTGCGGCGAGCATATTCTGGCTTCCCTGAAATAATGTATCCCATTGTGCACCATCGTTCGATTCGGCGACAAGTTGACGCAGGGCTTCGAGTACCTGCATCTGCGCCTCTTCCGGCAAGCGTTCAAGCAACTTCATCGCTGTCTCTGTGGTCTGACTCATGAGGAACCTCACTTGTCTCAGTACTGTAGCAGAGGTTCGTTTAAACTTCCAGGCGCGTGCGAATCCTCAGGGGGGATTGGTTCCTTCGTTCTCAGAACAGGGCATGGATATCTGGTTTTTTCGGTCAGGTCTTCGCATTTTCGTTTGCGTTCTCAAGGGTTGTGAGGGCACGTTGCCAATGGAGCGGGGTCCTACCGAGACTTGGCCGAGAAAGAAAACTTGGACAGACTGAAGCGTTGCGATCGTTAGATCGCAGCGGAAGGAATTCCAGAAAGATTCCGCTCGGTCCAGCCCGGAATGGTGTTTTGAGTGGGTTGCGGGAAAGTTCGGCGTATAGAGAAAGTATGGTCGGAATTATTCGTATGGTGTTAGGGAAGAATAGCTACAGGATGCTCAAACAGTCCGTCCAGCAAGGCCGCAGCAAGAGAAGGCCCGAGGCGTACCCTTAGGGGCGCACGGTGCGACGAATAAGGAGCACCACGTTTGTGCGCGCCGCCGAGTGGTGAGGCGGCCGGGTCCCCGTTGAGGATTTCGATGAGCCGAGAACGAAGCTGGCGGACTGTTTCAGCATCCGATTCGTCGTTTTATTCGAGGCTCGAAGGCGTCTTATTCAGCACCGTGGCGGTGGCGCGGGAGAGGGCTTCATCGTGGTCATGGTCGAGGGTATAGACGCGGAATTGGACCAGGCGTGTGGGCAGTAGGTCGAGGAACTCTTCTAGTGGGTCGGTCGAGACGCCTTTGGTGCCGGGGTCATACACATAGAGGGGATTGCCGCGCCGGTCTTTGGGGTCTGGCCTTGGGTCGAGCGGCGCCATGTCGACGCGGAACTCCACTTTTTTGAGCTTCGCCGGTAATTCTTTTTTGATCTGTTCTTCGAAGTGCGCGTGGCTGGGAAAGTCCATGCCTCGCTCCTGGCCCTTTTCTTTGAGCACGGTGCTATAGGCCATTTTCCATTTCACGTCGCGGACGAGAATCCGCTGCCATTCCGCACCCAGGCGCCGTTCGGTCGCATGGCGTGAGGTCTTCCATCCCCGTACCTGTTCCAGCAGAGACCAGTCGGTCAGCGTCAGGTACTCCTCCATCTTCTTGCGGGGGTCGTGGGGGAAGAGGAGTTTCATGGTGTCGCCGAAAATGTCACGGAGGTGGATGTCGATGGCGCGTGTGGTCCGGTGATAGTAGACGTTGGAATAGAGATACATCCGGGTGTTGAGGAACATCTGCAGGGCCGGAAGGCCGGTCTTATGAATCGTGAATCCCTTGTCCGTGATGATCGTGTAGTGAATGAGTCTGGAGAGATCGACCGGGCCGACTGCCACCCCGCACATATAGGAGTCGCGCAGGACATAGTCGAGGTTGTCAGCGGTATAGCTGCCGGAAATGACCGGTTGCAGCATGTTGAGCCATCGGGGAATGCGGGAGTTGTCTTTGCCCTTTTCCTTGAGGATCACATGGGCGATCTGGTCGGGGTTGAGTTCCTCGCCTTTGGCGAAGGGGCCGGACGGGCTGCGCCGGATCTTGCGGATGATCGGGCCCAGATGGTCGCGGATGATGATCTGCCCGAGTTTTTCATGACTGGCGCCGAAGGCGTGCAAATAGTTGTCGTCGAAGAAATGGCAGAAGGGCCCATGGCCGATGTCATGCGCGAGCGCCGTGACG
>CXWL01003068.1_pt1 | contig 17991 bp, 17 predicted proteins | sample 590931 | NCBI WGS metagenome assembly CXWL01 (sample SAMEA3498368, study PRJEB10139) | groundwater metagenome | biome: water well; material: biofilm material | place: Germany | collected 2015-04-27 | reverse complement strand
CAGTTCAACCGGACGACCCCGCCCGCGCTGACGCATCCCGAATTCTATTACGGCTTTTACGGCTCGGCTCTTGTCTGGCAATTCGCCTTCATCCTGATCGCGCGCGATCCGGCGCGTTACCGGCCGCTGATGCTGGTCAGCGTCTTGGAAAAGGCCAGCTTCTTCATCGCCTGCCTCGCGCTGTGGCATTCGGGCCGGGTGGGGATCGGCGGGCCCTTCTATGGCAGCCTGATCGACGGGGTGTGGATGCTGCTTTTCGGCATTGCATGGATGCGAACCAGGCGGGAGTGATCGTTTCGGCATCCTTGATCTGGCGCAAAGTGTCGGCGCCTGCCTCTGGCTAATATGGGCCAAGCGCCGCACAGGCAAGGAGTCGAAATGTCCCATGTCCCCCACGAATTGCATGACGAATTTCCCCAAGACGTGTGGAAGCTGCACGCGCTGAAGATGGAAAGCCCGCAATTCGGCGCGCTGGCCGATCGCTATCACCTCCTCAACCGCGAGATTCACCGGATCGAGTCGGGGATCGAGGCCGCATCGGACGAGCGCACCGAGGCGCTCAAGAAAGAACGGCTGTCGATGCTCGATCAGGTCGCTAAGATGCTGGCGGAGGTGATCCATGGCTGACTACACCAAAGTAAGGGGGCAACTCGAAAAGCGTCTTGCAGATCTGGGCGCCCGCGCCGCGCGGATCGAGGACGATCTTGCCGAACCGATGAGCGCCGATTCGGGCGAGCGCGCAGTCGAGGCCGAGGATGACGATGCGCTCCAGGGGCAGGACGCCGCGATCCACCGCGAAATGGATGCAACCGTCTCCGCGATCCGGCGGATCGATCTCGGCACTTACGGTGCGTGCACCTCGTGTGGCGGGATGATCGGCCCGGCCCGCTTGGCCGTAATGCCGACAACCGCGCTCTGCATCGATTGCGCCCGCGCGGCGCAGGGCTAGCACCCCGTTGACCTCACGTCCGGCAGGGGCGACAATGCGCCATTCATCGCCGAAGGGTTCCGACCTGATGCCTCTCCTTTACGACGCACCGAATCCTGCGCCCAATCCCCGGCGTGTTCGCATCTACCTTGCCGAAAAGGGGCTGACCGTCCCGACCCAATCGCTTTCGATTGTCGAGGGGCAGCACAAGGCGCCGGACTTTGTCGCCAAATATGCGCCGGGGCAGTTGCCGGTGCTCGAGCTTGATGACGGGCGGATGCTGGGCGAAAGCGTCGCGATCTGCCGCTATTTCGAAACGCTCAATCCCGATCCGCCGCTGTTCGGTACCGATGCGCTCTCGATTGCAGAGGTCGATATGTGGATCAGGCGGGTCGAAATGACGCTGATGGTGCCGATCGGCAATATCTGGATGCACACCCACCCCTTCACCGCGCGGGTCGTGAAGCCGCAATATACCGAGTTCGGCGAAAGCAACCGCCCGCGCGCTGCCGTCGCGATGCAGCGCTTCGATGGCGTGCTGGCCGAAACGCCCTTTGTTGCCGGTGATGCTTATTCGATGGCGGACATCGTCCTGCTGACGACGATCGACTTTGCCGCATTTATCGGCGTGAGGATGCCCGACGACACGCCTGCGCTGGCGGATTGGCACACCCGCGTTTCGGCACGGCCCAGCGCGAGCGTCTGACGGCGGGGCTGTTACGTCGGGCTGCGCGGCGATTTGCGGCGGTCGCCCATCCGGCGATCCGGCCCGGTATAGGTCGCATCCTGTTTTACCCGACGATTCGGCTCCTTGCGCAAGTCCTGCGCCTTATCTTGGTCCTCTCCACGCTCTGCCATCTGTTTTTGCTCCTGCTTGGGAAATATGTGCACAGCATAGCCTCTCATGCAAGCCATATATTGGATGGAATACGCGTTTGAATGTAGCGATTTCGGGGTCGCTCGCGCCCGATCATTCTTTTGGATTACTTGAACTGCAAGATCGATAGACCTTGCCCGTCACGAAATATCGGAAAATCTGCGGTACGGCTTCACGCGACGGCTGATCGGGCGATCCCGTTAATCTGCTGGATCAGCGTCCAGTTCGGCTACCGGCTCCGGCTCCGGTTCAGGCTCGGCGACGGGTGGCGGCGCTGCCGGACGGGGCAGGGGCTCGATCTCGTTGGGTGGCGCGTCGCTCTTTGGCGCCTTGTCGGTCGGGACGGGGGAGGGGCGGCCGGTTTCCTGGTCTCCCAGTATCCATTTTGGCGCAGCCGTCGCCCGGCGACCGGGGCCATTGGCGTACAGCCAGTCATCGAACGTACCATTACGCCAAAGAAGCACGGCAAGCGCCGCCACGACCACAGTTGCGCCGATCAGGCTCATCAGCACGGTCAGTGCAAGCCAGTTGCGCGGTTCGGATTTTGCCGCGCGCGATTCCCACATCCCCGACGGGTCACGGCCAATCGTTCCTTCCAGGTCTTCCATGTACCAGCGATGCTGGTTTTCAACCGACGTCTGGCTGTCCGCGCGCCGCGCGGCCGCCTTCAGGCGTTTGACCGGATCGGATTCTGCCATAGTGCGCGGGAGAATGCCCGAAAGACGGATAATAATTGGTTAGCGCCCAGGGATCGCCCCCAACCGGCCCGATCAGGCAAAATCGAGATGCGGTTCGACCGCGTCACCCGCCTTGGCGTCGCCCTCCTTCGCCCATTGGCGGGCCTCGAAGACTTCGCCGATGCTGTAGGTGCGGATTGCAGCGGGGTAGAGCGGGGCAAACAATCGTGTCAGCGGCCCCACCCAGCCATTGTCCGATACGACCGCGACACGCCGCAGGAAACTGCGGTGTGTGAGGTGGAAGACGATCTCCTTCCACCAAACCTCGGGTTCGATGAAGCCGATATCGAGAATGATCTCCATCACGTCGATCTTCTTGTGGGTTTCGAGCAGCGTATCGATGGCATCGACAGCACGCTCAAAATCGGATTTTTCGATCCGCCCATCGACCGTCAGTTCCAGATAACCGGCATCCCGATCCATTTCGACGTTCAGCATCTCGGCCTCCTCCTGATTGGCATGAGGCCGATCTTATATTGGCCGAAATCGCTGTCCTTGATTCACATCAAGGACGGTGACCGGAACAAGGCCCATGCGCGGCACTCCAGAGGGAGAATGCCAAATGACAAACCCGTTGATGCAACCCGCCGTCCTCGTCGCGATCGGCTCGATGATCGTCTTCATGGCAGGATTGATGTTCGTTTCGGTCGAAGAGGCCTTCAAGGGCAGCCCGAAGAAGGACTGATCCCTTCTATCGTTCGTCCTTGAACACCGTCCCGCCCTTCATCACGAAGCGGACGGACGTCAGGGTGGTTACGTCGCGCGTCGGGTCACCGGCGACCGCGATCAGATCTGCCGCCTTGCCGGGTTCAAGGCTGCCCACCTCGCGATCGAGGCCCAGCAGCGTTGCAGCGCCCGTGGTTGCGGCGACGATCGCAGCGCTGGCCGGCATGCCATGCTTCACCATCAGCGCGAATTCGTCGGCATTGCGGCCATGTTTGGAGACCCCTGCGTCCGTGCCGAATGCGATCTGGACGCCTGCCGGATAGGCCTTTGCGAGCGATTTGCCTGTGACCTCGATCCGCCATTTGACCTTGGCCAGCACGTCGGGTGCATAGGCGTTGGGGTTGGCCTTGAGCCGTTCGATATAGCCGTTGACGGTCGAAAGCGTCGGGACATACCAGGCGCCCGCCTTTTTGAAGAGGCGAATGCCGTCATCGGTCAGCATCGTGCCGTGTTCGATCGAGTCCGCACCCGCCGCGAGCGCGGCATCGATCCCGTCATCGCCATGGGCGTGAACGGCTATCTTCTTGCCATAGAGGTGCGCGGTATCGACCAGTGCCTTCACTTCGTCGTCGAAAATCTGACGCCCCAGCCCGACGCCGATCCGGCTGTTGACCCCGCCAGTGGTTGCGATCTTGATGACATCGACGCCGCGCCTGATCTGGAGGCGTACCGCACGGCGGCAAGCATCGGCCCCGTCGCACAGATTGTCCTGCGTTATGCTGCCATGTAGATCCTCGGCCAGGCTCAGCGTTCCATCCATATGGCCGCTGGTGGTCGAGATCGGTCGCCCTGCATCAATGATGCGCGGGCCGGGCAGGTCGCCCGCCGCAATCGCATCGCGCAAAGCCAGCGTCGCGCCTGAGCCGTCACCGAGATTGCGTACTGTAGTGAAGCCCGCCATCAGCGTCTTCTTCGCATTACCCGCCGCACGATAGGCGGTGGTCGCAGGGCTGGACGTCATTTCCTCGATCAGCGAGGCATTGCCGCCCGCATCGGAGTCCAGATGGACATGGCTGTCGATCAGCCCAGGCAGAACGAAGCGATCCTTGAGGTCGATCAGCGTTGCGCCTGTCGGAACCGCCACATGGCCGGACAGGATCTCCCCCACCTCGCCATTGCGGATGACGATCGTCGATGGCCCGCGCGGCGGTTTGCCCGGCTGATCCAGCAATTGTCCGGCGTGGATTACCGTCAACTGCTCCGTAACGGCGATCTGGGCGGCGGCAGGAAGGGCGGAGAGCGCGATAAACGCGGCAAGGGCTATGAGTCGCATGCGCACCAATTTGCCGGTTTGACGACTCATGTCCACCTTAACCCGACCGAAACAGGGCTTGGCTAGTGAAGCCGCTTGCGCCAAGGGTGCGCGCGTATCTGTTCGGGGGTTTCCCATGTGTGGCATTATCGGGATTGTGGGCAAGGAAGCGGTGTCGCGGCGCCTGGTCGATGGCTTGAGGCGGCTTGAATATCGCGGTTATGATTCGGCGGGGATCTGCACGATTACCGACGGGCAGTTCGGTCGCCGGCGCGCCGAGGGCAAGCTCAACAACCTTGCGGAGAAACTGGCAGCAGAGCCGCTTTCGGGTAATGTTGGTATCGCCCACACCCGCTGGGCGACCCACGGTGCCCCGACCGAGGATAACGCCCATCCCCACATCGTCGGCGATGTGACCATCGTCCACAACGGCATCATCGAGAATTTCAAGCCGCTGCGCGATGAGTTGCTGGCGGAGGGTCGCATTTTCCTGTCTGAAACCGACACTGAAGTCGTCGGCCATCTCGTTGCCCGTGAGGTTGAGCGGGGGGGCACCCCGCAACAAGCGGTTGCGACCGTCCTGCCACGTCTTCACGGCGCCTTTGCGCTGGCCTTGCTCTTCCGCCAGCACCCCGATTTGGTGATCGGCGCGCGGCTCGGTGCCCCGCTCACGGTCGGGTATGGCGAGGGAGAGAATTACCTCGGTTCGGACGCGCTGGCGCTGGCGCCGTTGACCCAGAGGATCGCCTATCTCGAAGAGGGAGACTGGGTCGTCGTCCACCGCGACACGGTCGAGACATTCGATCGCGATAACAATCCCGTCACCCGCCCGATCATAATGTCGGGCGCATCGGGCGCGCTGATCGACAAGGGCAATCACCGCCATTTCATGCAGAAGGAAATCTACGAACAGCCCGTGGTCGTGGCGCAGACGCTGCAGAGCTATATCCGGCCGCTGGAAGCGCAAGTGGCAATGCCGCAGATGGATTTCGACCTGTCCGCGATCGAACGCGTCGTGATCGTCGCGTGCGGCACGGCATCCTATGTCGGGATGATCGGCAAATACTGGATCGAGGAAATGGCGCGCCTGCCCGTCGAAGTCGATGTCGCGTCGGAATTTCGCTACCGCAATCCGGTGCTGACCGGCAAGGTTCTGGGGGTGGTCGTCTCCCAATCGGGGGAGACGGCCGATACGCTCGCGGCGCTGCGCCACATGAAGGAAAATGGCGTCACCACCGCGGGTATCATCAACGTCTCGACCAGTTCAATGGCACGTGAGGTCGATCTCCTGCTGCCAACCCATGCTGGCCCCGAAATCGGTGTCGCCTCAACCAAGGCCTTTACGTGTCAGCTTGCCGTTATGGCTGCGCTCTCGGTCAATCTCGCGCGTGCCAAGGGGCGGATGACGGCCGAGGAAGAGCATGAGATCGTCAACCACCTGACCGAAGCGCCAGCCGCGATGAACGCCGCGCTTGCCCATGATGAAGAAATCCAGAAGATGGCACATACGATCGCCGAGGCGCGCGACGTGCTCTATCTCGGGCGGGGGGTCGATTATCCTATGGCATTGGAAGGCGCCCTCAAGCTCAAGGAAATCAGCTATATCCACGCCGAAGGCTATGCCTCTGGCGAAATGAAGCACGGCCCCATTGCGCTTATCGATGAAAAGGTGCCGCTGATCGTGATCGCCCCGGCCGGGCCGCTGTTCGAAAAGACCGTTTCCAACATGCAGGAAGCGATGGCGCGCGGCGCGCAGGTCGTGCTGATCTCCGACGCCGAAGGGCTGGCGCTCGCGGGATCGGATGCGAAGGCGACAATCGAGATGCCCGCCGTCCACCCGCTGATCGCGCCGCTCGTCTATGCCGTGCCGATCCAGCTCCTCGCCTACCACGTCGCCTGCGCCAAAGGGACGGATGTCGATCAGCCCAGGAATCTTGCGAAATCCGTTACGGTGGAGTGACCAACGAAACCGGGGATGGGAGACAAGCCGAACAGGATTGTCCCGCGGCGCAAAACCTCGCTAGAGAAACTGCAACGATAATTGGGAGGAAACCGGCATGGCAGACACTGGCGAGGTGGATATCAAGCGCGACCGTCTGGTCATCACCGCCTCTTCGCTGGGCACCATCTTCGAATGGTATGATTTCTTCGTCTACGGCATATTGGGCGCGCTGATCGGGAAGCTGTTTTTCCCGTCGGACAATCCCACCGCCGCGACGCTTGCCAGCCTGGCCGTGTTCGGCGCAGGCTTTGGTGTGCGGCCGCTGGGCGCGATCCTGTTCGGCTATTTTGGCGACAGGATCGGGCGCAAATACACCTTCCTTGTCACCATTACCTTGATGGGCGGCGCGACAGCAGCCATCGGGTTCCTGCCGACCTTTGCGACCGCAGGCGTCTGGGCGGCCGGGCTGCTGCTGATGTTGCGATGCCTTCAGGGGCTGGCGCTGGGCGGCGAATATGGCGGAGCGGCAATCTACGTTGCCGAGCATGCGCCCAAGCGCAAACGCGGCCAGTACACCAGCTGGATCCAGGCGTCGGTCGGCGGCGGCTTCCTCCTTGCAGTGGTCGTCGTGCTGGCGACGCGGTCTTCGATGAGCACCGAAGAATTCGAAGCCTGGGGCTGGCGCGTGCCCTTCCTAATCTCGATTCTGTTGCTCGCCATATCGCTCTATATCCGGCTCAAACTCGCGGAAAGCCCGGTTTTCAAGGCGATGAAGGAAGCGGGGACAACCTCCAAAAACCCGTTTGTCGACAGCCTCCGTTATCCCGGCAACGTCAAGCGCATCCTCGTCGCGATGTTCGGGGTCGCCGCCGGATTGACGGTGATCTATTACACGTCGCAATTCTACACGCTTTATTTCCTCACCGGCACTGCCCGTGTCCCCGAAACCGACGCCCTGCTCTACATGGCGGTCGGCGCGCTTATCGCGGTGCCGCTCTATGTCGTGTTCGGCTGGATATCCGATACGGTCGGGCGCAAGCGCATCCTCCTGACCGGCTATGCGCTGTCGATGCTGCTGACCTTCCCGCTCTTCTACCTGATGGCCGACGCCGCCAATCCGGCACTCGCCCAGGCCACCAAAGCCAGCCCGGTGACACTCGTGACGCCCGACTGCGAGTTCAACGTGTTCGCGGCCAAACATGAGNNGCGCTCGTCTCGCTTTCGGCGATGACATACGGGCAGGTTGCGGCGATCCTGGTCGAAATGTTCCCGGCCAAGATCCGCTACACCTCCATGTCGATTCCCTATCATATCGGCACGGGCTATTTCGGGGGTTTCCTGCCGCTGATCTCGCAATATATCGTCGTGAAGACCGGGGGGGCGTTCAACGGCCTGTGGTATGGCGTTGGTGTGACCGCAATGGCCTTTGTCGTCAGCGCCATCTGGCTTGAAGAGAACAGCGACAAGGAACTCGACTGATCGTGCGTCTGCCACTATCGCGCGGCGGATGACCGGAAAGGCTCCCCTCCGTTTGATGCTCGATGGCGCGGCGCTCGTCGCCAACTGGCGCTGGCTTGCGGCGAAGAGCGGCGCAGCGGCCTGTGGTGCGGCGATCAAGGCTGATGGCTATGGTCTCGGCGCGCGACCGGTGCTTGAGCGGCTGGCCGCGGCCGGGTGCCGCGATTTTTTCCTGACGACCTGGCATGAGGTGGAAGCGCTGGGCGCGCTGCCGGAAGGCGTGGCGCTCTCTGTGCTTCACGGCGTGCGTGACGAAGATATGCCCATGGCGCTGGCCTCGCCCGCACGGCCCACGCTCAACACGGTGGAGCAGGTGCGGCGCTGGCGGGAGGCTGGCGGGGGCTCGTGCGACGTCATGGTCAATACCGGCATGAACCGGCTGGGGCTGGCCGTGCAGGACGTGGCCGATGGGCTGCTCGATGGGCTCAACATCGATACGTTGATGAGCCATCTGGCTTCGGCGGATGAGGATGTGCCGCGGAACGAACGCCAGCGAGCGACGTTTGCGGCACTTGCGGGGAAGACCGGCGCACGGCGGATGAGCCTCGCCAATTCGGCCGGCATCTGCCTCGGCGCCGATTACGCCTTCGACCTGACACGCCCGGGCCTTGCGCTTTATGGCGGCATCCCGCGTGGCGAGGCGGCGGGGCACATTGCGCAGGTCGCGCACCCGGAAGCACAGGTGATCCAGCGGCGCCGGATCGAGGCCGGGGAAAGTGTCGGCTATAACGCGACCTTCACGGCAGACCGGCCGATGGAACTCGCCGTCCTCAACATCGGCTATGCCGACGGCTATCTGCGCGGCTTTTCCAATCGCGGGAGCGCTGGCGGCGGGCGCTTTCCCGTCATCGGTCGCGTGTCGATGGACCTGCTCGCGATCGGCGTCGATGCCGAACCGGGGCTAGGCGAGGGGGACTGGGTGCCGCTCGATTTTGACCTGCCCACGGCATCGGCGCAATCGGGCCTTGCCCAATATGAGCTGCTGACAGCGCTGGGCGGCCGCTTCGAACGCATCTGGGCATAGAAAAGGGCCGCCCCGAAGGGCGGCCCAAATTTCATAGCAGCGCTGAAATTCAGAATTTCAATTTTGCGCTTACCGCGAAGCGGCGGCCCAAGGGATCATAGGATGATGGATAGACGTTGCCGCTGTTGAACGTGGTCGAACCAACGTCAGAGCCTACCACCTTCGGCTTGTTGTTGAGCAGGTTCATGACCGTCATCGTCATTGTGACATTGTCGGAAATTTCAAACCGGCCGCTCAGGTCGAAATAATGCTCGTCGGGGATCGTGGCGAATTGCGCCAGAACCGGGCCATTGCCATTGACCGCGTCGTCAGGTTCCTGCTTGCTGCCCGACAAATAGCGCCACAGCAGCGAAACGGTGATGCTGTCATCGAACGTCAGCGAGGTGCGCTGGTTGAAAGCAAATTCAGGCTGAATGTTGCAGTTCGGGCTGTAGAAGCCAACGCACTCGCGATTCAGGCTGGTCGGTGTGGCCTGGAACTTGTTGGAGTTGGTATAAGTTCCATCGAAGGACAGGTTGAGATCGGCAAAACCCAGCTCCCGCTTGTAGCGAATCGCGACATCGATCCCGTCGGTTTTGATCCGTCCAAGGTTGGAAAATGGTTGAGGCAAACCGAATGTCGTTGCCGTATCTCCATCGAGGCCACCGGTGAGCGGGTTGCGACGGATGCTGGTGCAAGCCGCGCTGGCCGCGCTAGAAGCCGAAAGTCCGGTAAAACACGCTCCGATCACATCGCCCGGCGTGGGGGTCGAGATTGCGTCGGTCACCTTGATGTTGAAATAATCGACCGAGATCGAGAAATTCGGCACGAATTCCGGCTGATAGACAACACCGATCGTATAGGTCTTGGCGATTTCGACGCCAAGGTTGGGATTGCCGCCCGACGTGTTGTTGGCCTGCTGGGCCGAAGGATTCTGGATCGAACCGATCGTATTGGCCGGCGCGCCCTGCGCGATGCAGACGGCCGTGAGATTTGCATTGCCAACCGGCGCTGCACCCGCGCACGGATCGACACCAAGGTTGGTCAGGCCCACGACGTTCGGCGAGAAGAGTTCGCCGATATTGGGAGCCCGTGCACCGCGCTGGTAATTGCCGCGGAACTTGAGGCCGTCGAACGGTTCGTAGCTGCCACCAAATTTGTAGGTGGTGTTGGTGCCTGCGGTCGAATAATCCGAATAGCGAACCCCCGCTTCGAGCGTCAGGCTCTTGGCAAAAGGAAGATCCTCGAGAATCGGAACCACTACTTCGCCAAACGCTTCATAGACATCATATTGGCCAAAGACGTCCGGTGAAGCCGCACCGTTACCGAGCACTTCGCCCGGCGTTTGCGACAACAGATCCGAAACGCTTGCCGCGGTGTATTTGCGATACTCGCCGCCAACCGCAAAGTTTATCGGGGTCGTGGCAATCGCAAAGCCGGTATCGCCCGAAATCACACCCTTGGCCTGCGCCAGCGAGGTTTGTGTCGTGCTGCTGACACTGACCCCGGTCAGGAAGCCGAGCGAGGCTTGTGAAATCGAACCCTGAGGGCCGAACAGGTTGATGGGAACACAATTGCTCGACGTGTCGATGCAGGTGGTCGGATTGGTTGAACGAACGGCCTGCCGCAGGCGGGTCAGCGTGCCATTGCCAGTCTGTCGCGAAACATTCTCGCTTTCACCATAGGAGCCGGAAACATCCCAGCGGATAGTGTCGGTGATATTGCCGCGCAGCCCAATACTATAGTCGAACACCGTCGTCGTATATAAATTGTCACGAGTCCCCGCCTCAACAAAGCGACGCGGGATTGCAACCGAAATTTCACGGTAATTGGCATCGGTCGGGTTGGTTGCCACGGCCGCCGCATCGCACTGTGCCTGTGTGAAGCGCGGCGTGTAAACCGCCGAACCGCCTGTGTTGAACGCGCACAGCTGATTACGAATGCCAGCGGGAAGGAAGGGGTTGCTCAAAGGCAATGTCAGCGTGCTGCCGAAAGTGCCCGATGGCGCGATGACCGTCTTGACGCGGTTCTTGGCGAAAAAGCCGCGCGTATAGACTTCGATATTGTCACTTACTTCATAACGCGCCGAGCCAAACATATTGAAGCGGCTGAACGGCGTCTGGAAGATGTTGAACGGGTTGAAGTTGAACAGCGCATAGGTCGGAACCAGCGATTGTCCGTCGGGTGAAATCTGCAATGTGCCGCCATTGGGAAGCGCCGGATTGGTGCCTGAAGATACAAGCCGCGCACCCGTGATACGGGCGGGAACGCCGGTACCCGAACCGCTCGCCAAGCCGTCGAACGCGCTGATATTGTCCCTCGAAAAGGCGCGATCGCCCTGTGTGACGGGATCGGCTTCCTGATAACCGATGCTGAACACCGCGTTGCCGCGGCTATCGTCGAAATTGGCACCGATCGTCGCATCGACGCGGAAGGTGTTGCCATCGCCTTCTTCGGTAATCTGCTCGCTGGCCGTGAGCTCAACGCCAGCAAAATCGCGCTTGGTGATGAAGTTGACAACGCCCGAAACAGCATCTGCACCATAAGTGGTGGTGGCGCCGCCGGTCAGGATGTCGGTGCGCTCGATCAGCGCGAGCGGGATGTTGTTGAGATCGGTAATGCCGGCCAAATTGGCTGGCACCGTGCGCTGGCCGTCAAGCAACACGAGGTTGCGGTTGGCACCGATGCCGCGCAGATCGACGAACGAGTTACCGCCATTGCCGTTATTCACCTGCGAGCCGATGCTCGGCACAGCGCTGGGCAGTTCGCGCAGGAACTGTTCGGCCACGTTGGTCTGGCGCAGCTCGACTTCTTCAGAGGTGACGACGCTGATCGGGCTCGATTGCTTGAGATTCGGGTTCGAAATCAGCGATCCGGTAACAACAATCTCATCCCCTGCGGCTTCATCCTCTGCCGCCTGTGGCGTGGCGTCCTGTGCCCATGCGGGCTGCGCCAGGAGGATCGGGGCGGAAGTGGCCAGCGCGGTGGCCAGCAGGAAGCGACTTTTTTGCATTTTTATATCCCTTTTTCGGTCATGCTCGTATCGATGTGCACGACAACTCTCTGCATGACAGAGTAAATGGGTGTCATGCGGCAAGCGGGAATATAAACTGCCAGATGTGGAGCACTATTATTTCAATATTATGTTGCAACAATGCAACATTTATTGAGATTATTTTGATAGAAGCGTATATACACTTGAAACGCGTAATTGGATGCAAGAATTTGTAAAAAATTGAGAGTGTGATCTTGCCGCCACTTCCGCACCGATCGCGGACTGACCCGATTCGCTTCCGGTCCGCGCCTGGCCCTGGTGATTCGTGGCCCGACTTTGCCACGCTCATGTTGCAGCGCACTATAATTGGGGCTAGGGGTGGACTTTCCGTTTCAGGGGTCGCCGCCATGGCCAGGACAGTGAATGATGGATCGACGCCGATCATCATCAAGAAATATGCCAACCGCAGGCTCTATAACACCGATACGTCGGCCTATATCACGCTCGACGATCTTGCGAAGATGACGCGCGACGGGCGCGAATTTCAGGTCATCGATGCCAAGAGCAATGAGGATATCACCCACAACGTCCTCACCCAGATCATCATGGACGAGGAAGGACGCGGGCAGACGATGCTCCCCGCTGGCTTTCTGCGCCAGCTGATCTCGATGTATGGCGATTCGATGCAGGCGATGGTGCCAAGCTATCTCGAAGCATCGATGGATGCGTTCCGCAAGAACCACAGCCAGTTCCGCGAGGCGCTTGAAGGGGCGATCACCAGCGGGCCGTTCGGAGAAATCGCCAAGCGCAACATTGCGATGTTCGAAGCCGCGACAAGCGCGTTCCGGCCAAAGGCGGCTGCGGACAAGAAGGATGACGAGATTGCCGCATTGAAGGCGCAGCTGGCGGCGCTCCAGGCCAAGGTCGATCGGCTGGGGTAGGACGCGGGCGCGTTGGATCGCTCCCATTTTCGCTTTCCCGAGCGAAGACGAGGGACTATTTCGAGCGAAGTCGAGAACACTTCCATCGTGCCTCGGCTCCGCTCGGCCGAGTCCCTCGTCTTCGCTCGGGAAAGCGGGGTTGGAGCGCTAACCCTTGCACACCCGAATCGTACCCGGTTCCGGCCGTTTTCCGACAGGCTCGAACACCCGCAAATATGTGCCCTGTTGGGGCAGCGCCTTGGCTTCGGTCAATTTGTAACCGACCGCTGCGAGTTCACAGGCGAGGAGTGCCGGCGGGGTGCCATGGGCGGCGGTCGCGCGGTTGGCGTCCACGATCACGACCCGCCCACCAGCCTTGAGCGAAGGGCGAAGGCGCCAGAGGAATTCGTACGGCGCGCCGATCTCATGATACATATGCACCATAAGAACGCGGTCGAAGCTGTTTGGCGGCAATTTGGGATCGGCCGGGCCACCCAGCTTCACACTGACATTATCGAGACGCTCCCGATAAACCCGGTCGGCCAGTTTGTCGCGCACCCCGGCAACCACATCTTGCGCCAGTACCCGGCCCTTGGGGCCAACGCGCTCGGCAAGGCGGATCGTGTAATAGCCCTCACCTGCACCGATGTCCGCAACAGTCATGCCCGGCTTGATTCCGGCCAGATCCATCACGCGGTCGGCCTCGTTCAGGCGATCGCGCGCTTCTTCGGTTGACCAGCGGCTCGAGGTGATGGGAGAGACGGGGCGGTGCGCAGCCGGAAATTCGGCCGATGCCACTTCGCGGTCTGCACGCGGCGCCACCTGGCCGCCACACCCGGCCAGCAACATCGCCCCGTACAGGGCGATTGCAAATTTGTTCGCCCCTGAACCTTTCCGTCTACCCTGAGCTTGTCGAAGGGCCGTCCTTCTTGTTCGCGGGGCAGCCCAAAGAAAGAACAATCCTTCGACAAGCTCAGGACGAACGGAATTTGGTATCAATCCCGATGGGGTGTTCAAACCCCTAATCGACATCCTCCACATCGACTTTTTCCCCTGTCACGCGCTGCGATAGGGCGGCGGCCATGAACCGGTCAAGATCGCCATCAAGGACATCGCCCGGCGCGGTGGAAGTGACGCCCGTTCGCAGGTCTTTGACCAGCTGGTAGGGCTGGAGGACGTAGGAGCGGATCTGGTGGCCCCAGCCTATGTCGGTCTTGGCGGCGTTGGCGGCGCTGGACTCAGCTTCGCGCTTCTGCAGTTCGGCTTCATAGAGGCGGGCCTTGAGCTGCTTCATCGCCTCGGCGCGGTTCTTGTGCTGCGATCTTTGGTTCTGGCACGAAACGACGATGTTGGTCGGGATATGCGTGATGCGCACGGCGCTGTCGGTCGTGTTGATATGCTGCCCGCCTGCGCCCGAAGCGCGATAGGTGTCGATCCTCAGTTCGCTTTCGTTGATCTCGATATCGATCTCGTCATCCACCACCGGATAGACCCAGACGCTTGAGAAGCTGGTGTGGCGGCGGGCGTTCGAATCATAGGGGCTGATGCGGACGAGGCGGTGGACGCCGCTTTCGGTCTTGGCATAGCCATAGGCGTTTTCGCCCTTGATGAGGAGCGTCGCGGATTTGATCCCTGCCTGCTCACCCGCGTGATAATCGACCAGCTCGACCTTCATTTTCCGCCGTTCGGCCCAGCGGGTATACATGCGCTGGAGCATTTCGGCCCAGTCCTGGCTTTCGGTGCCGCCGGCCCCGGCGTTGATCTCGATATAGGTGTCGTTGGCGTCAGCCTCGCCCGCGAGAAGGGCTGCCACCTTGTCTCGCTCGGCACGCTCGGCGAGCGTGGCGAGTGCAGCGGCCCCCTCATCGACCATCGCTTCGTCGCCCTCGGCTTCGGCCATTTCCATCAGCTCGACCGTATCGCTCAATTCGGACTGGATGGCGCGCGTCGCAGCAATCGCCTCTTCGAGCCGACGGCGTTCGCGCATGACTTCCTGCGCCGCTTTGGGATTGTCCCAGAGCGCCTGATCCTCGACCTTGGCGTTCAGCTCACCAAGCCGCTTGAGTGCGCGATCCCAATCGAGAAAGCGGCGCAGCAGGTCGAGTGCGGCATTGATCTGGTCGGCGTGAGCCTGCGCTTCAGCGCGCATGATGCGTTTCTCCGGTTCATTCTTTGTCATCCCCGCGAAAGCGGGAACCCAGTACCGCTCGGGTATTTATGGGTTCCCGCTTTCGCGGGAATGACAGCAGTGCTGGTTGGTGGCCCTAGTAGATTCCGCCCTCGCGTTGCAAGAATTCGCTGTCGCGGGGCTGGTTGGCGGCGGGGCCGGACTGCGTGGTGGTGGTCGCGGCCTTCTGCTTGACCTCGGGCAGTTCGTCACGCCGGATCGAGCGGCGGGGCTCGCTTTCGGGCTTGAAGGCTTCCCAGATCACGGCGGCCTTGGGATCGTTCCCCGGCCAGGTGCCGTACACGCGCTTGCCCGATGTGCGGTCGATGCGGATCATGCGAATGCCTGCTGGCGCGCGGAATGGAATGACGGGCATGTCCTTCATGGCCTTTTCGGCAAAGGCCTTGAAGATCGGCACGGCAAGGGTTCCGCCCTGCGCATAACCGCCCATCGGACGCGGGGTATCGTAACCCATGTAAAGGCCTGCGACCATATCGGCCGAACCACCAACGAACCAGACGTTGGTCGGGCCGGTCGTCGTGCCTGTCTTGCCGAATAGTGGGCGCCTCAGGTCTCGCAACTGCGTCGCCGTGCCACGCTGGACGACGCCTTCGAGCATATGGACGGTCTGATAAGCCGACATGGGATCCATCACCTGCCGGGTGCGCGCTGCCGGGCGCGGCATGGGCTTGCCGTCATATTCGGCCATGTTGCAGCGCTCGCAGGGCCGGGTGTCGGCACGGAAGCGCACCTTGCCATAGCGATCCTGGACGAAGTCGATCATTGTCGGGCGAACATCGACGCCATTGCGCAGGAGGATCGAATAGGCGTTGACCATATCCGTGACCGTTGTCTCACCGGCACCCAGGGCTATGGCAAGGACGGCCGGATAATTCTTGCCCGGTTTGCTGATGCCGACCGAGGACGCGAGCTTGACGACGCGATCCATGCCGGTCTGTGACGCGGCACGGACCGTCATCAGGTTGCGCGACTGTTCAAGCCCCCAGCGCATCGTGTGCGGGCCCGAACCTCCGCCGCTGAAGTTGCGGAAACATTTCTGCCCCAGTTTTGCAGACTGGAAAACGCAAAACGGGCCATCGACGATGATCGATGCGGGTGTCATCCCGCCATCGAGCGAAGCTGCGTAAACGAAGGGCTTGAAGCTGGAGCCCGGCTGACGCTCAGCCTGCGTCGCCCGGTTATAGGATGCGATCCGTGAATCGAAACCGCCCTGCATCGCCAGAACCTGCCCCGTATGCGGATTCTGGACGACCATGCCGCCGGAAACCTCGGGCACATTGCGCAGCACCCAGACGCCGCCTTCGGCCTTCACGGCAATCACGTCGCCGGGTTTGAGCAGGCTGAACGCGGTCTCGGCCGTCCGGCTGCGTGGCATGCTTGCAGCGGCTGCGGGCATCATTCCGGTCCTGCCGTCCGCAAAGCCGATACGCACCGCGCCGGAATCTTTCCCGAGAACGACGGCCGCACGCCAATCGGGATAGCCCGCCCCGAGATTGGCCGAAGCGAGAATTTGCGCCCAATTCTCGCCAATCTCCAACGTCTTGATCGGGCCGCTCCAGCCCTTGCCGCGATCGTAGCGCACCAGCCCGTCGCGCAGCGCGGTTTCTGCATATTGCTGCAGCCTGGGGTCGAGCGAGGAACGCACCCAGAGCCCACCATCATATACGCTAAACGGATTGCGCCCGCTTTCGGCATTTTCGCCGAATTTCGAGATCAGTTCACGCCGGAGTTCCTCGGTGTAATAGCCTCCAACCGCCTCGCTCGACGCGGCAGCGCGCGGGATCGTGCCCAAAGGTTGCGCGACCGCTGCGTCATGATTGGCGCGGTCGACGAATTCGTTCTTGAGCATTTCGCCCAGCACCCAGTTCCGCCTTGCAATCGCCCGGTCATAGAAACGCTCGGGCCGGTAGTTGGACGGCCCCTTTGGCAGGATCGCGAGATAGGCCATTTCGTGCAGCGCGAGTTCGCCCACATCCTTGCCGAAATAGGCCCGCGCCGCCGCCTGCACACCAAAGCTGCGACGTCCGAGATCGATCTGGTTCAGGTAAAGCTCGAGAATCTGCTGCTTGGTCAGCGTACTCTCGATGCGCTTGGCAAGGATTGCTTCCTTGACCTTGCGGACATAGCTTGCCTCGTTGGTCAGCAGCAGGTTCTTGGCCACCTGCTGCGTAATGGTGGATGCGCCCACGGGTCGGCCCGAGCTTGTCAGATTTGTAAACATCGCCGTAACAATGCCGGGATAGTCGAGCCCGCTATGCTCGAAAAAGGTCCGGTCCTCCGCCGCTAGATAGGCCCGCACGAGCAGCGGCGGATACTCGTCGAAGCGCAGTTGCACGCGCCGCTCGCGCGCATAGCTGTGGACTGGTGCGCCATCATAGCCGCGCACATAGGTCGGCAGCGGCGGCTCATAGGTCTTGAGCCGATCAACCGAGGGCAGGTTGCGCCCGAACAGCAGCCAGATGACGAACCAGCCCAGAATGGCGAGGCCCGCCGCATAAGTCAGCCAGCGGAACCAGTTGATCTGCCAATATTCCCGCCACAGCTCGACCGCCCTGTTCGTATCGCGGCGCAGCCGGATTTTCAGACCGGGACTCTCAGACGCTTCATCCATCACGTGGAGCGTCTAGAGCCTGATCCTTTGGCGGGGAAGCCCTTTGTGGTTGGGGGCCAAGGGCTACCGCAGTTGGGGGCGTCCTATTGGGTGCTCCGCTGCACCATGGCGTAATTGGTGTATTCAGTAAACTGGCACCGTAATTCGGCACCGTAATTCGACCGTGCTTGGGCCCCGTGCCCGGGTTGAATTTCGGCGCGCTTCCCAACGCCCCCTATTGGGTGTCCCGTTGCCTAGTGTTACTGGCGGCCGCTGGTACATGAAAGGACACTTATGGATTATGTCCGGCTTGGA
>CXWL01124432.1_pt1 | contig 17993 bp, 22 predicted proteins | sample 590931 | NCBI WGS metagenome assembly CXWL01 (sample SAMEA3498368, study PRJEB10139) | groundwater metagenome | biome: water well; material: biofilm material | place: Germany | collected 2015-04-27 | reverse complement strand
GAAAACCGGCAAAACCAGCCGCCGCCATCCGGCGCGACAGCGGACGCAGTGACGGTAACGGCAGTGGCAACGGCAACACAAGCGCGCGCGCCGGCACAGATGTCGATAGAAGAATTGATCGCCGCACAAGAGAGCAGGCCGGTAGAGCAGATCGTCACCAGTGCGCCGGCGTCAGCGCAGGCTTTGGGGTTTTATATACAGTTCGGCGCGTATGCGATACGGGCGAACGCAGAGGCCACCATGTCCCGGCTGAAGGCGCGACTGGAAAACCGCCTGCCGGATTTTGACATCGTGCAGCAAGGCAGCCTGTACCGCCTGATCAGCGGCCCATTTGCCAGCCGCGCCGAGGCGCTCCTGGTGATCGCGCAGAATGGCGATGTAGTCGGCACCAGGCCTCTGGTGGTGCAGCGCTGAATGTTAGCTAACTAGCCAACTGGTCAGCAATGCCAATGTCGCTTTATTCATGCTCGCCCTTGAGTTCCAGCGCGAGCTCATACAGGGCATTTTTCTTTTGCCCGGTGATCTGCGCCGCCAGCGACGCGGCTTGCTTGACCGGACATTCTTTCAGCAGTATCGACAAGATACGCCTGGCCTCCAGCTGATCCTCTCCCGCGGTGCTCGGCGCGCCCTGGATCAGGACCACATATTCGCCTTTTTCCCTATGGCTATCCGCGCTCAGCCAGGCATGCGCCTCACCCAGGGTGCAGCGATGGATTTCTTCAAACAGCTTGGTCAGCTCGCGTGCGAACACCACCGGCCGGTCGGGGCCGAAGGCCTTCAGCATGGCTTGCGTGGCATCGATGATGCGGTGCGGTGCCTCGTAAAAAATCATGGTGGCCGCGACACTGGCCAGGCTTTGCAGCAGCGTGTCGCGTTGCCCGGCTTTGGCCGGCAGGAACCCGACAAAATAAAATTGATCGTGAATCAGCCCACTGGCCGATAAGGCGCTGATGGCGGCAGATGCGCCTGGCAGCGGCGACACCTGCAAACCGGCCAGCCTGACTGCATCGACTATCTTCGCGCCCGGGTCGGAGACGCCAGGCGTACCGGCGTCTGAAACCAGGGCGATGCGCTCGCCGGCCTGCAGGCGTGCGATGATCTTCCCGGCGACTTCCCTCTCATTGTGCTGATGCGCGGCGATCAGGGGCTTGTGCAAGCCATAGCGCGTCATCAGTTGCGCGGTATTGCGCGTGTCCTCGCAGGCAACCGCATCGGCCAGAGCCAGCAAATGCAGCGCGCGTAACGAGATGTCACAGACATTGCCGATAGGGGTGGCGACTACATATAATGTGGCGGCAGGATAGCTTTGCCTGGAAACGGCTTCCATGATGGCGGCATTGGCCAGCAGCGGCTGAACTAAGGGCTGAGCTGAAGCCTGAACTTCGGCTGGATTTGGCGGGATTGGCGTGACTGGCGGCGTTGCTTGGCTCATGGCGCATACATTTCAATTGATTAAGCTAGGATTGTACGATGATCCTAGATTCCTTAGTTGGACAGGTTTGAGTGTGCATTTTTCCGGCTTTCTGGCAAGGCGCGACGACGAAGCAACCTTCACGTTGTCAGGAGGAGCAACGCAGTCCAGAGAGCCGGAAAAACGTGCAATCGAACCTGTAGCGCTCTCACTCAAATGGTGAAAGTGTTAAAGGCCACTATTTTTAAACCAATCAAGCATTTATCGAAGCTGATGAGCGGTCAATTGAGGAATCTAGGATGACAGAACAGAGTTGGCTGGGAAAACGCATGGCCGCTATGCGCACCAGCCGCCAGCGTTCCGGCGATGAAGGCGAAGAGCGGGCGCTGGGCTATCTGCGCGAGGCCGGGCTCAGCCTGGTGCAGCGCAGTTTTCTCTGCAAGGGTGGCGAGATCGACCTGATCATGCAGGACCAGGACAGCCTGGTGTTTGTCGAAGTCAGGAAACGCGCTTCGGCGCAATTTGGCGGCGCCGCCGCCAGCGTCACGGCGGCCAAACAAAAACGCATGGTGCATGCGGCGCAAAGGTATTTGCAGTCGCTGAACACCACGCCGGCCTGCCGTTTTGATGTCATCGCGATTGATGATGGCAAGATTACCTGGTTGAAAAACGTGATTACCGGGTAAGCGCTCAACTCCATGCCAAAATTTGCAATCGTGCATGCCCACCACGCCCTATCCATGCGCCTCGCCGGGCACGATGGCCGCAAACCCGCATGGACAGGGCGCGCCGGGCGTGCTCGTGTTGAATCATATGTCAACACGCCCTAGGCCAAACGGTGCTTATTCCGGCTGTTTTGCGCTACTTTATCTCTCCCTTACCCCAGCTGCTTTATAATTCATCACTATGAAAAATCAACGCATCCTTTCGCACTTTCATGAAAGTGCCGAGCTCAAGATACAGGCAGCAGACGTTCTTGCCCGACCAATCGAACAGGCCATTGAACTTATGTTTCATGCGCTGTCTAACGGTAACAAGATACTGGCCTGCGGTAACGGTGGCTCAGCGGCAGATTGCCAGCATTTTGCGGCCGAACTGGTCGGCCGTTTTGAACGGGAACGCCTGCCCTTGCCCGCGTTGGCACTGACGACGGATACCTCGATCATTACTGCGGTTGCCAATGATTATAATTTTCAGGAAGTGTTTTCCAAGCAGGTGCAGGCGTTTGGCCAGGCGGGAGATATTTTGCTTGCCTTGTCCACCTCGGGTAATTCGGCCAGCATCATCAATGCCGTCAATGCCGCGCTGGAGCGCGACATGCGCGTCATTGCCCTGACCGGAAAAGGCGGGGGCGAGCTGAAGAAATTGTTAACCGATGCCGATGTCCACATCTGCGTGCCGCATGACCGTACTGCCAGGATACAAGAAGTTCACTTATTAACAATACACTGTATGTGTGACGGCATCGATGCCGCTTTATTTGGAGGAGATGCAGATGATTGATGCAATGGTAAAGAAGTTGGCACGACCGATGGCCACTATCGGGCTGTGCTGTGCAGCGGCCGTCGGCCTGCAGGGGTGCGTGGAGCTCATGATAGGCAGCGCGGTAGTCGGCACCTTTGCCGCGACAGACAGGCGCACCTTTGGCGCCCAGGCCGATGACAAGACCATCGCCCTGAAGGGTGAAAATCGCATGCGCAATGCATTCGGCAGCGCCGCGCACATCAACGTCAACAGTTTTAACCGCCGCGCCTTGCTGACCGGTGAAGTTGCCGATGCGCGCGCCAAAGAGACGGCAGAGCGCGAGATGCGTTCGGTCGACGGCGTGCAGGCAGTCGCCAATGAGCTGGAGATCGGGCCGATCACCAGTTATTCAACGCGCTCGAACGATGCCTTGATCACGACCAAGGTGAAAGCCTCTTTCGTGGATACCAAAGACCTGTACGGCAGCGCCTTCAAGGTCGTGACGGAAAACGGCACGGTGTTCCTGATGGGACGTGTCACGCAACGTGAGGGCAACCTGGCCGGAGATGTCACGCGCGGTGTCAGCGGTGTGCGCAAGGTGGTCAAGATTTTTGACTACATCACCGAACCGGAGTTGAAAAGCATGATGGCAACGCCTGAAAAACAGGAAAGCACGCAATAATAAAAAAGGGCTGGATCTCCAGCCCTTTTTTTATGTGCGGTAATACCTAGCGGCCGTGATTGGCCGAATGCCTAGGCACGGCGCTAAGCGCGCCCGACGATCGCCGCGGTCGCCATCAGCTCTTCAATCAGCGCCAGCGACATCTTGCCCGACATCCGGTGCGGATTGAGTTCCGGCAGCGCCGAGTATTTCAGCATGATGGACGGGTTGATCTTGCTCAGATTGGCCTGCCCCATGGTCCATCCTGCGTAACGTCGCTCCGTGATCTCTTCATAGTTGAGCAGCACCACATCGGTATGGCGCGGGTCGCGCAGGATGTGGCCGTACAAGGTATTGATCGCTTCGCGGCCGCCTTCCAGCACCTGCATGAAGACCTGATCGCTGTGGCATAAGATGCCGGTGATGCCGTGTTGCGGATTGTGCTCGCGTGATTGCTGCATGATGTTTTGCACGACATCGCATAACTTGTCATCAACAGCGCGGCTGGCATACAGGAGGCGGACTAGCATGAGGTTCTCTCTATCTTGTTGAATACTTGATTCGGTGCCGTTTCAGTGGCTAAGTCAGCGGCAGGTTCAGCGTTTGATCAGGGACAAAAATTCGCGACGCAGATTCGGGTCTTTCAAAAATGAGCCGTGCATCACGCTATTGATCATCTTGGCGTCGACATCCTTGACACCGCGCCAGTGCATGCAGAAGTGATCCGCTTCCATCACTACCGCCAGGCCGTCGGGCTGCATTTTTTCCTGCAGGGTATCGGCCAGCTGTACCACCGCCTCTTCCTGAATTTGCGGCCGGCTCATGATCCATTCGGCGATGCGGGCATACTTGGACAAGCCGATCAGGTTCGAATGCTCATTCGGCATGACGCCTATCCAGACCTTGCCCATGATAGGGCAAAGGTGGTGCGAGCAGGCGCTGCGCACCGTGATCGGGCCGATGATCATCAATTCGTTCAGGTGCGATGCGTTCGGAAACTCCGTCACCGCAGGCATATTCACGTAACGGCCCTTGAAAATCTCGTTGATGTACATCTTGGCAACGCGCCGACCGGTATCCTGCGTATTGTGGTCGCTGGCGGTGTCTATCACCAGACTCTGCAGCACGCCGCGGAGCTTTTCTTCCACTTCGTCCAACAATTCGTCGAGCTCACCGGGTTCGATGAATTGCGCGATATTGTCATTGGCATGGTAGCGCGTCTTGCTGGCAACGATACGCTCACGTATGCGTTGTGACACAGGTACTTGTGGTATCTGGACAGGCTTGAATCCGGTAGGAGAGTCAATTGACATGGTAATTTCCATCTGGGGTGCACGAATGCAGCAAAGGCGTTATGGTAACTGAATCGGCCCGAACTTGTTGTGCCGCGCCCCTGCTCTGGTTTTCCGCGCCGGCCGACGGGCGGCATCAACCGGCTTGGCAAGCCGGCAGATGCTCAGCGCTTGTCCTCGTCCTTGGGCGGGCTTTCAGCGAAAGGAAACTTCCGCATGGCCTTGCGCATGAGTTGCATCTGGCCTTGGAAATTGGTGCAGGAGCGGCACATGCTCAGGTGCAGTTTCAGCGTCGCCCTTTCGGGCAGGCTCAGATGCCGGTCCAGGCCTTCCGAGACCATTTGATGCGCCTGTTTACAGTTAAGGAGTAATCGCATAGTAGAAAAAATTAAACGTGGCTGGCAAACCAATGCAAATCCAGGCATTCCCGCAGGCGCAAGCGTGCGCGGTAGAGCAACACCCACAAGTTAGACGTACTCAGGTCCAATTCCTTACAGATTTCGTCCGTTTCCAGATCCAGCCATTCTCGCATCATGAAAACCCGCGCAGTTTTGGCGGGCAGTTTTTCCAGGCACACTTCCAGCACCCGGAAAAAATCCTTTTGCTCCAGCTCGGTATCCGGTTCGGCCCAGGCTCTTGCGGTCTCCACCGTATGCCCGTTGGCATTGAACAGGCTGTCGACCAGGTCTGATTCCGCCGCGTCATCTTCGCCCGGCAGCTGCTGTTCCTTACTGGAAGCGCGCAGCAGGTCGATGATTTTATACTTCAGGATGCCGGTGACGTAGGTGCGGAACGACGACCTCTCGGCGAAGCGGTCGGGCTTTTCCAGCACGGCCAGCAAAGCTTCCTGCACGGCGTCTTCGGCCTGCGATGCATTGCGCAGTTGTAGCAAGGCAAAACGTAACAGGGCTGGGCGCATATTTTCCAGCTGCTGGTGCAGGTGTTGATCGGATGTCATGGATGGGCTATAAATTGAGCGCGCATTGCTTGCATTTGCGGACAGACTTGGCGATGGTTAATCGAATTTCCCTGTAAAATTCGGGAAAGCTACTTATTCCCCGATAGGATACCCTCATTATGACGCATGTGATCAACACAGAAATCTCCCCGAGCAACGGATTGGCCAATGTCGCGCCTGAAATCAAGGCAGAGATACTCGCGCAGGCTTTGCCTTACATACGCAAGTTTCATGGCAAGACCATCGTCGTCAAATACGGCGGCAATGCGATGACCGAAGAAAAGCTCAAGCACGGCTTTGCCCGTGATGTGATTTTGCTCAAGCTGGTCGGCATGAATCCTGTAGTGGTGCATGGCGGTGGCCCGCAGATCGATAACGCACTCAAGAAAATCGGCAAGCAGGGCACCTTCGTCCAGGGCATGCGCATTACCGACGAAGAGACCATGGAAGTGGTCGAATGGGTCCTGGGCGGCGAAGTGCAGCAGGATATCGTGATGCTGATCAACCATTATGGCGGCCAGGCGGTGGGGCTGACGGGCAAGGATGGCGGCCTGATCCGGGCGCGCAAGATGAAAATGGCAGACCGCGAAAAACCCGGTGAATTCCTCGATATCGGCTTTGTCGGCGAGATCGACGCGATCAATCCGGCGGTGGTCAAAGCTTTGCAGGACGACGCTTTCATCCCTATCATCTCGCCTATCGGTTTTGGCGACGACGGCCAGGCTTACAACATCAATGCCGACGTCGTTGCGGGCAAGATTGCCGAGATACTCAAGGCGGAGAAGCTGATCATGATGACCAATATCGCCGGCGTGCAGGACAAGCAGGGCAATCTGGTGACCGACTTGTCGGCGCGCGAGATCGACGAGATGTTCGCCGACGGCACCATCTCGGGCGGCATGCTGCCAAAAATTTCCTCGGCTCTGGATGCCGCCAAATCCGGCGTCAACACCGTGCATATCATCGATGGCCGCATCGAGCATTCGCTGTTGCTGGAAGTGCTCACCGAACAGGCGTTCGGCACCATGATACGCAGCCACTAATATCAGGCGCTCCGATCTCGCCAATATCATGTTGGCGGGTTCATCCTGTCCTGGCTTTTCTCATGACCAAACGCTCACCGCTCTGGCTCTTCGATCTCGATAACACGCTGCATGACGCCAGCCACGCCATCTTTCCCGCGATTACCCATAACATGAACCTGTATATGGCGGATCTGCTGGGCGATGGCGAAACGCCTGCTGATGCCGCGACCGTCAATGCCGTGCGGCAGCAGTACTGGAAGCGTTACGGGGCGACCCTGATGGGCCTGATCAAGCACCATGGTGTGCGCGCCGATGAGTTCCTGCATCAGGCGCACAGCTTTCATGATCTGCCCTCGATGATACGTGCCGAACGCGGGCTGGCGCGCCTGTTCAGGCGCTTGCCCGGCCAGAAGATATTGCTGACCAACGCGCCGCGCAAGTACTCGCATCAGGTGATGCGGCATCTGGGCTTGCATCGCCATTTCGACCAGCACATACCGATAGAGGCGATGCGCGTGCACGGTAAACTGCAGCCTAAACCGTCGAGCCAGTTTTTGCGCAAGTTGCTGGCCAGCCGCGGCGTGCATGCCAGGCGCTGCATCCTGGTGGAGGATTCGCTGGCGAACCTGCGGGCGGCGAAAAAACTCGGCATACGCACGGTACTGGTGACGCAATATACGCAGCACATGCAGACCTTGCGGCATAAAAATTCCGCCGCTTGTGCGGATGTGACAGTAAAATCAGTGTTTCAGCTGGCGGCGCATCAATGGCGGCTGCAGCGCAAATGAACTGATCTCATTGATCTCACTGATTTCATAACGGCACGGCACACAACACATGGCGACTACCAAACCTGGCGAACGTAAGCTGCAGATACTGCAAGCCCTGGCATCCATGCTGGAGAATCCCAAAGGCGAGAAAATCACCACGGCGGCGCTGGCAGCAAAGATTGAGGTGTCAGAGGCGGCGCTGTACCGCCACTTCGCCAGCAAGGCGCAGATGTTTGAAGGCCTGATCGAATTCATCGAGGCCTCGGTGTTCGGCCTGATCAATCAGATCAGCCAGCAGCAGGAAGATGGGCTGTTGCAGGCGCAGGCCATCGCGCTGATGCTGCTCAATTTTGCCGAGCGCAATCCGGGCATGACGCGGGTGCTGATAGGTGATGCGCTGGTCAACGAAGATGAGCGTTTGCAGCTGCGCATGAACCAATTCATGGAGCGCATGGAGCTGGCGTTCAAGCAAGCTTTGCGGCAGGCTGTGGTGCAGGGCCAGGTGGCCGAACAGGAAGTCGCACAGCTGGCGAGCCTGCTGTGCAGCGTGGTGCTGGGACGCTGGCACCGCTTTGCCAAAACCGGTTTTAAGCTACTGCCCGGCGAGCAGGCGGCACTGCAGATCGCCTTGCTGCTGCGTTAGCCAGCCGCAGCCTAGCGCTTATTCCTCGTGTTCGGCCAGCGCCTTGCGGATGTCGGCCTGTGTCAGATCCGGCGCGAAGCGCTGGATGAAATCATAGGTGTAGGCACGTAGGTAGGCACCGCGCCGGACCGCCAGCCGCGTGACATTGGAAGAAAACAAGTGGCTGGCAGAAATGGTCCTCAGCCCTTGTGCACGCTGGGTCTCAATCGCCATGGACGCCACTAGGCCCACGCCCAGACCAAGTGATACATATTGCTGGATCACGTCGGAATCCATCGCCGTCAGCACGATGTCGGTGCGCAGGCCAGCCTGCCTGAAGGCATCGTCGATGTGGCCGCGTCCGGTGAAGCCGACGTCGTAGGTAATCAGGGGATAATTCGACAAGTCTTCCAGCGTAAGAAATTCCTTGCGCAGCAAGGGATGGCCGTCCGGCACCACCACCACGTGGTTCCATTCGTAGCAAGGAAAGGACACCAGGTCCTTGAACTGCGATAAGCCTTCAGTCGCAATCCCGATATCGGCCTTGCCCGACAAGACCCATTCGGCGATATGCTCAGGTGCGCTCTGCTGCAGGGCGATACGCACTTCGGGAAACGCCAGGCGAAATTGCTGCACCACCTTGGGCAGCACATAGCGCGCCTGGGTGTGCGTGGTGGCGATGGCCAGCGTGCCGCGCGCCTGGTCGGAATAATCATTGCCCGCCTGCTGCAAGTTTTCCGCTTCCAGCAGCAGCCGTTCAATGATGGGCAAGATGCCTTTGCCCGGCTCGGTCAGGCCGGTCAGGCGCTTGCCGTTGCGCTCGAAAATATCCACGCCCAGTTCCTCCTCCAGTTCGCGTATCTGGCGGCTGACCCCCGGTTGCGAGGTGAACAGCGCGTTCGCCACTTCGGTCAGGTTATAGCCGCAACGGGTAGCTTCGCGGATGGAGCGTAATTGCTGGAAATTCATAATGATCCTGATTGTCTACATTAAGGCGCATCAACAAACACATGCAGGCGCTTGGGCTTGACTAGCAAGGTCTCGCCTACCTTTAGATTCAGCTGCGCATAGCGCTCGCTGGAAATCATCGCGTCGACCAGCTCGCCGTTATCGTCGCGCACCAGATCAAGCTGCGCCAGCGGGCCTATGCTGTGGACGCGGCTTAACTTCACGACCATGCCTTCCGCCCCGGGCACATAACGGTCGATATCCAGCTCATGCGGACGCACATAGCCGGTACCGAAGGCGTCGCGCGTCTCGGCATGGCCAGGCGCGGCAAAGGCCACGCCGCCGGCATCGAGCACACCTTCATGCACGCGGCCGCGGAACAGGTTGACGTTACCCAAAAAGCCATACACAAACGGGGTGGCCGGATGATGGTAGACCTCGGCCGGCGGGCCGACTTGCTCGACCTTGCCGTGGTTCATCACGACGATCTTGTCGGCCACTTCCAGCGCCTCTTCCTGATCGTGCGTGACAAAAATGCTGGTGACGTGCAGCTCATCGTGCAATCTGCGCAACCAGCGGCGCAGCTCCTTGCGCACCTTGGCGTCGAGTGCGCCAAATGGCTCATCAAGCAAAAGAACGCGCGGCTCTACTGCCAGCGCGCGCGCCAAAGCGATACGCTGGCGCTGTCCGCCGGATAACTGCGGCGGGTAACGGTCGGCCAGCCAATCCAGCTGCACCAGCTCGAGTAGCTTGGTGACTTTCTCCTTGATCTGTGCATCGCTAGGGCGCTGGTGGCGCGGCTTGACGCGCAGGCCGAAGGCGATGTTTTCAAAGATCGTCATGTGCTTGAACAGCGCATAGTGCTGGAATACAAAGCCGACCTGGCGCTCGCGCACATGCTGGGTCGAGGCGTCCTGGCCGTCGAGCAAGACCTGGCCACTGTCGGCGTATTCGAGACCGGCGATGATGCGCAGCAATGTCGTCTTGCCGCAACCCGATGGCCCGAGCAAGGCGGTCAGTTCACCGTTGGGAAAATCCAGCGAGACATTGTCCAGCGCCGTGAAGTTGCCGAAGCGTTTATGTAGTTGATTGACAGCGATACTCATATTTTTTCTCCGACTATTCTTGGGGTACTTGGCCACGACTTTCGTCTGTGCGCCATTCGACTATGGATTTCAGCGCCAGCGTCAGCAACGCCAGCAAGGTCAGCAAAGAGGCGACGGCAAAGGCGGCGGTGAAGTTGTATTCGTTATATAAAATCTCGACCTGCAAAGGCATGGTATTGGTCTCGCCGCGGATATGGCCGGACACCACCGACACCGCGCCGAATTCGCCCATGGCACGCGCATTGCACAGGATCACGCCGTACAGCAGGCCCCATTTGATATTCGGCAAAGTCACGCGCCAGAAGGTTTGCCAGCCCGATGCGCCGAGCACCAGCGCTGCCTCTTCCTCTTCGCTGCCTTGCGCCTGCATCAGCGGGATCAGCTCGCGGGCGATGAAGGGGAAGGTCACGAAAACCGTTGCCAGCACGATGCCCGGTACCGCAAACAAAATCTTGATATCGTGCGCGCGCAGCCAATCGCCAAACCAGCCTTGCGCACCGAACAGCAGCACATAGATCAGGCCGGAAATCACCGGCGAGACCGAGAACGGCAAGTCGATCAAGGTCAGCAAAATGCTCTTGCCACGGAACTCGAATTTGGCAATGGTCCAGGCCGCCGCCACGCCAAACACCAGGTTCAGCGGGACGGCAATCGCCGCCGTGATCAGCGTCAGCCTGATGGCCGACAGCGCATCAGGTTCAACGATGGCCTTGAGATAAACCTCCCAGCCCTTTTTCAGCGCTTCGGTAAATACCGCCGCCAGCGGCACGAACAGAAACAGCGTCAGGAAGGCAAACGCCAGCGTGAGCAGAATCACGCGCACCCATAAAGGCTCTATGGTGGCGGCCGGTGTTAACACCGGTTCAAAGCGGCGTGCAGTCGCACTAGGCAAAACAGCGCTTGCTGAAGTGATGGCAGTCATCAGTCTCTCCCCGCATGTTGTTTGCTGCGGGTCCAGGATTGCAGCGCGTTGATCGCCAGCAGCAGCGTAAAGGACAGCAGCAGCATTACCACGGCAATCGCCGTTGCTCCTGCGTAATCATATTGTTCGAGTTTGGTAATCATGAATAAAGGCGTGATTTCAGAAATCATCGGCATGTTGCCTGCGATGAAGATGACCGAGCCGTATTCGCCGGTGGCGCGCGCAAAAGCCAGCGCAAAGCCCGTCATCAGGGCGGGGAAAATCGTCGGCAAGGTCACGCGGACAAAGGTCTGCCAGTGGCTGGCGCCGAGGCTGACTGCCGCTTCTTCCAGCTCCTTCTCGGCTTCTTCCAGCACCGGTTGTACGGTGCGCACTACGAACGGCAGGCCGATGAAGATCAGCGCCACCAATACGCCCAGCGGGGTGTAGGCCACCTTGATGCCTAGCGGAGCCAGCAAATGGCCTAGCCAGCCGTTTGGCGCATACAGCGTCGCCAGGGTGATGCCCGCCACCGCCGTCGGCAAGGCAAAAGGCAAGTCCACCAGCGCATCGATCAGGCGTTTGCCCGGAAATTTGTAGCGTACCAGTACCCAGGCCACGATGCCGCCAAACACCACATTGATCAGCGCCGCCAGCAAGGATGCGCCAAACGTCAGCCTATATGAGGCCATTACCCGGTCCGAGGTCACGGTGGCCCAGAACGCTTCCCAGGTCATCGTGAAGGTTTTCAGGAATACCGCCGACAAGGGGATCAGGACGATCAGCCCGAGATAAAACAGGGTAAATCCCAGCGAGAGATGAAAGCCCGGGATCACTCGCCGTGAATTGGATTGCTTGCCAAAAGAGAAGCTCATGCCAGCCTTTATTACGTATGTGACTAAAGATGGCTGATGATCTCAGGATTTTGTTATATGGAAAACGAATTTTTTGGCATGTCGATAGACGAAATTCGCATATCGGCTGCATGTGATGGGTTTGCCGAAGTGGCTATGCTTGCTTTTGGCATATCAAACAGGAAGCCCTGGACGAAGTAAGGGCTCGCCGTCTGATGGGCATTTTGCAGTGCACGCAACTGCTGTTCCGTCTCTATGCGCTTAAAGATGAGCTTGCAGTTTTGCCGCTCGGCGCGTTGCAACAGGCTGCTCTGGATGCGCGCGTCATTGGCTAGTCCGATGTCGATCTTGATCGCATCAGGGCGTATCCGTTCCAGCAGATCGCTGGCCTGCTCCAGGCTGCCGGCGTTGGCGCCGATGCGAAAACCGTTGCGCCGGTAGTTTTCTGCCACATGCGTCAAGACCCAGCGCTGACTGGCGCTGATCATCGGCAGCTGCAGGACGATCTGTTGATGCGGCAATTCCAGCGCATCGAGCACGCGGCGGAACGCCATCCCGTGGTTGCCCGCCACCGCCGCCAATAAGCGGCTGTGTACGCTCAGGTATAGATCGAGCTTGCCGAACTGATCCTGAGGTCCGGCCTGGCGGAAGAAGTTGATGGTATGCAGCAGGCGGCACAGCCGGTCCAGCTCGACCGACTCATCGTCGCTGGCGGCGTTGTCCAGCAGCTTCCAGATATTCAGACCCTGATCGCTGGCGGAATAGCTGCGCAGATAGCCCTCATGGGCGATCACCTCATTCTCTGCGCCAGAGCGGATAGTCTGGAACGCGCTGCTGAGCGTGGCGTTAAAGTAACGGCCATGCGCCTGGCCTTGCTCATCCATCCAGAGCTTGCTGCTGCTGGCATGGGCTTGATGAAGTTTACTGAAATATTTTTGCAGGGCGGGATAAGACATATTTCTTCCTGATGATGCTGTTTCTGGTTTGCCTATAGCTTGGCTACAGCTTAGCGATGGAGACTTCAGTCGCCTTCACCAGCGTCACCACTTCGGTGCCGATGACCAGGCCCAGATCGCGGATCGAGCGGGTCGTGATGACCGAGGTGACGATGCCGGCGGGTGTCTCTACATCGACTTCCGAGACCACCGGCCCTTCGATGATTTCCTTGATTTTTCCGCGGAATTGATTGCGGACATTGATGGCTTGAATGGTCATGATGGTTTCCTTTGTTTAAGGGTTGCGGGGATATACTCCCCATAAAAATTTAAAAAATGTACCGATTGCGCACGGATATGAAGCGTTGTTGAAAAATACTGCATGGTGTATCTTGATTCAGGCGCTAAATCGCCCAGGACACCTGGCTCACCGTGCGCAACAGCGAGACATCGCCGAGCTCGCTGTCGGGGGCAACCGCCGGATGATTCAGCACCCGCGTCAGTATCTGCGCCTCCAGTATGGCAAACGCCGGATTGCCGCGCGCGCGCGGCCTGGGCAAATCTATCTTCTGGTCCAGCGTGATCTGGCCGTCCTCGATCAGGATCACGCGGTCGGCCAGCGCCACGGCTTCCTGCACGTCGTGGGTGACCAGCAGTGCGGTAAAGCCGCGCTGCTGCCACAGGTTTTCGATCAGGCTTTGCATATCTATGCGCGTCAATGCATCGAGCGCGCCCAGCGGTTCGTCCAGCAGCAACAGCGCCGGTTCATGTACCAAGGCCCTGGCCAGTGCCACCCGTTGGCGCTGGCCGCCGGACAGCACCGATGGCCAGTCGCCGGCACGGTCGGACAGCGCCACTTTTTCCAGCGCGGCCAAGGCTGCTTGCTTGCCATTTTTCAAGCCAAGGGCGACGTTGTTCAGGACGCTTTTCCACGGCAGTAAGCGTGAATCCTGGAACATCACGCGGGTTTCTGGCCTGCCTTGCACTTCGTCAAACTGCACACTGCCGCCATCGGCTTGTTCCAGGCCTGCGACCAGACGCAGCAGGGTGCTTTTGCCGCAACCGCTGCGCCCGATGACGGCGATGAATTCGCCGGCCTTCACTTGCAGATTGAGCGACTTGATGACCTGGCGACCCTGATACGATTTTTGCAGCACGCGTATCTCGAGCGCGCTGCCCTGGCCTGGCTGACTGGACGGCACTACTGGTTCTGGCCATTCATCTGCCATATTCCAGCTAGGATTGAGCTGGTTTTTTAACGCGGCAATATCGGCTACGGCGGCACTAGGATATTCACTGCTTAGGCGATTCATACGGACCTCTTTTGATAACCCGGATGCCAGCGCAACCAGTAATGTTCGAGCGCACGCGACAGCACGTCGGCCAGCTTGCCCAGCAAGGCGTACAGCAAGATCCCGACCAGCACCACATCGGTCTGCAGGAATTCGCGCGCGTTCATCGTCATGTAACCGATACCGGCTTGGGCTGAAATGGTTTCTGCCACGATCAGCAAGACCCACACCAGCCCCAGCGAGAAGCGCACGCCGACCAGTATCGACGGCAAGGCGCCCGGCAGTATCACATCGCGGTACAAGGCCCAGCCCGACAAACCATAGCTTCGCGTCATCTCGATCAGGCCCTTGTCGACGGAACGTATGCCGTGAAAGGTATTCAGGTACACGGGGAAAAACACGCCCACCGAGACTAGAAACAGCTTGGCAGTCTCATCAATGCCGAACCACAAAATCACCAGCGGGATCAGGGCCAGAGCCGGGATATTCCTGATCATTTGCAGCGTGGTATCGAGNNGTTTCCGCCAGCCGGAAGCTGCCCGTCAACAAGCCCAGCAACAGGCCCAGACCGCCGCCTACCGCAAAGCCTGAAATGGCGCGCCACAGGCTGGTCTTGGCATGGAGCCAGATTTCGCCAGAGATGGTCAGCGCCCAGAACGCCTTGGCTACGGCCAGCGGTTCCGGCAGTATCCGGCTCGACAGCCAGCCGACCTGCGCGGCGATTTGCCAGAACAGGATCAGCGCCACCGGCACCGCCCATGGCGCCAGCTGATATAGCAGATGGCGCAGCAGACCCTGAAGCCGGAATGCCTGCTTTTTCATATCCGTTGCAGCAACACCGGCAAGCGCGTCGAGCGTGCGCCCGCCGCCGGATATTTCTGCGGAGGGAGTAATCAATTGGCTCATGCTGGTCACCTCAACTAGGCTGCCTTTGGCACGACACTATTGGCGATGATTTCGCCAAACGGTCCGGTCAGGCTGCTGGTCACGGCCGGATTGCCTTTGCCAAGCAAGGGGAACACCAGCTCGGAAAAACGGTAGGATTCTTCCAGATGCGGATAGCCCGAGAAGATGAAGGTTTCAATTCCCAGATCGGCATATTCCCTGATGCGCGCCACCACGGTTTCCGGATCGCCGACCAGCGCCGTACCGGCGCCGCCACGTACCAGGCCAACACCGGCCCAGAGATTGGGCGAGACTTCCAGCTTGTCGCGCTTGCCGCCGTGTAAGGCGGTCATCCTTTGCTGGCCGACTGAATCCATCTTGGCAAAGGATTTCTGCGCGCGCGCAATCACATCATCGTCGACATACTTGATCAGGTCTTCGGCGGCCTGCCACGCCTCTTCGTTGGTCTCGCGCACGATCACGTGCAGGCGTATCCCGAAGCGCAGGGTGCGACCATACTTGGCCGCACGGGCGCGCATATCGGCAATCTTGGCGGCGACCGCTGCCGGCGGTTCGCCCCAGGTCAGGTAGACGTCTACCTGCTCTGCCGCCAGCTCGTGCGCAGGCTCCGACGATCCGCCGAAGTACAACGGCGGATGCGGCTGCTGCACCGGTGGATACAGCGTCTTCGATCCCTTCACCGTCAGATGCTTGCCCTCAAAGTCAAAGCCCGCATCACCACCTTCACCCGCCAGCGAGGCGCGCCAGATGCGCAGAAATTCGTCGGTGATTTCATAACGCTTTTCATGATCGGCAAACACGCCGTCGGCTTCCAGCTCCGCCTGATCGCCGCCGGTGACGATATTCACCAGCAGGCGTCCGTTGGATAGTCGGTCGAAGGTGGACGCCATGCGCATCGCCAGGCCTGGGCTGCTCAGGCCAGGGCGTATCGCCACCAGAAACTTCAGATTGCGCGTCGCGCCGATCAGGCTGGAGGCGACCACCCATGCATCTTTGCAGGAGCGGCCGGTCGGCAACAGTACGCCGTCAAAGCCCTGCGTGTCGGCAGCCACCGCGACCTGACGCAGGTAATCGGCATTGATCGCACGTGCGCCCTGACTGGTGCCCAGATAGCGGCTGTCGCCATGGGTGGGGATGAACCAGAATATTTGCAGACTCATGCTATTTCCTTTGAAATTTTTTTAGAANNACCGCATCCCTGATATTGATTTTCTTGGGTATCAATTTCAGCTCGGCGAAGGTATCCGCAATGTTTTGCTGTTCTTGAATGACCTGTTCGCTGAGCGGCCTGACGCCGAAGGAGAAACGCTTGGTCGAGATGTCAACGATGGCCGGTTCCAGGCCGATTTGCGCAGACAAGATGGCAGTCACTTCCTTCAGGTTCTTGCCACCCCATTCGTCGACCTTAACCAGCTCTTCCAGCACGATGCGCAAGGCTTCAGGATTTTTTTGTGCATAGGAACGAGAGGCCAGGTAGAACTGGTGATTGCTGACGATGCCCTTGCCATCGACCAGCACGCGGGCGCCCAATTGCTTTTCTGCCGCTGCCTGGAACGGGTCCCAGATCACCCAGGCATCGACGCTGCCACGCTCAAAGGCGGCGCGCGCATCGGCTGGCGGCAAGAAGATGACGTTGACATCCTTGTAGGCAATACCGGCTTTTTCCAGCACCTTGACCAGCAGGTAGTGCACGTTGGAGCCCTTGTTGAGGGCGATTTTCTTGCCCTTCAAATCAGCGGCAGTTTTCAAGGTCGAATTCTTCGGCACCAGTACCGCTTCGGCCGATGGCGCAGGCGGCTCGTTGCCGACATACACCAGATCGGCACCGGCGGCCTGAGCAAAAATCGGCGGCGCTTCGCCGGTAGTGCCGAAATCTATGCTGCCGACATTCAAGCCTTCCAGCAAGACAGGACCGGCAGGAAACTCCGTCCATTTCACTTCCACGCCTAGGGCTGCCAGGCGCTTGTCGAGTGCGCCTGTGCCTTTCAGCAAGGTCAGCGTGCCGTATTTTTGATAGCCTATGCGCAAACTGGAATGCAGGCTGCCTTTTGCCGCTGGCGCAGTCTGTGCATAAGCGGCAGGGATGGCACCAGCCAGGGTAATTGCCGTCAGTGCCGACAGCCAGCCCAGGGTGCGGCGTTTCGATTGGTGTTGTTGATCTTTGTTCATGCTTGACCTCAAAGTTTTTTGGCAAAGCAGTGCCTCTGCCGTAAATACGCGGCTGAGTCGACTGCTGAAAATTGTTGATTAAATTTATTTAGCTTCGCATCTGCGCATCGTTTTATGCGCTACAGCGGTCCGGCATGCTTGACACCTCCGGTTCACGCAGCGAAATCAGGCGCGCTGCCAGATGGTTGATGCCATATTGCAGGCGCCGGATGATGCTGGGATCAATCTTCAGGCCGTCCTGTTCCGACCAATTCACCTGCGCGTCGGTGGCGTACACGCTGGTCAGCACATGATCGGCAGCGAGCGCGGCCAGCACCGGCCGCAGTGCATAATCGAGCGCCAGCAAATGCGACTGACTGCCGCCCGTGGCCAGCGGCAAGACCAATTTTCCACTCAGTCCATCCTGCGGCAAGATATCCAGAAACGTTTTCAGCAAACCGCTGTAGGCCGCCTTATAGATGGGCGTGGCAATCACGATCGCCTTGGCTTGCGCCAGCTTCTGCTTTGCCGCGATCAGTTCCGGGTGAGCGAAATCGGCATGCAGCAAAGCCTGCGCAGGCAAGTCTTTGACGTTCAGGCTTTGCGTGTGGTAGCCCAGTTCCTTCAGTTTGTCGCCGACATGGTGCAGCAGGCGGCTTGAGCGTGATGGTGTTGAAGGGCTTCCGGAGAGCAGCAATAT
>CXWL01026100.1_pt1 | contig 17995 bp, 12 predicted proteins | sample 590931 | NCBI WGS metagenome assembly CXWL01 (sample SAMEA3498368, study PRJEB10139) | groundwater metagenome | biome: water well; material: biofilm material | place: Germany | collected 2015-04-27 | reverse complement strand
GCCAGGTCGGTGTAGTGCTCGGCGCGGTGGCCAAACTTGACCCCATCAAACCGGCTCAAATTACTGGAGGCTTCGGCCGGCGCGATGATGTAGTAAACGGGGATCGACAGCTCGGTGCGTGGCAGCGAGATCGGTACCAGCGTGGCTCCCAGCCGCTGGTACTCGGCCAGGGCTGCGTTGATCGCGGCGCGCACATCGGGGGCCAGGCCCTCGCCAAAAAACTCGTCGGGAATGCCGATGCGCAGGCCCTCTATTGGATCAGCCAGCGAGCGGGTGAAGTCCTGCGCCGGTACATCCAGTGATGTGGAGTCACGGTCCAGGTCGGGACCACACATGACGGAGAGCAGCACGGCGCAGTCCTGCGCCGTGCGCGCCATCGGGCCCGCCTGATCCAGGCTGGAGGCAAAGGCCACCATGCCGTAACGCGAGGCACGGCCATAGGTTGGCTTGATGCCGGTGATCCCGCAAAAGGCCGCCGGTTGGCGAATCGAGCCGCCGGTGTCGGTGCCAGTGGCGCCCGGTGTCAGGCGTGCCGCCACCGCCGAGGCGCTGCCGCCGGAGGAGCCACCCGGCGTGCGGGTGGTGTCCCAAGGATTGTGCACCGGACCAAAGGCGGAGTTTTCGTTGGAGGAACCCATTGCGAACTCGTCGCAGTTGAGCTTACCCAAGGTCACCACGCCGGCGCGACCGAGCCGCTCGACCACGGTGGCGTCAAACGGTGAGTGATAGCCCGCGAGCATGCGTGAGCCGGCGGTGGAAGCAAAGTCGCGGGTGACGAAGATGTCCTTGTGTGCCAGGGGCACGCCAAGCAAGAGACTGTTCTCGCCATCGGTGTCGATGCTGGCCAGGCGTTGATCGGCCGCTCGTGCCTGGCGCAACGTGCACTCGATATCACGCGCCAGATAGGTGCCCAGTGCGTGGTGGCGGTCGGCGCGTGCCAGGAAGTGCTGCGCGGTCTCTGTCGCGGAGACCTTGCGAGTACGCAGCAGGCCCGAGAGTTCGGTCAGCGTCAGGTCGTGAAGTTCGTGCGTGGAGGAGGTCATTTCAAGCTGCTTCGGTTCGCGCTCATTCAATCACTTTGGGTACCAGGAACAACCCCTGCTCGACGGCGGGTGCGCTGCGCTGGTTGGCCTCGCGGTTGTCGGGTTCACTCACCACATCCTGGCGCAGCCGTAAGGCGACATCACTAATCGCGGCGATCGGGTGGGGCAGGGGCTCCAGGCCAGTGGTGTCGACCGAACGCATTTTTTCGACGATGTCGAAGAAACCGTTGAGCTGTGTCAGCATGCGTGAACGCTCGCGGGGCTGGAGCTCCAAACGCGCGAGTTCGGCGATGCGATCAATGTCCGTGGGTGTCAGTGACATGGGGTTGGGTGCTTGGAAACCGGATGTAAGAGTGCCTTTTGAAGGCCGCGCCGGAGGGGTTATTCACAGGGGATGGAGTATTATCCCGCCTTTGGTGCAAGCCTCGCGAAATCGCGGGAATTGCCGTCAAACACCCTATTTTGAACCCCTAAATGCGGCGATGGTTGGCCCATGTTCCAACCATGTCTGAGAGGATTTTCTTGATGTTCGGAGCATTCCGTCAGTATTTTTCTACTGACTTGGCCATTGACCTGGGTACCGCCAATACACTGATTTTCGTGCGAGACAAGGGCATCGTGCTGGATGAGCCTTCGGTGGTCGCAATTCGGCATGAGGGCGGTCCACAGGGCAAGAAGACGATCCAGGCGGTGGGCAAGGAAGCCAAGGCGATGTTGGGCAAAGTGCCTGGCAACATCGAAGCGATCCGCCCGATGAAGGACGGCGTGATTGCCGACTTCACGGTCACCGAGCAGATGCTCAAGCAGTTCATCAAGATGGTGCATCCGCGCAGCATCTTTCGGCCCAGTCCACGCATCATCATCTGCGTGCCCTGCGGCTCGACCCAGGTTGAGCGCCGCGCCATTCGTGAATCCGCCCTCGGCGCGGGAGCCAGCGATGTCTACCTGATCGAAGAGCCCATGGCCGCGGCGATTGGCGCAGGTCTTCCCGTGAGCGAAGCCAGCGGCTCCATGGTGGTGGACATTGGGGGCGGCACCACCGAAGTGGGCGTGATCTCGCTCGGCGGCATGGTCTACAAAGGCAGCGTGCGCGTGGGCGGTGATCGTTTTGACGACGCCATCATCAACTACATCCGGCGCAATTACGGCATGCTGATTGGCGAACCGACCGCTGAGGCGATCAAGAAGAACATCGGCTCGGCCTTTCCTGGCAGTGAGGTCCGCGAAATGGAAGTGCGCGGGCGCAACCTCAGCGAGGGCGTTCCGCGCGCCTTCACGATTTCGTCCAACGAAATCCTGGAGGCGTTGACCGATCCGCTCAACAGCATCGTGTCCGCCGTCAAGAACGCGCTGGAGCAGACGCCACCCGAGTTGGGCGCCGACATCGCTGATCGCGGCATGATGCTCACCGGCGGTGGCGCGCTGCTGCGGGATCTGGACCGACTGCTGGCCGAAGAAACCGGTTTACCGGTGCTGGTTGCCGAAGATCCGCTGACCTGCGTGGTGCGGGGGTGCGGCATCGCGCTGGAACGGATGGATCGCCTGGGCTCCATCTTCACTAGCGAATAAGGCCGGGACGCGGCGATGCCACTGGGTACGCTGGACGGTACACCTCCTCCTTTCTTCAGGCAGGGCCCGTCAGCGCGCTCCAAGTTGATCTTCTTCAGCGCGCTGGCCCTGTTCCTGATGGTCGCCGACACGCGCTTGAAAGTAACCGAGCCGCTGCGGCTGGGCATGGCCACGGCGCTACAGCCGGTTCAGTGGCTCGCGATGCGGCCAGTCCTGTGGGCCCAGGCCGGCGGCAACTATTTTCATGACTTGCGCTCGGCCCAGCGTGAGCAGGCCGCCGTGCAGAAGCGGCTCGCCGCGCAGTCCCAGAACGCCAACCAGGTCGAACAGTTAAAGCTTGAGAACGTGCGTCTGCGCCAACTGCTGTCGGTGCGCGAACGCCTGACCACGCCCGCGCTGGCGGCGCAGGTGCTCTACGACGCGGCCGACCCCTACACCCGCAAGGTGGTGATCGACGTGGGCATGGTGGACCAGGTGCAGGCCGGCTCGCCGGTGCTGGATGAATCGGGTGTGTTGGGCCAGGTCACCCGGGTCTACCCCCTGGTCAGTGAAGTGACTCTGATTACCGACCGTGACCAGGCGATTCCGATTCTCAATACCCGCACCGGCGCGCGGGGCGTCGCCTTTGGCGATCCACAGGTGCGTGCTGGTGCCTTGGAGCTGCGATTCATGGCTGCCAATGCCGACGTGCAGGTGGGTGACCTGTTGACCACCAGCGGTGTTGATGGGGTCTACCCGGCCGGCCTGCCGGTGGCCCGCGTGGACAAAGTCGAGCGCCGGGTGGATTCGGCGTTTGCGCGTATCTCCTGTTTACCCGTGGCACTGGTGTCGGGCGCCTTGCACGTGGTGGTGTTGCAGCCAATTCTGGCAACGCTGGCGCCGCCGATGCCGGCAGAGCCCGCTGCGGGCTCGGCTAAGCGGGGGGGCCGGCGATGATCATGCGACCGGGTCAGCAGTTGCTGTTGCCAGCCAACGCCTGGTTCGTCTGGGGCAGCCTGATTGCGGCCCTGTTGTTGAACATGGTTCAGAGCATGGGGTTGTGGGGGCGTGCCGCCTGGACCCCTGATGCGCTGGCCTTGGTGCTGGTGTTCTGGACCGTGCACCAGCCGCTGCGCGTGGGCGTCGGCGTGTCCTTTGTGTTTGGCTTGCTGATGGATGTGCACCAGGGCGCGATGCTGGGCCAGCATGCGCTGGCCTACACGGTGTTGAGTTTCCTGGCGACGGCAATTCATCGGCGCTTGTTGTGGTTCAGCGTGCCCTCGCAGGCGTTTCAGGTCTTGCCGCTATTCCTGGTGTCGCATGCCATCGCGGTGATGGTGCGCCTGGTCGCGGGCGGCACCTTCCCTGGCTGGCCGGTCTTGTTTGCACCGTTGATTGAGTCACTGCTATGGCCGGTGGTGAGCGTGATTCTGCTGATGCCCCAGCGCCGTGCGCCCGATCCGGATGCACACCGTCCATTGTGACCGCACACGCTAGAGTGATTGGCTGGTTTGCCTCATGACCGAACTGCGAAACGTCGAAGCAGATGTCGCACGCTTCAAGGCGCGCGTGCTGGTGGTCAGTACCGTGGTGGTGTTGGCATTCCTGCTGTTGGTGTCCCGTCTGGTTTACCTGCAAGTCGTGCGCCACGACGTCCTGAGCGAGCAGGCCGAGGCCAACCGAACCGCGGTGGTGCCGATTGTCCCCAACCGGGGGTTGATCCAGGACCGCAACGGCATCGCGCTGGCCACCAACTACTCGGCCTACACGCTGGAAATCACGCCTTCGAAAACCCACAACATCGAGCAGACCATCGAGGAGTTGTCGCAGCTCATCGACATCGCACCGCGGGATCGGCGTCGCTTCAAAAAGCTGATGGACGAGTCCAAGAGTTTCGAGTCACTACCTATTCGCACCCGCCTGAGTGACGAAGAAGTTGCCAAATTTGCAGCGCAACGGTTTCGTTTTCCTGGCGTTGACATCAAGGCCCGGTTGTTTCGCCAGTACCCCTACGGCGAATTAGCCAGCCATGTGATTGGCTATATCGGACGCATCAATCAGACCGAGAAGGAGGCTATTGCGGACTCGGAGGACGAGGCCAACTACCGCGGTACCGAGTACATCGGAAAGTTGGGCGTGGAGCAAAGCTTCGAAGGTCAATTGCATGGCATCACCGGGGTCGATTCGGTGGAAACCTCGGCCGGTGGGCGGGCCATGCGCAAACTTGCCAGCAGCCCCTCGACACCCGGCAACACGGTCAAGCTGTCGATCGACATCAAGCTGCAGCACCTGGTTGAGCAGTTGTTTGGCGAGCGGCGTGGTGCGCTGGTGGCGATCGAGCCGTCCACCGGGGAAGTGCTGGCCTTTGTGAGTAAACCGACATTCGATCCCAACCTGTTCGTCGAAGGGATCGATAGCGAGAGCTGGGCGGCGCTGAACGAGTCGCTGGACAAGCCACTGCTCAATCGCGCACTTCGCGGCACCTACCCGCCAGGGTCGACCTACAAGCCTTTCATGGCCCTGGCGGCGCTGCAAACCGGCGCCCGCACGCCGGAGCAGACCATCTCCGACCCCGGCTTTTTCATGTTTGGTGGCCATCGGTTCCGGGATGACAAGGAGGGCGGACACGGTACCGTCAACATGTACCGCTCCATCGTCCAGTCGTGCGACACCTACTACTATGTGCTGGCCAACGACATGGGCGTGGACAGCATTCACCAGCAACTCAAGGGCTTCGGCTTTGGCGAGCTGACCGGGATCGACATTCAAGGGGAGGTGCGTGGTCTGTTGCCATCGACCGCGTGGAAGCGGCGTGCCTACAAACGAGCCGATCAACAGAAGTGGTATGCCGGTGAAACCATTTCGTTAGGCATCGGCCAGGGCTACAACAACTTCACCATGCTGCAGATGGCGGCGGCCACCGCCACCCTGGCCAACAACGGTGTGAAGATGAAACCACACCTGGTCAAGGAGGTGGTGGATGTCATGACACGAGGTCAGAGTACAACCGCCCGCGAAACCCAGGGTGAAGTGATTGCCACGCCAGAGAACATCGCCGTGATCAAGCGGGCCATGGTGGGCGTCAATATTGAAGGCACGTCAGCCGCCAGTTTTCGTGGCGCGGCCTACACCAGTGGGGGCAAGACCGGCACCGCGCAGGTGATCCAAATCAAACAGGGCGAGAAGTACGTGGCTTCGAAAGTTGATGAACGCCATCGTGACCACGCTTTGTTTGTGGCCTTCGCGCCAGCCGAGGCCCCCAAGATAGCGGTGGCGATCATTGTCGAGAACGCCGGCTTTGGCGCGCAGAATTCGGCGCCCATCGCACGGCGCGTGTTCGACTATTGGTTGCTCCAACAATTCCCCAGCGAAGCCGACATTGCGGCGGTGCAAAAGGCGCAGGCCACGACACCCATCGGCAAGCCGCGCCCCATCGCGGAAGTGCCCTGGCCGCCTGGATCGGTGCCCAACCCGGCAACGCCGGACAGTGCTGGCGCTGCGCCCAAACCGGCCACCCGTGCTAGCCGCGTGCGCTAGCGCTTAGCGCAGAAAGGCGTCGTAACTGGTCTTCAGGATCAGCGCGCTGACCACCAGAATGAACATCCCGCGCACGAAACCAGTGCCGTGCTTGAGCGCCAAATGGGTGCCCAGCAGACTACCGGTGACGTTGGCCAGCGCCATGGCCAACACATAGTGCCACCAGATGTGGCCCTTGCTCACGAACAGGATCAGTGCCGCCACGTTGGTGCCGGTGTTGATCAACTTGGCCGAGGCCGACGCACTCATGAAGTCGTAGCCCATCAGGCGGACAAACAAGAACACCAGGAAGCTGCCAGTGCCCGGGCCAAAGAAGCCATCATAAAAACCGATCACCGCACCGATGCACGAGGCCAGCACGGCCTCGCTGGTGCCGGTGAAGCGCGGCGTGTGCGTGCGCCCCATCTCCTTCTTGACCAAGGTGTAGGCCAACACCGCCAGCAGCACGCCGGGCAAGGCCCGGCGCAGAAATTCGGGTGAGATCACGGTCACCAGCCAAGCCCCGCCAAACGACGCGACGAAACCCGCCGCTGCCGCGGGCAAGAGGGCGGGCCAACGCATCGGCACGCGCCGGCTGTATTGCCAGGTGGCGATGCCGGTGCCCCACACCGAGGCGCCCTTGTTGATGCCAAACAGGGTCGCCGGGTGGGTGTGAGGGAAGGTGGCAAACAGGGCCGGCACCAGAATCAGGCCGCCGCCGCCAACGATCGAATCGACAAAACCAGCCAGCAGCGAGGCTAGCGTGACAACGAACAATTCCATGGTTTGGATTCTCGCATCGCATGTCTCGCCCCGGAGTGCCCAACAAAAAAGGCACCAGACTGATCTGGTGCCTTATGAAAACGCATCTGCGTGGATGCGGGGTTCTTGTTCGAAGTTGCTCTTGACTTGTCTCCAGGGGCTCTCGAAGCTTACCGGCACTTAACCTGATACTTTGCGGGACAGACCGGAGCGCAGCGACGCTCTGTCCTCAACTGATCAGGGGTGTTGGCGAGTGCCGCAAGTCTAAAGACCCGGTCTGGCTCGGGCATCGGGATTTACCCTCTGTCCTTTTCGGCGGCCGCTTCAACAATCCATTGAGCCGCCTTTTCCGCGATCATCAAGGTGGGCGAATTGGTGTTGCCGCTGGTGATCAGCGGCATCACACCGGCGTCGACCACGCGCAAACCCGCCACGCCGCGCACGCGCAAGCGGGCGTCCACCACGGCCATGGGGTCGCCGTCGCGGCCCATTTTGGTGGTTCCGACCGGGTGAAAAATGGTGGTTGCAATGTCGCCCGCCAACTTGGTCAGGTCAGCGTCACTCTGGAACTGCACCCCGGGTTTGTATTCCGTCGGCTGGTACTTGGTCAGCGCCGGCTGCGCGACAATCCGCCGCGCCACGCGTAGCGAGTCGGCGGCGACCTTGCGGTCGGTCTCGGTACTGAGGTAGTTGGGGGCTATCGCCGGTGCATCCTCAAAACGATTGCTTTGGATCTGAACCGTGCCCCGACTGGTCGGGTTCAGATTGCACACGCTGGCGGTGAAGGCGTTGAAGCGGTGCAGCGGCTCACCAAAGGCCTCCAGACTCAGCGGCTGAACATGGAACTCGAGATTGGGATAGGGCTGCGCGGGGTCGCTGCGGGTAAACGCACCGAGCTGGCTGGGTGCCATGCTCATCGGGCCGCTGCGTTGCAAGGCGTACTGCAGTCCGATCTTGGCCTTGCCCAGCCATGAATGGGCCTGCGTATTGAGCGTGGTGACGCCACTGACTTTGAACACCGAGCGGATCTGCAAGTGGTCTTGCAGGTTGGCGCCCACGCCCGGCGTATCCTGCACCAGCGCCACGCCACGCTCTTTCAGTAGTTGGGCCGGACCGATGCCGGAGAGCTGCAGAATCTGGGGTGAGCCAATGCTGCCTGCGCACAAGATCACTTCCGCGCTGGCGGTGGCGGTGACCATCTCATTGCCGGTCCAAACTTGGGCGCCGGTGCAGCGCAGACTGCCATCGCCTTGGCGCTCGATCACCAGCCGCGCGACTTGCGCCGAGGTCCACATCTCGAAGTTCGGGCGGCCGTAGCAACTGGGACGCAGAAAGGCCTTGGCGGTGTTCCAACGCCAGCCGTCTTTTTGATTGACCTCGAAGTAGCCCACGCCCTCGTTGTCGCCCCGGTTGAAGTCGGCGCTGGCTGGGATGCCGGCCTGTTGGGCCGCCTGGGCAAAGGCATCGAGCACGTCCCAGCGCAGGCGCTGCTTGTCGACCCGCCACTCACCGCCAGCGTTGTGGTGGCGCAGCCCCTTGCGATAGGGGCTGGCGTCGTCGCGCATCAGTTCCGGAGCGACACCTCGGGCGCCGTGCCAGGCGTTGGCGCCGAGGTGATGGTGCTCGTGCAACGTGAAATAGGGCAGTGCGTTTTGCCAGCTCCAACTGGTGTCCGCCGTGAGTTGGGCCCATTGGTCGTAGTCGCGCGCCTGACCGCGCATGTAAATCATGCCGTTGATGCTGGAGCAGCCGCCCAAGGTCTTGCCGCGTGGGTAACGCAGGCTGCGCCCGTTCAGGCCCGCCTCGGGCTGGGTGTAATAGAGCCAGTCGGTGCGCGGGTTGCCGATGCAATAAAGGTAACCTACCGGAATATGGATCCAGTGGTAGTCGTCCTTGCGCCCGGCTTCGATCAGCAGCACGCGCTTGGTGGCGTCCCCGGAGAGGCGGTTNNGTGCCGCGCTACACCCGTCGCGCCAGTTGGGCGGCCCACCCAACGTAGCTGCCTGGTGTCATGGCCAACAGGCGCTGCTTCTCAGGCTGAGGAATGGCCAACTCGGCAATGAAGCCTTGCATCAGTTCGCGTGTCATCGGCGCGCCCCGGGTGAAGTCCTTGAGCTGTTCATAGGGCTTGGGCAAGCCATAACGCCGCATCACGGTTTGAATCGGTTCGGCCAGAACCTCCCAAGCCAAGTCAAGATCCTTGGCCACCGCCGCTTCATTGAGTTCAAGCTTGTTCAGGCCTTGCAGCAGGGACTGGTAAGCCAGCACCGCATAGCCTAGTGCCACGCCCATGTTGCGCAGCACGGTCGAGTCAGTCAAGTCACGTTGCCAGCGGCTGATTGGCAGCTTCTCGCTCATGTGGCGCAACAAGGCGTTGGAAAGGCCAAGATTGCCTTCGGCATTTTCAAAATCGATCGGATTGACTTTGTGCGGCATGGTGCTGGAGCCAACCTCGCCAGCGCGAAGCTTCTGCTTGAAATAGCCCAGCGACACATAGCCCCAGACATCGCGTGACCAGTCCACCAGAATCGTGTTGGTGCGCGCCACCGCGTCAAACAACTCGGCCATGTAGTCGTGCGGTTCGATCTGAATGCTGTAGGGTTGAAACGTCAGGCCCAGGCCCAGTGGTTCGGGGGTTTCAATGACGCGCTGACTGAACGCCTCCCAGTCGTAATCGGGCCAGGCCGATAGGTGGGCGTTGTAGTTGCCGACAGCGCCATTCATCTTGGCCAGCAGCTTGATGTTGGCGATGCGATCACGGGCGGCCACCAAGCGGACCACCACATTGGCCACCTCCTTGCCCACCGTGGTTGGGCTGGCGGTCTGGCCGTGGGTGCGGCTGAGCATGGCCACGTCGGCGTGGGCGTGGGCCATGTCGCGCAGTTTGGCAATCACTGTGTCCAGCGCGGGCAGCAGCACCTGCTCGCGCCCGGCCTTGAGTTGCAGCGCGTGGCTGGTGTTGTTGATGTCTTCGCTGGTGCAGCCAAAGTGCACGAACTCGCCGGCGGCCAGCAACTCGGGGCGTGCGTCAAATTTGGACTTGATCCAGTATTCCACCGCTTTGACGTCGTGGTTGGTGGTTTTTTCAATCGCCTTGATGGCTTCGCCGTCGGCCTCGGAGAACTGCTTCACAAGACCTAGCAAGTAAGTGCGCGCTCCGGGTGACAGGGGCTTGAATTCACTGAATCCGCAATCGCTCAAGGCGATGAACCAGGCGACTTCAACCTGCACCCGCCGTTGCATGTAGCCCTGTTCGCTCATGATCGGGCGGAGTTTGCTAAGCTTGGCGGCATAGCGGCCGTCCAGGGGGGAAAGCGCTGAAATGGTTGAAAAAGTCATGTCCCAATTGTAGGTTGCGCGCCACGCTCGCGGCCTCGAGTGCTGCGCGTAAACCCCAATGGATAGAATCAATGCTCCTGCAACAGTAGATCACCCATGAAACTAATCGGATCCAGTTCCAGCCCTTATGTACGCAAGGTGCGCGTCGTGATGGCCGAGAAGAAACTCGACTATGACTTCGTTCTGGAGGATGTCTGGTCGGCCGATTCACAAATCATCGAGTCCAATCCGCTGGGCAAGGTCCCGTGCCTGATCATGGAGGGCGCCGAGGCGCTGTTTGATTCGCGCGTCATCGTGGAGTACCTCGACACCTTGTCACCCGTCGGTAAGTTGATTCCCACGGTGGGGCGCGAGCGCGCCGAGGTCAAGACCTGGGAGGCGCTGGCCGATGGTGTGCTGGACGCTGCCATTCTGGCGCGGCTGGAGGCAACCTGGGCTGGGCGCACCAAGGCTCAACGTAGTCAGGTCTGGATTGATCGCCAACTGGCCAAGGTGGAGGCGGCTCTGAAGGCCATGAGCCAGGGACTCGGCGACAAGCCGTTCTGCGCGGGCATTCACTTCAGTCTGGCCGATGTCGGCGTCGGGTGTGCCCTGGGTTACCTTGATTTTCGTTTTCCCCAAATCGACTGGCGCACCCCTTACCCGAACCTGCTCAAGCTACAGGACAAGCTGATCCAGCGCCCCAGTTTTGCCGATTCCACACCGAGCTGAGGCGCGCCCCGGGTGAAACCGGGCGGGTTCATTGCGCGCTACGACCAGGGTCGCTCGGATGCGGCAACTTTGGTCAATGGCAGCAGCCGTTCCAGGTTGATTTGCACCTTAACTTCGCGGTGCGGCACGCTGGCCACGATCTTGTAGTCGCGTTGGCTGGTGTCGCGCACGATCAGTTCCCCCGTCGGCATGCCATTGCGATTGATCAGCACCGCCACTTTGGGTGTCGTGGTATTGGAGCCGCGTTGGGTCACCACGGCAATCTCGTTGGTGGACAGGCGCACCAGCGAGCCCGGTGAATAAATGCCGACGGTCTTGATCAGGGCCGCGCCGGTCGCGTCAATCTGACGGTTCTCGTCGAAATAGCAGGCCTGCATCGCCGAGGCGGGCGGCTCGGGAACACGCGAGGCGCGTGGCGCCAGGCGGGCCGCAAACATGTCGGCGCGCTGAATCAAGCGCGCCATGCGCAGGCCCTCGGGCCGCGCATCCAGCGGGCCGGGCGTTTTGTCATGGTGGTGTGCCACCGCCTCCAGCCAGTTGGCCTGTGTGATGCCGCGTTTTTGCAGGCCGATGACCGATGCCGCCGCATGTTGATCAATCTGACGCCTTTGTTGGGGGTTGGGTGCTTCGCGCTGCACCGCAAGTCGGTCCTGCAATTCCGTCATGCCAATGTTCATGGTCAGGGCCGCGCTGCCAACGGTGGTCTCCAACTCGGTCGACCACTTGAACACTTCGCGCGCGGCCAGGCTGCACATGACACTTACCAGCATGGCATGGGTGGCACTGTAGAGCCGGACTTCGGTGGCCGACAAGTGAATCAAGGCAAACAGGGTGCCATCCGGATTGGCGGTCAAATGACGGGTCAATTGGCGCTGTAGCTTGCCCAGTCTGGCCTGGAAAGACTCGGGGTTGGTGTCGCGCAACATGGCATTGGCCTGCACCTGCAGGTCCAGCCAATCGGCGTTGCCGTCGGTGGCGTCGGCGCGGTTGGCGTCGAGATCATGCGAGGCGAGCTGCACGTCGGCGATTTGTCCCAGGGCGCGGTCCTCGCGTACCAGGTCGTACAACTTGCCAACGTAGGCGCGCCGGAAGGCATCGGATTCGTCCACATCGATGAACAATTGGTCCCGCCCACCGCTGGCGACCTTGAGCGACTCTCGGTTCACCACCACAAAGCCCTTGTGCGCCAGCAAGGCTCCATCTTCTCCCCGCAAGGCAAACGGAAGCGGCTGGCCAATGCGGATGGAGTCGATGTTGATCGTGACGAGGTTCATGCGTTTTGGGATTATGCCCATAGAGATCGACAGACTGGGCGTCATCTTGAGCGTTGACCGGTTCGGCGGTGCCCGCGCGCGCGCCTGTGGGTCCCTGCTAGCATCCGGTTCATGAGCAACCTGGCCCTCCCCCCATCCATCCTGGGCAAACTTCACGCCCGCTGCACGCTGGCCGCCGCGATGGAGCGCCTGCCGCGACCGTTGGTGTTCACCAACGGTGTGTTCGATGTGCTGCACCGCGGGCACGTCCTGTACTTGGCCCAGGCCCGGGAGTTGGGCGCCAGCCTGTTGGTGGCCCTGAACACGGATGCCTCGGCGCGGCGACTCGGCAAGGGTCCGGACCGACCCCTGAACCGTGACGAAGACCGCGCCATCGTGATAGCCGCGCTGCAGTCGGTTGACCTGGTAACCTGGTTTGACGAGGACACGCCGATTGAACTGATCCGTGCCGTGCAGCCGGACATACTGGTCAAGGGGGGCGACTACGACATGCAAAGCCTGCCCGAAACGCGGCTTGTGCAAGCCTATGGCGGGCGCGCGCTGGCGCTGCCTTTTGTTGATGGCTATTCGACAACCCGCTTGGTGGCGCGTATCCGCCAGGGGACATAAGGCCGCGTCAGGCCACCGGTGTATCGAAGACGGCCTGCCACAGCGCCTGCACCGCCGCTCGCTCCGTGGGTAGTTCGTCCGATGGGACCCGCCCGGATTCCTCATTGAGCCGCGCGTGATGCTGCAATCGGCGCATTTGCCGATAGGCGTCCGCAGCCCGGTGCCCGACGCCCGGCGCCAGCAGACCGGCCGCCTCGGCGCGTTCAAGCAAGGCAATGTTGCCGACGTTGTCAATCAGTTCCGGGTGGTTGCCCGATTGGGCCAGCACCAGGTACTGCGCCGCGAACTCGGCGTCGATCATGCCACCGGCACTGTGTTTGAGGTCGAAGCGGGCGTCGCGCACCGGATGCGCCAGGCGCACCTTGTCGCGCATCGCCATGATCTCGCCGCGCAGACTCACCGGGTCACGCGCGGCGGTGATCACCGCCGTGCGGATGTCATCAAAGCGTTGGCGCAGGGCGTCGCTTCCCAGCACGCAGCGAGCCCGGGTCATGGCCTGGTGCTCCCAGGTCCAGGCGGTGTTGCTGCCGCGGTGCGTCTGGTAGTTGGCGTAGGCCTCGAAGCTGGTGATGAGCAGGCCCGAGTTGCCGTTGGGGCGCAATGCGGTGTCGATCTCGTACAAGTCACCTTCGCCGGTCTTGACGGTCAGCCAGTTGATCAGCTTGCGCACCAAGCTGGCATAGACCTCGCCGGCACGCTCATCGGCATCGTCATAGACAAACACAATGTCCAGATCGCTGCCGTAACCGAGCTCCTTGCCACCCAATTTTCCGTACGCGATGATGGCGAATTGGTGCGCGTCGCGGTGCCGGTTGCGCATGCGTTCCCAGCACCATTGGGCGGTGGTGCGCAAGACCGACTCGGCCAGCGCACTCAAGTCATCGGCCACTTGCTCCACGGTCAAGGCGCCCTCGACGTCACGGGCAAGGGTTCTGAAAATCTCGGCATGGTGGGCCCGGCGCAACAGGTTCAACAGCGCCTCGTCATCGTCTTCCCCGGTCGAGCGCAGCGCCTGGCGCCTCTGCCCCAGGTCGTGTTCGAACTCGACCCGGTCAAAGCGCTCGCTCAACATGTCGGGGTTGGCCAGTTCGTCAATCACCCCGGGGTGCAGCATCAGGTAGCGCGCCGGCCAGCGTGCGGCACCCAGCAGCCGCAGCAGCCGCGCGTGCACATTGGGGCGCTCCAGCAGCAGGGCCAGGTAGCTCTCGCGCCGCAGCAAGGGCTCCATCCAGTCAGTCAGGCGAACGGCGGCCTCCTCGGTGGCCCGATCCTCGCGCAGCCACTGCGCGGTGCGGGCGATCAGTTTGGTCAAACGGGCGCGCGACTCGTCGCGCAAGGCCATCACTCGGGGGTGGGTGCGCCAGGACACGATGCGTTGCGCGAACGCGGCTGGCAACAGCGGCACCAAGTCGTCGAGGTCGCCCGTTGCGGCGATGCCATTGGTGCTGGCATTGCCGCAGGACGTGCACTCCCGCTCCGACGTGCCGCCCAACAGGCGGTCAAATTCCTGTGCCACCAGTTCCCGGTGCTCATCGAGCTGGCTCAGGAAGGCACAGGAGCTGGCGTAGCCCATGGTGCGCGCAATCCAACCCAGGTCGTCGTCGCTGGTGGGCAGAATATGCGTCTGTTGATCGTCGAGGTACTGGATGCGGTGTTCCACCCGCCGCAGGAATACATAGGCTTGCGCCAGCGCGTCGGCGCTGGCTTGGGGCATCAACCCGGCCTTGGCCAGGCGTGGCAAGGCGCTCAGGGTCGGGCGCGTACGCAGCTCCGGGAACTGGCCACCGCGTACCACCTGCAACAGTTGCACGATGAACTCGATCTCGCGGATGCCGCCGCGCGACAGCTTCACGTCGTTGGCGCGCTCGGGGCGGCCCGCGCTGCGCCGCGCCGCGTGCTCGCGCACCCGGCTGTGCAACACCCGCAGCGCGTCGAACACGCTGTAGTCGAGGTAACGCCGGAACACAAACGGCAGCACTACCGAGCGCAGCGCCTGGGCCGAGCCGGTCTCGATGACGGCGAGCGGCGCCACGATGCGGCTTTTGAGCCAGGCGAATCGCTCCCATTCTCGCCCTTGCACGTGCAGGTATTCTTCAAGCGCGTCGAGCGATACGGTAGGGGGTCCCGAATTGCCATTGGGTCGCAGTGCCAGGTCTACCCTGAACACGAAACCGTGTTCGGTGGTGTCGCCTATCAGGCCATAAATGGCCCGCACCGCCTTGGCAAAGTACTCTTGGTTTGAAATGCGCCCGCGTGCCTCGGCGCCGCCGGCGGTCTCGCCATCCTGGTCGTACACATAGATCAGGTCGATGTCGCTGGACACGTTGAGTTCGCGCGCCCCGAGTTTGCCCATGCCGATGATCCAGAGTTGGGCGCGCCCCCCACTGGCACCGATCGGCGCGCCGTGCACCTGGTCGAGCGTGTGTTCGACGTGTTGGCAGGCCAGGTTCAGCGCGAACTCGGCCAGATCCGTCATGGCCAGGGCAATCCGGTTCCATGCCACCCCTTCGTCGCAGTCCAGCCGCAATAGGCGCTCCAACACCAACTGACGGGTGATACGCAGCGCGGCGCCGATGTCGGCGCCTTGAGCCAGCAGGGTCGCATAGACCGCCGCCATCGCCTCGCGATCTGGCATGCCGCCCGGCAGCGCCAACAACTGCGTCTCATAGCGGCGACGGACGCGCTGCCCGAATCGGGAGTGCGTTGACAATGGGTTGCGGGTCATAATTCCTGACAAAATTCTCGTTCACAATGCCCCAGCAGTCACCCCCTGTGTCCTCACGACCCCGTGCATTCGCCCGCTTCGCACAGGGCGCGCTGGGGCTCATGATCGCCGTGTGGCTGGTCTTCTGGCTCGCTTGGGGCGCGCTGCACTGGTTCATTGTGCCGCGAATCAGCGAGTTTCGCCCGCAGCTTGAGGCGCGGGCCTCGGCGATCCTGGGCGTGCCAGTGCGCATTGACGCCATCACCGCGCAATCCAACGGCATGATTCCGTCGTTCGAACTGGCTGGCGTGCGGTTGTTTGACGCGCAAGGGCGCGAGTCGCTGCATCTGCCTCGGGTGCTGGCCGCCTTGTCGCCGCGTTCGCTGTGGAATCTGGGGTTTGAGCAGCTCTACATTGATCGACCAGAACTCAACATTCGTCGTGCGGTTGACGGCAGGATCTACGTCGCTGGCCTGGACTTTTCGGCCGACCACAGCGCTGATAGTGGCGCGGCGGACTGGTTGTTTTCGCAAGCCGAGTTTGTCATCCACGAGGGCACGGTTCAGTGGACCGATGAGCGGCGCGGGCTACCCACGCTGGCCTTGCAGCAGGTCAATCTGGTGCTTCGCAACCGCCTGCGCCAACACAGCGCCCGTCTCGACGCCACGCCGCCGCCACAGTGGGGCGAGCGCTTCAGCTTGCGCGCCATGTTGCGCCAGCCCTTGCTGTCCACCCACAGCGGCCAATGGCGACTGTGGGACGGGCAGTTGTACGCGCTGTTTGACCATGTTGACTTGTCCGAGTTGCGCCGCTATGCAGACCTGGATGTTCAGTTGGCCCAAGGGCGCGGCGCGCTACGCGCCTGGGCTGACGTGCAGCGCGGGCAGATCCAGGGCGCCACCGCCGACGTGGCACTTGAATCGGTGGACGTTACCCTCGCAGTGGGTCTACAGCCGATGGCGCTGCAGTCGGTGTCGGGGCGCCTGGGTGTGCGCTTGCTGGCGCGCGGCTTCGAGTTCTTCACCGAGGCGCTGCAATTCCAGACTGGCGACGGCCTGCGCTGGCCAGGCGGCAACGTGCGGGTGCAGCACCAGAGTGCCGAAGGCAGTGTCGCGGCCAAGGGCGAACTCAGCGCGGATCGGCTGGACCTGGCCGCCTTGTCCCAAATAGCCAATCGGCTGCCGTTTGACCCCAAGTTTCGTGGTCACTTGCAGACGCTGGCCCCCAAGGGCCTGGTGGAGCACCTGAAGGTGAACTGGCAAGGCACGGCGCAAGCGATCACCAAGTACCAGGCCAAGGGACGCGTGGTGCAGTTCGAACTGGCGTCGCGGCGGGCAGCACCGGTCCCGCCAAAGGGTGCGGCCAACGCCGCGGCGGCGACTCCGCCGGTCGGAATCCCCGGTATTGCGGGTCTCAGCGCGGATTTTGATTTCAATGAGGCCGGCGGTCAGGCCAGCGTGGTGGTACAGGATGGGGCACTTGATTTGCCGGGTGTGTTTGAGGACCCGGTGGTGCGTGTCGCGCAGATCGCCAGCGATGTTAAGTGGCAAGTGACGGACGAGCGCATTGCGGTGCAGGTGCCTAACCTGAAGTTCAGCAATTCGGACGCGCAGGGCGAGGCCCAGATCAAGTGGGAAACGGCCGATCCGCGTCGCTCCGGCGCGCGCGCGCGCTTTCCGGGCGTGCTGGATTTACAGGCGAGTCTGAGCCGGGCCGATGGCACCAAAGTGCATCGCTATCTTCCGTTGGTGATTCCCGACTTGGCGCGCCACTATGTGCGCGATGCGATTGTCTCGGCAGTGGCGACCGGCGCGCGATTCAAGGTCAAGGGCGACCTGCACGACATGCCCTTCAAGGATCCCAAGCAGGGTGAGTTCCGGATCTCGGCCAATATCCAGGACGCCACCTTTGCCTATGTGCCCAGAAATCTGCAGTCGCCAGAGAGCCTACCCTGGCCGGCGCTGACGAATATGAGCGGCGAGCTGGTGGTCGAGCGCGCGCGGCTGCAGGTTAACCAGGCGCGTGCCCAGCTCGGTGGCCGTTCCGCCTTGCAGGTGAGCAAGGCGCAAGGCCTGATTGCCACGCTGGACCAGAACCCGACGGTGGTGGTTGATGTTGACGCGCAGGGCCCGCTGGGCGACATGCTGGGGTTTGTCAATGCGTCCCCGGTTGCCTCGATGATCGGGCAGGCTTTGGATCAGGCGGCTGGCGCTGGCAAGGCTGATTTGCGCTTGAAGTTGAACCTGCCTCTGGCTGCGATCGAGAAGTCGACGGTTCTGGGCAGTGTCACCCTGCACGACAACGATGTGCAGATCTCGGCGAATTCGCCTCGCCTAAGCAAAGCCCGTGGCGTCGTTCATTTTTCCGAAACCGGCTTTAGCTTGAGCGCGGCCCAGGTGCGCATGCTGGGCGGCGAGTCGCGTCTTGAGGGCGGCACGGTGTCGGCGGCCGCGGGCGGCGCCGCCAGTGGCGCGGCGGCGCCGCCGCCA
>CXWL01001595.1_pt2 | contig 17999 bp, 17 predicted proteins | sample 590931 | NCBI WGS metagenome assembly CXWL01 (sample SAMEA3498368, study PRJEB10139) | groundwater metagenome | biome: water well; material: biofilm material | place: Germany | collected 2015-04-27 | reverse complement strand
GCCTCGTATTCGCGCGCACGACTGATGGCCATTTGCACCAGGCTCGCGGCCAGGGGCGCAAGCAGCATGATCAGGATTCCGGCAAGCGGGTTGGAATTGCCGTTGCTGTCACGGGGGCTGAGGAAGAAGGCGAAATTCGCCAGCATGGCGATGGCGCCGGCTATCGTCGCGGTGACGGTCATAGTCAGCGTGTCGCGATTCTTAACGTGCGCCAATTCATGCGCCATGACGCCGCGAATTTCCTCGCGCGTGAGGACGCCGAGCAAGCCAGTCGTCGCTGCGACGGCGGCGTGGGCGGGATCGCGCCCAGTGGCGAACGCGTTCGGTTGCGGGTTGTCGATGATATAGACTTTCGGCGCCGGCAGGCCAGCGCGCTCAGCCAAAGCCAGCGTGTCAGCAACATACGCGCGCACGCGCGGGTCGGGATGACTGGGATCGGCCGGCTGCGCGCGAAAATGGCTCAACACCATTTTGTCGGCATTCCAGTACGCGAACAAATTCATCGCTGCCGCAACGGCGAGAGCGATCATCATGCCGCCGGCGCCGCCAATGAGATAACCAACGCCGCCAAACAACGCGGTGAGGCCGGCGATGAGCACGAAAGTCTTAAGCTGGTTCATACTTCTCCTCGCAATGGCGACATATGTCGTGTCGGCGCGGGCGAGGTTCAAGCTGGGTTGGCGTCGGTCTACGGAGGCGCTCTTAGTGTTAACGCCGACCTAAGCCGGCGAAGTTCGCGCGGCTGAGGCGAAGCCGCTTTCCGCGCCGCGGCGGCGGCTGCACGATGACCCCATGCGCGTATCGATCATTTCCTTAGCCGCTGCGTTGGCCCTGGCGCCTATGCTCGCCGCTCCAGCCTACGCCGACGGCATTGAGCGGCCGCCGGTGCAGCGGCCCCGACACCGCCCACGTCCGCAGCCGCCCGTCGCCCTGCCAGCAAGGCCAGAGCCGGTCGCTCCAGTCACGCCGTCCGGCCCGGAAACCGTGACGTTGCCGCAGGCCTTCTTTGTCGGCGGGGGCGGCGTCGGGGCTGACCTGGGCGGTGGCGCCTATTCCAGCAGCACCGTGATCATACGCGGCGGCGGCGCGGGTGCGTCCGCCTTCGCGTTTGCTTCGGCTCGCGCCAGCGCCCGGTCAGGGTCGGGCGGGCATGGCGGCGGCCATGGCTGCGGCTGCCGCTAACCAAACAACAACGTCCCCACGCCACATTGCCGCCTTGGGCCAAAAGGTCTAAACGCGCGCCCCGGGTTGGGCTGGAGCGCGACCCAAGGGGGATTCATCATGGCGCAGGCCCCGGCTGACGCGCCGCACTCACCAAACGAGAATGGCGCGGCGAGCGCAGCTCGACACGGCGGCTTCTGGGCGCTGGTGATCGGCTGCATCGGCGTTGTCTACGGCGATATCGGCACCAGCCCGCTCTACGCGTTCAAGGAGAGCATGGCCCACGTGATGCAGGGCGGGGCGCTGGAGCGGCACGAAATTCTCGGCGTGGTGTCCTTGATCTTCTGGGCGCTGATGATCGTGGTGACGCTCAAATACGTCATCTTCGTCATGCAGATGGACAATAAGGGCGAGGGCGGAACGCTGTCGCTCATGGCGCTGGCGCAACGGGCGCTCGGCAAGCGCACGCCGCTTCTGTTCGTCATAGGCATCGCTGGCGCCTCGATGTTCTATGGCGATGCGTTGATCACGCCGGCGATCTCGGTGCTTTCGGCGGTGGAGGGCCTTAAGGCGGTCCCCACTCTCGAAGACAATATCGAGCCGCTGATCCTGCCGATCGCGATTGGCATTCTGGTCGGGCTGTTCGCCGTGCAGTCGCGCGGCACGGGCGTCGTAGGCCGATACTTTGGCCCGATCACCGCGATCTGGTTCGTGGTCATGGGCGCGCTTGGCCTGATGCACGTTTTGCGTGATCCGTCGGTCCTGGCGGCGCTGTCGCCGACGCATGCGATCGGTTTCGCGATTGAGCATCGCTTCCTGACGTTTGTCGTGCTTGGTTCGGTGTTCCTGGCCGTCACCGGCGCTGAAGCGCTCTACGCTGACATGGGCCATTTCGGTCGGCGCCCAATTCGGCTGGCGTGGGTCGCGCTGGTGTTGCCGGCTTTGATGTTGAACTATCTGGGCCAGGGCGCATTCGCGATCGAGCAGCTCGATCTCATCAATCGGGAGTACGCGCTGGCGAGTGAGGCCGCGCGCATTGCCGGTCTCGATCACGTTGTTTTCGATTACAGTCCGTTCTTCGAAATGACGCCGGAATCTCTTCGGCTCCCGATGGTGATCCTTGCTACCGCCGCCACCGTGATCGCCAGCCAGGCGGTGATCTCCGGCGCGTTCTCGCTGACGCAACAGGCGATTCAGCTCGGCTTGTTGCCGCGCATGGAAATCCGCCGCACGTCGGAAACACAGGCCGGCCAGATCTACATGCCGCAGATCAACTGGATTCTGCTTGCAGGCGTCATTGTGCTGACCTTGGCCTTCGGCTCCTCGACGCGCCTCGCCGCCGCCTACGGCATCTCCATCACCGGCGAGATGCTGATGAGCACGTGCATGATGTTCATCGTCATCTGGAAATTGTGGAAGCGGCCTATCTGGCTCTCAATTCTGATCGTGACGCCGTTCGCGTTGATCGAGTTGATCTTCCTGTCCTCGAACCTGCAGCGCGTGTGGTCGGGTGGGTTCGTGCCGCTGGCTTTGGCGCTTGGTCTGATCTTGGTGTTTTGGACCTGGGTGCGCGGTTCGCGCATTCTTGCGGATGTCATCCGNNCCCGCCGCATCGCGTGCGCGGAACGGCAATATTCCTCACCAGCGATCCCGACGTTGCGCCTGCAGCGCTGATGCATAACCTCAAACACAACCAGGTGCTGCACGAGCAGATTATTCTGTTGACGGTGAAGACGCTCAACATGCCGCGCGCGCCGGAGAAGGAGCGCGTCAAGGTGGAGGAATTCCTCCCCGACGTGCGCCGCGTAACGCTGACCTTCGGCTTCATGGAGACGCCCAACGTGGTCAAGGCGCTCACCGGGGCGCGCAAACACGGGCTTAAGTTCGACATCATGAAGACGAGCTTCTTCCTGAGCCGCCGCTCAGTCGTGCCCAGCGAGCAGTCCGGCATGCCGCTCTGGCAGGATCATTTGTTCATCTTCCTCGCCCGCAACGCCACCAACGCGACGGACTTCTTCCATATTCCGTCGGGACGAGCGGTGGAGCTGGGGAACCAGGTGATGGTGTGAGGGAGGGCGGTCCGCCCCTCTCCGCCTGCGGTGACCCCGACGGGATTTACGTTGATCGAGATCAATGCACGCCTCCTTGAAAAGTTGACGCTGCCGTCAACTTCAAGGAGGCGTGCATGCGCGTTCGGCTTGTCGATCAACCCCCGCAAGAGGTCTGCACCTACGATGGCGACGACATCGCCGGAAAGCTGACGGCGCAGGATGTCGAGACCATCCGCGAAATCTTCCACACCCCGCTCACCGGCTCCTACAATTGGGACTACGAAAGCGCGAATTCCAAAATCCGCCGGCTCTATGAGCTCGGCAAGGTCCACAATTGGAACGCCACGCTCGACGTCGATTGGGATGCGCCCTGCGACATGAACGATTTCCCGATGCACGAAAGCATCGGCGCTTTGAACGGCTATCCTGAGTTTGAAGCGCTGTCGCGCGAGGAGAAAGTGCGCTTCGCCTGGAAGGGCCACGCCCAGACCATGAGCCAATTCCTGCATGGCGAGCAGGGCGCGATGCTGGTGGCTTCGCAGCTGGTGTCGTGCGCGCCAACGGCGGACGCGAAGTTCTACGCCGCGTCGCAGACCTTCGACGAAGCACGCCACGTTGAAGTGTTTAACGGATATCTGCGCCGTCGCTGCAAGATGATGTACCCGATCAACAAGAATCTGAAGGCGTTGATCGACAAGGTGCTGGCCGACGAACGCTGGGACCTCAAATTCATCGGCATGCAGCTGATCATCGAAGGCCTCGCGCTCGCCGCCTTCGGCACGCAAGTACGCACCACCAAAGACCCGCTCTTGAAACAGATCGTCGAACTGGTGATGCGCGACGAGGGCCGCCATGTGGCGTTCGGGGTCAATTATCTCGAAGATTGGATCAAGGCGCTGCCGCAGAACGAGATCGAGGATCGCGCCGAGTTCGCTTACCAGGCCTGCGTGATCATGCGCGACCGCCTGTTCGGCATGGATGTGGTGCGCGAGTACGGGTTCGACGTCGAAGCCGCGCGCAAGCACATCCTCGACAGCGTGGTTATCGCCATGTTCCGCGAGCTTCTGTTCGAGCGCATCATGCCGAACCTGAAGCGTGTGGGGCTCCTAACCGAGCGCGTGCGCGAGAAATACGATGCGCTCGGCGCGCTCAAATACGAGGACCTCTCCGGCGACGTGCTGATCGATTGGGGCCAACTCGAACGCCCGCTGCCGACCAAGGAAAACTTGGTGGCTGCACGCGTCGCCGCGGAATAAGATCAGGCTCTCCCCCTAAGCGGCGGCGCTCATGGCGTCGCCGTATTTTTTTTGGGGGGCGATCGCGGGCGGCTAGGAGTCCTCCGTCTGCTCGCCCATGTGTTGCTCCACGTCCATTGAGTCGTGGAGCACGCGCAGGATGGTGAGCGATGCATCGTCGAAGGTGAACACGATGAAGTGACGCGCCTGCTTCGGCGCTTGGCCGCGGGTGCGGGCATTGCGGAGATGGAAGAGAAAAACGTTTTCCTGCATACCCTCGCGTTGTTGTACGCCGGGCCGCTTGGGATCCTCGCAAAGCAGCGCCACAGCGCGATTAATCAGCGCCTTATAGTCGCGCCGGGCGCGGGGTCCGAAATTGCGGCTGGAAGTCTTGAGCGCGGATTGGATTTCTCCGCGGGCGCGCTCGGCGACGCGATGACGCCTCATTCGGCGGGCGTGCGCGCCGCCGCCGCGTCCTCAGCGGCAATTTCAGCCTCCACCTCGGCGTCGATCTCGTCGAGCCACGCACTGAAGTTGTCGATCTCAATGACACGCCCTGCGGCGACGTCATCCAAGCCTTCTTGGATCGCGGCGTTGAGCGCGGCGAGCTTGCGCGCGCGGGTCTCTTCCTCGGCCTTCAACAGCCGCAACCCCGCCCGCACCACCTCGGAAGCGTTCTGATACGACCCGGATTGGATGAGCTCCGCGACAAAGCGGTCGAGCGCGTCGGTGAGGTTGATGTTGCGGGTGGCCATAGGGTGAGGATGGGGTGGTTGGCAAAGATTGGCAAGTTTGGTGCCGAGCCTGGGGATAGCCTGTGGGGCGAGCCGCAGTAACGGTATTTGCAATAACGAAACGAGTCGCGAACTGATGGATTTCTATGAAATGGATGTTGCCAGTACGTTCGAGTCCGGCTAGGGGTGGTGTATCATTGGGCTTTCGCAACGCTACCGCTGGTGGTTCGAGGCCAGCGCTTGACGAGGAAAAATGAACGCCATCAACTTGCATTGACGCCGTGAAAGGCGAAGCCGCTGAGGTCTCTACACCCCAGCGGCTTCCAATCACGGTCCCCAGTTTCAACCTGGACGGGCTGAGGGGAACGAGGTCGCGTTACGACGCTCCGATAGAATCGGAGCATGGCCTCAAAGTCAATCAGCCTGTCCGCCGCAGTGCGCCCCAGGAGGGCTGATTGATATGACCAACTACACTACCCGCGTCGTTCTCTACGGCGACGCTACTGGCGCGGACTATGCCAAACTCCATCGTGAGATGGCGGCGCGCGGTTTCACCGACGAGATCACTTCGGATACTGGCATCGTCTACAAGATGCCTGACGCTGAATACGATTACTCAGGTCCGGAAACCGCTGAACAAGTGCGCTTGAAAGCCAAGGCGGCCGCGGATGCGGTCAAGCCTAACAACAACGCAGTGTTCGTCACCCAAGCCGGCGTTCGCAGCTGGCATGGTCTCGCTCAAGTGCGCGGCGTTCGTCGCGCCTAATCGCGCTTGGTGAGGGGCGATGAACAATCGTCCCTCACTTCGCTCAAGGCGGATCCTAGTGATGGCACTCTCGGACAGAGCTCGCGATCAGTTCGTGGACTACCGACTTGCCGAGATCGCGGCATCGTCAAGGAATGGCTATATTCGTCGCCAGGATGGTTGGGCGCGAGACTATCTTCATCGACAGTATATGCGCGAACTGTCTGACTTGGAGTTAGAGACGAGGTTCGAAGACGTTTTGGTAAACGTCTATGCCCTGAATGAGAAGGGGCAAATCACGAGTCGTGACTGGAAGAGACCCAACTCTTTCGGTCGTCTCTTTGCGGATATTCTTGATGAAAAGAGATTGCGTGGCGAGGGCTTGCGCGGTGGTCAACAGTTTGAGCGGTATGGCGCTCTGAGCAAACGATACGTCGGAAAACAATGCATCGTTCCCCAACAGCTCTGGGATCGTCCGTACTTGTTCAAGGTCGGTCGTCGTGACCATCTAGAAGATGCATTGAACAAGGGCAGGCTCCGGATCTGCGCGAATACCTTCTTTAGCAATCCCGCATTGAACGCCGGTATGCATGACGTCGAAGGCATGATTGAAGTCATCGTGACTCCTTCGGATCAAGCGTGGCACCTGCGCTCGGAAGGGCAGAAAGTGCCGCCCGGTTTAGAGACGTTTCGAAACACTCAACACGCAACCTCACCGTATTATATGTGGTGCTGTTCGGAGGTTTTCCGACCTGAGATCGCCGCAAACTTTGAGGGCGACGCTTGCTTGGTGATTAAGGACAGCAAGCGCTTCGCGCGCAAATTCGCGTTGGCGATGCGTGCCGAATTGGGGTTCGGGACAAGGGCAGGTATCATAACTTACGTTGATCCGCTGAACGCCAAGCTCGGCCGCTACGACGTTCCGTTCGCAAAGCACTTTAGGTTCGCTTATCAACACGAGTACAGGTTCGTCACTATGGTGACCCACGGCCATCGTCTTGAGCCGATCTTCATCGAGATTGGAGCGATGAGTGACTACGCGGAGTTGCACACGATCCACGCGACAGAGAGTAAGGCGGCATAGGACTTGGCTGATCGCTGGAGGCGCGATGGGTCAATCGATCGGCGCGCGCTTCTCGCCTGTCGGATGCACGTAAATCTCGCTCCCCACGTCTTTGAACTTCGCGCTCATCTCCGCCATGTCGCGCTCGGAGGCGTTCTGATACGAGCCGGATTGGACGAGCTCCGCGACGAAGCGGTCGAGCGCGTCCGTGAGGTTGATGTTGCGGGTGGCCATGGGGCGAGGATGGGGCGGTTGGCAAAGATTGGCAAGCGGGCAACTTGAGCGTAGAGTGCTGGCAAGGACCTTCCACCGAGGCGATAACGTCTGGACTGGGAGGATTGGCGATTCACTCGTCAGGGGCGACTTTGCCGGCAAGGGCGAGGCATTCTCCAGCAGAGTCGGTTTTTTATGTAAATTCAGTCTGTTGATAACCGAGTTCTCGCCGATTTTATGGTTAACGAATGCTTATTTTAATTGACTGTTTATGGGAACGGTCCCAAATAGCGAACGTAACGCCAAACGGGTGCAACAGCGTTTGCCCGCCGCGAAAGCGGTCCCCACCCAAGAGTGGGGATATCCAAGAGGATCCCGGTTAGAAAAGGCCTCCCTTGCGGGGGGCCTTTTTGTTTGGCTAATCTGAGGCCTTGATTGGCTTTCCCGCGCAGACATTATGAGCGATCACTGAGAACCGCACCGGCTTACCTCGCTTAAGCGGAACTCCGCCGACGTTCTTGGGGCCATCAACGCGGTATGCGCTTTGCACATAGACATTGAGCCTCCGGCCCTTTGACGCCTTCGAGACCTTAAAGAAGATCGCATAGTCACAACTTCGCCCATCGAGTTCCGTGACCTGCACAATGAAATAAGATTGATGCGCGGTGTGGAAGCACTTGCGATTCCCAATGTCGCGCATGACCTCTGGGAGCGCAGCGGAAAGTTTATGCCGCTCGAAGCAAAAAATCCTGGTCTCTCGATCATGCATGTATTCGAGCGCGGGATCGTAGCCCGCCCCTGGGCGCCCCTCGGTAAAGCAATGGAAGCTGAAAATGACATTCACTCGATAAACCTGCTCAGGCTTATCGTCTTTGGCGGCAACAGATATCGTGAACGCTAACGGGTGGAGGTGCGAGAGATCGTACTCAACGCCGTTGTAGACAAATGGACTCCACCGCACCGAACGTCATCCCTCGAAACACCTCGCCATCGATTCGCCACCCACAGCAGGCCAGAATGACCGTCTCGCGCTTAACAACCGGTAAATGGCCGTGAGAGACCACCCGAAGCCGCGCGATGTCAGTTCTCAACTGGCACTTCGATGTGTCCACCCGTTTCCCGAAACTTCGCGCTCATCTCCGCCATCCCGCGCTCAGCCTCCTCCTTCGCCTTCGCATAATCCCTTACATCCTGCGTGATCTTCATCGAGCAGAATTTCGGCCCGCACATGGAGCAGAAGTGCGCGGTTTTGTGGGCTTCTTTGGGTAGCGTCGCGTCGTGGTATTGGCGCGCGGTGTCGGGGTCCAAGCCCAGATTGAACTGATCCTCCCAGCGAAACTCGAAGCGCGCGCGGCTCACTGCATCGTCGCGCAGGCGCGCGGCGGGGTGGCCTTTGGCGAGGTCCGAGGCGTGGGCGGCGAGTTTGTAGGTGATGACGCCGGTTTTGACATCGTCGCGGTCGGGCAGGCCGAGGTGCTCCTTCGGCGTGACGTAGCAGAGCATCGCGGTGCCGAACCAGCCGATCATGGCCGCGCCGATGGCCGACGTGATGTGGTCGTAGCCGGGCGCGATGTCGGTGGTGAGCGGTCCCAAAGTGTAGAACGGCGCCTCGCCGCACACGGCCAGCTGCTTGTCCATATTCTCCTTGATCTTGTGCATCGGCACGTGGCCGGGGCCTTCGATCATCACTTGCACGCCATGCTTCCAGGCGATCTTGGTGAGTTCGCCCAAAGTTTCCAGTTCGGCGAATTGTGCGGCGTCATTGGCGTCGGCGATCGAGCCGGGGCGCAGGCCGTCGCCGAGCGAGAAGCTCACATCGTAGGCGCGCATGATTTCGCAGATTTCCTCGAAGTGCGTGTAGAGGAAGCTCTCCTTGTGGTGGGAGAGGCACCATTTCGCCATGATCGAGCCGCCGCGCGAGACGATGCCGGTGACGCGCTTCGCCGTCAGATGGATGTAAGCGAGCCGCACGCCCGCGTGCACGGTGAAATAATCGACGCCTTGTTCGGCCTGCTCGATCAAAGTGTCGCGATACACTTCCCAGCTCAAATCCTCCGCCACGCCGCCGACCTTCTCGAGCGCCTGATAGATCGGCACTGTTCCTATCGGGATCGGCGCGTTGCGGATGATCCAGTCGCGGATGTTGTGGATGTTGCGCCCGGTGGAGAGGTCCATCACCGTGTCGGCGCCCCAGCGGATCGCCCAGACCATTTTCTCCACTTCCTCGGCCATGGAGGAGGTGACGGCGGAATTGCCGATATTGGCGTTTATTTTCGTGAGGAAGTTGCGGCCGATAATCATCGGCTCGAGTTCGGAATGGTTGATGTTGGCCGGGATGATGGCGCGCCCGCGCGCGATTTCGCTGCGCACGAATTCGGGTGTGACGAAATCGGGAATGGAAGCGCCGAAGGATTCGCCGTCGCGCGGAGGGGACACACGCGCGTCACCGCCAGCGCAAGCAAGGTCGCCAACGGCGCCTAGCGCGCGTGTGTCCCCCTGTCGCCGCATATTCTCCCGTATCGCCACGAACTCCATTTCCGGCGTAATGAGCCCACGCCGCGCATATTCAAGCTGCGTCACGCACGCTTGGACTTTCGCGCGCAGCACCTTGTGCTTCACCGGAAATGCCGGCGTTAGTTTCTCAGGGCTGACATTGCCGTTGTCGACATCAAGCACTGCCCGGCCGGCGATCTCCTCAACATCGCCGCGCGCGCGCACCCAGGCTTCGCGCGTGCGCGCCAGGCCGGCATCGATATCGATCGCGACGCTCTCATCCGTGTACGGTCCGCTTGGATCGTAGAGTGTCAGCGGCGGCTCGTTCGCGCTCGGATGCAGCGCCACTTCGCGGAACGGCACGCGCAGATCCGGATGCGCGCAGCCGGAGGCGTAGACTTTGTGTGAGCCGACGATGGCGCCGGTGGTGACGGCAGGCGTGAATTCACGCGGCGGGACAGGTTTGTTCATATGCGCGCTCCCTTCGCCGGCATGATCCGGATCAGGTGTTGCGGGTCGCGGGAAATCCGCCTCTCAGCCCACGAAGGGCTCCCCGGGTAAGCGCGAGGCTTAGGCCCACGCCGCGCGCAACGCAATGATCAGCGCGTGGGGTGGTCGAAGCGCAGCATGCCGGCGATGAAGCCGGTATAGGTGAGCCAGACGCCGAGAAGTGCGGCCACGCAGCCCCCGATCGGGATCGCCTGGGGCTGACTATCGATGAAGTTGGCTGCAACAAGGATAAGGTCGGGCGCCAGCAGCATGATCCCTCCGCGCACGATAAACAGCCATCCCATGATGCTGATAATGCTCGCCGTGATCGTGTCCCAGCGCTGATGGAAGGTGACCAAAGTCAGACCCATCAGCAGCACGATGAAAGCCGCAAGGCTCATCAGCGATGGGTTGATCAAGAACCCGCCGATTGAGGAAAGCACGCGCGCCGGCTGCGTGATCAACAGCACGCCCGCGAACACAAAAAGCGGCCCCAAAATGCGCGCGGCGACAAGCGTTGTGTCGAGTTTCATATCTAGGCTGTCCCTCGCGCCGACCGCGCCCCCGTTTGGTCGGGGACACTAATCGGCTCCGAACGCAGGTCAAGCGTTGCGCGGAAGGGGGGCGGGCGACTATCTCTGACGCCAGGAGAGATAAGATGGGCGCGCCCGTAGATTACGTCATCCTCGTGGTGCTTGTGCCCATGGGCGCCGCTTTATGGACGCTCCTCGATCGCGTGAGCCAGTTGCAGCGCGATCTGGAAGCGCTCCGCCACCGGCTCGATTCCCGCGCGCCTCAGGAGTGAGCCGGGCGTGCAAACGCCAGCGCCGCCCAACCGATGATCAAAGTTGATCCGCCGATCGGCGCTAGCATGGAGAAGGTGCGGTCTTGTGTGAGCGAGATGGCGTAGAGTGCGCCCGCGAATAGCGCAGCGCCCGCCAGTATAAGAGTTCCCGCTATAGCGTTTAGTCTGCCTACGCGATTGGCGATGGCGAGACCCGCGCAAGCTGCGCCCAATTGTACGAAGGCGCCAAGTTTGATGCGGTCAAGATCGGCGGCCTCAAGCGCATCGCGCAGCGGATGCGCGGCGGCGACGAGAAATCCCAGCGCGGCCAGTCCGCTCAGCGCGGCGGCGATGTTGATCAGCCTCATGTGTAACTCCATTCCAGGCGTGCACCAATCTATCTCCCGTCATTCCCGACGCGCCCACCGAGCGCTTCGCGCTCGGCGATCTATCATGCCAAAATCGAGCATGCTCGATTTTGGGGCGATCCGGAACCCTGAGGGTCATAGAACGCCAATCTCACCATGTCCTTGTTGCCCCAAGAGGATGCGAACAGCGGCGCACGCGGCCCCTTGATTCCGGGTTCCGCCTGCGGCGGCCCCGGAATGACGGAGTGTGGCTCGAGACCGCATTGCTGACCTTCAACGCCCGTCCAGCACGCGCCATTCCCGTCGCGCAAACAGCGGCGCTTGGTCGTTGTAGTGGGGACTGTCTGCTCGCTCGCTCGCGCCCCATTGATGGATGACGCGGGTGGAGAACGTTCCGTCCGGCGCCCAATCCATCACCATCATAAGGCCGTCGCCGAAATCGGCGTTGAGGCGGCCGTCGTCGTCGGCGTGCCAGCGCAACGCGCGCAACACGTCTGGCGCCCCCTCGAGCGGGAGGTCCACGTTACCGCGTCGCAGTCGCAGCACCTCTCCGAGTGGGGGATCGAGGCGGCCGAAATGCATACGCAGATGAGCGGCGGCCTCACGCACACTGGTCAGCGGGTCGGGCACGGGCCGGCCCTCGCGGACGGCATTGTAGAGCGGGATGAACGCCATGCCGACGAGCGCGGCGGCGGGACTGTCATTGGCGGCGCGCCGGTCCCAGGTGCGCAGCAGCGCCTGTATCTCAGCGAGCTCAGCATCGTTGGTAGAGTTGGCGGCAAGGATGAGGTTGACCATCTCCATTGTGCGCGAACGCTCGCTCGAGGTGACGTCGAACTTCGTCGCGAGCAATTGCTCGTCGCTGATGCGCGCGAGCGGGGAGAGCAGCTCAACCGCGCGATAGCCGCGATTGGTGACATAGGTCTCGATGAAGGGCGCGGCTTCGGAATAGTCCTCCGGCGCCATGTTGGCGGTTTCATCGGTGACGTACCAAGGCGCGCCATTGGTGCTCGCGGCCCAGCCCGAGCGCGGGTCGACCAATTCCGGCGCTTCAAGCCGATCGTCCATCGCCCATACATTCGCGCTGGTGTCGCCTGGTACGCAGCCCGACCAATCGTAGCCTGCGGCGCGACGCGGCAGGATGGCGTTGTAGAAATAGCCGATGCGGCCGGTGGCGTCGGCGTACATGAAGTTGAACGAGGGAATTGCGCGCATCCGCATCGCTTCGCGCCACGCATCGAAGTTTTGCGCGCGGCCCATTCGATAGAATTGCTCCATGGCGCGGATCTCGCCGGCGCCTGCGTAGCGTACGGCCACCCAGCCATCGGCGGTCTCGAACGCGGGTCCATGCACAGTGGAGCGAAGCGTACGCGGCACAGGCAGCGTGAACCACCCCACCTTCACGCCAAGCCAGATCGTGCGCGTATCGAAACGCCGCCATTGGCCATCGAGGAAATACTGGTCGGGATGGGCGTCATCGGTGGTGAGCCGATAGAGGTCAGCGAGGTCAGGAAGGTTGACCGTCGCCGCAAAGCCGAGGCGTCCGTTGGTTCCCAACACCGGAAATGGCGAGCCGGGAAATAGTCCGCCGTGCATGCGCCAGCCCGTGTCGCTCGACACGCCTGCTTCGTACCACGCCACCGGCCCTGCCCAGGGCTGGTGCGAGTTGACGATCAAGCGGGTGTGGCCGTCCGAAGAACGCCCCGGCGCCACCGCGAACGCGTTCGAGCCCCAGTCGAGCGTCTCCGCGCGCGCTTCCTGCACCGCGCAGGGATGCCCATCCTTATCGACGACACGCGCAAGCGTTCGCTCAAAGCCCCAGAATAGAGGCAACGTCAGCGCCGAGCCCGCCGCAACATCGCGCCCTGTGGGATTGCGTGCGCCGGCAAGTACCTCGCTTGGATGTTCGGCCCCATAAGCGGCAAGGCCTGCGGCATAGCCCTCGATAATTTCGCGGAACTCCGGCGACAGATCGCGCTCATAGCCGGCATCGACCGCCGCTTTTACGCCTAGCAGATGCCACAGAAAGTCGCTGCGCGCGCCTTGCTCGCCCAGGTGGGTGCCGAGCTTGCCGCGCGCAGCAAGTACCACGAGCTGGATGGTCTCGAAATTATCCTCGGCATGCGCGTAGCCGATCCCGTAGGCGGCCTCGGCGTCGGTGCGCCCATGCACAATTGGCACGCCATATTCGTCGCGGGTAATCGTGGGGTTGTACTGATTCTGCGGCGCCGGGGCGGGCGGAGCGCAGGCGGCGAGAGCGAAGGCGGCGCAGGCGAAGATGAAAAGGCGCATGGCGAAGTCCTTGCCGAGCATGCGCGGTGGCGCAAGCTGAAACTGAGGTTAGGTGACTGAGGCACGCGGGCGCCCCCTCAAGCCCCCCGCTCCGCCAACAGCGCCACCATCTTCTTCGGGTCGCGCTCTATCGCCAGCAGCAGTGCACGGGCGGGGGCGTCAGGCGTGGTTCGGCGCTGTTCCCAATCGCGCAACGTGGTGAGCGGCAGGTGGAATGCCGCCGCGAATTCGCGTTGCGTCAGGCCCATGCGCTCCCGCAGAGCCTTTACGCGCGAAACACGCCGCAACTTCGCCAAGCGCGCCTTGCTGAGGGGCTGAGCGTCAGGATCGGCGCGCGCAGCTTTTCGCACGTCGGCGTCCGACATTGCTTGCAGCCGTTTCCAATCGGTTTGGCTCTTACCAGTTTTCATGGTCGCTCGCGTGACCGATAACCGACATTAACGTCAAGGGGCTGCTTGGAGGTTGGAGCGCGCGGCCTCCGGCCGCGCTTAGTCGCGCGCTTTCAGACGTCTCGACATTATGCGCCGCCGGAGGCGGCGCGCTCCTGCTCGGCAAGCGTGGGGAGCGGGAAGGAGCGCATTGCCGGCGGGGACGCCGACGGTCCATATTTGCGTGATGGACCTCAAAGACCTCATCGCCCGCGAGACGCAAGCCTTCATCGCCGCGCATCCCAAATCCGCCGCGCAAGCGAGCGCGCTTGCTCAACATTGGCTTTCCGGTGCGCCGATGCATTGGATGCGCGATTGGGCGACGCCGTTCCCGATTGTTGTGGAAGACGCCGAAGGCGCGACGCTCACCGATATTGACGACAACACCTACGACGATTTCTGCCTCGGTGACACGCCCGGCATGTTCGGCCATGGCCTCGCCCCGGTTGCGCGCGCGGTGGCCGAGCAGATGCGCGCTGGCGCGACGTATATGTTGCCGACCACGCTCGCCGCGCAGGTTGGGGCATTGCTGGCGCAGCGTTTTGGCCTGCCCTTCTGGCAGGCGACGCTTTCGGCCTCCGACGCCAACCGCGCTTTGATCCGCTGGGCGCGGGCGGTGACCAGCAAGCCGGTGATCGTCGTGTTCGATGGCTGCTATCACGGCATGGTCGAGGATTGTTTCGTGGAATTGCGCGATGGTAGCACGCGCGCCGACGCGGGGCTGGTCGGCCAGGTGTTTGACATGACGAGCACCACGCGCGCGGTTCCGTTCAACGATCTCGACGCGCTTGAAGCTGCGCTGGCGCAGGGCGATGTCGCCGCAGTGCTGTGCGAGCCGGCGATGACGAATTGTGGCATGATCTTGCCGGAAGCAGGTTTTCACGCGCGCCTGCGGGCGCTCACAAAAAAAGCCGGCGCGCTGCTGATCATTGACGAAACACACACGCTCTCCACCGGCCGTGGGGGCGCGACGAAAGCATGGGGTCTGGAGCCCGACGCGCTGTGTATCGGCAAAGCGATCGCGGGCGGCTTTCCCGCGGCTGTGTGGGGGGTGAGCGCGGCGTTTGCGGGGCGCATCGGGGCCGTTCCCATGGGCCAAGGTCGCTCCGGCATCGGCACCACGCTCGCCGGCAACGCCGCTGGGCTGGCTGCGATCGCGGCGACCTTGCGCGAGGTGGCGACCGCGGACGCCTATCGCATCATGTTCGCGGGAACTGAAAGACTCGTCGCCGGCCTCAACGGAATTATTGCTCGCCACAAGCTTTCCTGGTGCGTCGTGCATGTGGGCGCGCGCGCGGAAATCGTGTTCGCGCCGTCCCCGCCGAACAACGCCGCGGCGATGCGCGCCGCGCTGGCGCAGCGGGAGCTGAACCACGCGCTGCACCTCTATTTGATCAATCGCGGCATCCTGATCGCGCCGTTCCATATGATGATGCTGGTGTCGCCAGCGACGACGGACGCGCAGATCGAGCGATTGGCGGCGGCTGTGGATGCGTTCTGCCAAGAAAGCGACGTCGGCTGAGAGAGGTGCGCCTTGGATTCAGATCGCGTGTTCAGGCTTGGCACGATGGCTGCTGCGCCAGCCAGCGACGCGCTGCCTGTATCGCTGGCGCGAGCTCGCCGGCTGGATCGGCCCCTTCGTCCGGTTCGACGCCGTGCGGAAAGTCCTTGCCATCGCGATCGCGATACACACCCGTTGCAATATACAATGTCGTGCCGTCGCTGAGTTCAAAGGGAGAGTTCGCGGTGGACAGCCCGTAAGTCTTGGCGCCGAATGAGCGTGTGTGCGGCCGTCCGCTGAATGCGACCGCGACCGCTTCGCCCGAACTCAACACGCCGTCGTCAAGCACCAGCGCCACTGCCGCGTTGGTCATATCCCGCTGTGGTGGAGACCAGTTCGCCAGCTGAAAACCACCCTCCGCTTCGGCGCCAGCGCGCCCGCGGTCGATGCGCCAAATCGCAGGCTCTGTCCTTGAGGTGAAAGCGCCGACTTCACCGTCTCCGAGCAAAGGCGAGAGGCCAGACAGCATGGGCCACATGTCGCCGCCAATGTTTCCACGCAGGTCCAGTACAAATCCGCAAACATTCTCCGGCGCGTTCGCGGTCGCTTCAAACAGTGCACGCGCGTAAGCCTGCTCATCCTCGTTCATGAACACGCGCGGGGCCACAAGCGTGCGCACAAGTCTGCCGGCGATCAGCTCATCGTGGACTTCAGGGCGTTCCCGGTCCATGAAGGCGGAGTTCGGTCGGCGTGATGTGAGCTCGTACCAAAGGCCGCCGTAACGCCGCTGATACTCAGCCGTGCGTTCGTCGCTCACGTTGAGTCCGCCATGCTCGTCACCAACGGCGTTGATCACCTGCTCTAGGATCGCGTAGGTCGATAGCGCGTCGGCGCTGCTCGCGGCGCGTCGGCGTGCGTCGTGTTTGATCTGCGCCCAGTCTGGCCCGACGGCAAACATGGAATGCTGTTCCATGATTGCCAGGAATTCTTCCACGAACGACGCGCCTTCGGACGACTGCGTGGCCGCCGCGGACGAAGCCTGGTGGACCGCCTCCCCGCGATGTTCGGCCGTTGCACATCCAAATGCGCAGCATGCCGCCAACGCTGACGCTAACGCCGGACCACGCATGGCCACCTCCGACGCGATCCTCGCGCAGAGGTTATTGGGAGGGCAAGCGGATTTTCGCGGAGGAGCGCGGGGAGTGGATGGTGTTGCGCCGTGTGTTGCAAATGGTCCATAAGCACGCCCCATGACCATTGCCGACGCCAAAGAGTGCAAAGCGTTTCTTGACGCCAACCCGCACATTCAATTCTTCGAAATCGTTTTCACCAACATGGCAGGTGTCCCGCGCGGCAAGCGCTTGCGCCGCCATGAGATAATGGCCGTGTACGAGCAGGGGCGGTTCTTGCCTGGCTCGATCCTGGTCAACGATATCACCGGCCAGGACGTGGAGGCCACAGGCCTCGTCTGGGAAGATGGCGACGCCGACCGCATCGCCAAGCCGATCGCCGGGAGGCTGACGCCCGCGCCCTGGCTGGGCGCCGACGTCGCGCAGATTCCGCTCACCATGTACGAACTTGACGGCAAGCCCAACGATCTCGACCCGCGCCACGTGCTGCAGCGGGTCATCGACCGCTTTACAGCGGATGGCCTCGTGCCCGTGGTGGCGTGCGAACTGGAATATTATCTGGTCGATGCACGCCGCACCCGCACAGGGGGCATACAATTGCCGCGCTCGCCGCTGACGGGCGATCGGGCGACGCAGCACCAAGTTTATGGCCTGCGCGAAGTGGAGGAGGCGAGCGGCTTTCTGCGCGACCTCTGGGCCGCCGCCGATGCGATCGGCATTCCGCTCGAGGGTGCGATCAGCGAATACGCTCCGGGCCAGCTTGAACTTACGCTGAAGCACCACGCCGATGCGCTGCGCGCGGCCGATGATGCGGTGCTCTACAAGCGCGCGGCCAAGGGCGTGGCGTTGCGGCATGGCTGCGAGGCGACCTTCATGGCCAAGCCTTTCGCGGACATGGCCGGCTCGGGCATGCACCTGCATGTCAGCGTCAACGACGCGAGGGGCAAGAATATCATGGCCTCGGAGGCGCCCGAAGGCGCGCCGGCTGTGAAGCACGCCATCGGGGGCATGAAGGCGCTGCTGGCGGACTCGATGGCGATCTACGCGCCGAACGCCAATTCCTATCGCCGCTTCAAGGCCAATTCCTACGCGCCGGTAGCGCCCACCTGGGGCGTCAACAACCGCACCGTCTCCTTCCGCGTGCCGGCTGGCGCCCCGCCGACGCGCCACATCGAACACCGCGTCGCCGGCGCCGATGCGCACCCGACTTTGGCGCTCGCCGCCTTGCTTGCTGCGGTGCACCATGGGATCAGCAACAAGATCGATCCCGGCCCCGCCATTGTCGGCGATGGGTACGCCCAGGCAGCTGAAA
>CXWL01004375.1_pt1 | contig 18000 bp, 15 predicted proteins | sample 590931 | NCBI WGS metagenome assembly CXWL01 (sample SAMEA3498368, study PRJEB10139) | groundwater metagenome | biome: water well; material: biofilm material | place: Germany | collected 2015-04-27 | reverse complement strand
CGCATGATCGCGGCCGCGGGAATTCCGGAAGGATTCCACGAGGTCACGCCCGGAAGGGTCGCCACGGGAGACACGAGGGCCAACCCGCTCCCCCCTCGTGTTGTGTCAGGTCTTGCAATCAAACATTGGCCGACTGCAGCTCCAGACATACCGGTGAGAGACGCTCTACCCTTGCAGTCGCTTGTTTCATACCATTGCGGGAAGCAGCACCGTACTGGCTGGCGAAGTCGCTGAACACCTTCTGAAGCGCACGATGGTTGATTATCGCATCAAATGCTCCTGCAAGGAGGAGCCTTACTTTCTTGGCTGTTTCTTGGCAAGATTCCAGAAGCCACGTGGATCGGTAATCATTAAACCACTGACTTCCTTTGCCACATCCAGCAAGTCCTTGTCGCCCGTGACGAGCACATCGGCCTTGGCAGCTAGTGCGGATGCGAGAACCCACTGATCGTCTTCATCGCGGACTGGAATTGAGGATGGGGATATTGGCTTGGGCTGAACAGTCTGGCTTTCGAGGAAAGCCAGAATCTCCTGAATCTGTTCGCCTGGAAGTTGGATCTTTTGCTTGAGCACTCGTTTGAGTTCGGTCAGAACAACGTCGGCTGTAATGAATTCGTGCTCTGCGAGGACGAGTCGAATGACATCGGCACAGAGCCCACGCGTCGCAAACCCGCTGACGAGAACATTGGTATCGAGAAAGACCTTCACGACACGGCTTTGAAGACGTCCTCATCCGTGAGAAAGCCGCGCGCTTCCGCGAAGGGCATGGCCTTGTGGCGAAGCTGCTCAAACGTCATCAGCGAGAGCTGTCGACGAAGCGCATCTCGCACGACCTCGCTTCGCTTTCGTTTGGAGCGACGGCAAAACTTGTCGAGCATCCGGTCAAGGTCTTGGTCCAGTCGTATCGTGACCGCGCTTCTCATGTCACACAATGTATTACAAATCCATTGCAATCGCAAGTGAGAGACCTTCAATCTTTTCCTGATCCGGACTCACCAGTCTGAGCCCCACCCCGAAGTTTACCTCTCGCGCCTTGATTTCGCCTGCACCTCCGTCTACAGTCCTTTTCCGTCACAGGGCAGATTCACGGAGTACTACATGGGCGAGACCCGCGTCGATCTTGAACATCTGTTGGAAGACCTGCGGGATGCCTACCCCTACAGCATCGCGGAAACGATCCTCACCGAGATCATTGCCAACTCTCTGGACTCAGGGGCCAGCCGAATCGCGATGACCGCTGATGCTGCACAATCCACGCTGACCGTCGGAGACAACGGGTCCGGCATGCAGCGGAAGGCGATGCGCCAGTATCACGACATTGCCGCCAGCACGAAAGTGCGCGGCCAAGGCATCGGGTTCGCCGGAGTCGGCATCAAACTTGGGCTGCTGGTATGCGAAGAAGTGCTCACGGAAACCAAGCGCGGCAGCACACACGTGGCCACGCGGTGGCACTTGGCTTCGCGCCATCGCGCACCCTGGCAATGGGTGCCTCCGATTGGACTGGTTGGCGAGCAGGGCACTGCGGTGCGCCTGAAGCTGCAAACCCCGCTGTCTCCTCTTATAGACCCTGGGTTTGTCGAGAGTGTGATGCGTCGACATTTCCAACCACTACTTGAGTCCTCCTTCGATTCCTTTCTGACCGGCCATTACCCAGCCGGGATTACGTTTGAAGTCAATGGGCGACCGTTGGAACGGCATTCCCAGTCGGCACCTGACCAAGCTCCGTTAGCTATTCGATTGGCCCGACGGCGCAAGCCTTCGGCCTTGGGGTATCTGTCCCGCCATGCCTCGCCATTGCCGGAGGATCAACGCGGCGTTGCGATCAGCACCTTGGGCAAAGTCATCAAACGTGGATGGGACTGGTTGGGTGTGACGTCGTTACAGTCGGAGCGGATCAACGGCTTGATCGAAGTCCCCGACCTGGCCGCCGCGCTCACGCTCAACAAAGGGGACTTCATCCGCACTGGTACCAGAGGAGCCGTCTATCTGGCCTATCGGAAGGCAATCCAAGAAGCCGTCTCCCGACAACTGGAAGCCTGGGGCGATACGCGTACAGGAACTCCAGACGCCTCATCACGGGTGATGCGCCCGCTGGAACGAGATCTGGATCGAGTGTTGGAAGAATTGTCCGACGATTTTCCGCTTCTGGGCTCACTCGTCGAACGACGAGCCGGCGGCCAAAAGCGCTTGCCGATCGATGGCAAGGCCAACGATAAAGCAACAGGAACAGAAGCCCTTACAATATTGGCAGTTCAATCGACGGCTGAACCGGAGCCAAATGAGACCGAGCCAGCTCAGCCACAAACACCCCCTCCCCATCCCCCAACAGACCAGGACACCGCAGAAGCTGAGCCAACGACAACCACGATTCCTGATCCCGCATCAGCTATGCTCCCAAGTCATGGACGTTCCCGCGCTCCGATGCGATACGGACTGGGGGTTCAGTTCGAGGATCGACCCGATAATTCGGAACTAGGCCGGCTCGTGGAGTCCACCGTCTGGATCAATCAGGCCCACCCCGCCTATCGACGCGCGCTGGCGTCCCGCTCAGTGGGCTATCACATTTCGCTCGCCGTCGCCCTCGCACTGGCCCCGTTAGCCGTGGAGCCGGATCAAGAACATACCTTCATCACCAAGTTTCTCTCTCATTGGGGCCAAGCACTCGATCAGCCTCAAGCACGTCGCCGCCGCCCGCGAAAGTGATTGAGCAACAGTTCGTCGTGAAGCTGCCGCAACGCGCCTTCCTGATATTCGATTGAACATTAAACATTGAGCATTACGGGTACTGTGGACGGCTCACTCCTACCACAACCGCTGAACTACAGTTCCAACTTTTGGCAAGCAGGGCTCCAGTTCAGGCCTTGAAGCTCTGGTCACTACAAACGCTGCTGGCACATGTTCCCAATGCCGCAAGTCCGGTCGGAGCGCGCCTTCCATCACCGCCGGCGCGGTGCGCATCATGGCCGCTCCTCCAACAACGGACAACTGACAGAGCGCTCCATTACCTTTGCCTGCCGCATCGAGCATGCAACCTCCGACCATCACGCCGGCTCCTGCCGCCAATGGGACAAGGCTATAGGTCAGACCGATCGGCAATCGGATCCATGCCTGCACATTCAAGAGCGGGTGATACCCATGGCTATGGCGAATCGCCACCTTCTCGAACCAACTTTTGGTAGACAACCTCACACCGGTGTCGGACCGGCAGGCGGAAAGAAATTCCTCGTTTGCCTTCACAGAAAAATATCCGCTCGCGGATCCGAAAAACTGCAGATCCCACGTCAGTCCGGGAAATCGGCCGATGCCATAGACGCGCCACGGCTCGCTGCCCCCCTGTCCCTCATCGATCCAAGCCACCTGTCGTGCTGCAAAGATACGAACTGCATCCTGCTTGCCCTTCCACATTACGTCCAGGTCTCTCAGCCGGAGCCAATCGACGCGCGCCTCGTCGACCTCCCCTACTCGTTCCCATAACACAGCGGATAGCAACAGATTGACCGGGTCTTCGCCGTAATTGTAGAGCGGCGTAAATAACTCATGATCCAGCTGCCTGAGTTCAACCTTTGCCTCCTCCAGTTTCTGCACATTCGCATAGCTCGCCGCCAGTAAGAGGCTCAGGTAGCCACGCTCATAACTTTCCAAGACGTAATCGATGAAAGAACCCTCCGGAATGAAGACATTGGTGGTCTCCTTTAGAATGGAGAACGTCTTGTGCCGGAATTCCGACCTGGCCTTCTCGCCATGCACAATCACGGTCTCATAACATCGCCGCTCAAAAGCATCGGCCAATCGGTTGAGAGTATCGATCCGCTCTGAAAGGTCGATCTGCCGTTCAATCTCCGAACAGGATGTCCCGTACAGGGCCCGCCCACCTCCGGTCTGACAGCCAACGAGGCCAATCAACAGGCCTATAACTACCGCGGCTCCCCACCTAGATTGATGAAGGATCATCGGACCTCACATTTCCAACAACGCGAATTTATTGGCGAGCTGCGGAATAGATCTGCTCAATCTCACTATTTGTCAAATCCCGCCACTTGCCTGGCTGAATCCCATTCAGCACAATCGGCCCGACTGCCATCCGCACCAGCCGCAACGTCGGATGCCCGACAGCAGCGGTCATCCGCCGGACCTGTCGGTTCAGTCCCTCCCGCAACGTAATCTGCAGCCAGGCAGTCGGCACGTTCTTACGAAAACGGATGGGTACAGGGCGATCAGGCAGCTGAGGATCGTCCGACAGCAGGCGTGCCACAGCAGGTTTGGTTTTCTTGCCGTTCAGCACCACTCCCCCTCGCAACCGCTCCAAAACATCCTCATTTGGGATACGTTCAACCTGTACAAGATAGACTTTCTCCAGCTTATGCTGAGGGTCTGTAATAAAATGGGCTAGCCGTCCGTCCGAGGTCAGAAGCAGAAGTCCTTCACTATCCAAATCGAGACGACCTGCTGCATAGACGCCAGGCAGATCAATATAGTCAGCCAAAGTCTTCCGCCCATCTGGATCGGTAAAACTTGGCAAGACCCCATAGGGTTTATTGAACGCGATCGTGCGAAGAGTCGGCATCACCATGACGTCTTGTCGTCCGACTCCGTCAGCCTGCAGCAGGCAACCGAGTCAGCATGCGGCTACTATATCCAACCCCCTCCCGCAGAACAACGAGCGAACCACATCCCGCCCCGCAGTCAGCCATCCTCTCCGTCAATCCCCTCGCTGTACAGATGCAGGCATTCACCTTCAGGTGAGAATCCCTACAGAGAGCTGCCCTTTCATTCAGTTCCTCACTCAGGTACTGTATGTCAGACCCTACAGTGCCTGTGGCGCCATGCTCCAATCCTCCTGCGCACCATGAGCGCCAAGTAGCTATTTCATTTACAACTCAAGGAGAAATAAGTAGTTCTGTCCATATGCATTTTCTACTTATTGGGCATCGAGATTGCTCCACTGCACTATGTTCCGCTCATCTTCATTTACAGGAGGAAACTATGAAAAAAATATCGATTGATCGAACCATCCCCCTCCGGGGCCCGGCATTGGCCATACTCTGTGCCGTGGCAGTGGTGGGATGTGTGAGCACGGGAACCCACACAAAAACGCTTGCCGAACTCGAAGCTGCAAAAAAAACCTCCGCCCAGCTCCAACAGCAGTTGGACGGACTCAAACAGAACCTGAGCCAAGAATCCACTCAACGGAAAGCCGCCGAACAGGAGGCGGCAGCTTTGACTAAAGAACGTGAAGCGCTCGCAGCTCGCTCAAACGAGCTGCAGTCCCGCCTGAGCGGTCTGGAGAAAGAAAAAGGGCAACTGAGCAACGAGCTGGGCAATGTGCGTGGGCAAATCACCGATCTTGAGCAGAAGCACGCGAGCGGAAGCGCCACGGCGCAGGAGGAAATCACCAAGTTACAGAAACAAGCCTCTGAACTGGCGGAGAACGCTGCTCGAGTCGCGAAGGAGCGCGAGCAACTTCAGCTGGAACAGGCGCAACTTGCCGCGACGTTGGAACAGGAACGGCTGGCCAAGTCGGCAAAAGAAGAAGAAATCAATCGCCTGACCCGCACACAGGAAGAGCTATCCAAATCCCTACAAGACGAAATTTCCAAGGGCAATGTCACCATACAGCAAGTACGTGACCGCCTGACCATCAACATGGTAGACCGCGTCTTGTTCGATTCCGGACAGGCCCAAGTGAAACCGGCCGGTGTAAAAGTCTTGAAACCGGTCAGTGACGTGCTCAACAAGATCTCAGACAAACAGATTCGTATCGAAGGCCATACAGACAACGTGAACATCAGCCCGAAGCTTCAAGACCGCTTCAAGACAAATTGGGAACTCTCGACCGCGCGAGCCACAACCGTCGTGCGCTTTCTGATCGATCAGGGTGGTGTGGACCGCCAGCACCTCTCCGCAGTCGGCTACGCCGATACCCACCCCCTCGCCCCAAACGACACAGAACAAGGCAGGGCTTCAAATCGGCGAATCGAGATCGTGCTGTACCCAAAGGATCTCAAACGCATTGCCGGCCAACTGGAGAACGCCGCCTCAGAAACAAAATAGCCATCCTTTATCCGGGGGTGCTCATCCAACAGGGTGGGCACCCCTGGCTTCAATCTAGCCCTTCAACCTGGCCCTTCCCCCTCTTCCCTGCTTCGGTTATGATGCATCAAGTGATCGGTCTCCAAGATCCCTGCGCAGAAGCCGACAAACTCATTCAGACCATCGAAGAGGAACCGGCCTGGTCCGCCCACTCGAGATACCACGTCCTATCAGGAGGTCCTCATGCGCTGGGAAGGGCAACGAGAAAGCGGCAATATCGAAGATCGTCGAAGTATGGGGCCGGCCAGGATCGGAGGAGGGCTGGGAATAGTCGGCATCGTCCTGGTGCTCGCCGTCAGCTATTTCACCGGCATCAATCCCGTGACCCTCCTCAACATGCTGAATGGCGTGCAGGAGATACCCAACCCATCGACACCGTCAGAATCCCCACCGACGGGAACCCCCAGCGACCAACTCGGTAAGTTTGCCTCAGTCGTCCTCGCCGACACGGAAACCACTTGGAGGCAACTCCTTGGGCCGCAGTATGAGGATCCTCGACTCGTACTCTTCACAGGCGCAGTCCAGTCTGCCTGCGGAACCACATCGTCCGCTGTCGGCCCCTTCTACTGCCCCAGGGATCGCAAAGTGTATCTCGATCTCTCCTTCTTCAATGAAATGTCGCGCCGTCTGGGTGCGCCGGGCGACTTCGCACAGGCCTATGTCATCGCTCATGAAGTGGGCCATCACGTGCAGAATCTCATGGGCATCGCCGAAAAGGTGACGCGCCTCCAGCGCCAGGCCTCTGAACGAGAGGGGAATGTCTTGTCTGTGCGAATGGAGCTGCAGGCCGATTGTTTCGCCGGCGTCTGGGGCCACCACGCCAAGCGTGAGCGGAACCTGATCGAGCAGGGCGACTTCGAAGAAGGACTCCGAGCAGCTTCAGCCATCGGAGACGATCGGCTCCAAAAAATGTCTCGCGGGTCTGTTCAGCCGGAAAGCTGGACGCACGGCTCCTCCGAGCAACGCATGACGTGGCTCCGCAAAGGATTGGAGACGGGCGATCCCAAGGCCTGTGATACCTTCGCGAGTAACCGACTGTAGCAAGGAGCCTGTCGGACATTGCCTTCGTCACGAGACGAAGGAGGTGCGGCCAGATTCAAAGCCGCAGGCCAGAAAAAACCGGAGATGTATTCACTGAAATACATTGAGGATTTTTTCTGGCCGAGTACGACGCAGGTGGTCGCAGATCGTTCGCAGCAGTAGAACGGCCAATGTCGAATAGGCTCCTCATCCATGGATCAAGAACTAGACCAGCAGGAAGCATCCTCATCACCGGGAATCTTCGCAGCCTTACTGGCCGAAGCGCCCTGGAATGCAAAGTCGGTCATCGCCGCCTGTATCGCGACAGTCGGAGGCCTCACCTCATGGATGGCTGATTTCTCATCGCCTGCTGTTGCGGGAATCGGCGGCAGCTACTTGGCAGGGTTTTTCATGGGCTGGGTGTCCAGGAGGTTTCTGAGAATGGCCGCGCTGATCACCGGCGGATTGCTCGCCGGCGTCGCCGTCTTGGATGAAACCGGTTGGATCGATCTCGATTGGAAATCAGTGGAAACACAGATCAGCCACGCTATCACAGCCACACACCAGGGCGCTCAAGGGCTCAAACACATCCTCTCCGGTTATCTCCCATCAACCGGGGCAGCAGCGGTCGGAATGTTTTTCGGATTTCGGAAAAAGTAGCGAGGTGCCCCCCGCAAGAGTGGGCAAAATCACCCTGGCAACACTTGGTACCACCCATTGGCTTGCGCCAATGCTACGGGGCAGTCGAATAATTGACTGAGGTTAGATTCTGTGATGACAGATCGCTTTTCTCCATCTTGAAGTATCTTCCCTTGTTTCAAGAGCACCACACGCTCTACTTCCGGCGGAATCTCGTGGATGTGGTGAGTTACCAGTAGAACTGTCTTTCCCTTTTTCATGTACGCACGCACCAAGTCCAGGTAGTGAAACGTCGCTGTGAGGTCGAGTCCACTGGTGGGCTCATCCATCACCAACACAGTCGGATCATGCGCCAGCGCCCGGGCCAAAAGACAGCGCCGTTGTTCGCCGGTCGACATCTCGCCATATCTCCTATCCGTCAAGAAACCGATACCGAGCTCCTCCATCAACATATGCGCGCAAGCAATCTGGGCATAGGTAAAGTCTTGGTGTCCATAGGTGCCGATGCTCGCGAAGTAACCGGACAGCACGACTTTCAATCCGGTCACATTTTCCATGTACTGATGCTGGAGGTCGTGCGACACCATGCCCAATCGTTTGCGCACATCCCAAACGTTCCACCGTTCCTCACCGAAGAGCCGGATATGAGTCTCATCATGCGGGACCGGGTGAACTTCGCCTGCCAGCAATTTCAGAAATGTCGACTTCCCGGCGCCATTGGGACCGAGGATGGCGACATGTTCTCCCTCTCGGAAAGACAACGAAAAATCTGTGAGGACACAGGTGCCCCCCCGAAAGACGGTCGCTCGTTGGATGTCGAGAATCAACTCCATTGAACTACCTTGCGGCAGAGAGAGCCTGAGAATTTTCAGACTCGATTCCGCACGACAGCGAGATTATTATTTCCGCCCTGTAAGCCCCTACTAGAAGCGCTCCCTATGTGGAGCGCAGAGGTCCTGGAAGTCAACCCTTCCTGCGACGTGACCGTCCAACACATTGGGGCGGCCAACTAGCCCGCATTATTCACGAAGACTTCTACTGCAACCACCGGGACGAAAATCGGAACTCATTGCGGTTTTCTTTCTTCGCGCCTGGATCATACAAAGGGCGCTCGACCTCGCAAGCGCGGTGACGACGCACCTGACGGCGGGCGGGCTCGCCACTCAGTCGGTCAACATACTGTTCAAGTATGCTTCCCTCCTTCGCGGCTCCGCGCGCCCGTCTCGCATGGCGTCTCAGCGGTTTCGTCACGAACTCTCGTGAATACTGTGGGCTAGAAAGTCCTGCTCGCCGACAATTTCTACCGACATCCGCAGACACTCGCGGAACTTGCGCTCGGACTGTACTACACCGAATCCCGCGCCGTTGTGGGCAGTTATCCTGGTTCATGCGCAATGATTACCCTCGATACGGCGACCCTGATCCAGATGCTGGCTAAACTCTAGGGCGAGCCCTTGCGGCCCTTTCACACAGACTACCATCCAGTGATTTTTCCAGCCATTCTGAATCGGAATTACCGGCTGACCCGCTGGCAGCGGCAACCCCACATCGATCAGGGAATCACCGCGATGGTGTACTTGAATCCGGAAGAGATGTGCAGCGGAGAACGGCCTCTACCGGCATCGTCCCACCGGGCTCTCTCGCGTGCCGATTGGGATGACGTCCGAACTCGAGACGCTCGCCCAGCAGTACGGGTCCTCAGATCGAATACTCCGAACAGAGGACAGCTACAGAGGATTCATCAACAGGGTCTTCTTTCGCCCAGAGTTTGCCGCGAAAGAGAATGCCTATATCAACGATGGCAATGACTATTGGGAATTGCTCTACCGAATCGACATGAAGCCGAACCGGCTCGTCATCTTCGACGGGCGGATGTTCCATTCACAGCACATCGCACCGACCCAGTTCCTGGACTTCTTCCGCATGAATCAAATTCTGTACTTACAAGGGCACGACTAATCCGCATGATTCATGGCGGGTCGTCACGACATGGCACAGTCGCCTGCATCAGCGAGCGGACCGGATCTTCTTACTTGACGATCAGCTCCTAATCCGTCAACGCGGCCCTTCGACCGGACCGCCGACCGCCTTGCCGGCGCGACGCGACTGTTCGAGGCCGGCGCGGGCCAGTGCGTCCACACGTTCGTTATCCGGGTGGCCGGAGTGTCCCTTGACCCAGCGCCATTCAAGCCTGTGACCGACAGCCAGCGCATCGAGGCGGCGCCACAAATCCTCATTTTTCACCGGTTGTTTGGCGGCAGTTTTCCAGCCGCGGTTCTTCCAACTATGGATCCACTCACTGATGCCTTTTTGCACATACTGCGAATCGGTATAGACACAGGCTCCGACCGGCTGAGAGAGCGACTGCAACGCCTCGATCACCGCGAGCAGCTCCATTCGGTTGTTCGTCGTGACCGGCTCGCCGCCGCAGAGTTCTGTTTCGACATTGCCGAGACGCAACAAGGCACCCCAGCCACCGGGACCAGGATTTCCACTGCAAGCACCATCCGTATAGATTTCCATCATTCGCTCACTCTCCTCGTAAGACATAAGAGTGCCTTGATATAAGCCATATTGCGCTGGGAGGAGAATATCTTTGCTTCGCACCGGGCCTACGCTTCGGCAGGGTCTTGATTGATCTTCGCCGTCGATTGTTTGCTCGCGGAAGAAGCGCGCTTCTTTGAAGAACCAGGAATCTTCGGTGTCGCGGTTTTCACATCCGCGTTCTGGGCACGATGCAAGAGCGCATGGTCCATGAGCACGAGGGCCATCATAGCTTCGGCAATCGGCGTCGCCCTGATGCCGACGCAGGGATCGTGCCGTCCGTTGGTTTCGACCGTCACCGGCTTGCCTTGCTTATCGATCGAACGACGTGGAACTCGAATGCTCGATGTCGGCTTAATCCCAATCGAGACCACAATATCCTGCCCGGTTGAAATGCCGCCAAGAATACCGCCGGCATGATTCGTCACAAAACCATCCGGGGTCAGCTCGTCGCCATGCTCGGACCCGCGCTGCGTCACAGAACTGAACCCTGATCCGATTTCGACTGCTTTCACCGCATTGATGCTCATCATAGCCCCGGCCAAATCAGCATCGAGCTTGGCATAGACCGGCCCACCCCACCCCACCGGCACTGATTCAGCTACCGTGGTGATCCTCGCCCCAACCGAATCGCCTGCTTTCCGCAGCTCATCCATAAAGATTTCGAGTGTTGGCACGATCTCGGCATTTGCGGAGAAGAATGGATTCTTACTGACCTCATCCCAACTCTTGAATGGCGCTTCAATTTGGCCAAGCTGACTCAAGTAGCCACGAATCGCAACCCCATACTTCTCCCTGAGCCATTTCCTCGCAATCGCGGCTGCAGCCACTCGCACGGCTGTCTCGCGCGCAGACGCGCGCCCGCCGCCGCGATGATCGCGAACCCCATACTTCTGCCAATAGGTATAATCTGCGTGACCGGGCCTGAAGGTATCGGTCAAATTGCCATAATCCCTGCTGCGGGCATCTTCGTTTCGGATGAGCAGGGCAATGGGCGTCCCGGTGGTCTTGCCTTCAAAAACACCGGAGAGGATTTCGACTGTGTCTGATTCCTGCCGTTGCGTCACATGGCGGGATGTGCCTGGCTTGCGCCGATCGAGATCGTGCTGAATATCCTCGGCGGAGAGGGCCAGACCAGGCGGACAGCCATCCACGACACAGCCGATTGCAGGACCGTGACTCTCGCCGAACGACGTGACGGTAAAGATGTGACCGAACGAATTGCCTGCCATGGGACGGATGACTCCTCCCTACTCGACCAGGTCGAGCTTGATGCGCAATTCCTTCAACTGATCGGCACTGACAGAAGACGGCGCATCGGTCAATGGACACTGTGCCCGTTGCGTCTTGGGAAACGCAATCACATCGCGAATCGAATCGGCCGCTCCCAATAACATAATGAGCCGATCCAGCCCGAAGGCTATGCCTCCATGGGGTGGAGCGCCATAGTCCAGCGCGTCGAGCAAGAACCCAAACTTCGCCTGAGCCTGCGCCTTATCGATGCCGAGTAGATCGAGAATGCGCAGCTGAATGTCGCTCCGGTGGTTTCGGATGCTCCCGCCTCCGATTTCGCTTCCGTTCATTACCATATCGTAGGCCTTCGCCCGCACTTTGAGCGGCTCCGACCCCAGGAACGTGACATCCTCGTCCATCGGCGCGGCAAAGGGATTGTGCATAAAGATGTACCGCTTTTCTTCCGGCGAATAGTCCAGCAATGGGAACTCAACGACCCAGAGGGGTTTCCAGGCTGCAGTATCGATCAACTTCAGCTCTTCACCCAGCAAGAGCCTGATCCTGCCCAGCACATCGTGGACAATTGCTGCCTTGTCGGCGCCGAAGAGTACAAGATCGCCAGGTTTGGCGTCTGGAAGGGCGACTGCGAAGGCCTTGGCATCGAGGAACTTGGCGATCACAGACTCAAGCTGTCCCTCCTGGCTGATCTTGAGCCAAGCGAGACCCTTCGCCCCAAAGCTCTTGGCCGTTTCACCGAGCGCATCGATCTTGCTTCGCGGCGTGGCTGCTCCACCCTTCACGATCAGCGCCTTTACGATCCCGCCTTTGGTTGCCGCATCCTTGAACACCTTGAACTCGCTCGCCGCAGCAAAGGCTGTGACGTCATGCAGCGGCATATCGAAGCGCAGATCCGGCTTATCCGACCCATAGCGGCCCACCGCTTCGGCATATGTCATACGAGGAAAGGGAGTCGGTAGTTGGACGCCTCCCGCCTCACGGAACACTTTCACGATCATCTGTTCCATCAGATTCATCACCTGTTCGCGGTCGGCAAAGGACATTTCAAGATCGATCTGTGTAAATTCCGGCTGCCGGTCGTTGCGCAAATCCTCGTCGCGGAAACAGCGCGCAATCTGGTAATAGCGATCGACGCCGCTCACCATAAGCACCTGTTTAAAGAGCTGCGGAGACTGAGGCAACGCATAGAATTGGCCGGGATTCACTCGGCTCGGCACCAAATAGTCCCGCGCCCCCTCCGGCGTGCTCTTGGTCAAAATCGGCGTCTCGACTTCGAGGAACCGTTCCCCATTCAGAAACCCACGGACCGCCTGCATGATGTCATGCCGGATTGTTAAGAGCCGCTGCATCTTCGGACGGCGAAGGTCGAGGTAGCGGTACTTCAGCCGGATCGACTCCGTCACTTCGGCCTCGTCCTCGATCACGAAGGGCGGCGTCTTCGACTCGTTCAAAATCTCAACGGCATCCACAAAGATTTCGATTTCACCCGTGGGCAGATTGGGATTCTTCGACTCTTCGGGTCTGGCCATCACCTGGCCGGTCACAGACACGACACATTCACTCCGCAACGCATGGGAGGCTTGATGGACCGCTGCATTACGTTCGGCATTGAAAACAACCTGCGTAATCCCTGTTCGATCCCGCAAGTCGATGAACATCACCATGCCATGATCGCGCCGCCGCTGAACCCAGCCGTTCAGGACGACGGTCTGCCCGACGGCTGCTTTTGTGAGTTCGCCGCAACGATGAGTTCTAACCTTCATACCACCTTCGCTTTCTTGGAGCGGGCCCATCCGACCCGGCTGATTCGCTTCTTCGGTTTGGGAGTCTGCTGCTCCGCATCCTCCGCTGAGGCCAGTCTTTGCTCTGCCAGTTCGCGCAAGGCATTCGCTTCACGGTCGGTTAAATACCTGAACTCGCCAGACCCCAGATCGCCTAACGAAAGTGGACCCATCTTAACCCGCGTCAACTTCAAGACTGGATGGCCAACCGCCTCCATCATGCGTTTCACTTGGTGCTGACGCCCTTCACGAATCGTGATCTCCAACCATGAGTTGAGCTTGGCCTTCTTCACCTTCTTGACGATAGCCGGGCCGGTCATCCCATCGTCCAGCTGCACACCCTGTTCTAACTGTCTGATATGGTCATCCGTCAGGACCTGCTTGACCTTGATGAGATAGGTCTTCGGCACATGGTAGCGGGGATGGAGCAGGGTCTGGGCCAAGTCTCCGTGATTGGTCAGAAGCATCAACCCTTCGCTGTCAAAGTCCAATCGACCGACGGGAAACACCCTCACCGAAATCCCGCGAAGAAAATCCTTCACCGTCGGCCTACCGCCTGGATCGTTCAACGTCGACATCACATTCTTCGGCTTATTCAGCAACAGATACACGAACGGCTGAGCGGAACTGATGTGTTTGCCGTCCACCTTGATGTGAGCGCGATCAGGATCGACCTTGGTGCCGAGTTCCGTCACCACCTTGCCGTTGACCGTCACGCGCCCGGCGGCAATCCACTCCTCGGCCTTCCGCCGTGAAGCCAATCCGGTTCCGGCAATAACTTTTTGCAGTCTGATAAGCATATATGGTTAATGGTTGATGGAACATGGTTGATGAAGAATGTCCCGCCTGTCTTGACATTCACCATTCATCTCGATCATTCCCATTCAATCGTGGCCGGCGGCTTCGAGCTGATGTCGTACACGACCCGATTCACGCCTTTGACTTCATTGATGATCCGGTTCGACATCTTGCCCAGCACATCGTTCGGAATCTTGGCCCAATCGGCCGTCATGCCGTCGAGGCTCGTAACGGCGCGAAGCGCAACGACATGTTCATAAGTCCGTTGATCGCCCATGACGCCCACGGTCCTGATCGGCAACAGCACTGCGAGCGATTGCCAAATCTCTCGATATAAACCGGCGGCGCGAATCTCCTGATCCAGAATGGATTCGGCTGCCCGAAGAATGGTGAGTCTCTCTTTGGTCACGGCCCCCAACACGCGAATGGCCAGGCCAGGCCCTGGGAATGGCTGGCGCCAAACAATCTCGTCCGGGAGGCCCAGCTCCTTGCCCAGCACCCGCACTTCATCCTTGAAGAGCTCACGCAAGGGCTCGATCAGTTTCAACTTCATACGCGCGGGCAACCCGCCCACATTGTGATGGGTCTTGATCGTGGCAGACGGACCCTTGAAGCTCACACTCTCGATCACATCGGGGTAGAGCGTGCCCTGAACCAGGAACGTTGCGCCGCCGGATTTCTTTTTGGCCTCAGCCTCGAATTGTTCGATGAATTGCTTCCCGATAATTTTCCGTTTTCGTTCCGGATCGATCACCCCTTTGAGCTTGGCAAGGAATGAACCGGACGCGTCAAGGAGCCGCAAGTTCAGATGAAGTTGCTGGGCGAACGTCTGTCGGACTTGCTCTTTCTCCCCCGCACGAAGCAGCCCATTGTCGACGAAAATACAGGTCAGTTGGTCGCCGATGGCTCGATGAGTCAAGGCTGCGGCCACTGAAGAATCTACTCCCCCGCTCAAGGCGCAGATCACTCGCTCCTTACCAACCTTCTCTCGGATATCGCGGATCGCAGTCTCCACATAGGACTGCATCGTCCAGGTCGGCTTGCAGCCGCAAATGTCGTAGACGAAATTCCTGAGGATCTGTGTCCCTTCCGGCGTATGAACGACTTCCGGATGAAACTGGAGGCAATAGATCCTGCGCTTATGGTCGTCTCGTTTCATCGCCGCGATCGGCGAATTGGCCGTATGCGCGATGGACCGGAAACCCGGCGGCATCCGTTCAATGCGGTCCCCATGCGACATCCAGACGACCGTCGATCCGCCTTCGCCTATGTCCTTGAAGAGATTGCTGCGGTCATCGATCGTCAAATCCGACCGACCGTATTCTCGATGCTTGGATTTGGCCACTTCCCCACCGGAGAGATGGGTCACCAGCTGCATTCCGTAACAGATACCGAGAATGGGGATTCCCAGATCGAAGAGTTCTTTGGGAACGCTCGGCGCCTTTTTCTCGTACACACTGGATGGGCCACCAGACAACACAATACCCTGCGGACGATAGGCGAGAATGCTCGCCAAGGGAACGGTGCAGGGCAGAATCTGCGAGTAGACGTGGGCTTCGCGAATGCGGCGCGCAATCAGCTGGGTGTATTGCGATCCGAAGTCGAGGACCAGGATTCTATTGTGCCAAAATTCCATCGAAGTGTAAAAAGTGAAACGTTAGAAGTTAGACGAGAGAAAACAGGAAGCGCACCCTGAAGATACGTTTCACCTTTTACTGTTCACATTTCACTTCGACTATTCCCAATCCATCCGGTAGTTCGGCGCTTCTTTCGTGATAATCACATCGTGCACGTGGCTTTCGCGGAGGCCGGCGACCGTCTGCCGGATAAACCTGGCCTTCTGCTGTAAATCCGAGATCGTCCTGCAGCCGCAATAGCCCATGCCCGACTTCACACCGCCGATCAATTGATAGATGACAGCCGAGAGTTTTCCCTTGTAGGGCACGCGGCCTTCGATACCCTCAGGAACCAGCTTCTGCGCGGGCCGCCCTGCCTGCCCGTAGCGATCTCCGCCCCCTCGCTCCATCGCGCCGATCGAGCCCATGCCGCGGTACACCTTGTAGGTTCTGGCTTGATACAGTTCGGTTTCTCCCGGCGATTCTTCCGTCCCTGCCAAAAGTCCACCCAGCATGACCGAGGAGGCTCCTGCCGCCAAGGCCTTCGTGATATCGCCGGAATATTTGATTCCGCCGTCTGCAATAATCGGAATCCCGCTGCCTGCGAGGATCTTTGCGCAATCGGCGATCGCCGTCAACTGCGGCATCCCGGCTCCTGACACAATGCGGGTTGTGCAAATCGAACCGGGGCCCACACCCACCTTCACGGCATCGACACCGGCCTTGAGGAGATCCTTTGCCGCCTCGGCAGTGCCGATATTCCCGGCTATCAGCTCAAGATCCGGATGACGTTTCTTGATCATCTTGACCGTATCCAACACCGCTTGAGAATGCCCGTGGGCCGTATCGACCACAATAAGGTCTACCCCGGCCTTTTTGAGCTGCGCCACGCGATCTTCCGTTTCCGGCCCTACTCCGACAGCCGCCCCCACGCAAAGCCTGCCATGGCCGTCCTTGCAGGCATTGGGATACATGATACGTTTCTCAATGTCCTTAATGGTAATGAGCCCCTTGAGCTCGAAATTCTTGTTGACGACCGGTAGCTTCTCGATCCGATGTTCATGCAACACCTCGCGAGCCTTTTCCAAGCTGGTCCCTTCCGGCGCCGTGATCAGCTTGTCCCTCTTCATGATCTGCGAAACTTTCAAATCCATTCTGGTTTCAAACCGCAGATCGCGATTGGTCAGAATGCCGACCAATTTCTTGTCTTTGGTCACGGGAATTCCGGAGATCCGATATTTCGCCATCAACGCATGGGCATCGCGAATCGTTTGATCCGGCGAGATCGTGATCGGATCGAGAATCATGCCGCTCTCGGACTTCTTCACCCGATCCACTTCTATCGCCTGATCCGTCGGCGACAGGACTCGATGAATAATTCCGAGACCTCCTTCGCGGGCTATCGCGATGGCCAAACGGGACTCGGTGACCGTGTCCATGGCCGAGCTGATGATCGGAATATTGATCTTGATGTTGCGAGTCAATCTTGTGCGTGTGTCGACTTCACTCGGCAAGATCTGAGACTTCGCCGGAACCAACACAACGTCGTCGTAGGTCAGTCCTAAACGCGGCTCTTTATCCAACATAATTACTCCGTCATCAAGTCCGAATGTGTACAAGTCAAACGGTCTGAATGTCTGCAAGTCATCAAGTCAGTATGGTCTGAAAGTTTTTGGACGTTACAGACTTGACGGCTTTATGACTTGAGACTATCCGACTCCGGTGTCAGCTCTTCCACAGCCTGCGCGGTTTCTTGGAGCCGTTCGCTCCCCTCGTCAGCCGGCATGAACTGTTCAACCCTGGTATTCCCGCTATCGACGACGAACACACTCCCTTTGACGTCGACGGCAATACCATACGGGAAATTGAATTGCCCCTTCCCGTTCCCGAACCCGCCCCATTGGGTGATGAAATTGCCTTCTTTATCGAACTTCTCGACACGATGGTTGCCGGTGTCCGACACATACACATTACCGGCTCCATCGACAGTAATGCCCCAGGGAGAGCGCAACTGACCAGCTTCCTGCGCAACCGGGCTGCTGGCGTGGCCTGGTTCGGCGCTGCCGCCCCATTTGGCCAGCAACTGCGGAAGCACGTTTGTGCTGGTGTCGAACTTCTGAATCCGGTGATTCCCCATGTCGACGACGTACACGAACCCATCTGTCTGATCCACGGCCACACCGCGTGGAAAATAAAATTGGCCGTCTCCGTTTCCGAAACTGCCCCAGGACATGATGAACTCCCCGTTCATATCGAATTTC
>CXWL01021334.1_pt1 | contig 18004 bp, 17 predicted proteins | sample 590931 | NCBI WGS metagenome assembly CXWL01 (sample SAMEA3498368, study PRJEB10139) | groundwater metagenome | biome: water well; material: biofilm material | place: Germany | collected 2015-04-27 | reverse complement strand
AGCCCGGCCTGCGCGAGCTCATCGTCGGCCGCGGCGCCGCCCGCCAATTCGCCGGCCTGACCCCTGGACACGAGATCCGCCTGGGCAACCAGAAGTGGACCGTGACCGGCGTCTTCGCCTCCGGCGACGCGATGGACTCCGAGGTCTGGGCCGACGCCAACGTGGTGGCCGACACCTACCAGCGCGGCAGCAGCCGCGCCTCGGTCACCGTGCGGCTGGCCGGCCAGCAGGCCTTCGGCACGTTCAAGGCGGCGCTGGAATCGAACCCGCAACTCAAAGTGGACGTGAGCACCACGCTCGACTATTTCAGCAAGCAGTCCGAGGGCATGACCAAGGTCATCCGCATCATGGGCATGACGGTCGGCGCGATCATGGCCATCGGTGCGATGTTCGGTGCGCTGAATACCATGTTCGCCGCCGTCGCGGCGCGGGCGCGCGAGATCGCCACCCTGCGCGCGATCGGGTTCTCGGGCCTGCCGGTGGTGGTGGCGGTGATGCTCGAGACGATGCTGCTGGCGCTGATCGGCGGCCTCATCGGCGGCCTGGCGGCGTGGCTGGTCTTCAACGGCTACGGCGCCTCGACGCTGGCGGCCGGCTCGGTCGGCCAGCTCAGCTTCGAGCTGCGCGTCACGCCCGAGCTGCTGTGGACCGGCCTCAAATGGGCGCTGGCGATCGGCTTCATCGGCGGCCTGCCGCCGGCCGTGCGCGCCGCCCGGCTTCCCGTCACGACCGCCTTGCGCGAGGCCTGACTGCACTCAGGGCCAGCGGCCGGGCGGTGAGCACCGCATCACCACCGAGCGAGCCGACAGTGACCGGAGCCGGGCCGTCGAAAACCCGGCTCTGACCCGGCGCAAGCATGATGTCGTCGGCCTGGCCATCGACGGTGATCCACAGCGTGCCGCGCTCGGCGCGCAGGCACAGCCGGCGCGGCCGCCTGAAGTGCACGAACTGGTCGTGGCGCAGGCGGCGGGCAAAGGGCAGGGCGGGGGTGTGCATGGCATTCTCCTGATTCATCCACAACAGGCTGGACGCGAGTCCGGCGCAGCGGATAATCGGCCACCGTTCGCGTTGTTTCAAGCGATCATTGGGAACGGCTCGCATTCCTGAAACTCATGCAAAAAGACCCGCAACGCCTGCCCCCGCTGGAACGCCTGGCGGTCTTCGACGCGGCGGCGCGGCACCTCTCATTCACCCGGGCCGGGGCCGAGCGCTTTCTCACCCAGTCCGCCATCAGCCGGCAGATCGCGGCGCTGGAGGCCGACCTCGGGGTGGCGCTGTTCCGCCGCCGCCATCGCGCGCTGGACCTCACCGACGAGGGCCGTCGCCTGGCCGCCGCCGTGAGTGCGGCGCTGGCCGGCGTGCGCGAGGCGGTGGCCGCCCTGCGCACGCCGCGGCGCCAGGTGCTGGCGTTGACGACCACGCCGGGGCTGGCCTCGCTGTGGTTGATACCGCGGCTGGCGGATTTCGTCGCCGGGCACCCGGGCATCGATGTGCGCATCGACGCCACGCACGAGTTGCGCTCGCTGCCCGGCGAGGGCTTCGACCTGGCCATTCGCTACGGCCGGCTCGGCACGCTGGCCGGCACGCCGCTGTTCGAAGAGGCGGTGCAGCCGGTGTGCGCACCGGCGCTGCTGCGACGGCCAGGCCTGGCGCTGAAGACACCGGCCGACCTGCGGCACCACACGCTGCTGCAATCGGGGCCCGGCACTGCCCGTGGCAATACCGCCGGCATGCCTGCGGAGTGGCAGTCGTGGCTGACGGCGGTGGGCGCCGGCGGCGTCGAGCCTGCTGCCTTGCTGACCTTCAACAACTACGACACCGCCGTCGCCGCGGCCGTGGCGGGCCAGGGCGTGGTGCTCGGACGCCGGCCGCTGGTGGACCGGCTGCTGCGCCAGCGCGCCCTGGTGGCGCCGTTCAAGGGCGAGACGGCGTCGGCACGCGGCTTTGTGCTGGTGCTGGCCCCGGCGGCGGCACGCAAACCGGCCGTACAGGCGCTGGCAGCATGGCTGCTGGGGCAGGCGCGCATGCCTTAGATGCCGGCGCCATGTCGATTTCGCCGCACAGGCGCCCCTTTTTCACGCTCAAGTCGGGTTGCCACGCGCCGAAGAATGCGTTGCATCAAAGGCCGCGAGGCAAGCGTTGCCGATAGCGCGCCCGGACCGAAACCCGGCCCGGTCGCCCGAGCACCCCCCAGAGACCGTGCCATGAACAAACTCAAGATCTCCACCCGCCTGATGCTGCTGGTGGGCCTCCTGTCACTCCTGCTGGCCGGCATCGGCGGCATCGGGCTGTTCGGCATCGCGCAGGCGGACCACGCGCTCGAGCGGGTCTATGAAGACCGCACCGTGCCGATGGGCCATGTGGCCGAGATCCAGCAGCGCCTGCTGCGCAACCGGTTGCTGATCGTCAACTCGATGATCACGCCGACGCCGGAGGAGGTGGCCCGCAATGCGGCCGAGGTCGAGGGCAACATGGCGGCGATCAACAAGGTCTGGGATACCTTCATGGCCACCCACCTGACGCCTGACGAAGCCAGGCTGGCCCAGGCCTTTGCGCAAGACAGCAAGAAGTTGACGCAAGACGGGTTGATACCGGCGTTGGCGGCGCTGCGGGCCAACGATCTTGAGGAAGCCAAGCAATTGGTCATTGAAAAGATCCGCCCGCTGTACACACCCGTGGGGTCTGGCATCGCGGCCCTGCTGAAGCTGCAACTCGACGTCGCCCGCGCTGAGTACCAGGAGGCCGAGGCGAACTACGCGACCATCCGCGCGGTGGTCATAGCCGCCGTTGCCGCCGGCATCGGCGTGGCAGCGCTGTTTGGCTATCTCCTCATCCGGGGCATGTCGCGCGACCTGGACCATGCCGTGGAAGTAGCCGAAGCCGTGACCGCTGGCGACCTGGCACACGCCATCCGCTCCGAAGGCAGCGACGAGATCGCCCGCCTGATGCAAGCCCTGGCCCGCATGAAGGACAACCTGACCCGCGTCGTCAGCCATGTGCGCCAGAACTCCGAGAGCGTGGCCACCGCGAGCGCACAGATCGCGCAGGGCAACCAGGATCTGAGCCAGCGCACCGAGCAGCAGGCCAGTGCGCTGCAGGAAACCGCCGCGTCGATGGAGCAGCTCAGCTCCACCGTCAAGCAAAACGCCGACAACGCGCGCCAGGCCAACGGCCTCGCATTGAACGCCGCGACGGTGGCGGTGCGGGGCGGCGAAGTGGTGGGCCAGGTGGTGGAGACGATGAAGGGCATCAACGACTCATCGAAGAAGATCGCCGACATCATCGGCGTCATCGACGGCATCGCCTTCCAGACCAACATCCTGGCCCTCAACGCCGCCGTGGAAGCAGCGCGCGCCGGTGAGCAGGGCCGCGGCTTTGCCGTGGTGGCCAGCGAAGTGCGCAGCCTGGCCGGCCGCTCGGCCGAGGCGGCACGCGAGATCAAGAGCCTGATCAGCGCCAGCGTCGAGCGCGTCGAGCAGGGCACCGCGCTGGTCAACCAGGCCGGCGTCACGATGACCGAGGTGGTGGGTTCGATCCAGCGCGTGAACGACATCATGGGCGAGATCAGCGCCGCCAGCACCGAACAGAGCACCGGCGTGGCCCAGGTCGGCGAAGCCGTCAGCCAGATGGACCAGGCCACCCAGCAGAATGCCGCCCTGGTGGAAGAGAGCGCCGCCGCGGCCGAGAGCCTGCGTCAGCAGGCGCAGGCATTGGTGCAGGCAGTGGCGGTCTTCAGGCTGGCGCACTGACAGCGCACTGACGCCGGCAGCCGCGCCGGTCGGCTTGCCCGACAATCGGCGGCATGATCCAGCAGCGCACGATCAAGGCCCGCACGCACGCCGTGGGCGTTGGCGTGCACAGCGGCCACAAGGTCGAGCTCACGCTGCGCCCCGCCGCGCCCGATACCGGCATCGTCTTCCGTCGCACCGACCTGCCGGTGCCGGTGGAGATCGCGGTCAACGCGCAAGCCGTGAGCGACACCCGCATGGCCAGCACCATCAGCCCCGCCAACGACCCGGGCGGGCCCAAGGTGCAGACCATCGAACACCTGATGTCGGCCTGCGCCGGCCTGGGGCTGGACAATCTGGCGATCGATATCACCGGCGACGAGGTTCCCATCCTCGACGGCTCGGCGGCGAGTTTTGTCTTCCTGCTGCAAAGCGCCGGCATCACGCTGCAGGATGCGCCCAAGCGCTACCTGCGCGTCATCAAGCCGGTGGAAGTGTGCGAGGGTACCGGCGCCACGCTGAAGTGGGCGCGGCTGGAGCCCTACCACGGCTACAAGCTGAGCTTCGAGATCGAGTTCAACCACCCGGCGGTCGACGCCACCGGCTGCCGCGTGGAGTTTGACTTTTCCACCGGCCAGTACAAGCGCGATATCGCCCGCGCCCGCACCTTCGGCTTCACCAAGGACGTGGAGATGATGCGCGCCCGCGGCCTGGGTCTGGGCGGCAATATGGACAACGTGATCGTGGTCGATGACTACCGCGTGCTCAACAGCGGTGGCCTGCGCTACGACGACGAATTCGTCAAGCACAAGATCCTGGATGCGATAGGCGACTTGCATATCGCCGGCAACCCGTTGCTGGCCAGTTATAGCGCCTACAAGAGCGGCCACGCGCTCAACAATACGCTGCTGCGCAAGCTGCTGGCCGATACTTCGGCGTATGAGATCGTGACCTTCGAGCACGAGGCCGATGCGCCGCGCGGTTTTGCCGATCTGGCGCCGGCCTGGTGATGATGATCTTCAGGCTCGTCTTCGGCTTGCTGCTGGTCGCCGGCCTGCTGTGCTTTGCGGCCTACATCGGCAGCGGCCAAGCGGTGTGGCGCCAGCGCGGCATCGTCATCGTCAAGTGGACGGTGGTCGCCGCTTTCGGCTTCTTTGCGGTGCTGATCCTGGAGCGATTGGCGTTGATGCTCTAGGGCTTTCGGGGCCGCTCAGCGGACCGGTGGCGTGGCCTTCGGCCGCTCGGCCACCTGCACCTTGACCTCCAGTGCCTGCGCGCCGCGCTGCACGCCGATCAGCGCCACGCTGGCGGGCTGCAAGGCGGCGACAGCGGCAAACAGTTCGCCCGTGCTGGCCACCGGCTTGCCGCCGACACGCACCACCACATCGCCGGGTCGCAGGCCGCCGCGCGCGGCCGGGCCGTCTTGCAGCACGCCGGTGATGAGCACGCCGCTCTTGACCGGCAAGGCCAGGCTCGCGGCCAGTTCGGCCGACAGGTCGCGCGGCTCCACGCCGATCCAGCCGCGCTGCACGCTGCCACCGCGCAGCAGCGCCTCCATCACCTGCCGTGCGGTATCCACCGGCACGGCAAAGCCGATGCCCATGCTGCCGCCGGTGCGCGAGAAGATGGCGGTATTGATGCCCATCAGACTGCCGGCCGCATCGACCAGCGCGCCGCCCGAATTGCCAGGGTTGATGGCGGCATCGGTCTGGATGAAATTCTGGAAAGGCGACGATCCCGCCTGGTTGCGGTCGAGCGCGCTGACGATGCCGGCCGTCACCGTCTGGCCCACGTTGAACGGGTTGCCGATGGCCAGCACGGCATCGCCGACCTGCAGCGCACGCACGTCGCCCAGGGTGATGACGGGCAGGTGGTCGAGATCGATCTTGAGCACGGCGATATCGGTCTCGACGTCGCTGCCCACGATACGGGCGCGCGTCTGGCGGCCATCGGCCAGGCGGACTTCGATCTCGGTGGCATCTTCCACCACATGGTGGTTGGTCAGCAGGTAGCCTTCGGGCGAGACAAGCACGCCCGAACCCAGCCCGACCTGCTGCTGGTTGGCCGGGCCGTCGCCGAAGAAGAAGCGGAAGCGCGGATCGTCGGCGTGCGGGCTGCGGCGCGTCAGCTTGGTGGCGGTGACGCTGACCACCGCCGGCGCCGCGCGGCGCGCGGCCAGGGCGTAGCCGCTGCCACCGGCGTTGGCCGCACCGGCACTGGCCGCCAGCCCGGCCGGTGGCGCCTGCACCAGCGTGGGCGCGGGCAGCATGCCACCGGCCGCGCCCGGCGCGGCACCGGGCAACCATTGCGGCTTGAAGGTCAGCAGCACGAACAGCACTGCCACTGCCACCGTCACGGCCTGCGCGAAAACGAGCCAGGTTCTACGCCACATCACAAGGGAGCTTCAGGTCCATGGGGAATGGGCAGAATGGGGGCACATGGCAAAACGACAAGAGATCGATACCTGCCTGCAAGCGCTCTTGCGGCCCGAATGCTTCGACGATTATGGGCCGAACGGCCTGCAGGTCGAGGGCGCGCCGGAGGTGCGTCGCATTGCGTCCGGCGTGACCGCCAGCCTGGCTTTCATCGACGCCGCCATCGACGCCGGCGCGGATACGCTGCTCGTGCACCACGGCCTGTTCTGGCGCGGGCAGGACGGCAGGCTCACCGGCTGGCTGGCCGCGCGTGTGCGCCGGCTCATGGCGGCGGGGGTGAACCTGTATGCCTACCACCTGCCGCTGGACGCGCATGCCGAGTTGGGCAACAACGCGCAACTCGGCCGGCGCATGGGGTGGCTGGCCGACGCGCGCTTTGGTGAGCAGGCGCTGGGCTTCATCGGGCCGGCCGCGGGCTCGCTCGAAGCGCTGGTGGCCACTGCACAGTGCCAGCTTGGCCGCGCGCCCGTCGTGGTTGCCGGTGACGGGCGCACGCTGCGCCGCGTGGCCTGGTGCACCGGCGGCGCCCAGGGCTACTTCGAAGCGGCCATTGCCGCCGGTGCCGACGCCTTTGTCACCGGCGAGATTTCAGAGCCGCAGGCGCACCTGGCACGCGAGACCGGCGTGGCCTACATCGCTTGTGGGCACCATGCCACCGAACGCTTTGGCGCGCCTGCGGTGGCCGCGCATGTGGCGGCGCAGTTCGGCCTGGAGCACCGGTATATCGAGGTGGAGAACCCGGCGTGAAACCGATGCTGGTGACGATGGGCGACGCCGCCGGCATCGGCCCCGAGATCATCGTGCGCGCCTACGAGCGCGGCGAGCTGCACGGGTGCATCGTCATCGGCGACCCGGCCGTGCTGCGCCGCGCTGGCAGCCCGATGACCGCGCTGATCGACGCATCTGCCGATCTGGCCGGCGTGCCCGCCGGCTGCCTGCCGGTCTGGTTGCCGCCCGGCCTGCCCGCCGGCCTGGCCAGCCTGCCGCAGGGGCAGATCGACGGCCGCAATGGCGCTGCCGCCGCGCGCTGTGTCGAGCACGCGGTGCGGCTGGTGCGGGCGGGCGAGGCCGCGGCCCTCGTGACTGCGCCGATCCACAAGGAGGCGCTGGCCGCCGCCGGCGTGCCCTATCCCGGCCACACCGAGATGCTGCAGGCACTGGCCACCGAGCCCGGTGCACCACCGCCGCCGGTGCGCATGATGCTGGCCAACGGCGAGTTGCGCGTCGTGCTGGTCACCGTCCACCTTGCGCTGCGGCTGGCGATCGACGCGGTGACGTTTGACGCCGTGCTGCAGACCCTGCGCATCGCGCAGCGCGCGGCTGCCGCCTGGGGCCAGCAGCAGCCGCGCATCGCGGTGGCCGGGCTCAACCCGCACGCCGGCGAGGGCGGGCTGTTTGGCGATGAAGAGCTGCGCATCATCGGCCCCGCCGTGCAAGCCGCGCGGGCCGAGGGTATCGACGTGAGCGGCCCCTATCCGCCCGATACCGTCTTCATGCGCGCGAGGCGCGGCGAGTTCGACCTGGTGGTGGCGATGACCCACGACCACGGCCTGATCCCGGTCAAATACCTGGGCGTGGAATACGGTGTCAACGTCACGCTTGGCCTGCCATTCGTCCGCACCAGCCCCGACCACGGCACCGGGTTCGATATCGCCGGCCGCGGCCGCGCTGACCCGGCCAGCCTGATCGCCGCGCTGCGCACGGCGCGCAGCTGGCGCCAAGGCACTCAACCCGCGGCCTGAGCTGCCGTCAGTGCCGAGAGTTGGCGCCGTGCACGCGCGGTGGCGCGCTCCAGCAGCGTGGTGGTTTCAAAGGCGCGCAGCCGGCCGGTCTCGCACAACCGCACCAGCATGCGCTGGGTCAGCGAGATGGTCTGGCGGTGGCGCCCGCCGTGCGTGAAGATGAAGAAGCTGCGCCCCGCGCTGACATGCGAGAGCCGCACCTTCTGCCACTGGTTCTGCAGCTGCATCTGGTAGGCGAAGCCGAGCTGGACGTTGTCGGCCAGCTCGCGCCCTTGCGTGGGCTCGGGGGGCTCCTGCGCCGTGCCGAGCCCGGGTATGCCGGGCAGGCCCAGCTCGGCCTCGGCGGCATCGCCGGTCTCGGCTTCGCTGCCCAGCGGGATATCGACCTTGCCGCCCCAGTCGATCGCGGCTTCCTCGACCAGGCCGATGCGCTGCGCCTCGTCGGCGCTGAAGCGCGGCGGCAGCAGCTCTTCGGTGAGCACGGGCAGGGCCGGCGCGGTCTTGAGATCGGCGCGTGACGGCGCAGGCCGCTCGAGTGCGCCTTCGACCTGGCGCGCCAGCAGGTTGATGTCGAGCTGGCGCCCGGCGGGGCTGCGCAGGGCTTCGGCGTGCGCCGGCATGAGCTGGCCAAAAAAAGCCCGCCGCTGCGCCTCGGGCCAGCCGATGAGGTTCATGCCCTCGGTCAGGTCCAGCATCAACTTGGGCAACTCGGCGAGGAAGGCCTTGCGGTGCGCTGGCGTGGCCTTGGCCTGCACGCTCAGGAACAGCTCGCGCCCGACGCGGCGCAGCCGCTGCGCGAGCGGCCCGTCGGCGCCGCCGTTCTCGGCCGCGCGCAGCAGCACCTGGCTCCAGACGCGGCTGACAAAATCGCGCAGGAACGCCGGTGCGGCGACATCCTTCAAGTCGCCGGCCAGGCGCAGCGCATAGAGCTGGTGCAGGCGCTGCTCGTCCTCCTTTTCCGAGACCAGCGCCGCCGCGCCGCCCTGCGCGGCCTGCGCCTCGCGCGCCGCCTGTTCGCCGACAAAGGCCTCCAGCGCGGCGAGCTTGCGTTCGTAGATCTCGATCTGGTCGAAGTCGCCTTCCACCACCTCTTGCACGAGGGCGCGCACCTTGGCCAGGAAATTCTTCGCACCGTCGTCGCTGTAGTCCTCGAACGCCGCACCGAGCGAGGCGATGCGGTTGACAAAGCGTCGCACCGGATGCCGCCGCGACGAGAAGAACGTGGGGTCGCCCAAAGCGGCGCGCAGCACCGGCAACTGCAGCCGCGCAATCTGGCGTGCCATCTGGGGCGGCACCTTGGGGTCGGCCAGGATCTGGTCGAAGAGGAAGCCGATGACGTCGATCACCATGTGATCGAGTGACCCTGTGGAGGCCTGGCGCAACTCTTCGCGGTGGGTGCGGATCAGGTTGGGCAGGCGGCCTGCGGCAGCGCCGCCGTCGTCGAAATCGGCGAAGCTCGCATCGGTGCCGGGGTCGCTGCCGACGTGGGAGTAGGCCAGCCGGCGGATCAAGGTCATCAGCGCCGGATCGACCTGCCCGATCGAGGTGCCGCTGCGCGTGCTCGGGTAGCCGGTGCGAGTGGACGGCGCGAAGCCACCAGGGCCCGACCCGCGGCCGCCGTGCCGGCTGTCGAGGCGCCCGCCCGAGGGCAGGCCCGGGTTCAGTCCGGACCGGCCGCGGCCGCCGCCCTCGCCTTCCAGGCTGTCGAAGCCCGACGTGCCACGCACCGATTCGCCGCGGCCGCTGTCGCGCGCCGGACGGCTGCGCACCGCCAGCCCCAGCGGCTGCAAGCCGGCATTGCGCCATTCAGCCACGATATCGGCATAGGTCGCGCGCAGCAGCGCGTTGAGCGAGCGGCTCAGTTCGCTGGACAGCACCTTGCGGATCTCGGCGCGTTCGGAGACGGCCTCGATGCCGCGGATCATGGCGTGGCCCATGATGTCGGGGCGCAGCGGGTTGCGCCCGTGCTCGCCGCCGGCATCGACCAACATGGCGCCGACGTAGGCGTCCAGCTCGCGCAGCTCCCATTCGCAGGCGTGGGCGATCTCCAGGCCGAAACGCTCAGCCGAGATCTGGGCCTCGACTTCGCGGTCTTCCACCAGGCTCAGCGCATCCCAGCTGGTGGCTGCCTGCGGGGCCGGCGCGCTGGGCCCGCCGCCACCGGCGGGGCCGGCGCGCGGGCCGAGTTCGCGCAGCACGCGCTCGTCGAATGCATCGTTGAAAGTCAGCACGAATACCGCTGACTTGCGGTTGAGCTCGAACTGCGCACCCAGCAGCCCATCCCGCTGGAAGGCGTGGGTCGCCGCCAGCGCTGCCAGGCCCAGGCTCTCGATGGTGCGCTCGGTGGCCTCGCGGGCGGCCAGCTTCAGGCGCTGGACGGCGGACTCCAGCGGCGCGGGCAAGCGATGGATGGGGTTGGGTTGCATGGGTGCGTGGCGGCCCCGGTGGGCCGCTGTCTAGTATGCGGCAACGCACCCGCGGCCGGCCCGCCGGCGGGATGCACGCCCGGCCGGCACGGCGTGCGCCTACTTTCGCAGCGAGTCGCGGATCTCGCGCAGCAGCAGCACGTCTTCTGCCGGTGCCGGCGGCGGCGCCGGCGGCGCAGCGGGTACCTCGCGCTTCATGCGGTTCATCTGCTTGACCATCAGGAAGATGATGAGGGCCAGGATGGTGAAATTGATGGCCACCGTGATGAAGCTGCCGTAGGCAAAGACGGCGCCGGCCTTCTTGGCTTCGGCCAGGGTGGTGGCAGTCTGGCCCATCAGCGGCAGGAAATAGTTGCTGAAATCCAGCCCGCCAAATATCTTGCCCACGATCGGCATGATGAGGTCACCCACGAGCGAATCCACGATCTTGCCGAATGCGCCGCCGATGATCACGCCCACGGCGAGATCCATCACGTTGCCCTTGAGGGCAAATTCCTTGAACTCCGATGCGAAACTCATGCTTCAACTCCTGTGCTGCGTTAGGGGTGGATGGCGGCGCCTGGCTGCCCAAGGCACGCGGGCGCACGGTAGTGGCCGCAACCGCTGCCGTCAACAGACCTGAGGCGGGCCCCGAGGCTGGGGCTGGCGGCGAGCCCGCGAGGGCGGCTCGGATAGAATCCAGGGTTGACCCGAACCATCCCCAGCTTCTAGAGGAACCGCATGAGCGACGCCGGAGTTGAACCAGGCATCGACCAGGGCCGACGCACCTGGATCGCCATCACCTGCGGCGCGGGCGCCGTCGGCGGCGCAGCGGCCGTGGTGCCCTTTGCGAGCACTTTTGCGCCTTCCGAGCGAGCGCGCGCCGCCGGCGCGCCGGTGCAGGTGGACATCAGCAGCGTCAAGCCGGGCGAAAAGCTGACCGTCGAGTGGCGCGGCAAGCCGGTGTGGATCGTGCGCCGCACGCCCGAGCAGCTCGAATCGCTGAAGCGGGCCGAGGCCCAGTTGGCCGATCCCAATTCAGATCGAAAGCAGTACCCGATACCCGACTACGCCAAGAACCCGCAGCGCTCGATCAAGCCCGAGTTCTTTGTCGGCGTGGGCATCTGCCCGCACCTGGGGTGCTCGCCTTCGGACCGTTTCCAGACCGGTGCCCAGCCCTCGCTGCCAGAAGACTGGGGTGGTGGTTTCTTCTGCCCCTGCCACGGTTCCACGTTCGACCTGGCGGGCCGCGTCTTCAAGAACAAGCCCTCGCCCGACAACCTTGAAGTGCCGCCGCACATGTATCTCTCCGACACCGTGCTGGTGATCGGCGAGGACAAGAAGGCCTGAGCGCCCTGGCGCGCCCGCAACAACACTCGACGACCGAGGTCAAGATGGCTGAATTCAAGGAAGCGCCCGCCGGCTCGTCGGCGCTCACGCAAACGACGGTGTGGCTCGAGAACCGGTTTCCGACCGCGTTCGAGGCCTACAGGGTCCACATGTCGGAGTACTACGCGCCGAAGAACTTCAACTGGTGGTATTTCTTTGGTTCGCTGTCGCTGCTGGTGCTGGTGATCCAGATCGTCACCGGCATCATGCTCACGATGCACTACAAGCCCGACGCGAGCCTGGCCTTCGCTTCGGTCGAGTACATCATGCGCGACGTGCCCTGGGGCTGGCTGATGCGCTACATGCACTCCACCGGTGCCAGCGCATTCTTCATCGTCGTCTACATGCACATGTTCCGCGGCATGATCTACGGCAGCTACCGCAAGCCACGCGAGCTGGTGTGGATCTTTGGCTGCGCGATCTTCCTGTGCCTGATGGCCGAGGGCTTCATGGGCTACCTGCTGCCCTGGGGCCAGATGAGCTACTGGGGCGCGCAGGTCATCATCAACCTGTTCGCCGCGATCCCGTTCATCGGCCCAGACCTCTCGCTGCTGATCCGCGGCGACTATGTGGTGGGCGACGCCACGCTCAACCGCTTCTTCGCCTTCCACGTCATCGCCGTGCCACTGGCCTTGCTGGGGTTGGTGGTGGCGCACCTGCTGGCCCTGCACGACGTCGGCTCCAACAACCCTGACGGCGTCGAGATCAAGGCCAGGAAAGACCCGAAGACCGGCATCCCGCTGGACGGCATCCCCTTCCATCCGTACTACACCGTGCACGACCTGATGGCGATCAGCGTCTTCATGATGCTCTTCGCGGCGGTGGTCTTCTTCGCGCCTGAAATGGACGGCTATTTCCTGGAGTTCAACAACTTCATCCCGGCCGATCCGCTCAAGACCCCAGCCCACATCGCCCCGGTGTGGTACTTCACTCCGTACTACTCGATGCTGCGCGCGGTCACCGACGACATGGTCAACGTCTTCGTCGGCCTGGTCGGCGTGGCCGGCGTGCTGGCCTTCCTGAAGGGCGGGTTGAGCGGAATCTGGAAGTGGCTGCCGCTGGGTGCGGCGATCGTCGCCGCTGTGCTGCTCAAGACCTTTGATGCCAAGTTCTGGGGCGTGGTGGTGATGGGCGTGGCAGTGATGGTGCTGTTCCCGCTGCCCTGGCTCGATCGCAGCCCGGTCAAGTCGATCCGCTACCGCCCGCGCTGGAACCGGTGGCTGTTTGCCGTATTCGTGATCAACTTCCTGATCCTCGGCTACCTGGGCATGAAGCCGCCGTTCGATGCCGGCACCTTGATGTCGCAGGCGGGCACGCTGTTCTACTTCGGCTTCTTCCTGTTGATGCCGTGGTGGAGTCGCATCGGCGAGTTCAAACCGGTACCCGATCGGGTTACCTTCCAGCCGCACTAGAGCGCGAGGCGGAGTCCAATTCCATGAAGAAAATTCTCGTCTCGCTGCTCGTCACGATGCTTGCGGCACTGGCCTTGTCCGGCGTCACCCATGCGTCGAGCGAGGGCCCCGCGTGGGACAAGTTCCCCAAGGAGCGCGTCACCGACATGGCCGCGCTGCAGCACGGCGCCAAGCTGTTCGCCAACTACTGCCTCAACTGCCACGCAGCCGCCTACATGCGCTACAACCGGCTGCGCGATATCGGCCTGACCGAAGCGCAGATCAAGGACAACCTCGTATTCACCGGCGTCAAGGTCGGCGAGACGATGAAGACCGCGCTGGACCCCAAGGACGCGAAGGAATGGTTCGGCAGCGTGCCGCCTGACCTGACACTGGTCGCGCGCTCGCGCGCAGACGCCGGCAAGGGCAGCGGTGCCGACTACCTCTATACCTATCTGCGCAGCTACTACCGCGACGAGACCAAGGCCACCGGCTGGAACAACACCGTATTTCCTGGCGTCAGCATGCCCCACGTGCTGTGGCAGCTGCAGGGCCAGCAGCGCGCCGTATTTGCGCAAGAGAAAGACGCCCACGATCCCAAGCTGGTGGCGCACGTCTTCAAGGGCTTCGAGCCCATCACGGCAGGCACGATGTCGCAGGCCGAGTACAACAACTCGGTCGCCGACCTGGTGGCTTTCCTGCACTGGATGGGCGAGCCGGCCCAGAACGACCGCGTGCGGCTGGGCGTGTGGGTGCTGCTCTTCCTGGGCGTATTCACCGTCATCGCCTGGCGCCTGAACGCGTCGTACTGGAAAGACGTCAAATAGCTTGGGCGAGACCCGGCCCTCACGTTCCAGTGATCGCCGGGCCTGCAGTGCAGTGGGGGCAACCAGTGCCCATTGCGCTGGTATCGAAACGCCGCCGTCCCATGCTGGCTTGTTGAAGCGATAACGAAAGACCCCCCGCCATGATGGTGCTGTATTCCGGAACGACCTGCCCCTATTCGCACCGCTGCCGCTTCGTGCTCTTCGAGAAGGGCATGGACTTCGAGATTCGCGATGTGGACATCTTCGCCAAACCCGAAGATATCGCGTTGATGAATCCGTACAACGAGGTGCCGATCCTGGTCGAGCGCGACCTCATCCTGTATGAGTCGCACATCATCAACGAGTACATCGACGAGCGCTTCCCGCACCCGCAGCTGATGCCGGGTGACCCGGTGGCGCGCGCGCGGGTTCGCCTGTTTCTCTTCAATTTCGAGAAAGAGCTGTTCTCCAACGTCAACCTGCTCGAAGGGCGCAGCGTCAAGGCCACCGAGAAGCAGCTCGAGAAGGCGCGTGACCAGATCCGCGACCGCCTGACCCAGCTGGCACCGATCTTCCTCAAGAACAAATACATGCTGGGCGACGATTTCTCGATGCTCGACGTGGCCATCGCCCCCCTGCTGTGGCGTCTGGACTACTACGGCATCGACCTCAGCAAGAACGCGGTGCCGCTGCTCAAGTATGCCGAGCGCATCTTCTCGCGCCCGGCCTACATCGAGGCACTCACGCCCTCCGAGAAGGTGATGCGCAAGTAGGGGCCAGCCAGGCATGCCCGGCACCGTGGACAGCACCTCGACGCGCCCGTATCTGCTGCGAGCGCTGCACGACTGGTGCACCGACAACGGCTACACGCCTTATATCGCGGTGCATGTGGGCGCGGGCGTGCAGGTGCCCATGGAGTACGTGAAGAACAACGAGATCGTGCTCAACGTCGGTTTCGAGGCCACGTCCGGCCTCAAGCTCGGCAATGAGTTCATCGAGTTCAGCGCGCGCTTCGGCGGCGCCTCGCGCTCGATCGTCGTGCCTGTGGATCATGTGGTGGCGATCTACGCCCGCGAAAACGGCCAGGGCATGGCCTTCCCGATGCCCACCGACGGCGCCCGGCCTGAACCGGTGGAGGGCCCGGTGGGCCCGCGCGGGCTGCGCCTGGCCAGCTCCGAGCCGACGCCCACAACCGAATCGACGGCAGCGCCGGACACGGGTGAAGACCCGCCAGATCCGGCCAGCCCGCCCACCGGCCGACCCGCCCTCAAGCGCGTCAAGTAGCGGCCCTGGGCCTCCTACAATCCGCAGCCCCGCCGGCTTAGCTCAGTTGGTAGAGCACCCGCCTTGTAAGCGGAAGGTCGTCCGTTCGATTCGGACAGCCGGCACCAGTCTGGCACCCTTAGGATGCCGCATTCAAGCGTGCGGCTGGACCTTGACCTTGATCGACGGCCCCTGCCACCCTTGTGCCTGCAGTGCCTCCTCCAGAGCCGGCACCATTTGCCGCAGCTTGGCGGCGGCAGCCGCATTTGCTGCCAGCAACACCCAGGTGCTTTCGTCCAGCGAGCCCGGGCGCACGGCACCCAGCAGAGGCGCCGGCAATACGCCGGCGATGACCGCAAAGCGCGCCTGCGAATCACGCCAGCGCCGCAGCAGGCCCGCCAAGGGTTCACTGCGGCCCAGCGCCGTGGCCAGCGGCAGGCTGTAAGGTGCAGATGTCGCCATAGCCGGAGTCTAAGATGCAACTGCTCCTTACCCACGGCAGCACGGCGCGCACCCGGCTGCTGCAATTCCAGCCCTGGCAGGTCGTGCTGGTGGCGTTGTCGCTGCTGGCGCTGCTGATGGCGCTCTCGGGAGCCATCTACCACTTTGTCTTCCTCAAGGCCGCTCGCGAGGGCTGGCCTGTGGTGAGCCCGCTGGTGCGCCTGGTCGTGCGCGACGAGATCGCCCAGCGCGACCGCTACATGCGCGAGAACCTCGACGCGATGGCGCAAAAGGTGGGTGAAATGCAGGCCAAGCTGATCAAGCTCGAGGCCATGGGCGAGCGCGTCTCGGGCCTGGCCGGGATGAAAACCGAAGACCTCAAGCCCCTGCAGCGAGGCGGGGCCGACGGTGGCAAGGGTGGGCCCTATGTGCCGGTTGCGAGCCCCTCGCTCGAGCAGTTGCAGTCGCTCGTGGCCGGGCTCGACGAGGCCACCGACTTCAATACCGACGTTTTCACCCTCTTCGAGTCGCGCCTCCTGGAGAGCCGCCTGCGCACGCTGATGATCCCGAGCACGGCTCCGGTTGACGGACCTGTCGGTTCGGGTTTCGGCTTCCGTGCCGACCCGATCAACGGCCGCTCCGCGTTGCATACCGGGTTGGACTTTCCAGCCGAGATCGGCGTCGCGATCCACGCGGCAGCCGGCGGCATGGTGCTGGCGCGTGAGTGGCACCCGGCCTACGGCCACGTGCTCGAAATCGACCACGGCAACGGCCTGACGACGCGCTACGCACACTGTTCGACGATCGAGGTCCCCTTGGGCGCGCTGGTCAAGCGCGGGCAGTTGGTGGCCCGGGTGGGTACCTCGGGCCGATCGACGGGTTCGCACCTGCACTTTGAAGTGCTGGTGGACGGCGTGCCGCAGGACCCGGCCCGTTTCCTGGCCGGCGCGCCACCGCCCGTGGCCGCGATCGCCGCACGCCCGCGCCGCCGCTGAACTGCGGGCCCTGGCCCGCCGCCGGCTGGCATGCGGATGCTAAACTTCACCGCTTTACGTCCGGCGCTGCGGCGGCGTGCCCCTGGGCCCGCCGCCTGGTCTGCAAGACCGTTGCAAAACGCTTGTGCAAGGCTTGCAAGCCTGGGCCGTGCCCGCACGTGCGGCACTCTGCCGTCGCACAGGTCGGCCTTGACCAGCGCCCCCGCGCGGCTCACGCCGCCCTCAAAACCACGCCACCCCGACGCCGCATGTTCCCCAAAATCCTGACCCAGATTTTTGGCAGCCGCAATGACCGCCTGCTGAAGACTTATGCGCGCGTGGTGGAAAAGATCAACGCGCTGGAGCCGCAGTTCGAGACCCTCGGTGAGGCCGAGTTGCGCGCCAAGACCGAAGACTTCCGCCAGCGCCTGGCCGCCGGCGCCACGCTCGAAGATCTGTTGCCCGAGGCCTTTGCGGTGGTGCGCGAGGCCGGCAAACGCACGCTGAAGATGCGCCACTTCGATGTCCAGCTCAAGGGCGGCATCGCGCTGCACCAGGGCAAGATCGCCGAGCTCGGCACCGGCGAAGGCAAGACCCTGATGGCCACGCTGCCGGTATACCTCAATGCGCTGGCCGGCAAGGGCGTGCATGTGGTCACCGTCAATGACTACCTGGCCCGGCGCGATGCCGAGTGGATGGGCCGGCTGTATGGCTTTCTCGGCCTCTCGGTGGGTGTCAACGTGCCGGGCATGCAGCGCGAGGAAAAGCAGGCCGCCTATGCCGCCGACGTGACCTATGGCACGAACAACGAATTCGGCTTCGACTACCTGCGCGACAACATGGTGCTGGAGGTGCGCGACCGCGTCTCGCGCGGACTCAGCTACGCCATCGTCGACGAAGTGGATTCGATCCTGATCGACGAAGCTCGCACGCCGCTCATCATCAGCGGCCAGGCCGAAGACCACACCGAGCTGTACGTGAGCATCAACGCCGTCGTGCCCAAGCTCAAGAAGCAGATCGGCGAGGCCGACATCCGCACCGGCGAAGGCGTCATCGACGCCGGCGACTTCACGGTGGACGAGAAGACGCACCAGGTCTTTCTCACCGAGGTCGGCCACGAGAACGCCGAGAAGATGCTCACCGATGCCGGCCTGCTGGCCGAGGGCGCGAGCCTCTACGACCCGGCCAATATCGCGCTGATGCACCACGTGTACGCGGCGCTGCGTGCCAACCACCTCTACAACCGCGACCAGCACTACGTGGTGCAGAACGACGAGGTCGTCATCGTCGATGAATTTACTGGCCGTCTGATGACCGGCCGGCGCTGGAGCGACGGCCTGCACCAGGCCGTGGAAGCCAAGGAAGGCGTGCGCATCCAGAGCGAGAACCAGACGCTGGCGTCGGTCACGTTCCAGAACTATTTCCGCATG
>CXWL01000676.1_pt1 | contig 18010 bp, 16 predicted proteins | sample 590931 | NCBI WGS metagenome assembly CXWL01 (sample SAMEA3498368, study PRJEB10139) | groundwater metagenome | biome: water well; material: biofilm material | place: Germany | collected 2015-04-27 | reverse complement strand
GCACGCCCAGGCATTGACCGAAGCCTGCAACTTGATCGCAGGCCCGCAAGTCCGCAACACTGCCACGCTTGGGGGCAACGTAGCGCACGCCCTCCCCGCCGCAGACGGGACGATTGCCCTGACTGCCCTTGAAGCGCAAGCAGAAGTGGCTGGTATTTCGGGCACGCGACGCATGGCGTTCACATCCCTCTTCCTCGGCCCGGGTAAATCTGCACTCAATAAAAATGAAGAACTCATTGTTGGTTTTTATATTCCAATAAAACAGGCCCTAAGGGTTTCTGAAACCCTTAGGGCCTCCTCGTGTTTCAAGAGAATCATGCGCCCGCAGGGAGTGGCTTTGCCTATCTTGAATTGCGCCGTCTGGCTCGAGCGCGCAGGCGATATCGTCAATGACATTCACATCGCCGTCGGCCCCGGCGCAGCGACTCCCTTCCGCGCCACTGAAGCGGAAGCCGCCCTGCGCGGTAATGCTTTGAATGACGAGACCTTTAACCGCGCTCTGGATGTGTTGCTAGGCCAGGCAAAATTTCGCAACTCTGCCCGCCGCGCCAGCGCAGATTACCGCAGGCGCATCGTTGGCGGTCTGTTCAAGGATGTGCTTGATACTGCATGGGAAAGAGCGAGCTAACCACTGAGACACGGAGATTTTAATATGCCTATCTATGAAGTAACGAGCGATAGATTGCAAGAAATAGAAGCGACTTCGTTTAGCGCGGCAGGCAAGCGAGAGCGAGAAGATATACAACGTTTGTTGCGAAATCAAATCGAAATAATTTCTCCTGATACTTTGATTATTGCAGAAGAATTTGGCGAATGGGAGGATAGCCGTCGCCGTATTGATTTATTGGGGATTGATAAAAATGCCAATTTGGTTGTTTTTGAGTTGAAACGAACTGATGATGGGGGACATATGGAGTTGCAGGCTTTACGTTATGCCGCGATGGTATCCACTATGACATTTGATAACGCAGTTGAAGTTTATGGCGAATATTTGAGGAAAAATAATAGCGACAAAGACCCAGAGCGAAACTTGCTTAATTTTCTTGAATGGGATGAAAACGATGGCGAGAGTTTTGCGCAAGATGTTCGCATTGTGCTGGTTTCGGCTGAGTTTTCCAAAGAGATAACAACGACTGTTTTGTGGTTGAACAATTACGAGATTGATATCAAGTGTATTCGAATTAAACCTTATAACGATAATGGACGTACTCTTGTCGATGTTGAGCAAGTCATTCCCCTGCCCGAAGCAAGTAATTATATAACTCAGATTGCCACTAAGGGCAAGCAGGAGAGGATTTTACGTGTTCAGAATAGGGATATGACCAGATATGATGTGAGCGTTTTTGGGGAAACTCAATTGAATATGTATAAGCGAGGCGCTATTTTCTTTGTAGCTAAAAACTTATGCTATTCGGGCGTTTCACCTGAGAAGATTAATGAATTGATATATTGGAAGGGCGACTTGTTTCTTCGGGTAGATGGAATACAGAACTCCGACGATTTTATTCGAATTATTACTGAACAACGAGAAGCAGAGGGAAGAAAAATTGATTGCCATCGTTGGTATTGTGATGATGAGGAATTGATTCATTTTGAAGGAAAAACATTTGCGTTTCATAAAATGTGGGGAAGTCGGTGGGGTACAGCTATGAATCTGCTTAAAGATAATTTTCCTGATGCAAGAATAGATTTTTGGGCAAGTAAGGATAAATGAGCAATTTGGTTCAGATCTTTTGAGGAAACCCATGAACAATCAAATTACTTTTACAGTTAACGGCACGAAACATACCCTCGAAATCATCGCAGGTGAAACTTTATCCACCCTCCTCCGCGAGAGACTTCGCTTGACGGGTACCAAGATCGGCTGTGAAGAAGCCGAGTGCGGAGCATGTACCGTCCTTGTGGATGGCGAGCCGATNNTAGCGAGCTTGGCGGTTCAAAAGTTCTGCACCCGTTGCAGGAAGCCTTCGTTGAGCATGGCGCGGTGCAATGCGGATTTTGTATCCCTGGGCAGATCATGACCGCGTATGCTTTGCTCAAGCGCAACCCGAGTCCCAGTAGCGATGATATTCGTTTTGCATTGAAGGATACGCTCTGTCGCTGTGCAGGTTATCCAACAATTGAGAATGCCATCATCGCCGCCGCCGAATCTTTGCGCACGGGTGAACCTGTCAGGAAACCAAACATCCCCGATTCGATCCACGAACATAAATCGGTTGGGCACACCCACACACGTCACGATGGCGTGGATAAAGTCATCGGCACGGCCATCTACACCGATGACCTTGTCTTCGACGGCATGTTGTATGCCAAAGCCAGGCGCGCGATGATTCCGCATGGATTTTTGACGAAGCTGGATATTTCCAAAGCCAAAGCTCTTCCAGGCGTAGCGGCGGTTTTAACTGCCGCAGATGTGCAAGGCGAAAAAAATCATGGCCTTGTCATTTATGATTGGCCTGTGATGGTAGGCATCGGCGAACGCGTGCGCTATGTGGGCGATGCGCTCGCTGTCGTAGCGGCGGAAACCCAACAGATCGCCGAGCAGGCGTCGGCGTTGATTGAAGCGGAGTTTGACCTCCAGCCTGTGATCACGAATCCTGTGCAGGCACGTCAGGATGGAGTCCCGCAATTGCATCAAAATGGAAATTTGCTGAAACATATCAAAGTCCGCAAGGGCGATATGGAGAAAGGCTTTGCCGAAGCAGATGTGATTCTCGAACATACTTTTCACACGCCGATCACCGACCATGCGTTCATGGAGCCTGAGTGCAGCATTGCAGTACCGAAGCCTGATGGACGCATGGAAATTTATGTCGGCTCGCAAATTCCGTATCAAGATCGGACGCAGGTGGCGCGCGCGATGGGCTGGGATGAGTCGCGTGTGCGAATTATTGGGCAATTGATGGGCGGTGGTTTCGGCGGCAAGGAAGATATTATGGGGCAGATCCATGTTGCCATGCTCGCGAATGTAACCCAGCGCCCCGTGAAATTATTGTTTGACCGCCACGAAAGTTTGCTGGTGCATCCCAAGCGACATGCGACGCAGATCCGCGTGAAGATCGGCGCGAAGAAAAATGGCCGCATCGTAGCTAGCGAGTCGGAACTCTATGGCGACACGGGCGCGTATGCTTCGCTCGGCGAAAAGGTGATGACCCGCGCCACCACGCACTCCGCAGGTCCGTATGATATCGAACATGTACGCGCCGATTGTTACGCCATGTACACCAACAATCCGCCTGCGGGCGCGTTTCGCGGTTTTGGCGTTACGCAATCGGCGTTTGCGGTTGAGTCTATGATGGACATGCTCGCCGAGAAATTAAATATCGAACCCATTGAACTGCGCCGCATGAACGCGCTGCATGTTGGAAGCATCACCAACACAGGGCAGGAATTGAAGGAGTCTGTTGGCTTGATGGAATGTATCGATAAGGTGGATGCGGAGATGAGGCGGTTGGCGGGTGAAGGCGTTGACCCATTTGTTGCGTGTTCCGTTCCAGGCTCGGAGCATCTTGTTCGTTCCTGGGGCTTTGCCGCGGCTTACAAGAATACGGGACTCGGCGGCGGCGCTCCCGACATCTCCAATGCAGATGTGGAACTTTACGAAGACGGCACGTTTCAAGTTCGCAGTTCTTCTGCCGAAATGGGACAGGGACTCGTAACTGTGATGCGAACCATTGTTGCAGAAGAAATGTCCGTTTCCCCTTCTCAAGTGCGCGTGCTCGTCATGGATACCGACCTGACCCCGAACGGCGGACCTACGACTGCATCACGCCAAACCTTTGTTACGGGCAATGCTTCACGTTATGCGGCAAAGACTCTGCGCGATGAGATCACTGCTTCAATGGCTGAAAAATACGATGTTCGCCCCGAGCAGATTCGCTTCGAGAATGGCATCGTCCATGTCAACGGGCATTCGATGCCGTATTCGGAAATTTATAAGGAAATGAAAGCCATTGGGAAACAGCCCCGTGTTCGTTACGAGTACGAAGCGCCGAAAACCCAGCCTCTCGGAACAGGCGGTGACATGCACTTCGCGTTTTCATTCGGTGTGCAAGCCGCTGAAGTGGAAGTGAACAAACTGACGGGTGAAGTGCGCGTGCTGAAGGTCATCTCAGCCAACGATGTGGGCATGGCGGTCAACCCGCTCGGCTTGCAGGGACAAGTCGAGGGCGGCGTGATGATGGGCCTCGGCAACGCCCTCACCGAAGAGTTCATCATGGATAATGGCTACGTGGTCACTGACCATCTGGCGCGCTACCGTGTCCCTGGTATTATGCTCACGCCTGAGATCATATCCATTATCGTTGAGCACCCCACTGCGGAAGGTCCCTACGGTGCAAAGGGCGTAGGCGAGATATGCAGTATCCCGACTACGCCCGCGATTACGAATGCAATTTACAACGCGGTTGGCGTGAGGGTGGATAAATTGCCTGTGGATCAGGAGATGATTGCAAGGGAGATTTGGGAGAGGGAAGGGAAATAGAAAATAAAAAGGGCTCTCAAGGTTTCAAGCCTGAGAGTCCTTTTTGAAATTTCAAGTAATTTACGAAACCGTCTCCACGCGAATTTCTTTCAGAATAGCAGAGACTTCTTTCTCTGACCGAATATGCCGCGTCAAGACTTGCGCAGTTTTCTCCAGTACGCTGGAAGGATGGCTATTGGGGCGTTGCTTTCCGAGTCTATTACACGCTGGCGACGGTTGCAGCGGTTGCTTTTGTCTGGTTCCTGAACCAGTGGAATCTGTTGGGCTGGCGGCACTAATTGGAAAACATTTTAGGTAGTGGCATTGCGTAAATGACGTAGCGCGAGATATTATCTCGCGCTACGGTTGCCAACATTTATTTCGACCCACTACCGTTACCATGCCAAACCGTCATTTATTCAGCTCCGCTGCTTAAAATTTCTTCTGCGCGGTCAATTCTCACAATTTTTTCCGCCACCATTTGCGCAGCGACTTTTTCGATCAATTCGCCACTCGCGCCTGCCGCAATTGCAACCTGCCTTGCATGTAGCGACATATGTCCGCGTTGGATGCCTTCGGTGGCAAGCGCGCGCAAGGCGGCCATGTTTTGAGCGAGTCCCACAGAGACGATGATTTCTGCGAGTTCGTTGGCGGTTTTCACGTTCATCAACTTAACTGCAGCTTGCGCGCCAGGGTGGACTTTAGTCGCGCCGCCGACGATTCCCACGGCCATCGGCATTTCGAGCGTTCCAACGAGGTTGCCATCCTTGTCTTTGCCCCAGGTGGAGAGGGAGGTGTATCTTCCAGAACGGGCGGCGTAGGCATGTGCGCCTGCTTCGATGGCGCGCCAGTCGTTGCCAGTGGCGAGGACAACTGCGTCCACGCCGTTCATGATGCCTTTGTTGTGGGTGGCGGCGCGATACGGGTCGGATGCCGCGAAGGCATATGCGGCGATAATGTCGTCACGGACAGATTCGCCACTGTAGGACAAGATGCCATCTTGTGCTACGAATGCCAATTCATCCACGGGGATGGTGGCGCGCACGCGGGCAAGTCTGCGGTCTGCGAGGTTGGAGAGAATTTTCAGGTGAATTTTCCCGTCCGTGATGGCTTCGATCTGCGGGGCGAGTTTTTCGCAAGCTGTGTTGACTGCGTTCGCGCCCATGGCATCGCGCACATCATAAATGAGGTGAATGACGATGAATGTGCCGATGGGGGAGTCGTCAATCACGCGGACTTCGATGTCTCGTGCGCCGCCGCCAAATTTTTTGAGGATCGGGTCGATCTCGTCTGCGATGGAAAGCAGTTCTGCTTTGTGCTCGTAAATTTTTAGCTTGGCTTCTTCCACGTTGACGAGGTTGATCAGTTGCATTTGCCCAATCATCAATGGGTCAGTGGTGGTGGCGAAGAATCCGCCGCCCGCGCGGACGAGTTTTGCCATGAACGAAGCGCCTGCCACAACGGATGGCTCTTCCACAACGAAGGGCACGAGCACATCGCGCCCGTTCACCATGAAGTTGAGTCCAATGCCGAGGGGCAGGGAATGTAAGCCGGCCACGTTTTCGATCATGTGGTCGGCTGATTCAGCGGAGAGTCCGCCTGTCGTCCACGAAGCAAGATCGAGCGGGGAAAGATGCGAGGCGTCTGCCAGTTTGGCGCGGCGTTCTTCAAGGGTCAGGTTGTAAAATCCAGAGATGCGTGAAGTTGTCATGTGAGTTGTCTCAAGTGTAGTTCCGCTTTCATAGGTTCAAGCCGCCGTCCTCGGCGGCGTTATTGGGATATTTTTTTACGCCGAGGACGGCGCAAAGAGCGCTGATCGTTCCAAGTATAGTTTGGCTTTCTTTCAAATTCTATCAAAAAGCAATGAATTGATTAGACGTTATCGGAAATAAAATATAAACACCGTCCCGAAGGTTTTTTCGAGCAATTGAGATGCCTGATGGCAACCTTCGGGACGTTTTTGCTAATTACCGATAACGCCTGTTATAGTATGTCCGCGGTAAAGAGTTGCGTTTTTCGCAACTTTTTACCGCGACGAGTATAATGTCTGTATGCTCCTCACCCGCGAACAACTGCAGGAACGTTTATTTGCGCTCCATCGTGCCAGTTTGGAGCTGGTGAAGGATGTTTCGTTGGAGACATTGCTGGAGCGCATTGCATCCACTGCTTGCGAGCAGGCCGATGCCCGTTATGCCGCCCTGGGGGTTTTGGATGATGATGGCAAGTTAAAGCAATTCATTGCTGTTGGGATGACGGATCAACAAATTAAAAGAATTGCGCACCCGCCTGTTGGCAAGGGCCTGATTGGCGAGTTGATGGATACGGATGTGCCAATTCGTTTGCCGATCCTTCAAGATCATCCCCGTTCTGTGGGGTTTCCTGAGCATCACCCGCGCATGGTTTCTTTTTTGGGGGTGCCAATCCGCACGGGGGATAAACAGATCGGTCAGATCTACCTGACCGAAAAAATTGATGCACCTGAATTTACATCGGACGATGAGATGATCATCCAGATGCTGGCCGCGTATGCTGCCACTGCCATCACAAACGCGCGATTTATTGAACAGATGAGGGAACGCGACCTCGCACTGACCCGCCGCAACGTGGACATGTCCCTGCTTAACGGCATCGCTTCGACCTTAACCTCCAGCCTGGAACTCGACGAGATACTTAACAAGACCCTCGGGCTGGTGATGAATTACATGAAGGTGGAAGCGGGGGAGATATTCCTGCTGGAGGAAGATAAAAATACCTTGCGCATGGTGCTGCATCGCGGCCAGGCTGCGGAGGCATTTTGGACGCGCAACGTGTTCAATGTAGGAGACGGCTACCCCGGCCTGGTGGCCAAAACCCATAGACCCATGATTGGCACGCACCTTGGCAACGACACAAATTTTTTGAGAGATGCCGTTGTAAAGGCGGGGTTTCAGCAAATTGCCTGCATTCCCCTGCTTTCAGGTGAAAATTTAATGGGTGTGATGAGCGTTGCCACCCGCACTGTGGCTCCTTTTGATGAGAGAAACATTCAAATGCTCACGGCAGTGGGCGCCTGGGCGGGTCTTTCCATTGAAAATGCCCGTTTACATGCCAATGCGCGCCGTCTGGCTGTGTTGGAGGAGCGTGACCGCATCGGCATGGATTTGCATGACGGCATTATTCAATCCATTTATGGAGTTGGGTTGTCTTTGGAAGGCGTGCGGCTGACATTGGGGGAAGACCCCGAAACAGCCAAAGAACGCATCAACCATGCCATCGACGGATTAAACCAGGCGATTCGCGATATCCGCGCCTATATTTTGGATTTGAGACCCCGTCAACTGGGTTCGGAAGGTTTGTTGAACGGCATAAAACGCCTGATTACCGAATACCGCGCCAATACATTCTCTGAAGTTCGCTTCACAGGGCCTGATTCAGACTTGAAAGACCTGCCACATACCCAATCCCTGACTTTATTTCACATCTGTCAGGAGGCATTGGCCAACGCCGCCAAACATGCGAAGGCGAAAAATGTGCAAGTTGCCGTCTGGACAACCGATGACCGCGCCCTGATGGAGATCCGCGACGATGGAAAAGGCTTTGACCTTGAAAACATGCATACCTCCATCGGCCATGGACTCGCCAATATGCAGACTCGCACGCATTCAGTGGGCGGCGACATTGATATATCATCCGTGATTGGCGAGGGAACGACCATACTTGTATGGGTTCCCCGCGCAATAAAAAGATAATTCATGCGATTCGATGATTCGTTCAAAATGAATCACAGGAACTCGAGTCTCATTGACAACGAATCAAAAAAGTTTCGCGTCACGGTTCTTTAAGATAGATATGCCTTCCATGTGCCTAAATTGCCCTTCATGCCCATATATGGGGGGCAGGAGAGCGCTTGCGGGTGCTAGTGCCTGAAACACGCGTTCTATAACATTGCAGAAGCATTTATGAATACGAGATGATTCTTTAACATAACCTAACCTTAAAAAAACACATCTTTTTAGCTTAACGTAGGTTGAACGCCTGTTAGCATTTCAAAGTATCTGCTAGAATGGATGCACGCTGATATAAAGGATGTTTGCCCCTAAAGGGTATCCCTTACATCCGAACCCCGCAAGATTCTTTACTAGAAAATCATTAATTCCAATTACTAAGCCGCAAACAAGGCGGGCTAGTTCAATGTTCGAAAAAACGCACTAAACATCATACTTTAAGGAATTTTTATGAATGCAGAGCAGGCTTGGCAGTCAGTACTCGCACAACTTCAAATGGAAATGCCGCGCGCTTCTTTCGATACCTGGGTGCGTGATACCCGTCCATTGGCGTACGAGAACGGCATGATCACCGTTGGCGTACGCAACGCGTATGCGCGTGACTGGCTCGAAAGCCGTCTTGCGACCGATGTCAGCAAATTATTGATCGAAATCCTTAACTCGAACGTTGCGGTTAAGTTCGTTGTTTCCCAATCGGACGAAAACGCCTCTTCCTCCGACCTTGAACCTGCCGCCTCTTCCATCGAAATAACGCCACCCGAGCCAAAACCCCGCCATGTGACATTAAATCCGCGCTATACCTTCGATACCTACGTCGTTGGCTCTGGCAACCGCCTCGCACATGCGGCCTGTCAGGCTGTGGCAGAGAAACCCGCCCGCGCTTACAACCCGCTTTTCCTCTACGGTGGCGTAGGACTTGGCAAAACTCACTTATTACACGCCATTGGCAACGCCTGCCATACCAGCGGACTTAACGTCTTATACGTCTCCTCCGAAGAATTCACGAATGACATGATCAACGCCATTCGTACCCACACCACCCAGGCCTTTCGCGAGAAATATCGCTCCGCCGATGTCCTGCTGGTGGACGATATCCAATTCATCGCAGGCAAGGAATCTACGCAGGAGGAATTCTTCCACACCTTCAACACCTTGCACGGACAGGACAAGCAGATCATCGTTTCGTCCGACCGCCCTCCCAAGTCTCTCATCACGCTGGAAGAACGCCTGCGCTCCCGCTTCGAGTGGGGGTTAACCGCCGACATTCAGGCTCCCGATTATGAAACCCGCCTTGCCATTCTGCGCTCCAAAGCCGAACGTACTGGCCGCCACATTTCTGATGAAATTCTCGAAAGTGTTGCCAAGCAGGTTCAGTCTAATATTCGTGAACTCGAAGGCGCATTGAATCGCATCATTGCCTTTGCCGACCTGAGCGGCTCTGCCCTCACCCCCAACCTTGTGGAAGTGGCTCTCGCCGACCTCATGCCTGCCCGTGGTGATATCGAGCCTGCCCACGTGGTAAGCCTCGTCGCCCGAAAATATAACCTGACTTCCGAAAAGCTTTTAGGACGCGACCGCACAAAGGAAGTGGCCTATCCCCGCCAGATCGCGATGTACCTGCTGCGCGAAGAAGCTAAAATTTCCTTCCCGCAAATCGGCGAATTCCTCGGCGGACGCGACCATTCCACCGTAATGTCTGCCATCGAAAAAATAAAAGATCAAATCAGGCATGGCGACAGCCGTTTGGAAAAAGACATCGCATCCATAAAACAGCAGTTGTACAATCAAGCTCTACCCGCATAAAAAAACAGAAAACTACATCCCAAACAGGCATACCCAAAGGTGTGCCTGTTTTATTTTCAGGAGAGGATAAAAAAATTACTCACCACTAGAACACGGAGTGCACAAAGATAAAAGGGTTTTCTCAGTGTCAGCAATTCTCAATATGTCGTTGCGAGGAGGGCACTTGCTCTTTCCGACGAAGCAATCTCCTGTTTTCGGAGACTGCTTCGGCAAAAACCAAGAACGCCTCGCAGCGACATTATTCATATTGAGAATTGCTGTCTCAGTGTGCTTTGTGATCTGATATGAAAATAGGCAAAAACGTCCCGAAGGATTCTTGGAATCTCACGAGTCCTGCTCGGCAACCTTCGGGACGGTATTTTTATCCTTCGGGGTGAACCCTTGCATGAATACTCTGTGGCAAAATCTTTTGAACTGACCTGTGGCGTCCGTGAACAAAGTCTTATAATTGCCCAATGCTCAAATTCGCCTCAAAGTGCCAACTCCCGCTTCTATTTGCGGTTATCACAGTCATCGCCTACGGATTGCTCCTGCCCCTCACAGGTTTTTACTGGGACGACTGGCCCTTCGCATGGATCGCAAAATTCCTCGGCCCCGCCGAATTCAACCCAGCCTTCGCGCCCTTCCGCCCATTTCTCGGCCCCATCTTTTATTTCACAACCAGTCTCATCCCGTCCGTGCCGTTGTACTGGCAGATATTCGCATTAGTCATTCGCTTCATCATCGGCCTCGCGGCATGGTGGGCTTTCAAACAAATCTTCCCCAAACAACAAAGAATAGCTTTGATTGCTACGCTGTTAATTTTGGTCTTCCCTGGGTACAGTCAGCATTGGGTGGCGCTCACACACATCAATCAAGAACTCATCCCCCTTATTTTTTATCTGCTTTCCTTTGGCTTTACCTTCAAAGCCCTGCGCGAACGCAAAATTACCTACACCATCATCGCCCTGCTTCTCCAACTCTGCGGCATCTTTCCAACCGAATATTTCTTCGGCCTCGAAGGCTTGCGCTTCCTGTTTTTATTTTTCTTCTTCGACGGGAATTTGATCCCGCGTTTCATCAAGACCCTCAAAGTCTGGTGGCCGTATCTGCTCATCTGGATTCTCAACGCCCTCTGGCTTATCTACTACTACAAGTTCGGCCCCTACAATTCCTACGAAGTCAACGCCACGCAAACCTTCACAGCTGTCATGTTTTTGAAAGCGGCGCTGGATGCGCTCTGGAAAGCGGGATTTTACATCTGGATTCAAGTCCTCGTTCTGACATTTTCCTCCCTGCCCGCGCCCGCCTCTTTCCTAACCCTCGGCCTGTCTGCCCTTTCATTGACATTGCTTACGCCCTATCTGCTCCGCTCCGCGCCCGTGGATGAGACTCATGAAAAAGCCTTGCCCATCTCACTCATCGTCATCGGCATCATCGGCATCTTGCTTGGCAGGCTGCCATCCCTCGCTGCCAGCCTCCCGTTGACCTTGCAATCCTCCTTCGACAGATTCATGGTCTCGATGATGATCGGCGGAAGTTTATTTGTCATCGGGCTGGTGGAATTGCTGGTCAAGAATTCGCGCGTAAAAATATATGTGTATGCCATCCTTATTTCTCTTGGCATCGGACAGCAATTCTTCAACGCCAACATTTTCCGCAGAGATTGGGCTGACCAGCGGAATATTTACTGGCAAATGACCTGGCGCATCCCCGCCATGCAGCCGAACACCGTTCTCCTCACCGACCAAATGCCCATTGACTACGAGACCGACCTCTCCTTCACCGCGCCCATCAACTGGATGTACGCGCCAGAATACACTCGCGCTAACTTACCCTATATTTTGCTTTACACTGAAAAAAGAATAGGCGGTGGAACTCTGCCTTCACTTGAGCCAAATGTTCGCATTACTTATCCATACCGCACCGTCCAATTCAACAGTTCCACCTCAAACGCGATTGTTATCTACATGCCGCGGAATGGATGCCTGCGTGTGCTCGACCCCGCCCGCGGCGATCTGGAGATTTACGCAAAATTGCCAGAAGTATTGACCAAAGCCATTCCACTTTCTGATCCGTCGCGAATTATTACAAAGGCAGAAAACCCAGCCACGCCCATGTTCTTCCCCGAACCTGAGCATGGCTGGTGCTATTATTTTACGAAAGCAGAACTTGCCCAGCAACAAGAGAATTATGAACAGGTATCCCGTTTGGGCGATGAAGCCATGGCATTGGGCTTCAAACCACAGGAACAAAATGAGTGGCTGGTCTTCATTGATGCCTATGCTCGAATGGGTGATTTTACAAACGCAAAAGAATTATCCAAAGCTGCATTGGCTGAGGATATACGAATCCGCCGAGGCGTATGCACTGTTTGGGAACAGATTCAAGCCGAGAGCGGGGCAGGAAGCGAAAGTCAAATTGGGGGGATAATCCGCCAGCTTAATTGCAATCCATAGTCTGATAGCTTCTGATAGGCGCGCGGGATAGAATTACATTCGAAGAAAGGAACACACGAATGGAAATCCCAAGACATTGGCGTCTCAAAAAACAACGATATGGTTTGGTGGGTGAGGTCTGCCCACATTGTGACCACAAAATTTTCCCGCCCCGCGACGTTTGTCCCAATTGCGGCGACGAAGCAAAAGAACAATTTGCATTTAGTGGCAAGGGTGAAGTTTATTCATACACAACGGTTTATGAAGCCCCCGCAGGCTACGAAGCAAATGCTCCGTACACCGTGGCGATTGTGAAGCTGGAGGAAGGCCCCATGCTCACCGCCCAACTGACTGATGTGGATAACAGCGAAATTCAGATCGGCATGCCCGTGGAAATGGTCACTCGGAAGATGCGGAATGACGGCGACGAGCGAGGGTTGATTGTATACGGGTATAAGTTCCGACCTCAAAATTTTGTACCCACCAAATAGAGAATAAAAATCTAAAAACGAAAACGCCCCTACGTATAGGGGTGTTTTCGTTTAAACATTTCCATAGATAATCAATCCACTTTTTCCTGTCTATCGACAGCTTATCCAATCCTAGACCTTGCTTGCTTTATACTGTTCCAGCAATTCATCATTACAGGCAGGTTCCTATGCAGAATCATTCTACCGTTCTAGATCAGACTACTTGGGGAATCCATCTCAACTTCGAGGGGCACTTCGCCTCCCCACCGAACTCTCCCTCCTGGCTTACGCAACTTCAACAGCAAGACTGGCATCGGCGAGGAGTTGTCTTATGGGATGCAGATCTTCGTATTGTTACGCATCTATATGCAGGATATGCGGTTGAACTTCTTGAGCACCTGCAAGACAATAGCGCATGGAAGACCAAAGGCTTGGTGGTTGGTTCACCAGCCTTCCAACTTTCAAGCAATAGTGAAAACACTCCATCAACAAAGGTGGAAGGAGAGTTGGTACTGAAAAACCAAATAGAACTTGTTCCAGATCAAACACAGACCTTTTTTGAATTTATCTCAGCGCAGGAGAGCTTGTTGAAACGCATTTCAGTGTACGACAAAGAAGATGCGAAACAAGCCCTTAACAAGGTTTATCGACTAATCGGTGACTACGGCAGAAAAGTGCGAGAAAGAAAAGGAACCACAGAACAGATCGAAAACAGGGAAACAAAAGTCATACCGACCTTGATACCACGCGGCAGTTATTTCACGGTTTATCAGGCTGCACAGGTTTGCCACGCCACGCCACGTCAAAACAGATCAGGGCATGGATCCGCAAAGGCAAACTTGAAGCATTCGATTTGCCAGGATTGGGAATCATCATTGAGACTGGAAAACTAAATGAATTCTTGGACAGGAGAATTTCGGAGTCCAATTTGTTGCCGCAATGAATACCTACTCTTTTTGATACGAGTGGCAATGAGTCAAATAAACTTATCAGCGCACGCCTATCACCGCATCCTAAAGTTATCCCGTATCATCGCGGACTTAGCGGGGTGTGAAGAGATACAGTCACCGCATTTGGCGGAGGCGCTGCAATATCGTCCAAAGATCATGATGTAATATTTCCAGAAGCCGCACAGACAAAAGATCGTCTGTGCGGCTTCTGGAAAGTTGAAAACGTCCGATCATCATTATCATTAAGATTATTAATTGCAGGTAGCATATCAAGTTTGTATTGCATTACTGAGAATATATGTGCTACCTGGTTTGTAAACGTTATTACGCTCCATCAATTGCCTGACGAATGGCCTCTTCCAACATCTGTCTTGTTGGACTACCCTTCATCCCCTCAAGCGTGGCATAGACACGGCAACTCAGTGAATACGTGTCACGTTCTTCATTCCATAGATCAATGCCATTAACGCGGAAGGATGGCGACCCAAGAAATTTCCTCCGTGCTGCGTCGTCGTTGTCCAATACCTGGACCAGTTCCACAAACACATCCAGTCCATTTGCCTCTAGAGCGGAATGCAGATTTTGCAGACCTGATTGCCATGATGGACAACCATCGAAATACAGTAATTCAACTTTCATCTTATTCATCATTGGTTTTCAATTCCACTCCAATCATTTTGAATGAATCATCGTCAAACTTTTCACCCTGAAAGTTATCAACAGGCACATGCAGACTTGCCAGACATCGTTCGGTAAATAGGACATACCCGCGCCAACCGAATGAGACGGAAACTATGTCCTTTCAACCGCGATTACGGACAAATGTCGGATCCGAACCATATAGTATTTGTTTTTCCTGGACACTGGACAAAATGTATTCACCATAGTGAATCATAAATTTGAGGTCAAGAGATGTCACACCCCGACAAGCAGCACAGTTGCAGGTAATGTGGTTGCTGATCTCAGTGAGATTTCCTTTGAACTCAACATAGGTGTCTTCAACAAGCAAGAATAGATTTTCGAAACGACCAATTCCTGCTTCGGGCACAAAGGCAAACACAGATAGGGAACACGTTGTTCGCCGAAAAATTGCTTGGAGCGTTTGCAATCCGGACACCAACCTGTGCCGTACAAGGTGATGATTTCAGGGGTCGAGCGAGAGTCGGTCAAAAAAAATTTCCTTTCGAGATTTGGGAGTTGGAGACCTTCTCCTCATGGCAGACTGTCTGCCATGAGGAGAAGGTTATCAGAAGTTATAACGCCGAATATACAAGCGCGATCACGATACCAAAGATCATGTGACCAACCAACCTGCCCATGAAAGCCATGAGTCCGCCGTTGTTGGTCATCCATAAGCCAGGCGCTTTGACGGCACCACTTTTGATCCCCACATGCATCATCGGCATCATGCCCATGACCATTCCAACCACCAGCCATTGCGCGGCACCGAAGATTAATCCGCCCACCCACGTCGCGCCGCTGATTCCCAATGACCAAAGTAACGCATAGATCAAAGCAAAGACAATACCCATCATCAGGTGCATCGTCCAGCCCAACGCTTGATTCGTCCTGGCGCTGAACATACTGCCCAGCAAATCGACAATGTCCATCTTAGGCATGCCCATTTTAGGCGCCATTGCCAGGACAAACGAGAAAACGAGGCTGGCAGCCACGCCAGCAATAACTGCATTAAGAATATTCATTTGGATCTCCTTTTGATCTTGGTTTCATACCCACCTGATAGTAATCACCTGATTTCTCTTACCCACTTTCAAAGTCGAAAGTTTATCCCTGCCTTTTGCATGGAATCGCATTATTTATCGTATTCAAAATTTGTAACAACACCTACCTGCCTATACTCGCAATAGTTAAATCAAAAAGCCGCCATCCAAACTTTCTTATGAACACCGACTTTTCTTTACTAAATTTATATTGAAGGTCGAGATATTACAGCCAGGAATTACGCCGTGGCATTCAAAATACTTTCCAGGACTCTGTACTCTTCTCTGCAATCTTCACACATATCCAGGTGTTGTTGTACCAACGGCATCAACTTCCTAACGTCCTCTCCCTGTGCCGCCAGTTCGGTAAATTGGTCAAGCAGGGCGAATACCTCGTCACAGGTCAATTCAACTTCCTGAGTGTTGGAGAGCATCGCCATCATCTTCTGCATCTTTTCAGACTGACCCGCAGGCATCCCAGCTGATGCCGGTTTTTGTTTTTTGGAACCGAAGATTCTTTGGATAAATTGTTTGATATTCATGCTATGAAATTCCTTCTACAAATGGATAGTAATGCCTGCCCAGTCTCTTACTTGCCAGCCTGCTCAAATACCGCCAATATTTCCTGCGGCGTCAACCCCTCTTTTTCCAGTCTCTTCTTAAGCCGCAAGCGGGCATCATGCAGCATCTTATAAAGTGCATTCCGATTCGTTCCCATGCGCTGGGCAGCTTCTTCCAAGGGGAAGCCCTCCATGATTGCCATTAATGCCTTACGCTGTTTCTCCGTCAATTCTTCCATGATGATCTGGTTGACCCGACTCATCATTTCAGTACGAGATAGCTGTTCCTCCGGGTTTGCCTGTTCGTCAGGCAGTTCACGATAAGAAGTATCGACATCTTCGTTCATTTCCATTTCTGGCAGGGGTACTTCACGCCAGCGCACACGGCGTAACTCGGTCAACGCGGCGCGTACGGCGATTTTATGAGCCCAGGTAGTGAATTGACTGCGTCCTTCAAAAGTATCCAAATATTGCAGAACACGCATCAATGTTTCTTGTACCATCTCTTCGGTCAGCGCTTCCGATTCGGGGCTGTTGGGATTCAATCTTCCGGCAATGGCATACGGCAGTCCCCTTAGGATGATTGCCCGCAGATCTTCCAGCGCCTGTGCCTGTCTGTCACCCCCGGCTCGTAAATCCGCAACCCATTCTTCGTTGGTTCGTTTATCCATATCTGCATTATACCCAGTAGGTAATACTTTTCGCTCGAAAGCTATCCCAGATATAACCCTTGCGGAGAAAAACATGTCATCAAATCACAATTCCATTCCTGCACTGACCACCGCCCAGATGATCGAAGTGGATTGCGCCATGATCGAGGATTATCATATCGAGTTGATTCAGATGATGGAAAACGCGGGGCGCAATTTCGCAGAGCTGACGCGCCGTCAGGTGGGTGGAACGGTGAAAGGCAAAGGCATAGTCGTTCTCTGTGGGAGTGGGAACAATGGCGGAGGCGGAATGACCGCCGCGCGTCGTCTGCACAACTGGGGGGCAAATGTCATCGTCGCATTAACCAAATCAGCGGATGAACTGCGCGGCATCCCCGCCCATCAATTGGATATCCTGCGACGGATGAAGATTCCCACCCTCGGACCCGCCTCGCTTCCTTCGACCCCCAGCCTGATCCTGGATGCAATCATCGGCTACAGCCTGAGTGGACCTCCGCGTGGCGTCGCGGCGGATTTTATTCGCTGGGCTAATATGCAGGATGTTCCAGTTCTCTCGCTGGACACGCCATCTGGATTGGATGTTACTAGCGGAACCGCACATGATCCAACCATCCGCGCAACCGCCACCTTGACATTGGCATTGCCCAAACAGGGGTTATTGAACCCGCAATCTTCCTCATTTGTTGGCGACCTTTACCTTGCCGACATCAGCGTGCCGCCAGAACTGTACGCAAATATGGGCATTATTGTCCCGCCTCTGTTTACCGAGAGCGATATTGTCCGGGTGAATTCATGAACATGGCAGACAAAAGTCCATCTCGCGAAAGAAACAAAATAATCGCAATGATCGCCTGGGCATTGTCCCTGGCAGGGTATTGGTGGTACACCAGCGCCAATGGTTTGACGCCTGCACAGACCATGCAGGTCTTGATCAATTTCGTTTCGGAAAGTCCATATGGGTTCCCGATTTATATTTTGGTGTACATGATCCGCCCAGTCTTTTTGTTTCCCGCCACGCTGGTAACGATGGCGGCAACGTACCTGTACGGACCCGTGCTGGGAATCGCTTATGCCCTCGTTGCGAGTAACTTATCTACAATGGTGGCATTTTTGATCGGGCGCTTCTTCGGGACTAGTACATCAACAAGATAAAGATGTAGGGTAATACTCCTTAAAAACTTTATGAGCATCA
>CXWL01006214.1_pt1 | contig 18011 bp, 16 predicted proteins | sample 590931 | NCBI WGS metagenome assembly CXWL01 (sample SAMEA3498368, study PRJEB10139) | groundwater metagenome | biome: water well; material: biofilm material | place: Germany | collected 2015-04-27 | reverse complement strand
AATCTACGCCGACGGGATGAGCGCAGTGTTCTCGTTCTTGGCCGGGTATCTGAGCGGCGTCTTCGGCTGGGAGACGATGAAAATCGGTCTCTACGCCTTGATCGTGCTCACCGTGCCGATCTTCACGTCGTTCCTGGCCGGTTGGATCGACGACAAGATCGGCTCTAAGCGCGCGATCCAAATCAGCCTGACGATGTTCACGCTCGCCGTCGCGGGCTCCATCTCCACCACGCCGAACGAATATCTGTTCTTCTTCCCCGTGACCGACGCGCTACGAAACGAGCAGCTGCCGCTCATCGGCCCCCTGCTCAGCCTCTTCGGCTTCACGCAGTTCCCCGAACAGATCAGCCTGACATTCTCGCTGATCGGCGGCGCCTTCGTTGGCCCCGTGTTGGCCTCGAGTCGCACGATGGTCGCGCGCCTCGCGCCGCAGTCCATGATTTCGGAGGTCTATGGTCTTTACACGCTCACGGGAAAGGCCACTGCATTCGCGGCGCCGTTCCTCGTCGCGATCGTCACGTCGGCAACGCAGAACCAGCGGGCAGGTTTTGCCGTGATCCTTGTGTTTCTAATTCTGGGGCTCGTTGGCCTTTTGTGGGTCCGGGAAGAACGCGCCGTTGCGGCCCAGCAATAGCAGCCGGCGTTTCCTCGAACTCGGGGAACGACAACGTCGCCAGCAACCCCGGCCGCGCATCTTCCAGTTTGATCGCCGCGTCGTGCATGCGCGCAACTGCCGAGACGAGGCTCAAGCCCAAGCCCGACCCCGGCGTGTTGCGCGAGCGTTCGAGCCGCACGAAACGGTCCAGCACGCGCTCGCGGTCGCCCTCGGGAATCCCCGGCCCTGTATCGCGCACCGAAAACGTTGGACGGTGACTACGCGTATCGACACTCGCCGACACCGTCACAGCCCCGCCTTTCGGCGAGTACTTGAGCGCGTTCTCGACCAAATTCGCTGCAGCCCGCGCGAGCAGACTGCGATTGCCGCGCACCATCACTTTCGCGGGCGCCATGAATTTCAACGAGATCCCACGATCCTCTGCTGCCGGTTCGTAGAGATCGGCGACATCGTGAATAACCTCACTCAAGTCGACAGGCTCCAGCGTGTCGCGATGCGCGCCGGTTTCGGCTTCTGCGATCAGCAGCAACGAATTGAATGTCGAGATCAACCCATCCGCTTCTTGGATGGCGCTCTCAAGTGCCACCACGGTTTCCTCGTGCGAGGCATTCCCGATCATCGCACCTTCAAGCTTGTTGCGCAGCCGGTTCAACGGCGTGCGCAAATCGTGCGCGATGTTATCGGCAACCTCGCGCATCCCCATCATGAGACGCTCGATCTGCTCCAGCATCTGATTCAAGTTGGTGGCCAGATCGTCGAGTTCGTCGCGGTTGCCCATCACCGGAATGCGCCGCGTCAGGTCGCCCGACATGATATCCCGGCTCGTGCGGTTGATAACTTCCAATCGCCGAAGCACGTTACGGCTGATCCACACACCGCCCACGATCCCGATCAACGCCGTGATCCCGATCGCCCACATCAACGTCGAGCGGATCGCATCGCCGATCGCGCTGACCTCTTTGGTATCGCGCCCGACAAGGAGCTTATAGCCGCCCATGAGCGGAACCTGAATCGCACGTCCCGGCCTCTTTTCATGATCCGGATCGTCCTCACGCTCATAGGTGAAATTGATCCAGTCGCGGTCGGTCGGCACCGCATCCGGCGGCCAGCGCGACAGGTTTCCGGCCAACGGCACGTCGCCGATCGAAAGCAGGTAGAGGCTGTTCCGCAGGCTCTGGCGCGCCGCACGCTCCACAATAATCGTACGCAAGCCGACGATACCGAGGCGCTTGTACTGCTCGCCGAGACCTTGCACCTCGGCCTTGATCGTCTCGTCCGACAGCGTCGCCAAGGACCCCGCGGTTCGCCAATAGATGAAGCCCAGGACCAACAGCACAGAAACGGCGAAAAGCATCAGGTAGGCGAAAGCCAACCTAAACGTCGCCGTGCGAAAGACGTCAAGAAAGCGCACGAAGCGAATATCCGGCACCGCGCACGGTGTGCAGCAGAGGCTCGTTGAAGCCCTTATCGATCTTCGCGCGCAGCCGCGAGATGTGCACGTCGATCACGTTCGTCTGCGGATCGAAATGATACTCCCACACATTCTCGAGCAGCATCGTGCGGGTCACGACCTGGCCCGCATGCCGCATCAAATACTCAAGCAACAAAAACTCGCGCGGCTGCAAGTCGATGCGCTGCGTCGACCGCGATGCGGTGCGCGACAACAGGTCCAGTTCCAGGTCGCCGACTGCAAGCTTCGTCGTCACCGTGTCGCTGCCGTTGCGCCGCACCAGCGCATCGATCCGCGCCAGCAACTCGACGAACGCATAGGGCTTCGCCAAATAATCGTCGCCGCCAGCCCGCAAACCTTTCACGCGGTCGTCCACTTCGCCGAGCGCGCTCAAGAACAAGACCGGCGTCTTGTTCCCTTCGTCGCGCATGCGCCGAACCATGGAAAGACCGTCAAGCCGCGGCATCATGCGGTCGACGACGGCCACGTCGTAGTTGCCCGCCATCGCCAAATGCAAGCCGTCTTCGCCGTCGCCGGCATGATCGACAATGTGACCGCTCTCCTTCAGGCCGCGGGTCAAATACGCGGCTGCCTCGCGGTCGTCTTCGACAACCAAAATTCGCATCGCCAAGTTGCGTCCTCTTTCTGGGGGTGAAGGACGAGGGGGCGGTGGTATCCGCCCCGAAACGTCGTTCGCCTTATTTAATCTTCACGGGCACATAGACGCGCTGGTTCTCGCCGCGCTCGACGAACAACAGAACCGACGGCCGCTTTTGCGACTTCGCTTGCGAGACTGCCGAGCTCACATCCGTCACCGCACGCACTTCGTTGCCACCGACCGCGACGATGCGATCGCCGGGACGCAAGCCACGTTCTGCAGCATCGCTGTCCGGATCGACATCGGTGATCAGCACGCCCTTCTCTTTGCCTTCCAGACCGTACTCTTGGCGCACAACCGGGGTGATCGCCGTCAGCCCAAGGCCCAGCGCCGAAACCGACGCCTGACCAGGCTTGCTGTCAGTACCGCCACCGCTCTTGCGCGGATCGAGCTTCGAAAGCCGCTCCTCGCCCGGACGCTTGGCGATCGTGACCGTAATCGAGAGCTCTTTGCTGTCGCGCCACACGACGAACGAAGCTGTTTCGCCCGCATGCAGTGCGCCGACGCGGCGCGTCAGATCGCGATTGTCCTTCACCGGCGCGCCATTCATCTTCAACACGACGTCGCCCTGCTTGAAGCCCGCCTTCTGCGCCGGGCTGCCGTCGATAACCTCGGCGACGATAGCGCCGTTCGCATTCGGCAGGCCGAGTGCCTGCGCCGCATCATCGCTCAAACTCTGGATCTGCACGCCCAACCAGCCGCGCGTCACCGTGCCCGACTTCTTTAACTCCTCGACCACCCGCTGCACGGTGCCCGACGGAATGGCAAAGCCGATGCCCGCACTCGTGCCCGACGGCGAATAGATCGCCGTGTTCATGCCGACGACGCGCCCGTACATGTCGAACGTCGGACCGCCGGAGTTGCCGCGGTTGATCGCTGCGTCGATCTGCAGATAGTCCGTGTACGTCGTACCGCCGACGTCGTCGCGTCCGCGGGCCGAGATGATGCCCGCCGTCACGGTGCCGCCGAGGCCGAACGGATTGCCGACCGCGAGCACCCAGTCGCCCACGCGCACGCGGCTGTCGTCCGCGAACGTCACCGACGGGAAGCGGCTGCTGCCTTCGATCTTGATGAGAGCGACGTCGGTCAGCTCGTCGCGGCCGATAAGCTTGGCCTTGTATTTCTTGCTATCCGAAAACTCCACTTCGATGTCGGTCGCGTTCGCGACAACGTGATTGTTCGTGACGATGTAACCCGTCGGGTCGATAACGAAGCCCGAGCCCTGCACCTCGCCGCGCGGACGGCTCTTCTGGTTCGGCCCGCCTTTGCGATACTTCTCGAAGAAGTCGCGCAGCGACGGCGGCAGACTTTCCAAATCCTCTTCGGACGGTTCCGCCTCGGCGCTCGCAGTAACTTTCGCCTTGAGGCTCACGACCGCTGGCGCGACGCGCTCTACGATGTCGGCCAAGCTCGGCAAGGTGCCGCTTGCGCCAAGCATCATCGGCGCCGGTGCCGCCGCTTGCAGTGCCACCGCGGCAGGGTTCGCGACCGCCGGAGGTCCGCCTCCACCCCACACAAACCCAGCCACGACACCGGCCGTCATTGCCACCGCAAGTGCGGCAGCGCTGACAACGATTACACGCGTGCGAGGCTTGGTTGCGGGGACGGCTTCAGACGAACCATCGGCGGACATCGACTTCTCCTTGGGGAAACTCACAGGGCAGCCCGCCCCATCCGGGGGCTCCACTAGGGCGAGTATATAGGAAGCTGAAGATGGCTTAAATCTGTCAGGCGCATTAACTCGCCGTCATGCGAAACGGACGCAGCATTCCGCCGTTTTAGGGAGTCTTCTTCGGCTCGCCATTCTTCCAAAGGCCGCGGTCCTTCAGGCTGCGTGCAACCTCAGGCGGCATATAATTCTCATCATGCTTCGCCAAAACCTTGCTGGCAGCGAACACGCCATCGGGCCGGAACACACCCGTCACCACCACGCCTTGGCCTTCGCGGAAGAGATCGGGCAGGTCGTCTGAGTACGTCACCACAACTTCTTGGTCGTTGTCGGTCACCTTGAAACGCACCTCGACGCCGCCGGGATGCTCGACGCTACCATTCGAAACCAGGCCGCCAAGATTGATCAACTTGCCCGCCTCGACGTTGCGGGCCTTAGCCTCGCTCGGGGAATAAAAATAGAGAACGGAATCGCCAAGCGCGAGCACGACCAGCACGGTCGCAAGCGCCGCCGCGCCCAAGGACGCGAACAGAAAAGCAAAGCGGCGCTGACGGCGGGTCATACATGAAGGCATATAAGCAAGCCCCTGATCAGAGCAAGCCTCAGGCCTGCACCAACCGTGCGGCGAAAAATCCGTCCGTGCCGTCGCGCGCGGGGCTCATGTCGAGCGTCGCATCGAGACGCCAACCCGGATGCCGCTGCAGGAACGCGTCGATTTGCTCAAGCCGCTCGCACGGCAAGATCGAGCATACCGCGAAGACCAAGCGCCCTCCTGGGCGCACCAGTTCAACAGCCCGGTTAAGCAAACGCACCTGCGCTTCACGGTAGGTCTCAAGCCGCGCGGCATCCAGCGTCCACTTGGCCTCCGGGTTGCGCCGCCACGTCCCGCTGCCGCTGCATGGCGCGTCGATGAAGATGAGGTCCGCGCCGCGCGCGACACCCGCGTCATAAGGATCGCCGCCCATTTCGACGATCGTCGCCCCGGCGCGCAAAATGCGCGGCAGACTGTGCCTCAAACGCGGCGCATCGATATCGCAGACGATCACGCGTCCGCTGTTCGCCATCTCTGCGGCGAACGCCAGCGCTTTGCCGCCGGCGCCCGCGGCCAAGTCGATCACCGTCTCGCCAGGCTGGACACGGGCAAGCACGACCGCGCGCTGCGAAGCCTCATCCTGAATCTCAAACCGGCCTTCTTGGTAGCCGGCAAGTGCCGTGACCTTCGCATCGGCTCCGGCCGCAACGCGCAACCCGTAACTGAGGTTTGCAAGCACCGCCGCCTGAATGCCGGCATCGGCGAGCTCGCGCGAAACGTCCGCTCGCGAAGCCTTCAACGCGTTCACGCGCAAGTCGAGCGGCGCACGCTCGCTCAAGGCTCGCATCTCACGCTCAAGCGCGCCGCCAAATGCGCCCGCCAACTGCGCATGCAGCCACTGCGGATAGTTCAACAACACCCACGGATCGTTAGAGGACTCCGCCGCCGCCGACCGCTCACGCTCGCCGTCACTGAGTGCACCCAGCGCATGCGTACCGTCGGTGCAGAGCGCTGCGATCGCGTCGATCGCCAATCCGTCAACGACCGCAAGCGACCCGATCACCAGCGCCCGCGCCTCATCGCTCTGCATGCGAAACGCACACTCGTTCCGCCGACGCAGCACCGCATAGACGCGCTGCGCGATTGCTGCGCGGTCTTTCGACCCGGCAAACCGATGACCCTTGCCCCAACCCGCAAGCGTGCGATCTGCGGCAGCCTTGCGCGCAAAGATCTCGGCCAGAACTTCCGCCGCAGCGGCCAGACGCGCTCCAGGTGTCAGGCGGCTAACCCGACATCGGATAGTTCGGCGACTCGCGCGTCACCGAAATGGAATGCGGATGGCTCTCGCGCAAACCGGCCGCCGAAATCCGCACGAACTTCGCGTTCTTCTGGAAGTCCTCGATCGACTTCGCGCCCGTGTATCCCATGGACGCGCGCAAACCGCCGACCAACTGATGTACGACGCTTGAGATCGGGCCCTTGTACGGCACCTGACCTTCGACGCCCTCTGGCACGAGCTTCAGCGTATCGTTCACTTCCGCCTGGAAATAACGATCCGCCGAGCCGCGCGCCATCGCTCCGAGCGAGCCCATCCCACGATAAGATTTGTACGACCGTCCCTGATAGAGAAACACCTCGCCTGGGCTCTCGTCCGTACCTGCGAACAACGAGCCCAGCATCGCGCAATCGGCGCCGGCCGCGATCGCCTTCGCGAAGTCGCCCGAATACTTGATCCCGCCGTCCGCGATCACCGGCACACCGCGCGGCCGCGTCGCGCTGACAACGTTCACGATCGCCGTCAACTGCGGGACGCCGACCCCAGCGACCATGCGCGTCGTACAGATCGAGCCCGGCCCAATGCCGACTTTGATGGCATCCGCACCAGCATCCATGAGCGCAGTCGCAGCCTCCGCGGTCGCGACGTTGCCTGCGATCACTTGTGTCTCGTTCGACATGCGCTTGATCTTGGCGACCGCGTCGATCACGCGCGCCGAATGTCCGTGCGCCGTATCGACGACGATCACATCGACCCCCGCCGCAAGTAACGCCTCCGTCCGCGCAAGTCCGTCGGGGCCAACCGTTGTCGCAGCGCCGACACGCAACCGTCCTTGCGCATCCTTCGCAGCGTTCGGATGAGATTCAGCCTTCTCGATATCCTTCACCGTGATAAGGCCGACGCAGCGGTACTGATCGTCGACAACCAGCAGCTTTTCGATGCGATGCTGATGCAGCAGGCGCTTCGCCTCATCCATGCCGATGTTCTGGCGCACGGTGATGAGCTTTTCCTTCGTCATCAGTTGCGACACCGCCTGACGCAAATCGGTTGCGAAACGAACGTCGCGGTTGGTCAGAATGCCGACGAGCTTCCCCGTCTTGGGTTCCACCACCGGAATGCCCGAAATCCGATGCGTCTCGCGCAACGTTCGCGCCTCGGCGAGCGTCGCATCCGGCGAAATCTGAATCGGATTGAAGACGATCCCGCTTTCGAACTTCTTCACCTGACGAACATGGGTCGCTTGTTCTTCCGGCGTCATATTGCGATGGATAACGCCCATGCCGCCCGCTTGCGCCATCGCGATCGCGAGCCTGGCTTCCGTCACCGTATCCATCGCGGCCGATAGCAACGGCACTGCGAGTTCGATGGTTTTCGTGAGTCTCGTGCGCGTGTCTGCCTGTCCCGGCAACACGTCCGACGCGCCCGGCACGAGCAGGACGTCGTCAAAAGTCAGAGCTTCTTGGAGCTGCAAGTCGATCCCTTTCTAAAAACAGTTCACTCGGGATTCGAGTTGCGGTGTGCATGTACCGGCCGCATGGACGCTTGTAAAGCGCGGCACAGTGACCGCCGCATGTAAGCCGCGGATTCCCGAGAGATGACAGCGTGCCGATGTGCAGTTAATAGGAGCGATGGGCTCAATTCACCTCTCCCCGTTGTCCGACCTCGCACGCGAACTCGCAGTCGCAGGCGGCATCCGCGACTTCGTCGAGACCGGTACATTCGTCGGCTACGCTCTCCCCTGGGCTTCACGCACATTTGAGCGCGTGTGGACAGTGGAACTGAACCCGCAATTCCTCGCACAAGCGAAAGCCGCCAACCCCGGTCTCGCCAACGTCGCCTATCAGCTCGGCGATTCCGCCAGCGAGCTGCCGAAGATCGTGCAGCAACTGAAAGGCCCCGCGCTCTTCTGGCTCGACGCACATGCCGGCGCCGGTAACTTCGCAGATCACGATATCTGCCCCCTTGTTCAGGAACTGGAGACGGTTCTCGCGTCGGCGCACGATCACTGCATCCTGGTGGACGATGCGCGTGCCTTCCTGGCGCCGCCGCCACCGCCGTTCGACTACCGGAAATGGCCGTCGCTCGATCAAATCTTCGCGGCTGTCGCGAAACGCCCAGGCTACATTATCGTGGCGATTGCGGACGTTCTGATCATCGTGCCCGAAAAGCAGCGTGGGCTGGTCGCGCAGTTCTGCTTTGCTATCCGGCCCAAAATTTGATCCATTTGCCTGACAAAGTGTCAGCGCGCCTCGAATGCGCGCGGAGGAAACGCATGCGTCGCCTTTTCAGCCTTGCCGTTGCCGCAGTCGTAATCGGACTGGGGGCGGGCTTCGCCATCGGCGCGGAGGAGCCGAAGGGCACGTCCGAACCACCGAAAACGCGTGGCGACTGGCCCACCGAAAAGGTGCTCGTCATCGGCCGGCGCGGCAACCCGCGCGACTGGTTCGTGAACCACACGTTTCGCGGCACCGAAGGCTTTGCCGACGGGTCCGCCCCGCCGGGGGTCGAGTCGCGCAGCGAGTACCCGTTCCAGATTTACTACGCCGCCAACGGCACGCTGGAGGCGCGCTTCCGCCGCCTCGGCTCCCGCACCCCGCACGGCGACATCATCGAACTCGACTACGTCGAGTACGGCACCTGGCGCATCAACGAGGAGGGCGACCTCTGCCAGACGATCCCGAAGGTCGGTTGGGGCACTGAGGTCTGCTACTGGTTCGACCGCAAAGGCAGCCGCATGGCGCTCTATTACACCGCCTGCGGCGCCTTCAACCGCTGCTATCCCGGCCGTCTGGGCCCTGAAGGCGAAATCGTCCCGGGTAAGCAATTTACCAGATAATACCTGCCCCCAGCGCAGCCAACTTGCCGCTCAAGATCAGCGTGCTAGGATCACAGCCAACCGTAATCGAAGGCGTGAGTGCGGCTCGCAAGAGCTACGCACCGGCCGATAAAGTGAGTTTGCCCCGTGGCGCACAGATCGCGTGGGGCGCCGTATGGGGTCGCTGGCCCCGTGGCCGCGCAAGAAGCGGTCAAGAGTGACACGATGCCGGAACGTCCCCGGCCGGGTCACATCTACGCGGCGCTGGACTTAGGCACGAATAACTGCCGGCTGCTGATCGCAAAGCCGGACCAGACGGGTTTCCGCGTCCTCGATTCTTTCTCGCGCACCGTTCGCCTCGGTGAAGGCTTGAACCAAACCGGCGAACTCTCCGACGCCGCGATGCAGCGCGCCATCGACGCGATCCGCATCTGCGCCGTGAAGATGCGCAAGCGCGGCGTGACCAACGCGCGCGCGATCGCGACTCAAGCCTGCCGCACGGCGACGAACGGTCCCGCCTTCGTCGCGCGCGTGGCGAAGGAAACCGGTCTCCACTTCGACATCATCCCGCCGATCGAAGAAGCGCGCCTTGCCGCGCGCGGCGTGACGCCCTTGCTCGACCGCAACGACAAGGGCGCGCTCGTCTTCGACATCGGAGGTGGCTCGACGGAACTCATTTGGCTCGACCTGCGCGAACACGGCCGCCCGCCGAAAATTCTGCGCTGGGGCTCGATGCCGCTCGGCGTGGTGACGCTCAGTGAGAAATTCCCCGGCCGCCTCGACGATCCCGACGCCTACGACGAAATGTTGGCCGAAGTGAAAGGCCGCCTGAAGTCGATCACAAGCCTCGCGCCGCCCGGCGGCCACCCTGCCGGCGTATTCCACATGTTGGGGACCTCAGGCACGGTGACCACGATCGCGGGTATCCACTTAGGGCTGGAACGCTACGAACGCTCGAAAGTCGACGGTCAGTGGCTGAAGCGCGACGACATTCTGCGCGTGATCGCCGAACTGAAAGCAATGCGGCGCGAAGGCCGCGCCGCACATCCCTGCATTGGGCCCGAGCGCGCCGAGCTTGTGATCCCCGGTCTCGCGATCTTCGAGGCGATCTTCACGCTCTGGACGCCGCCGCGCCTGCGCGTTGCTGACCGCGGCTTGCGCGAAGGCATGCTGCTCGCCCTCATGGAAGGCGCCGAACCGGCACGTAAGCAAAAGCGCCGCCGCAAACGCCGCGGCCGCAAGCGCCGTGGCTTCAAAGCGAACGGGGCGGCACCAACGTGATCGACAAACCGAACTCGCGCGCGCTGAAGGTGCGGGTCAAAACCGCGAAGCGTCGTTCGAAGTCGTCGCGATTGTGGCTTGAGCGCCAACTGAACGACCCTTACGTGCGCGCCGCAAAGAACGAAGGCTACCGCTCGCGCGCGGCCTACAAACTCGCGGAGATGAGTGAAAAGCACCGCTTCCTGAAGCGCGGCCAAACCGCCGTCGACCTCGGCGCCGCTCCCGGTGGCTGGACGCAAGTGCTGGTCGAACGCTTGGGCGAGGGACGCGTCGTCGGCGTCGACATCCAAGAGATGGAGCCGATTGCAGGCGCGACTCTTCTGAAGCTCGACTTCATGGACGAGAAAGCACCCGACATCATCAAGCACACGCTCGAAGGCCCCGTCGACACGGTTCTCTCCGACATGGCATCGCCGGCCACCGGCCACCGCGAAACCGATCACCTTCGCGTCATGGCGCTATGTGAAACCGCGCTCGATTTCGCGATCGAAATCCTAAAGCCCGGCGGTACATTCCTTTGCAAGGTGCTGCGCGGCGGCACCGAACGCCAACTTTTGGAGACGCTGAAGAAGCGCTTCCAAAAAGTGATCCACGTCAAACCCCCGGCCAGTCGCGCCGACAGCGCCGAGATGTACGTACTGGCGATGGGCTTTCGTTAGCTCACTGACACGCCGGCAAATCTTCCGCTCGCATCCCAGCTCGAACCGACTGCAACTCCGTCTTCGCACACTGGAAATCGCGCCGGAACTCCGGCAGCGCGAACAGCTTGTCGATCACCGCTGTCGCCACCAGATGCCCCGCATCGATGTCGCTCGGAAAATGCAACCCGCACACGACGCGGCTTTCGCCGAAGTCCACCGCGCGCAGCACGATTGCTTGCGCGCCCTGCGGCGACGCCTCCATCATCACAAGCGCAACCGCCCACGAAACGACGGCATGTCCGGACGGAAAAGACGTTCCCCCGCTCGGCGACGCGTCCGGTTTCGGCACCTTCGCCTGTCCGCACACACGCGTCAGAGCGAACCGCTGAAATGGTCGCGGCCGCGGATACCGCTTCTTCGCTTCACCACCCACAGCAAGCGCATCCTCGGCCACGCGATTAAGCAACCGAACGAAACGCGGAAAGCGTTTCCGGTCCGGCCGAAAGCCCAACTGCTCCGTGAACCTGTCATAGACGGACACATCGTCGAGCATCGCCCGCTGCCAACGCGCCGCACTCGCATGTGCGTTCACCTCGCGCATGTGCGCGACATCGGCTTTGTCGCCCGCCGAATCGATAACCGGCGGCCCGGTCAAAACCGTCCCAACATCGATGGTACCTGCAGGCAAATACCCCTTCACCTCTTCGGCCAACTCTTCGGGCGAAAGTGGCGCAGCAGCGGTTCCCTCCAGGAAACGCACGCGATCGGCCGACGCAGCCTGAACCGGCGCACCCGCCAAGACGCACGCGAAAACAGCGCAAACCGCGCTCTGCCATAGGTTCATGAAGGCCCTCCCCGCCCGTACTCTTGCAAGCCCAGTTCGCGTTGCCAAGACCAACCCCGCCTCAGGCACAAATTCGCACATTGATCTTCGCCCTCGTTGTCCGATATCCGAAGCACGGATGATTGCCGAAATCGGACATTTTTCGCTCACGCTGGCGCTGACCTTGGCGCTCGCCCAAGCCACGCTGCCGCTCTACGGCGCCGCGAGGGGCGACCTCGGTCTGATGGCGTTCGCACGCTCGGCCGCGCTGGGCCAGCTGCTGTTCGTCGCGATCGCGTTCTTGAGTTTGACCGCGGCCTTCGTGACCTCTGACTTCTCCGTCTCCCTCGTCGCGCAGCATTCGCACGCCACCAAACCGCTGATGTACAAAATCGCGGGCGTTTGGGGAAACCACGAAGGCTCGATGCTGTTGTGGGTGTTGATCCTCGCGATCTTCGGCGCCGCGGTCGCTCTCTTCGGACGCAACCTGCCCGACACGCTATCTGCGCGCGTACTTGCGGTGCAGGGCATGATCGGCGTCGGCTTCCTCGCGTTCATCCTGTTCACCTCGAATCCATTCCTGCGCCTGGACCCCGCGCCGCTGAACGGCAACGGCTTGAACCCGCTGTTGCAAGACCCCGGCCTCGCGACGCACCCGCCGTTCCTCTATTTGGGCTACGTCGGCTTTTCGATGGCGTTCTCGTTCGCGGTCGCAGCCCTCATCGAAGGCAAGGTCGATCCTGCGTGGGCGCGCTGGGTCAGGCCGTGGACGCTCGCCGCATGGGCCTTCCTCACCATGGGCATCATGCTAGGCAGCCTTTGGGCCTACTACGAACTCGGCTGGGGCGGCTGGTGGTTTTGGGATCCGGTCGAAAACGCTTCGCTCATGCCCTGGCTTGCCGGCACCGCACTCATCCACTCCGCCATCGTCGTCGAAAAACGCGACGCGCTGAAGCACTGGACGATCCTGCTCGCGATCCTGACGTTCACGCTGAGCCTGATCGGTACGTTCCTTGTGCGCTCCGGCGTCATCTCGAGCGTTCATTCCTTCGCAACCGACCCGACGCGCGGCATCTTTATCTTGGGGCTGCTCGTCCTCACCACCGGCGGCGCGCTCACGCTCTACGCAATCCGCGCCCCACAGATGAAGCTTGGCAACCTGTTCGCGCCCGTCAGCCGCGAGGGCGGTCTAATCCTAAACAACATCCTGCTCGTCACGATCACCACAGTGATCTTTTTAGGAACCTTCTATCCGCTGTTCCTGCAGATCGCGACAGGCGCACAACTCTCCGTCGGCCCGCCGTTCTACAATTTCTTCTTTGTGCCGTTCGCGATCGCACTGATGTTCGCAATGTCGGTTGGCCCATTCTTAAGTTGGAAACGCGCCGACCTCGCGCAATCGCTCTGGCGTCTCAAGCTTGCAGGTGTCGCGGCCCTCGGCGCCGGCATCGCTGCCCTCGTCGTGAGCACAGGCTCACTCGCAGCCTTGGCGCTCGCCGCAGCGACATGGCTCCTCATCGGTTCGCTCACCGTCCTCGCGCAACGCCTCGGCACAACGAACTTGTCGACGGCATGGGCCCGCGCAACCGGCTTGCCGCGCGCCACTTGGGGCATGGTGGTCGCACACACCGGCGTAGCGATCGCCGCAATCGGGATAGCGGCCGTCGTCTCGTGGACCGAAGAAACGGTGACGCTGCTCAAACCCGGCCAAAGCGCAAGTGTCGGGAGCTACGACGTGCGTCTAATAAAGGTGGAAGATGTGCAAGGTCCGAATTACACCAGCAAAGCAGGCCGCTTCGCCATCGGCGCGGGCGGGGTGCAAATCGACGAGATGATCGCCGAGCGCCGCAATTACCCGAACCCCGGCAGCGACACGACCGAAGCGGGTCTGCGCGTGCGTCCGCTCGACGTTCTCTACGTCACGATCGGTCAGTCGCACCCTGGCGGCGCCTGGACGGTGCGCATGTATCATCACCCTCTGGTCTTTTGGATCTGGGGCGGCGCGATCGTCATGGTCTTGGGCGGCCTGCTCTCGCTCAGCGATCGCCGTTTGCGCGTTGGCGCCCCGCGCCGCAGCGCCGCCGCAATGCAGCCGGCGGAATAGAAGATGTCACGCTGGATCTCGCTCGCACCGTTGCTGATCCTGCTGGCGCTCGCCGCCTACTTCGCAATCGGCCTGCAGACGGATTCGCGCACGATCCAGTCCGTACTCATCGACAAGCCACTGCCCGCCTTCGACCTGCCCACGTTCCCGGACGACGCCAAGCGCATTACGCCGGCGGACCTCAAAGGCCGCGTCACGCTGCTCAACATCTTCGCTTCGTGGTGCATCACGTGCCGCGTCGAACACCCGGTGTTGCTCAAACTAGCGAAAGAACGGCGCATCGCAATCATTGGCCTCGCCTGGAAGGACAAGCCCGAAGAACTAAAAATCTGGCTTGAAGAACTCGGCAATCCCTACACCGCCATCGCCGACGATCGCGCCGGCCGTACAGCGATCGATCTCGGCGTTACCGGCGCGCCGGAAACCTACGTCGTCGATAAGGCCGGACGCATCCGATACAAGCAAGTTGGCGCCGTCGACGAGTACACCTGGACGAACACGATCGAGCCGCTTGTAAGACAGCTTGAGGCGGAGAAATGACCCGCATCGCCTCGCTCGTCCTCCTCTTGCTCACCCTGTCGAGCATCGCCCGCGCCGTCGAACCCGACGAAATGCTGGCGGATCGCGCTCTCGAGGCTCGCGCCCGCGCGCTGACACAAGAGTTGCGCTGCGTTGTCTGCCAAAACCAATCCGTGGACGATTCCGATGCGCCGCTCGCACACGACGTGCGCGTACTTGTGCGTGAACGCATCAAAGCCGGCGATACCGACGATGAAGCCCGCGCTTTCATCGTCGCCCGCTACGGCAAGTACGTACTGCTGCGCCCCCCACTCGAAGGCGACACGTTGATTCTATGGTTCGCGCCGTTCGCGGTCGCAGCACTTGGCGCCTTCGCGGCCTGGGCCTACATGCGCGGCCTGGCACGCCAGCTGCCGTCGGCGACACCGCTGAGCGCAGCCGAAGAGGAAAGCGTTCGCCGCAAATTGGATACGGCGCCATGATCTGGCTCGCATTCGTGCTTCTAAGTCTCATCGCGCTCCTCCTTGTGCTGCCGCCTTTGTTGCAACGCCCGCAAAGCACCGCCCAGGCGCGCGACCTCGCCGTCTATCGCGACCAACTGAAAGAGGTCGACGCCGACCTCGAGCGCGGTCTGATCTCGCCCGCTGAAGCGGAAGCGGCGCGCACTGAAATCAAGCGCCGCATCCTCGCGGTGCCGCAGCCGAACACGTCGACCCAAACGGCAGCCCCGTCGCGCACCGTCGCAATCGTCGTCGCAGCCGGTGTCGTGGCGCTCTCGCTCGCGACGTATCTGACGCTCGGCCGACCTGCTCTCCCCTCGCAGTTCTACGACGCCAAAGCCGAACGCCAAGCCGCTGGCAACGAGATGTTGGCCGAAGTCCGAGCGATGGTCGCGCGCCTCGCCGCAAAGCTGAAGACACAGCCGAACGACGCGAAGGGCTGGCGCATGCTGGGTTGGTCTTACATCCAACTGGGCCGGGTGAAGGAAGGTGTCGATGCCCTTGCCCGCGCCGTGACACTCGACCCCGACAACGCCCCCCTCCGCTCGCAATACGGTGAAGCGCTTGTGCAAGACGCCGGCGGCAACGTCACCGCCGACGCCTTAGCCGCCTTCGACGAAGCCTTGAAGCGAGACCCCAAAGACCCCCGCGCCCGCTTCTACAAAGGCTTGGCGCTTGTCCAAGCGGGCCACGACAAAGAAGCCCTCGCCCTTTGGCGCGAGATCATCCGCGACGCGCCGCCTGACGCCGAATGGCTCCCTGGCTTGCGCGCCCAAGCCGACGAACTTGCCGCGAAACTCAATCTCAATCCGGACACGGCGGTGCCCTAGTTCCTCTTGCGGATAATCACCGGCAAGCTCTCGTAGCCCTTCACGAACGTCGAAAAGACGCGCTTCGGCTCGCCGACAACTTCGATGAACGGAAAGCGCTTTAGAATCTCTTCCCAAATGATCGTGAGCTGCAACTCCGCCAGGCGGTTGCCAACGCAGCGGTGAATGCCGAAGCCGAACGACAAATGCTGCCGATGGCGCTCGCGGTCGATGATGTAGGCGTTCGGGTTCGCGATCACTTCGTCGTCACGGTTGCCCGAGACGTACCACATGACGACCTTATCGCCCGCTTTGATCGGCTTGCCCTGGAACTCGATATCCTTCAGCGCGCGGCGGCGCATGTGCGCGAGCGGCGTCTGCCAGCGGATCGTCTCCGACACCATCGAGGGGATGAGCGCCGGGTTCGCCCGCAGCTTCGCGTATTGATCGGGATTCTGATTCAGAGCCAGGATCGAGCCCGAGATCGTGTTGCGCGTCGTGTCGTTGCCGCCGACGGTGAGCAACACCACGTTGCCGAAATACTCGCGCGGCTCCATGTTTCGCGTCGCGGGGCTGTGCGCCAGCATCGAAATCAAATCGCTGGCGGGCTCCGCATTGACGCGCTGGTTCCACAGGTCGGTGAAATACGCGTGATACTGAACGAAGATGTCCATCTTCTGTTCGAACGAATCGATCAAGCCGTGACCCGGCACCGCGGTGACGACATCCGACCAATAGGTCAGCTTGCGCCGGTCCTCTTGCGGCATGTCGAACAGCGTCGCCAGCGTCATCGCTGTCAGTTCCATCGACACCTTGTCGACCCAGTCGAACGTCTCGCCGACGGGAAGCCCGTCGAGAATCTTCGCGGCCCGCTCGCGGATGAGCGGCGCCAGACGCTCGAGGTTCATCGGCGACACCACAGGCGACACGGCCTTGCGCTGCACGTCATGCTTGGGCGGATCCATGGCGATGAACATCGGCAGCGGACCTTGGCTCATGTTCGGATCGACGATCGTGATCGAAGGCTCCGACGAGAACACCTGATGGTTCGTATCGACGGCGACGATGTCGTTATACTTCGTAATCGACCAGTACGGCCCGTAGTCGCTTTCGGCCGTGTAGTGAACCGGGTCTTCCTCGCGCAGCCGATCGAACAGCGGCCACATTGTGTCGGCTTGAAACAAAGCCGGTTGCGCCGGATTCACTTTCGCCAACGGTACGTCGTAAGCCGCGTTGTACCCTGCCGCCACCTTGCTCGCTGCGCCGCTCATGCCTCGCCTCCGTCTCGTCGATATGTGAATAGGGATGAGACCTTATATAGGCGATCCGTATCCTTCGGCCATGGGCAAATCGGCTAACCCACATTCACCCGGTAAACCCGCTTCGCCGTTCCGCTAAAGAGCGCCGCCTTCTCGTCCGCGGAGTAATTCTTGGCCAACCGCTTGAACGCGTTCCAAAGCGCCGTGTACGTCGCCCCGAACCGGTCCACCGGAAAATTGCTTTCGAACATGCAACGCTTCGGCCCGAACGCTTCGATACAGGCCTCGACGTAGGGCTTCCATTGCCCAGCTAACGCCTCCGACGTCTCGTCGGGACCGGCCATGTGTGCGCGCCAGCCGCAGAACGGCATCGGCAAGCCGCCGACCTTCACGTTGACGTTCGGGCATTGGGAAAGCGTCTTGATGTTGTCGCGCCAGATCGAGAAGCGCTCCTCGCGCTTGCCCTTGTAACGTCCGATGCCGAGCGGCGTGCCAACATGGTCGAGCACGATCGTCGTGTCGCCGAACGCGCGGGCGAGGTCGATCAAATCGCCGAGCTGCGGCTCCAACAGCCAAGCGTCGAACGAGAGGCCGAGCTTATGCAGATGTTTGAACCCGTCGCGGAACGCGGCGTCGCGATAGAGCCCTTCCGGGTAGCGGCCGCCGAGCGGTCCCAGAACATCCGGATCGTCATCATAGGAGGCGGAGTGCCGGATGCCGCGAAACCGTCCATGTCCAGCCGCGATATGCGACCTCAGCACGTCTTCCGCCGCGTTTCCCAGACAAAGGTCGACATGCCCCACGATCCCTGCGCATGCCCGCACCGTGCCGTAGATGCCGCTCGCCGTCATCGCGGCGATGCCGTTCACGAACTCGGTCTCACCGACGCATTTCAGCGCCTCCGGTCCGTCCGCGCGGTACATCGCCCCGCACTCCATATAGATCGTAGCCCGGATGTTGTGGCCCGCCGTCAGGTCGGCGAGCAGCTCGTCCAACAAGTACCGCGGAATATCGCGGATGATGTCCATGAAGCCGTGATCGGACGGCGGCAGGTTCCGC
>CXWL01011726.1_pt1 | contig 18014 bp, 15 predicted proteins | sample 590931 | NCBI WGS metagenome assembly CXWL01 (sample SAMEA3498368, study PRJEB10139) | groundwater metagenome | biome: water well; material: biofilm material | place: Germany | collected 2015-04-27 | reverse complement strand
CAGGATGCTGAAACAGTCCGCCAGCGGCGTTCTCGCATCGTTCAGACCCTCAACGTACCTCAGAGGGTACGTCTCCGGCCCTTCACTCGCTGCGGCCTTGTTGGACGAACGTTTTGAGCATCCTGCGGGGTCGTGTCCTGTTGTCCTAGACATGCAGACCATTGGATTTCCGGCGGGCCGGCATCGTTTTTCCGCAGCCTGCTAGACACTCAATGTCCTGAAAAAAATGAACGCGCGACTCACTCGGGATCAATTGACAGTCCGATCTAATCGGACCAGAATGCGCGCAAAAGNNTCGGGAAGGGGGCCCTTCCCAGGTTGATACATCCCAGGATGCGTTGGGAGGGTCGCGTGTTGCGCGGCTGACTTCGTGTCTTTGCCTGTGTTGAACGAGGAGAGTTCACCATGAAAAGTGGCCAGGGCTGGAAGCGGTGGGTGATGACCCTTGGGCTGGCGGGTGCGAGTTTTTGCCTCGTGGGTGCGGCGACAGTCTGGATGTTCGATGGACCGGTCCTCTTTGCGCAAACCCAGGAGAAGCCGGCCACCTCAGACAAGGGGGAGTCTCCGGATCTCTACTCCTATATGGGGGCAGAGTCCTGCAGCGGGAGCGCCTGCCATGGCAACAGCGCGCCACGAACCAAGCTGAAAATCGCCCAAAACGAGTTTTATATCTGGTCACAAAAGGATCTCCATTCTAAAGGCTATGAGGTGTTGCTGGGGGCCGACGGGAAACGCATGGCGCAACTCCTGAAAATCGAGAAGCCGGAAAAAAGCCAGCGCTGTCTGGCGTGTCACGCCGTGGATACGGATAACGCTCGCCAAGGTACTCTCTACGACATGGCCGAAGGGGTGAGCTGCGAAGGATGCCACGGAGCGGCGGAGCGGTGGTTGGGGCCGCATATTCGCAAGGATTGGGATGCCAAGCGGGCGGCGGACCTTGGCATGTACAACACCAAAGATTTGGGCAAACGAGCCGAGAAGTGTCTCACGTGTCATATGGGCACCGGCTCCGACATCGTCGATCATGAGCTCATCGGGGCCGGCCATCCGCGGTTGAAGTTCGAACTGGACAACTATAGTCATGCCATGCCGGCTCATTGGCTGCCGTCGAAAGAGAAAGCCGAGCGCGATTGGGTGGGCGCGCGAGCCTGGGCCATCAGCCAGGCCGTGGCCCTGAAGACCCAACTCCAATTATTGGTGGGCAGCCGAAAAACCCGACAGGTGATGTGGCCGGACTTGATCCACTTCGATTGTTATGCCTGTCACCACGGAGTGGTCGATCGTGTCCGTGACCTGACCGAAGAGGACAAAAAAGATCAACGTTGGCGGACGAGGGACTATGGAGGAAAGCCGGGGCGGCTCGTGTGGAATGCGGGGCATTACACGGTGTTCCGGTATTTTGTCCAGCAAGCCATGCCCGATCAGGCGAAGGTCCTCGACCAGGCGGTGACGGCTTTTCATGAAGGGCTCACGGGGAAACGGTCTCCAGAGGGGTTCGACGCCCAGCTGAACCGCCTGGCTGAGTTGTCTGCCCAATTGGTCCCTCGCGTCAGCCAATACAAGTTTACACCCCAGAATACGTGGGCCTTGATGCGATCGATTTCCGGGGACGGGCGGACGATCGCGATGGCCGGTTTCCAGTCGGCCGAGCAGGCGGTATTGGCGCTCGCGAGTCTCTATGATGCCTATGCGGAGGTGGCCGGCCCTGGTCCGGATGCCAAGGGGATTAAAGACACCATCGATGCGCTGTATCAAGACATCAAGGATGGCCGAGCCTATCATCCGCTCCAGTTCGAGAAAGATCTGAAAAGATTGAACGGCTACCTGGCTCGTGACCCGCACGCCTCCTAGGACCTTATGGCGATTCACGATGTCATTGTCGTCGGGGCTGGTCCGGCAGGATTAAGTGCGGCGGTGCACGCCCAAAAAAACGGCCTCGATGTTCTCCTGCTCGAAAAGGGGGAACTCGCCAACACCATTTTCGAGTATCAGAAGGGCAAGCATGTCATGGCCGAGCCGGGCATGGTGCCCTTGCGGAGCGATGTCGCCTTTCAAGCTGGGACCCGTGAGTTTCTGCTGGAGACGTGGCAGCGGGCGGCACAGGAATCCGGACTCTCGATTCGTCGCCCCGAAGCCGTCACCGAGATCAGCCCGTCTCCCTCTGACAGGCTCTTCACCATCAAGACCGATAAAAGCCAGTATCAAGCCAAGCACGTCATCCTTGCCATCGGTATTCAGGGCAACCCGCGCAACATGAACGCGCCGGGCGAAGACCTCCCTCACGTGTCCCGCCGACTCGCCGATCCGACGATCTATGAGAACGAAGACATTGTAATGGTGGGGGCCGGTGATGCGGCCATCGAAGGGGTGTTGGCCCTTTGCGAGAAAAATCGGGTGTCGGTCGTCAACCGCAGCGAAGAATTCTTTCGTTTGAAAGAGGCGCTCGATCGGGAGATTAACCAACGCATTGCGGCTGGGCAGGTGACGGCCTATCACAAGGCGGCGGTCGAGCGGGTCGAAGAGGGGTATGCCCACATCAAGATGCCGGATCGGACGGTCAAGGTCAAAGCCGGCTTGGTATTTCTGCGCATTGGTTCGGAGCCGCCGAAAGGGTTCCTGAAGAAGATCGGGGTGCAGTTTGCCTCGGACGACCCGATGGCTCCCCCCGTACTGAGCGAACATTGCGAAACCACGATTCCCGGTCTCTACATGATCGGAGCGGTGTCGGGACAACACCTGATCAAGCAAGGAATGAACCAGGGCTACGACGTCATCGAGCATATTCTCGGGCATCCCATCGAACCCGTCGTGGTGCCGATCATCCGCGAGAAACTCCACATGCTCCAGGGCACATTAGATGAGCGTCTGGCGGCGATCATCTCGGCCGTGCCTCTCGTCTCGCAAATTTCCAAAACCTCCTTAATGGAAGTGTTGCTGGAGTCGAAGGTGCACGAAGTGCCATCCGGGCAAGTCATTTTTCGTGAGCACGATTACTCGGACAGTTTCTATCAGATCGTGCGGGGCAGCGTGGCGATCACGTTTGAGGCGCAGATGCGCGGGGACGCGCCCATCACGCTGAACACCGGGGAGTTCTTCGGTGAAGTGAGTTTGTTGTCGGGCCGCCGACGCAGCGGCACGGTGACGGCGGATCAATCCTGCGTGCTGATCGAAACGCCGCGCAAAGGCATGCTGCGGCTGATGAGCCAGGAGCCATCGGTCAAACGGGCAATTGACGAAAGCTTCATCGTGCGAGCCATGCGAACCTATCTCTTGCCGCAAGCCGAGGCGTCGTTTCTTCGCGAGGTGGCGTCGAAGGCGCTGATGAAAACGTTTAAGCAAGGTGAGGTGGTCTTTCGGCAAGGCGATATCGGCGATGCCTTCTATTTAGTCCGTACGGGCTCGGTGAAGGTGAGCAAGCATTCCGGAGTCAGCGGGGACAAGGACGTGGTGGTGAGTTACGTGCCGTCGGGTCGGTACTTTGGCGAAATGGCCTTGTTGAATCCCGACAACCCGCGGCGCACGGCCACCATTACCGCCACTAAGCAGACGGATACGATTGTCCTCAAGAAGGAGGATTTCGAGACGATCCTCACCCACTACCCGGCCTTTGCCCGTGAGATGAAAGACAATGTTCAGAAGTCGCTGATTCATGGGCAGCAAGTCGCCCTCCGCGAAATCGTCGGTGGCGATACGCTCAATCGGATGCTGGACGAAGGGGTGTTCGAGGGCACCGATGTCTTGCTCATCGATGAGAATAAGTGCATCCGTTGCGACCAGTGCGTCAAGGCCTGTGCCGACACTCACGAGGGACAGACGCGCCTGTATCGGACCGAAGGCATCATCTTTGCCAACCTCTTGGTGCCGACCTCCTGCCGGCATTGTGAGAATCCGATGTGTCTCAGCGACTGTTTGGCCGGGGATGCGATCCTCCGCGATCCTAGCGGAGAGGTCTTTATTAAGGACAACTGTATCGGATGCGGCAACTGCGCGAAGAACTGTCCCTACGGCAACATCCACATGATGCACAAGACGATGCAGAAAGAATTGGGCGCGCTGGATCGTCTTCTCGGGATGCTTGGGCTGGGGCCGAAGCCTGGTGTGCATGACGAAGGCCCGACCAAAGCCGTCAAGTGCGACCTCTGTCGCAGCGACGAGCATGGTCCAGCCTGTGTCCGCAGTTGTCCCACGGGAGCGGCCTTTCGCGTGTCGCCGGAAGAGTATTTCAAGAAGGTCGGGGTGGGCGCGCTGTGAGTGGCGATATCCCCTGAGCACTCGCAGGCTCCGAACGCCGCTGCGGCCGCGCTGGACGGCCATGTTGAGCATCCTTCGAGCGCCCAGATTGTGGTGCATCAGGTGTGTCCGTATTCGGATTAGGAGTATGAGACATCGTGATGAGCGAAACATTTTTGACCTATGGCCGTAAGCGGTGGATGTGGTGTGCACTGGTCAGTGCGGGGCTTCTCCTGGTCAGTTATGAGATCTACCGTCGTCAGACCGTCCCGCAGGGGAGTACGCCCATGGGCTTGCTTTACGGAGTGGTGGGGACGATCGCCATTGGCGTGCTTATGGCGCTGGGGATTCGGCGGCGGGCCTATGCCAGCGGGCTCGGGACCATGCAGGGGTGGACGAGCGCGCATGTCTATGTGGGGCTGTTGACGCTGTTGCTCATTCCCTTACATGCGGGGTTCGAGTTCGGGCTGGACATCCATACGCTGGCGTTTGTGCTGCTCGTGGTGGTCGTCGTGACTGGAATCGTGGGGGTGGCCCTGTATCAAACGGTGCCTCAACGGTTGACCAAATATGAGGCGGGGTTGCAGGCCGACAAGATCGATCGAGAGATCAACCGCCTGTTGACGGAGATGCGGAAATTGACCCGCGATAAATCTGATGCTTTCGTGAAGATCTACCGCGACGAGGTTGCCCGTCTCCGCACCCAGCGTCCCAACTGCTGGGCGGTGTTCTTCGCCGGAGTGCAGGCCGATCCGGTGTCGTCACGGGCTGAGGGGCTAGCGCGGGCGGTCGTGGGTGTCCCAGACAAGGAACATGCGGCTTTCCAGGTACTGTCGAAGCTGATGCTGCAAGTCAGCCAATTGGAATCCGTGCTGGGGTCCCAAATGCGCCTGAAGAATCTCTTGGAAGCCTGGCTCTACGTCCATGTCCCGACGTCCATGGCTATGGTGGCGGCGGTGGTCATTCATCTCGTAGTGGTGTTTTTCTATTAACAGAAACGAAGTCGAGCGACTCACGCGATGACCTTCACGATAATCCGACGTGCCTTGGTGCGCGGCCAGATGGAAACCCAGGCGACCGAGGTCGTCGCAGACACGCTGCGCATCGGTCGAGGCACGTCCAACGATCTTCGCTTGGACAACCTGGCTGTCTCTCTCACCCATGCGGTCCTTGAGGCGCGGACCGGTCGATATGTCCTGCGCGACCTCACCGGCGTGGGCGCCACTTATGTCAACCAGTCCCCGGTTCGCGAAGCCTCAGTGGGACCTGGCGATTCGATTCGGATCGGTCCCTACACGATCACCCTCTCAGCTGACACGACGGCTGGTCCGCTCCTGCTGAAGGTCGAGGAAGACGACACCAGAGCCGGAGACCAGGACCAGGTCGTCCTCTACCACCAGTATCGGCTGGGGAGCGGACGATGGACCAAACGCCGCCTGGCGGTGCTCTTGACGTCGGCGATACTGGTCATGGTCGTCAGCGCCTTCGCCATGGGACAGCATCGCGTGTTTATGCCGGGAAATATTTCACTGAAGCATGCGCAGTTTGCCGATCAATGCGCCAACTGCCATACGCCGTGGAAGGCGGTCTGGACGGCGGTGCCCGATAAAACATGCCAGACCTGTCACCTGGGCCCGACCCATTTTCACGAGCATGCTGCGCAGCCGGCGCCGCAATGTGCCTCCTGTCACCTGGAGCATCAGGGCGCGGGGACCCTCACGGTCATGCGTGATACGCAATGCAGCCAGTGTCATGGCGATCTCAACATGAAAGATGTGCCGCAGCCGGTGTTTGCGACCATTCATGGATTCTCGATCGATCATCCCGAGTTTGCCGTGTCACTCCCTCAGCCTGGCAAGAAGGAGCCGGAGCGGGTTCGTCTGACCGAGAAGGAGAAACTCAAGGATCAGGCCACACTCAAGCTGAATCACGTCGTCCATCTCAACCCGGAGCTGCAGGGTCCCGATGGACCGGAGCCGCTGCAATGCACCAGTTGCCATCGTCTCGACGAGCAGGGGGCCTATCTCAAGCCCCTGTCGTTCGAGCGGGATTGCCAACGGTGCCATCAATTGGATTTCAGTGATAAGTTGCCGGGGAAAAGCGTGTCCCACCGCAAGCAGCCGCTGGAACTCCATCAGGAACTGCGGGAGTATTTCTCAGCGTACTATGTGATGCTGCACGAACAAGAGCTTCGAACCAGAGGGGTCCGGCGTCTGCCTGGGCAGGCCGAGAGCAAAGAGGCGCTCTTTATCGACGACATGACCCGGGAGGCCGAGCGGTATCTCTATTCGACGAAAAGCAAAAAATGTCTCCTGTGTCACGAGGTGAAAGGGCCTGGTGGGGCTGCGTGGGATCCTGTGAAGGCGACTATGCAGAAGCCCTTCGTGTTTCCGGTGGTGCAAAAGACCGCAGTGCCGGAGCGGTGGTTCCCCCATAGCCGTTTCGACCACATGTCCCATCTGGGCTTGCCGATGGTGAAGGAGAAAGGGTGCGTCACCTGCCATCAGGATGCGGTCGCCAGCACGCACACTACCGATGTGCTGTTACCCAAGATCGGCTCGTGTCAGACCTGTCATTTCGAATCCGGCGGAGCGCAAGCCGATTGCGTGTCCTGCCATGTGTACCACGATAAATCGGCGCCGACCCTCCCGCCGTTCAAAACGCATCCGAAACCCGTCAAGCAGCCATCCGATGTCGGCGTGGCCAGAGAGGATCAGCCGTCGTGAACGAGTCGTTCGTGAAGCGTGAAACGTCTCTCGTGAAGCGTGAAGCGTCAGAATCCGGAACGAGAGACGTTTCACGCTTCACGTTTCACGCTTCACGGGTGTCGAGAACAACGCTGGCGGCCTGTTTGAGCATCCTGCTCCTGGCGAGCGGTCTGTTCGCATGCGGGGGACCCGGCGGGAGTTCGGATCTGGCGGGGGTGGCGGCGGAATCGACGTCCTCGTCGGTGCATCTGACGGCGGCAGAGGTGCAAACGCTCATCGCGCAAGCGGCCACACAAGCGCAGGCCTTGGGTTTCCCGGTGACGATTGCCGTGGTCGATCATGAAGGCACGGTGTTGGGCGTGCTCCAGATGGCGGGCGCCACCACCAGCACCACGATTGCTGGCGGCGGGACCGGGGGCTTGGAAGGATTGAATCAGGGTTCCTCCGGTGGGCTGGTGTCGGCTGCGAACGCGGCCATCTCCAAAGCCGGGACGGCGGCGTTCTTCAGCACGCAGGGCAATGCGTTCTCGACGCGCAGCGCCAGCTTTATCGTGCAAGCCCATTTCCCGCCCAACGTCAATCCTTCGCCGGGAGGACCGCTCTTTGGGGTGCAGTTTTCGCAGCTCCGGTGCAGCGATGTGAACCGGACCAGCCATCCGGCGAGCACGCACAATCTGCCGCTGGGGCTCTCAGCCGATCCGGGGGGCCTGCCGATTTATAAGAATGGCACAGCGGTCGGCGGGATCGGCGTCGAGGGGGATGGGCTGTATACGTTCGACCCCGATTCATCCGATGACGATCGGTCGTCGGAGGAGGTGATTGCGGCAGCGGGGACCTTGGGGTTCTCGGCGCCAGGCGGCATTCGCGGGAATCAGATTCTCGTCGACGGCATGCGTATTCCCTTTGCCAACGCGGAGCCGCCGGGAAGCCAAACCACCACGGCCTATGCGACCTTTGCGGCGGCGGGGGTGGAGGTGACGGTTCCTCAAGCCAGTCCGGCGACTGGCTTCTCGGTAGCGACAATGGGCGGTGTATTGGGGACGATGGACGCCAACTTCCCGATCATCGCCGGCACCGACGGCGGGCTCACGATTCCCGACGTCACCCAACTCCTCGGCCAAGCTGCCAGACAAGCCGAGGGTACCCGTGCGGCCATCCGGGTTCCGCTCGGGAGTCGGGCACGCGTGTCGATCACGGTCGTGGATACCAACGGCGTCATTCTCGGTATCTTCCGCACGACCGATGCACCGGTCTTCGGATTCGACGTGTCGGCGCAGAAAGCCCGCACGGCCAATTTCTTTACCCATGCCAGCGCGGCGGGTGATTTAACCGCCGCGGGATTCACCGCGTATGTGGCGGCGATGGCCAACGATGGCCTTGCCTTAAACGGGTCGGTCGCCTTGACAGATCGCGCGGTGGGATTCCTGAGCCAGCCGATGTATCCACCCGGGGCCAGTCAGCCCTTTTCCCATGGCCCCCTGTCGAAACCACTTGGGCAATGGAGTGTCTTCAATACCGGGCTGCAACTCGATCTGGTAGCGGGACAACTCGGTGCGGTCGGTTCATGCACGACAGTGGCCAAGTTGCCGAACGGCATGCAACTCTTTCCCGGTTCGGTTCCCCTGTTCAAGAACGGCATCCATGTCGGAGCCATCGGCGTATCCGGTGACGGGGTAGATCAAGACGATCTGGTGTCGGGGGCGGGCAGTGCAGGATTCGAAGCTCCGGTGGGCCTGCGTTCAGACAGGGTGGTGGTTCGCGGGACGCCCCTGCCATTCGAAGTCTTTCCACGGCATCCCAATTTGTAATGCGGCGGTTTCGTGACAGGGACGATGCGACACACACAGGACAGTCACCGCGTGAGGCGCTCGCCACGTCGGCTTGCCTGCGTGTTGCTGGCCTGCGTCGCGGCCTGGTCGAGTCCGCTCCATGCCGAGCCTGATGCAGAGAGAACCGTCGCTGTCGATCGCGTGAGTCCGTCGTCCCCGCCCAGCGAGAGCACGAGGCGGCTTCCTGACGGACGAACTGCGCCGACGGAGCTGGAGATCGCTGAGTACCAGCGCAGCAATTTCATTCCCCTGCGTGACCGCTGGCGGATCGGCTACACCGGCCGCTGGTATGACCCCTACAATCAAAACGTGCTGAAGGCCGATTATCCGATTATCGGTCACAATGTGTTTCTCAATGTGACAGGCATCAGTGACTCGCTCTTCGAAGCCCGCAACTTGCCGACGCCTCAAGGCGCTAGTCGTGAGCGCTCCGGGAGCCCGGGGGAATTTTTCGGCAGCGGCCGGCAGCTCTTCTTCAATCAAAACTTCATCGCGACGTTCGAGCTCTTTCAGGGTTCCACGGGGTTCCGCCCGAAGGACTGGGCCGTTCGTGTCACGCCGGTCTTCAACTATAACCTGCTGTCGGTGCGGGAGCGGGGTATTGTCAATGTCGATGTACGGAACGGAACGACCCGCCACGATCACCAAATTGCTTTTCAAGAAATGTTCGTCGAGAAAAAGTTGGCGGATGTCAGCCGTAAGTTTGACTTCCTATCCGTGCGGGCTGGCATTCAAGGCTTCACGAGCGACTTTCGGGGGTTCATCTTTTCCGACAACGAGCCAGGGATCAGGTTCTTCGGCAACTTCGACAACAATCAGTATCAGTGGAACGTGGCGTACTTCAATTTGCTGGAGAAAGATTCGAACAGCGGCCTCAACTCGTTCGAGCTGCGGCACCGGCAGGTCATCGTCGCCAACCTCTATAAGCAAGATGTGTTCTGGAAGGGCTATACGGCCCAGATCAGTTTTCATCATGACCGCGATCAAGCAGGGACCGGCGATGCCAATGGGCAGCAGTATGATACCAACGGTTTTCTGGTCCGACCATCGAAAATCGGCGATGTCCGCTCGCACAATGTGTCCTCCTATTACCTGGGGTGGACTGGGGACGGGCATATCGGGCGCATGAATATCACCCATGCGTTCTATCAGGTATTCGGCAAGGACACGCGTAACCCGCTGGCGGGTCGCGAGGTGGACATCAATGCACAAATGGCGGCGGCGGAACTGTCGTACGACGTCGATTGGTGGCGGCCGAAAGTGTCGGTGTTCTACGGGTCTGGCGACAAACGTCCGCGTGACGGCGTGGCGACCGGATTCGATTCGATTCTCGACAATGTGAATTTTGCGGGCTCGGGGTTCAGTTTCTTTAACCGGCAGGGCATTCCCCTCACGCAAACCGGCGTGTCCATCAACAATCGCTTCAGTCTGTTGAACGACTTCCGCAGCAGCAAGACCCAGGGCCAGCCCGAGTTCGTCAACCCGGGGCTGTTTCTCGTGAATGCCGGGGTCGATATGGACGTCACGCCAAAGTTGAAGGCGTTCGTGAATGTGAACTATCTCTGGTTCGTGCAGACTGAGCCATTGCAGGTGGCGTTGCATCAACCGAATATGCGGCATGAGATCGGCGTGGATTACAGCCTGGGGTTCGTGTATCGACCGTTCTTGAATCAGAACGTCATTCTGAGCGGCGGCATCGCCTGTCTTCAGCCCGGTGGGGGGTTGAAGGATGCGCAGATCAATGAGACGCTCTACTCGTCGTTTTTCTCGGCGACGCTCACTTTCTAGCGGGAGCAAGGAGGCGACCACGATGGCACATCGGCGACCCTGGACGGTGAACCTAGCCATTGCCGGTGTCGTGGCCTGCCTGGTCGCGTCGACGGCGTTACTCCAGGGATGTTGGAAAACGGTCGGCCAGGACGCAGCGCCCGTGCAGGACCAATCGTCGCTATCGGGCGAGGTGATTCGTCAGACGCAGGAAGATGTCGACGCGAAAAGTGTCGGGTGCCTCAGTTGTCATACGAAGACCGATGCGCCGACGATGCACCTGTCACAGACGGTGCGGCTGGGCTGTGTGGATTGCCACGGAGGCGATCAGCGAGTCGGCATCGAGGCCAACGTCCCTGCCGATTCTCCGCCGTATCGTGAGGCTCTGCGCCGGGCGCATGTGCAGCCACGATTTCCCGAGGCCTGGGCAGACGAGAACGGCCGGTATTCCTCCGCCAATCCGAAACACAGTTTCACGATCTTGAATAAGGAAGATCCGGCGTTCATTCGGTTCATGAATCCCGGCGATCTGCGTGTAGCCCGCCAGGTCTGCGGCGCCTGTCACATGCGTGAAGTGATGCAAGTGGAAACCAGCACGATGACCACCACCGGGGTCTTCTGGTCCGCCGCAGCCTATAACAACGGCATCATTGCGCCGGCGATCGGAGCGCAGAAAACGCCGTTTCTCGGTGAAAGCTACAGCATCGACGGCGTGCCGCAGCAGATCGCGCTCGATCCTCCGCCGACGCCGGCTGAGTTGGCGAAAGGGGTGTTGCCATATCTCTTGCCGTTGCCGCGCTGGGAAGTGTTGCCGCCAGGGGATATTTTTCGGATCTTTGAGCGCGGAGGCACAGCGATTCCGTCGATGTTTCCCGATGTGGGCACAGCCCCGTCCGTGGCGATCCAAGGGCCGTCGAAAGAAGATCCCGGTAAGCCAGACAGCCGACAGAGCGTTCGCGGGCCTGGAACAGGCCTTCGGATCGCCGTGCCGGTGCTCAATATCCACAAGACGCGGTTAAACGATCCGCATCTCTCGTTCCTTGGGACCAACGAGCAACCGGGCGATTTTCGGTCCAGCGGCTGTTCCGGTTGTCACGTGGTCTATGCGAATGATCGGGACATCTTTCATTCCGGCCCCTACGCCCAGTTCGGCAATCGCGGCAAGACGCAGACGGCGGACCCGACTATTCCAAAAAGCGAGATCGCGCATCCACTTAAGCACGAGTTTACGCGCGCGATTCCCAGCAGCCAATGCATGGTCTGTCACATGCACCAGCCGAACGTCTTCGTGAACACCTACTACGGCTACACGATGTGGGATTACGAGACGGACGGCGAAACCATGTGGCCGGAGAAGCAGCAATATCCGTCCTATGAAGAAATCTGGCAACGATTGAACAAAAATCCCGAAGAGGCCGCGACGCGGGGCAAGTGGAGCGATCCGGAGTTTCTCGCGGAGGTCTGGACCAAAATCAACCCGACGTTAAAGCAGACGCAGTTCGCCGACTACCACGGGCATGGCTGGAACTTCCGCGCCGTCTACAAGCGCGACCGCAAGGGGAACTTGCTCGACGACCACGACAAGATCGTCATCGAGCCCTCGCCGGAGAAATTACAGCGAGCCATGCAACCGCGGACTGAGGAAGAATGGGACAAGGGGCGTTCCGGCATCCCGGTGCATCTGAAAGATATTCACCTGGAAAAAGGCATGCATTGTGTCGACTGCCACTTCGATCAAGACAATCANNCTCCGTCATGGGCTGACGCCCTGGAAGGAGAAGCGGTTCGAGTGGCGCGATGGCACGCTCTATCAACGGTCGATGCTGGAGAAGGGGAAGGCCTGGGAAGTGGTGCAGACAGCGGATACCGTCGATCCCGATTCCGCCTGGTCGAAGAAACACCCCAAACAGGCGGAGCAGTCCCGGCTGGCGAAGACCATGCAGAAGGATGGACACACCTGGGGCGAGATTCCGCCGAATCATGAAAGCCTGGCGCATTCTAATGATCGCATGGCCTGCTACTCCTGCCATCTTTCCTGGACCACTAGTTGTGCCGGCTGTCATTTGCCCATCAAGGCCAACTGGAAGAAGTCCGCGAATCACTTCGAAGGCGAGGAGACGCGCAACTGGGCGACCTACAACCCGCAGGTGGCGCGGGACGAAATGTTCCACCTGGGCATTCACGGGACGGTCAAGCGCGGCGGGCCGGACAAGATCTTGATCGCTCCGGTGCGATCCTCCAGCGCCCTGATTTTGAGTTCGGAGAATGCAAGCCGCGAGCGCATCTACGTGCAGCAACCGCCGGTGTCCGCGTCGGGGTACAGCAGCCAAGCGTTTGCGCCGCATTTCCCGCACACGGTCCGCGCGCAGGAAACGAAACGCTGCACCGACTGTCACGTCTCGAAGGACAACGACAACAATGCCTGGATGGCGCAGACGCTGGTGCACGGCACCAACTTCGTGAACTTCCTGGGTCGGTACATTTATGTGGGAGAGGGGACGAGCGGGTTCGAGGCGGTGCCGGTGACGGAATGGGATGAGCCGCAGGCGGTGATCGGCAGCTATTTGCACAAGTTAGCCTATCCAGACTACTACGCCGCGCACAAGAAGAACGGTGGGTTGATCCTACGCACAAAAGATGGCGCGGACAATGCCAAGCACCATGGCGGGTCGAACATTCTCAGCGTGCAGATGCGCGGCGAGTACCTCTATACCGCCAACGGACCGGACGGGTTCCGCGTCTTCGACATCGCCAACGTGGACAATAAAGGCTTCTCGGAAAATCTGGTCACCGCGCCGGTGTCCCCGCTCGGCCAACGTACCTACGTAAAGTCGAAATACGCCACGGCGGTGGCGCTGCCGACCACCATGCCGGTGTCACCCTCGCGCCAGGACCGCGAGGCTTTCACCAAACATGCGGTGGGGAACCAAGAGCAGCCGATGCACCCGCTCTACCGATACGCCTATGTCACGGACACATACGAAGGTCTGATCGTCGTCGATGTCGAAACGCTGTCGGACGGCGACCCCGACAACAACTTCCTGACACGCGGTGCAACCTTCAATCCCGACGGCGTGCTGAACGGTGCCATCGGCATCACCATCGCGGGCACCTACGCCTACATCTCCTGCGACCGAGGACTCGTTGTCGTCAGTATCGACGATCCACTCCATCCCAAGGTGGTGTCGGAAGTCGGCGCGCCGGCGTTGAACAAGCCGCGTGTGGTCGCGGTGCAGTTCCGCTATGCCTTTGTGGTGGATGCCGAAGGGCTGAAGGTGATCGAGATCACGTTCCCCGAGCGCCCTCGCGTGGTGGCCAAGGCGGTCGTGCCATTGGCGGAGGCGCATGACCTCTATGTGGCGCGCGGCTATGCCTACATCGCCGGGGGCAAGCAGGGGCTGGTGATCGTGGATGTGGAGAAGCCGGAAGAGCCCAAGATCGACCAGATCTTTACGGCGGACGGCCAGATCGACGATGCGCGGAGCGTGCGCGTCGGCTCCACCAACGCCAGTCTCTTCGGCTATGTCGCGGACGGCAAGAACGGCCTGCGCGTGCTGCAACTCACCTCGCCGCCCACGCAGCCCAACTACTACGGCTTCAATCCAAAGCCCGTGCCGCAGCTCATCGCGACCTACAAGACGCATGGTCCGGCCATTGCGCTCTCAAAAGGCTTGGATCGAGACCGAGCCGTAGACGAAAGCGGCAACCAAGTCAGCATCTTCGGCCGCCTCGGCTCCCGCCCCTTCAACCTAGAGGAGCAACACCGCCTCTACCTCAAAAACGGCCAACTCTTCACGGTGACCAATGAGCCGCCTGGGCCGCCAAGGCCCTTCGTGGGGCAGAAGGAAGAGGAGAAATGACGGAGAGAAGAGGTTTGCCAGCTTCGCTGGCGTGAGCAGAACTAAAATGTGGGGCGAGCTACAGAGGCGACGAGAATAAAATCACTCTACACAGTCCGTTCACCCTGAGGTTCTCGAAGGGCGCCCAATTACCCCCTCGCCCCCACTTGTGCCGGGTCTTGTGTTTTTTGATCCGCGCACCCCGACCCATACCCCCCGCTCTCCGTGACAATCCATCAGGGCGCGGCTATACTCGCAGGCAGTTCTGGAGAAGACAGTTGCTGACACCATTTTCCTGTTCCGGGGCGGAAGAGGAGTGCGTAGCCCAGCGGATTTTCTGACACAAGGGCTGAGCCCTTCGCAGCGATCATGGAGCTATGCCGATCCGTATAGCACGCCACTCCGGCCATGTGGATATCGTTGAGAAGTCTTTGAACCGACACGGCAATCACGGAGGAGTTTGCGGGCTGGGTTCGCATGCTATGCCGGTCAGTCTAACTCAATAGTTAGGCGACTCAGGAACCAATAAGGCGATGCCAACGATACTGAGAAGCGGGCCGTACAGGTTTTACTTTTACAGCAATGAGAGAGGCGAGCCACCGCACGTACATGTGCAGCGGGAGCGCTTCTTCGCAAAGTTTTGGTTGAATCCCGTGACGTTGGCGAGTTCCATCCGATTCGCTTCGCACGAGTTGCGGGCGATCCAAAGAATCGTCGAAGATCATCGGGACAAATTTCTGGAGGCTTGGAATGAGCACACCGGCGATTGAAGTCCACCCATTGGCGCAGCAGGTGAGTTTCACGGATAGCGACATGGTCGTTGCGCTGGTTGACGGCCGTAGTGTCTCAGTGCCGCTTGTCTGGTTTCCTAGACTAGCGAGTGCATCGAGACGGCAATTGGAGAACTACGAGATTTTGGCAGACGGTGAGGGTATTCACTGGCCGGATGTCGATGAGGACTTAAGCGTCGCGGGCCTGCTCCGAGGCACGCACTGATCACATCGCATAATTATAGGAGGATTGCAGATGACCCCAACCAATACTTCGATCTTTGATTTGAGCCCGTCGGAAAAACTCCAGCTCGTGGAAGATTTGTGGGATGATCTTGCGGCCACTCCTGAAGCAGTGCCGGTTCATGACTGGCAAAAGAACGAACTGGCACGGAGAAAGGCCAACCTCATACAAAACCCGGCCTCCGGACTCACCTGGGAAAAAGTCAAGCAACGGGTCCGAAGCCGTTATGCCCGCTGAGTTAATCATTGCGCCAGAGGCCGAGCAAGACCTGGCAGAGGCGTACGGTTGGTACGAGGCTCGACGGATTGGTTTGGGAGAGGAATTTGTGAGTTCCGTCGAGGCTTGTATTGAAGCGTATTTCACACCTCCCGCGATCCCGACAAATAGCGTCAGCGTCGTCCTTGAGAGGGTTCGGGCGGCTGCCTAACAAGCCGCCGCAGACCTTCGGGTCGCGCACGATGTACTGTTGATAGTCCATACTGTTCCTCCTTATCCAGCAAGCATTCCCAGCATGGTCCCAAGGTTCGCCCTGGATTGCAACACCTGTCCTGACACCGCAACCGGCATAAAGGTTAAATCCCCGTGTAAGTGCCTATGGCGATACGCCCTCTTGGTCCCGCATCGTTTTCCTCCCCTCGCCCCCCCCGCTCGCCGTGACAATCCATCAGGGCGAGGCTATACTCGCTGACGGTTCTGGATAAGACAGTTGCTGACACCATTTTCCTGCTCCGGGGCGGAAGAGGAATGCGTAGCCCAGCGGATTCCCTGACACAAGGGCTGAGCCCCTCGCAGCTATCACGGAACTATGCCGATCCGTATAGCACGCCGGCCCTGCGCTGTGGAGATCCTTGACAAGCCGTCGACATCAGATAAGAATCGCGCAAGCGCTCCCAGTCTAGCGGGAGCGGGATATACCGGTCAGTATACTTATTAGTTAGTCGGCTTATGCGAGGATCGCTCTAATCTCAGGGAGGTTGCACGTGGCAGAACACATTGACAAAGAGATCGAGGCCATAAAGGCTGTTCTCCATGCACTTGAGCCGTTACCGGGCGACGTTCGCGCAAGCGTTCTGGGGTACGTGCTTCAACGTCTCCAGATCGTCCTGGCGCCCTCCACACAGACTTCGACCTCGGATACGTCGACTGCGATCGTAGATGCGACGGGGGGCACAGCCGAAACTGGGGGTGAGCAGCAAACATTACCGGTTCACATCAAAGTCCTCAAGGAAAAGAAGAAGCCCCGATCCGCGAGTGACATGGCGGCGCTCGTGGCGTATTACCTGGCGAACGTGGCACCGAAGACGGAGCGTAAAGACAGAATTACAGCCAAGGACATTGAAACGTACTTCAAGATCGCGGAGTTCCCGCTTACGAAGACTCAGTTCACCCTGCCGAACGCTAAGGCCGCGGGGTACCTCGATGCAGTTGGAAACGGTGAGTACAAGCTAAATGCAGTTGGCCACAACCTCGTGGTTCACAGTATGCCCCGCAGCGCAGACGGCAAGACCACTTCACGAAGGAAACCGGCGAAGAAAGCGCGGCCCGCGAACAAGCGGTAATGATTGGCCAACTCATTACCGACGTTGAGGCGCTCGGCGCGTCACTGCGCCGAGTTCGGGCAGTTAATGTTAACGATCAGAGTTCAAAAGATCGGGCTATCGGACTCGCCACGCGCTATTTCAACGACATACGACCACGCTTGGTCGCCACTAGCGGCGAGACCGATCCTCTCCTACGCCACGACGAGCTATGGCAACAGTTGGTGCGCCTGGCTCACGGGAACAACGCTCGTCGAACCTATCTGAAAACTATCGGCGCGCTTAGGAAGGAACTGTCAGAGTTCAATATCTCGGCTCTCTCCACGCCCGTAGTCTCGGCCGCACAATCGGCCGCAAGCACGTCCCCTTCCCGCGAGGAGACCTTGATTCTCAAGACACTTGAGTCTCTCGTGCCTAGCGCAGCAGCTTCCTATGGACAAGGGTTGTCAGACCTAATTGGCCCAGAACGGTTGTCCTATCGAGGTACCGCCGCTGAGTTTCGAGAGTCATTGAGGGAAACGCTCGATCAGCTTGCTCCTGACGCAGATGTGGAAGCCCAGGGGGGGTACAAGCCTGAGGACGGTCAGAAGAAACCTACGATGAAACAGAAGGCCCGGTACATCCTGACGTCTCGAGAACGAAACAAGACTCAAAGGGAATCCGCAGAAAAAATGCTGACGTTAATCGAAGAACTCTCTGGTGAAGTGATGCGAGCTGTGTACAACCGGGCCTCACTTGCCACGCACATCCACCAAAGCAAGGGTGAGGTGCAGAAGATAAAGCGCTACGTGGACACGGTGCTTTTCGATCTGCTTGAGATCGCGCCATGAAGGAGCCGTCTAACTTCCGCATGCACACGGACGCGGAAACGGCGGGCTTGCGCCCTTCGTCTGCGCGCCAGTGAGCGCTGCCGTTATATTTTCCATCGCGCCTCTCGGTCTGACGCTAGGCCAGGGCGCCTTGACAGCTAAGGCGCCTGACATGGCTGACGTAAGATCAGATCACACTTTCGCTCTTTCTGACCGATTGTTATTAACTGTCTCATAATAGTATTTATATAGTTCATCTGTTGTGGTATAACCTCATGCA
>CXWL01012293.1_pt1 | contig 18025 bp, 23 predicted proteins | sample 590931 | NCBI WGS metagenome assembly CXWL01 (sample SAMEA3498368, study PRJEB10139) | groundwater metagenome | biome: water well; material: biofilm material | place: Germany | collected 2015-04-27 | reverse complement strand
AGAACCAAGAGAACAATCAGAATGGTGTTGAGCATGTTATTGCTTTCTCCTCTTTGAGAACACGATAAAATGGTGAGAACCTGATGACGCGGTCACTTGTTGAAAACTATACCTTTGGGTGGAGTGAGTCTGGTCAGAATTGCTCAGTTTGGAAGGATCAAGACGAGAACCGCAGAACTTTGCCTGGCTCGACACCCACCGGACTTAGCAGGATGCTGAAAAAACCGCCAGCCGCGTTCTCGCGTCGCTCAGAGGCTCCATGTACCGCAAAGGTGCGCGTCGTCTCCTCGCTTGCTGTGGCCTTGCTGGACGGCCTGTTTGAGCATCCTGCGAGCTGTCCAAGCCGTGGTATGGTGCATGGGTGCCGACAGATTTTTGAGCCATACACGCGTTCGTCCGCAGCCTGCTAGGCAGGGGAAACGCCAGGGGAAATATTCGTGCAGGGCAGCAGTAAAGAGGAAGCGGTGCACTTCCATCCACCGTAGTAGTCGATAACGAACCAGCGGCAACGCAGCACTCACGGATAGGGGACGCGATCAACCCGCCTCACGCCCACAATCCCCGTGGACCTGGCTGGAGAAATGACCTGCGACTCTGAGCAGGACACGGATGGGACTAGCCTTGATAACTAGCCCAATCTCTAGGCAGGATCTTTACTACCGTAACCCAAAACCTGTTTCGAGAGGTTTTGTAATGGAGGCACGTAACCCGTCTCCGTCACGTCAGCCTTGACGGCGCTTCCAGCCTAGCGGGATGAGCACCTACCGTGCTCATCCAGAGGACTCTCCTACAAATGGCTACTTCCCGCAGGTAATCTTCATCGATTCTATGTCGTTGGACATGTCCAGATTGGAAAGGTCGGGAATGCGCATGCCCTGAACGAAAGCGATCTCCGTACCCTTGAAACCCTGCTCCTTATAAGCAAGAGCCGTCGCGTTTGATCCCACAATGACACTTTTAATATCATTGTTCCAATCTCGACCAGTGAGATTCTTCAGAGAAGCGTACTCTTTGGGACCCTGAAGTTTGACATGAGGGTCATCGACAGAGAAATTAGCGTGATTGAACACTTCGATCCAGCAATTCTTATCAACAATCTGCATCTCCATGTCCGCAGCCTCGACAGACAGCGCATTGATGGCGATCAATCCACCCACGAGAAACAATTTGAACAACGCCATGGTTGCCTCCTTTGAAATAGAAATGAAATTTACCTAGAAACGGCCCCTCAGTCTTGCCAAGCTCTTTATTTGAGAATGCTGACCAGCCAGAGTAAGAGAGAATGCTTGTCGGCACTCCTCCAATTATTGACTGTCGGCTCAGTGGTCTTTCGTTTTGCTGGTCAGCGTGACCAACAGGCTTTCCGCCGTCCGCTGCTCAGAAGCGAACAGGAGAGGGTACTCGCTCTGAGACAGCGTCCTAAACTCGTCCTGTTCCCCCGGCGGGAATGTTTAACAACACGGCCAAAGACGTGAGATATTCTCCATTCCCACGTGCAATGTCCTGTTCCAGATTCTCGAACATGACAGCGGTAAACACACGCGCCTTTTGGCTTTCCTGTATGACGCCGTCGGCATTGATCAACTCTCCCGGACTCGTGCTCGATGTGAACTTGGCGAACGTATCGACCGTGGCTTTAGTCGTATTGCAGGCTGAAAGAGTGAGCCCGACACTCGCCAGGACCAATGCCCCCAGGAAGCCCTTCAATTCAACGATGCGCATGAGACACTCCCCCTTGGTGCTTGAACCCCACTAATCACCTACAGACCAACCCTTCGTAGTACGGATTGGGCCAGCCTTGAGGACTGGCCCAATCTCTATGCCTGAACTTCTACCTTCGTACCCCAGAACCTACTTCTTCGGCGGTACGTGTTTAATGGACACTGCGTGGTTCTTTTCCGTGGCCTGGGCCTCGACCTTGTCGCCAACCTTAATGGCGCCATCCAGCTTCGTGGTCTTGTCTACATGCAGACGGAATTCCTTGCCGGTGATATCCTTCACCACATAAAACTCCCCGTCGACCTTCAGCAGGTCCCCATTGACCGTCAGGGTGGGTGACTCGACCATGTCAGTAGCCGCGTTTGACAGTGTGGCCATCCCAACACTGAGGGCCATTGCGAACACGAATAAACCGATGAGCTTCTTCATGACGGAACCTCCTTGTAAATGATTGTGTTGCATACGATCACGCTGACGTAGTCGTTTCGAACCGAACACTACGTTTCCTTAGGCCTTATCCCTTCGTCTTCATCGTGAGATCGTTCTTCACGGACTTCACGCCCGGCACGAACCATGCGGTCCAGGAGGCTTGAGCACTCGTCATGATGTCCCGAACCTCACCCGTGAGCGAGACAACCCCCGCATTGGTCTGAACAGCAATATCGGCTTTCTTCAGATGTGCGTCCTTCGTGAAGTATTCCTTCACGCGTTCCGTAATGGCCTCATCCTTGTCCTCCACGGCCTCGCGTATAGCCGGGGCGACCACCTCAAGGTCGTTCTTCACACTCTTGACGCCATCGAGATGTTTGGTGATCTCCTCCGCCGCCTGCTTGGCCACGTCAGAATCGACCTTACCGCGGAGCATCACGACACGCTTCGTGGTCTCGACATCGATCTGCCGCCCTTTGACCCGACCATCGGCAGCGAGGGCGATCTTGGTTTTCGCCGTGAGCCACGAGTCCTTGATCGGTGTCTTCTCGGTGCCCTTGGCCGAGACGACCACCGGTGCCGCGATAAGCATTGCCCCAACAACCAGGGTGGCGCAGAGTGTTAACAGATACTGTGTTTTCATGAACTTCTCCTTAACTGACATGTGAAATGACCGAGTGATCCATCTCTCTCTTCTTGCTCTCTCGTCTTGATGCCTTCCCGTCAGCGCCCCTTTTCCTTCGTGGCTTCCGGCGTCGATTTCTGATACCACTGATCCGCCCACTTCATTAGCTCGTCCTTTCTATCGCCATAGTGTTCCTGAACTTTGCCGACAAACTTCTCGTAATTGCCTTCGATCTGCTGCAGGTCATCATCGGTAAATTTTCCCCACGTCTGCTTCAATTCACCTTTGAACTGCATCCATTTCCCTTTGAGTTGATCCGCGTTCATGATGTCTCCCTCCCATGTTAGTTTTTTATCGATCTGGCACTCTCATCCCCAAATCTTCCCGTTACTGTGCAGTATGGCGAGAAGACCGGCAGCGGTCTGGTCAAAATTGCTCAGATGGCAAGATATTGATCCGGTAGCAGCTTGGCGCTGCCTCCGCACCAAGATTCAGCCGTAATACGGGAACCTCGTCGTGCCGGATGATATGAGAAGGGGCTGGGCACGTGGAAGCCACCGTTCTAGCCAATCCCACCCAACTTCCCAGAACCTATTTAGAAAGAAACGGACGCGGGCACGTGTGGTGCGACCATCTTTGGCCAGCGTGCCCTAACTGATCTTTGGAATGACCGTCTCCGTCTGGCCTTCTTTCCAGAAATGGGCCAGCAACAGCTCGCAGGCTCCTGCTGAATCGCCCAGGCCATGATTCGGTGGGACTCCAGCAGCACGCGACCGTTCTTCAAAACACGCGGAGTGAGTATGGGATCCTGTCTCGGTTCGGGAAAGACGACCTGCGCAGCGGCAAGACGGCAAGATGCTGCTCGAGGCGAGCGACGCCGGAAAGCTCGGCACGAGTGGGCTCTTCCAAGTCAGAAACGATGCGGTAGGTGCTCGGACTGTATTGATCTTGCACGGAGCAACTAGGCCCGTTCCGGCTTATGAGCGGAACGAGCCCATTTCAGCTTGAAAGAGGAAGCCCCGCCCTTGTGAGAGAGGCTCTTGAGCGCCGCAATGTTCATGGATCCACTGGTCTGCAATCGCCGCAGTAGCATCGAGCGCTGGGTCTGTATCCTGACACAGGCTATGGTGTCACGACGATGTCATTCACAACCTTTTGAACCCCATCCACTTGCCGTACAATCTCCTCCGCCCGATTTTTGGCTTGTAGCGTCTTTGCCTCGCCGGTGAGATAGACGGTATTCTCGACGGTCTTGACGCTGATCTGCGTCATCGTCTTGAGCGGACCGTCCGTGGCTAGATACGTCTTGACTGACGTCGTGATGGCCGTGTCGTCGATGTAATGCCCCGTGGTTTGGGGATTCGTTTGGCAGCCGATGGTGAGAAACATAGAGACACTTAGCGCCATCAGCATATGTGGAATCCGAGGCATAAGAATCCTCCTTCTGCTCATGTGAGCTCCCTTCAGGTTGCGATGATGGCTGAGTAGACCCTTACAGTCGACCAGTCAGCCACAGAATGACCAAGACCAAGAGGACCACGCCTAACCCGCCGCTGGGGACGTAACCCCAGTTCGCGCTGTGCGGCCAAGTAGGCAACGCGCCAACAAGGAGTAGGATCAGGATGACGAGGAGTATGGTGTTCATAGGTCACCTCCGCTTCAGAATGGTTTTTGACCTAGTACAATAACCGGCCATTTTCTCACCTCACAGCTACATCTTTTGTAGTCTGCTCATCGTTACTCACAATACGGAGACAGCATCCTTCGTCCATCGACCTCCCCCGCGAGATGTCCTGACACTCAGGTATCAAAGAACGTTCGTATTGGAATTGGATCTATTCTGCCCTGAGCACAAATCGCGATCTGTTCACAATTGCTCACTTCGGACGAATTACCAGCACCTACTTAGACATGGCCGTTCACTGCCAGGCAGAGAGTGCAGGTGGGAGGGATCAATGTTGATAGGGCGCGCGCTTCTTCAGATCGCAGGCCTTTCTGAATGAGCATCTGAAATAACGTGTCGACGGGAATTTGTCGAAATGGACTCGACGGAGGATATCTGGAAAGTCACGAGCGCACCCTTTTTACTTCTGTGGGCGTGCAGCCCATATGCTGGATATAGACTGTACGTGCTTGAATGGCGTCGCACAGAAACACCGCCAGAACGATGAATTCCCTCCCTTGCTCATAGACAGCTTCCCTATGAGGAGGGATCGAACTACAATGAGACATGAAGTTCCGCTGGCTTGTGAGATTGGGGAAGACAACCGTCATGAAATGGTGGGACGACAATGCGTTGCGTTTGAGTGCCGCGTTATCCTACTACACCCTCTTCTCCCTCGCCCCCCTGTTGACCATTGCCGTCGCCATGGCCGGGTTGGTGGTGGATGAAAAGGTCCTGCGGGACCAAGTATTCGGCCAGTTCCAAGGCTTGATTGGAACACCCGGAGCTGACGCCATTGCCGGTATGCTGGAGAGCGCTAGTCAGCCCGTGCAGGGCACCATTGCCACGGTCGTCAGCCTGATCACCCTGGTCATCGTGTCGATGGGGATGTTTAGCGAGCTTCAGGATGCATTAAATCTCATTTGGCGGATGACGCCGAAGAAAAATGCCGCACTGTGGGGCGCGATCAAAAGTCGATTTTTCTCCTTCATCCTCGTAATCGCCACTGGCTTTTTTCTTCTCGCCTCACTCATGATGAGCGCCTTTCTGGCGGCGTTGGGCAAATTGGTTCTTCGGGCGGTGCCAGGACCTCAGGTCATTTTGACCTTAACAGTGGTGGACCTGGCCGTATCCTTGCCGTTGATCACCTTGCTCTTCGCCCTGATGTTCAAGATACTCCCGGATGGATATATCGCCTGGCGGGATGTCTGGCTTGGTGCGGTGGCCAGNNTCTCCATGTACGGGGCTGCCTCCTCACTCATGATCATTTTGGCGTGGGTGTACTACTCCGCCATGATCTTCTTTCTAGGCGCCGAATTGACCTGCGTGTATGCGAATGCCTACGGCTCGCGTGTACCTCCTCTCAGAAGTTCTCCCTCGGTCTCGTGAGCAGGGCGAACGCATGGCCTACACCTAACAGGATACTGAAAAAGGCCGCCAGCGGTGTTCTCAATAACCGTGAAGCGTCTCTCGTGAAGCGAGTGTCAAGTTTCAGATGGAGGGTTTTACGTTGAACGTTTCAAGTTTCATGTTTTCCTAACCTGAGACCTGAAATCTGGGACTTGAAACCTGAAACTCGAAATCTGAAACGTGAAACTCGAAGCAGTGACGACACCGTCTTGGACCATAATCGAGTATTTCCGCAGACTCGCTCATGGACCCGTTCCGGTCTGTGGAGTACCGAGTTCTTTCGTTTGATAGTCTTCCTCATAGATGTGAATCGCCGTGAACAGGGTCGCCAGTATGATGGGGCCGAGGAACACCCCAATCAACCCATACACCGCAAGCCCTCCGACGATACTGAAAAAGAGAAAGAGCGGTGGGAGGTGCATCTCGTGTCCGATGAATAAGGGTGCGAATAAATTATCGACGAGGCCGACCACAAGGCCGCCCCACGCTAACATCGCGAGTCCTTTCCAGATGGGTCCGAACAACAGGAGGTACCCGGCGACTGGTACCCAGACCAAGGCGGTCCCGCCAAATGGCAAGAGAGCAAAGAGTGCGGTGATCGCCGCCAGCAACAAGGGGAACGGGGCACCGAGGACGAAATAGGCGCCTCCGGCTAAGACGGCCTGCATGAGCGCGGTCGCCAGAACCCCTTTGACAACGGCCGCCACGGCGCTATTTAGCCGATTCGACACCTTCTGCTTATGTCGTTCTTCTAAAGGCAGGAGGTGATAGAGCCGCCAAAATAACCCTCTTCCATCCTTATAAAAGAAGAACAGGGTGAACAGCATAATGGTAAAGTCGATCGTCAGAAAAAAAGCGTCACGAGCAAAGCCAGAGATCTGTGCAAGCAAAAACGCGCCCACCGTTTTCGTCCCATCCACGATCCAGCCGTCGTAGCCACTTCCCTCCAGCACGAACCTCCCGAGCTGTTCCTGGAGAAACCGCCCAACCAGGGGAATATTGCCAAGGTGCTCCGGGAACTGATTCATTCCACCAGCCTGTGCCCATTCCGCCACACCTTGGAAGGCGATCGCTGCTTCCTGAACGAGCAGAAAGGTCAAAAACACGATGGGGAAGACGACGAGAAGCATGGTCGCAAAGGTCAGCAGACCTGCTGCCAGAGCGTCTCGGCCCTTCAGAAGATGGACCAATTTCACATACAGGCTATTGCTCATACGGGCGATGATGACAGCCCAAAGGATGGGGACAAGAAAGGGAGTAAAGATCATGGCGATCTGATAGAAGAGCCCAAGGAAGATGACGAAGAACGCCAACACAAACAGTTGATGCTGTGTCATTGATTTTCCCTGCTCAAATCCGATTTCAGAAAACGGGAAGTCCAGAAGGAATTCCCCTGCATTCTACTCCCGGCAGGTTGGGACAGATACCGAATATTTGGAAACAACAAGTTGGGGCGGGATAACATTCCGAAACCCGTCAAGAAAGTCCTCAGCTGAAGCGGACTATCGCTTCCCTGAACCTGACCACTCAACTGACCAGGTTCCCCACCAGTGATCTGCTCTTGCCCCACATCAGACTGACAACCACATAGGGGATAGCCAGCAACAGTTCCAGGAGGAACCCACTCCACGAAAAAACCTTGAAAGCATGAATGGCCTGGAAAATCCCGCCGAAGACGAGGGCCTACCCCAACACGAAAACCGAGGTCAGCTCCACCCGAACCGAATTGCCAAAGACCATGGCGGCAAGACCGACAAAAACGATACCCGATGAAAGGACCCACCTCCACTGGCGCCTGTATTCGCTAATAGATGATGGGTGGGCGCTTGTCATTGATCACCAGCATCAATCGTTTTCGCTGAAGAGGTCGCTCGGGGTCGCGCGTGTAGTGTGAGAGGTCTTCTGACACCTCAACCTGGCTGAGCAGGACTGGGAGGTGTTGCATCATATAAGGCACCTGAGTCTCGAGCGAGAGGTCCACTAACCGGTCAGTGCAGTTCGTCACGGTGGCGTTCAAGTCCGGTGCGTCGAGAAAATGCACCGTGACCCGCTCCTCTGGGTCAATCCATGGACGGATGAGCTGTTCCTTTTCCTCGTTCGTCATGTGCACTCCCTCTTTCGAGCCGTTTAAGAAAATTCCATGCAGAAGAGCGATCGAAGATGAGTTCGCCCTGGACTCTCCTGTTCAGTCCCTCGGCATCCCTCCCACGGCCATTCGACTGCACGGACAGACCTACAATAGCGACGGGTCGTATCGTGGAATCGTGTGAATTACCGATGGATCATCTGTTGTCGGGCGGTCGACCACGTCACCAGGGTTTCCATCAGCGCGCGTTCTTCCCCGAAGGTTGCGTCGATAATGAGGTTGGCTTTATTCAGAAGATACATGGCCGGCACGCCCACCGGAATATTCAGCACCTTCTGTCGCGCGCCCTCGGCCACTTCATAGGGTTCGTTCAAGCCCTGCGCCGTACGAATCACGGCCCACCGCTGGCCGGCGACCACTGGTTGGATGAGGCGTCCTATGAGCATGCGATCCCATCCGGGTTGATCCGCCAGGTGAAAGTCGATGAATTCGTTCTCGTTCGAGACGATGATCGTGAGTTTGTCGCCAGGCTGGAGCGAGGGCATCCCCTTTTCACTCGTAGCGCCAACCGACAGAACCACGGGCTGCAATTGCCCAATATTAACCTGGATGAATCCGGATCTGACGTCTTGCACCGTTCCGGAGACGAGCCGATCATCTGGCAACAAGACCAACCGTTCAATGTCAGGTTTCATTCCGGATCGAACAGTGTCCGGTTGCAGCAGGCTATGGCCTGCACTGAGTGCGAGAAGAATGACCGTGAGGCTGGTGATCCGACGGCCAAAGGGTAGGGTAGGCATAGGCGTCTCTCCTTTCGAATTCCGCTTCCACTGATACTGAACCGTCAGGGAGAACCTTCGTGGTGAGCGGCACAGACCGTATTCATGGTTATCCTCTGCCTACGACCCCGCAGCACAGTGAAACCCCTCTTCCTAGGATTGCCCATAAGTTTCAGGTCTCGCCTTTCGCGACGTGCTTCCTGCCCAGAGCGTGGTCAAAAAAGCCTCGCGAACAGATGGCCCCACCTACCGGTTGCCCGGCAGGTGGGACGTTGCGCTTAGCGCTGACTTCCAGTCCGCTCACTCCCGGCCAACTGTCCGGTTACTTCTTCTCCATAGGCAGCGCATTGAAGGGCCGCTGACCTTCCATATTTGTCTCTGGGTACTGTCCCTGAGTCGCTTTTGGGTCCTTCTTCAGTCCGTCCTTCACGGCGTCACTTGGGCTGGCCTGCGCTCCTGATCCGGTTTGGACCTCTTCCTTCATGCCTTTTTGAGAGCTCTGGGTAGAAATACCTTTCTCAGATTTCTCCATGCTCTTATCCTGCAGGCCTTCTGCCGCGATCGCCGCTCCACCCCCCTGAGTCTTTTCAACGTTTTTTTCCAGCTTTTGCTGGGTGACGGGCTCTGGTTTTTCCTTTTTCATGCCCACTAATTCGTCACTTCGTGAAAAGGGTTCTTGACCATTCGTGCTTCGTTGAATCTCCTTCGGCACATTGTCTTTAGGATTAGAGGAGGTCCCAGGCTGAACGCCAAGAATCTCCGCCATCGCTCCCGTTGCCAGGAACACACTCACACATGCCACACCGCTTAATACTAGTACCTTGTTCATCACAAACCTCCTTGGAAGTGCAAGCATCAGTGTGCAAGGCACCTGATACTCAAGCAGGAAGATGTCCTGCGTTGGGGGATAAGACTACTTACTTCTGTTTAACGGTACCATCTCCACCTTTTTCAGGCTGGTCAATAGTGCACACAGCTCGCAGATTTCATGAGCCGTCACCCATATGAGGGGGATATTGGCTCAGGAGAGTAAAAACCACGGACGTGAGAAAACATCAGAAGACACCAAATGTCGAAGAAAAGGGTCAAGGGTGATCTCGAAGAGCTTGCTGCCTCGATTGACGGCCTGTTTGAGCATCCTGCTAGAGGATAGGGCAGGGAGAGATGGGAGGCCGACCTAAATTGGTCAGTTACGAAGGATCAGAATTGAGATGGGCTCTGCTAAACTCTCGCGAGCTCGAGCACCACCAGCCCTCAAAACGAAAACGTAAAGAGGACCAGACCCAGGCGACGATAGTGAGAAGGACGTTCTGCACATGTCCCCCGTTTCATTCACGGCGAACCGGATCAAGACCAGCGAGGATTTCGGCGAGGACGCTCATCTTTTGTGTCATGTCTAGGCCCTGAGATATGGAAAGGTCCTGGGCGCAGAACTGCAACAGGGGGATGAGCATGCGACACTCATCCCGCAGATGTTGATCAAGAGCGAAGCGGCGTAGTGAGGGCTCGACCATCTTGCGGGCTTCGCTCTTATACAGGGCATCGGAAGGATCGAGGCGGCGTAGTGTCTCCACTTCCTGCTCCAACGAGGCCCTCAGTTGCTTGATCAGCGCCAGAAGGGAATCCAACCGTAGGCGGCCTTCAGTCCATTGGGTGGTGATGTGCCCATTGAGAGAGGAATCGGGCACCACCGTTCTGCGGATCGTGCCGTTGGGGGCACGTTTCCATTGTCCCAACCATCCACGAACGACCCCGAATGAATAATAGATCGCGGTGATGATGGCACCCGTGCTCACCACCAAGAAGAGCACGGAGGCAATGTCCAGATTCAGCATAATCGCTTACTCTTGCCCGCTACAGGTCACGCATGAGAATGCCCGGTCACATTCCTGAGGACAGAACAATGTCGATGTGACGATTCAGGAGAAGGAGCCTGCCCTACGCTTTCCCAAACCAATGTACCCAAAGAATCCTTCACCTCAAGACTGTACATGAGACAATTCTTCTGGCATATAATCCCACTCATCACCGGCAGTGTGCGCCTTCTCTGTCACGTCAGGCTGATCAATTTTGGTCATCAGCTGGCACTCATGGCCCACCCGGTTACACAACTTCGCGAATCGTGTTTTCCACGACAGTCTTGATGATCTCCCACCCATCTTGTTGCCCTCGTGCCAGCGCCTTCGCGAATTGCCACGCTTGTTCGGTGGTAATCTTGCCTGGTAAGGGCGGCTCATTGGGATCAACCACGGCTTGGACGACCGCCGGACCAGGATGATTGAATGCTTCACGTAACACACCTTCCACCAGCTTTGGATCGTCGACGGTATAGCCAGCCACCCCACAAGCCTTGGCAACGGCCTCAAAGTCAATTGGTTGTAACTGGACGCCGTACTGGGGATTTCCCTCGAACGCAATCTGTTCCCACTTAATCATGCCCAGCACATTATTTTTCAGGATAATGACCTTCACGGGAAGATTGTATTTCGCCAACGTGGCGAGTTCGCCCATCAGCATGGTGAGCCCCCCGTCTCCGGTGATGCAGACAACTTGGCGACCAGGATGGGCCACCGCCGCGCCAATACTATAGGGGAGGCCGTTTCCCATTGAGGCCAGCGTACCGGACGCGGAAAATTGCATCTCGCCTTTCATGTGGATATGACGGGCAGCCCACGTCGTCACGGTGCCGGTATCGCAGCAAATGATCGCGTCGTCATGTAGGAACTGGTTTACCTGACGAACGACCACCTGGGGTTTTAACGGGAGATCCATGCGTGTCCCGCGCTCCTCCATCAACGCATTCCATTGCGTCATGTTCGCTTGTGCCTGTGCCAAGAAACGACGATCCGTCTTCACATGGATGAGCGGCAGCAAGGCTCGCAAGACATCCCCGCACTGACCCACAAGCCCGACCTCTACCGGGTAGCGAAGGCCGATTCGTGAGGGATCAAGATCGATCTGGATGGCCTTGGCCTGACCGGGCTTCGGATAGAATTCGAGGTAGGGGAAACTGCTGCCGGCAATAATCAGGGTATCGCAGTCTTCCAGGACTTCTTGCGAGGGTGCGGTTCCAAGTAACCCGATTCCTCCGGTGGTGTACGGGCTATCATCAGGCACCACCGCTTTCCCCAACAGGGGCTTCACAATAGGAGCGCCCACCGTTTCAGCTAACTGCAAGATTTCTTTGCGTGCAGTGAGGCAGCCTTGCCCTGCGAGAATGGCCACTTTTGTTCCGGCATTAATCATCGCTGCCGCGAGTTCGACGAGGGCCTTCGGCGGCAACGGCCGCGCCTCGCTAGAGATATCGCCGCTGTGCTTTGGAATGTTCGTGGACGAGCGCGGTCCCTCAGTGGTCCATTTCTGGATGTCTTTAGGAATGGTGATATGGGCCACCGAACGTCTCGCGATGGCCGTTTTCATGGCTTCGTCGACCACGTTGCACACGTGAGCTGGTCCCATGACCCGCTCGTTATAGGCCGCGACATCCATAAAGACCTTGTCGAGGGACACGTCTTGTTGATAATGCGTGCCGATCAGGTCATGAAATGTGTGGCCGGTAATAGCTAGGACGGGCTGACCATCGAATTTGGCGTCATAAAGACCGTTCAACAGATGAAGCCCGCCTGGTCCCGATGTCGCGAGGCACACCCCGAGTTTGTGCGCATACTTTGCATAACCACAGGCAGCGAAGGCAGCCGTTTCTTCATGACGGACTTGGATGAGCGTGATGGCGTCTCGATGTATACGCAGGGCTTCATAAATACCGTTGATGCCGTCGCCAGGCAGGCTAAAAATGGTATCGACGCCCCACTCGATCAGTCGTTCGACCAGCAGATCCGCAACTGTCTTGACCATCACTTACCTCATAAGTAGAACGCACGGTCCTATCAATTAGGACAAAAGGCGCGCCCAAGAATGATAGTGACAATACGCCCATGAGCAACAGACTGTCTGATCAGAATTGCTCATAATCTGTGTGTGGTGGATTAAAGGCCTGATGGACGAAGACGTGGGGGCTTAATGACCACCAGTAGGCGGGTTCAGTCGTGAAGAATGATGTGGTCCACCTGCTGTGCGATTGAAATCCACCGTGATCGTCGATGTCGACCAGTTTCTGGAACTGGTTCACAAAGATCCTCCCCCAATGTGGTGCCGAATTTTCCTGCCAGTGTTTCCTGGCAGATACTTTGGAATGACGGGTTCAGGCTTGACTTGTGTCCCTAACCGAACCAGCAGCAACGCAGCACCCGCGCCCGTCGCCTCTCTGGAATGACAGAGAAGGAACCTTCGCGGCAGATAGACGTCGACGCGGTCACCCGCCTCACGTCCGCAATCCTCGTTGAGTTGGTTGGAAGAGTGAACTGCGATCCTGAGAAGTACGCGGATTAGGGCCAGCCTTGATGGCTGGCCCAATCTCTGCGCCTAAACGTCTACTTTCGTTGCCCAGGACCTACATTTATCTTCGGCTGGACGTGTTTGATGGACTCGACGTGGTCCGTTTCCGTGATCTGGGCCTCGACCTTGTCGCCGACCTCGATGGCACCATCCAGCTTCGTGGTCTTGTCTACGTGGAGGCGGAATTCCTTGCCGGTCATATCCTTCACCACGTAAGACTCCTCGTCGACCTTCAGTAGGTCTCCTTTGACCGTCTGAGTGCCTGGCCCGGCCACGTCACCAGCCGCGTAGGAGAGGGAAGCTACCCCGACACTGAGGGCCATGGCGAAGATGAGCGGACCAATGAGCTTCTTCATGACGGAACCTCCTTGTCAGCAATGGTGTGGCATGCGATTGTGCTGACTCAGTCGCTTCGAACCGGAACGAGCGATGCGCTCCTTAAGACCTTAGGATTTCTCCTTCAACGTGAGGTCATTCTTCACAGCCTTCACGCCGGAAACCTGCCTGGCGGTCCAGGACGCTTGAGCACTCGTCATAATGTCCCGAACCTCACCCGTGAGCGAGACGACCCCTGCATTGGTCTGAACATCGATACCGGCATCCTTGAGAGCCGATTCCTTCGCAAGGTGTTCCTTTACACCTGCCGTGATGGCCTCATCCTTGTCCTCTATGGCCTCGCGTGTAGACGGGGCGACCACCTCAAGGTCGTTCTTCACGCTCTTGACGCCGTGGATCCCTTTGGCAATCCCTTCCGCCGCCACCTTCGCCTCGTCGGAATCAACCTTGCCGCGGAGCATCACGACGCCCTTGGTGGTCTCGACATCGATCTGCCGCCCTTTGACCCTGGAATCGGCAAACAGCTCAATCTTGGTCTTCGACGTCAGCCACGAGTCATTGATCGGAGTCTTTTCGTCATCCTTGCCAAAAGCATTTGCCGACCCGGTGAGGAGTGCCCCACCGACAACCAGAGCCGTGCAGAATGTCAGTACATAGCGTGTGTTCATGATCTTCTCCTTAACTGAAAGGTGAAATTTCTCTGTGATCCATCTCCGTCTTCTTGATGGCTTCCCGTCAGCGCGCCTTTATCCTTCGTGGTTTGCGGCGCTGACTGCTGGTGCCACTGCGCTTCCCACTTCATGAGCTGGTCATTTTTATCGCCATACTGCTCTTGAACTTTCCCGACGAATTTGTCGAAAAAGCCTTCGATCTCCTGCACGTCATCATCGGCAAACTTGCCCCACTGCTGTTTGAGTTCACCTTTGAACTGCATCCATTTCCCTTCGAGTTGATCCGCGTTCATTTATTTCTCCCTCCCGTATTCGATTTCGAATCTACCCAGCATTGTCAGCCCCAATCTCCCCGTCACTGACTATTATGGCGAGAAGACCGGCAGCAGTTTGGTCAAAACCGCTCATACGACAAGAATTGTTTCTGTCGCAGCTAGGCGTTATCTTTCCGCTGTATGATGGAGCGAGTCTGCTCAAATTTGCCCAGCTTGGAAGAAACAAGACGGGACCCGCAGGACGATAGTGAGCAGGGAGTTGCGCACGGGTTCCTCCATGTTACTCACAACCACCCAACTCAATAGGAATGAGGATCTCAGCAAGGATGCTCCATCGTTTCCGGATGCGGATGGCCAGATTCCAAGGAATCGTTCTAGGAGGCTTGTCCGAAAGGGGAACGATGACTGAGCATTCTGAGCAGGGCCTTAGCCGCAGGCTCAGAAGAGGCGGGGTTTTGGCCGGTGATCAGCAGCCCATCCGTGACGACATAGGGCTGCCAGTCGGCCACCTTGGAATAGTGACCACCGTTCTTCTTGAGCATGTCTTCAAGCAGGAACGGAACGACCTGAGTCAGCCCGACCGCCTGCTCCTCAGAATTGGTGAAGCCGGTGACCGCCTTACCCTGAACCACAGAGTGACCGTCAGGTGCCTTGGCATGGCGCAACGCACCAGGTGCATGACACACGGCCGCCACGGGCTTTCCTGCCGCAAGCATCGCTTCGATCAGGGCGATGGAGGACGCGTCTTCGGCCAGATCCCACATCGGGCCATGACCGCCGGGGTAAAACACAGCATCGAAATCGACAGCGGAAACATCGGGCAACTTGAGCGTCTTGGCCAGAACAACCTGTGCGGCAGAATCTGTTTGGAAACGGCGAGTGGATTCGGTCTGGAATGCCGGGGGCCTTGTCCAATGACACATGAGCCTGAACGGAGAGCTGCGAATCCAAGGTGAGATGAGCCTGACGGGGTGGAAGTTGGGATCATGGAGGCATGATCGTGACGTGACACACCCAAGGATGACACACACTGGCACAGGTGCGCGCCTTCGTTGCGGGCGACGCACCGGTTTCCTTCACCCTCACCGCCCGCGCCCGCGCCTGGATGGCCGACACGCTGCGGAGATTCGGCGACACGCGCGCATCGCGTGCTGACCGTGGCGTGCTGCGCCACTATCTGACCACGGTCACCGGCCTCTCCCGCGCCCAGGTGACACGCCGCATCACGCAGTTTCTGGCCGACGGACGCATCGCCGATCGGCGCAGCACCCCTGCGGCCCCCTTTCCCCGACGCGATACGGCGGCAGATATTCGTCTGCTGGCCGAGGTCGATGTGTGGCACGGCACCCTGTCCGGCACCACCACGCGCAAGTTGTGCGAGTGGGCGCTCCGGGTGCATGGCGATGTCCGGTTCGAGCAGCTGGCGCGGATCTCCAACGGACACCTGTACACCCTGCGTCAACACACAACCTATCGGACGGTACGCGGGTCCTCTGACAAGACCCGTCCGGTGAAGAACCGCATCGGCGAACGCCGGAAACCGTTCCCTGACGGGCGTCCCGGATACTTGCGCGTGGAGCCCTGCGCCTCAGGGGGATCGGGACGGCATCAAGGGGGGTGTATCTCGTCCATGCGGTGGATGAGGTGACGCAGTTCCAGTGCCTCTGTACCGTGGAGAAGATCAGCGAACGGTTTCTGGTCCCGGCGCTGGGGGCGATGCTGGCGGCGTGTCCGTTCACCATCCAGGGAGTCCACCGTGATCACGGGTCGGAGTACCTCAATCGTCACGTCGCCACGTGACTAGAGAAGCTCCGGATCGAACAGACCACGTCACGCTCCCGGCAAACCAACGACCACGCGCTGGCGGAGAGCACGAATGCGTCGACCGTGCGCAAGCATCTGGCTACAGCCCTATTCCCGGAGATTCGCCCAAGTGGTGAGTGCCTTCACCACCGACATCCTTTCGCCCTCTCTCAACGTCCACCGCCCGTGCCATTTCCCTACGGAGTGCATCGACTACAAGGGCACACGGCGTATGCGCGATCGCGACGAGGATAGGATGACCCCGTACGAGAAGCTCAAGTTGTTGCCAGAGACCGCAGGCGCCCTCAAGCCGAGCCTGTCGTTCAGCTATCTGGATGCAATCGCCAGCGCATCCAGCGATAATGAGGCGACCAAACGCCTCAACGAGGCCAGGACGCAACTGTTTCAACTGATGAACCACTCCCAACAATACGCCACCTGACGCTCATCATTCGCAAGACTCGCTCAGGCTCATGTCGGAATTGGAAAATACTGAGTTTCAATGCGGGAGAACTCAAGCATGAAGCGGTGCAGGTAACGCTTGAATTCAACGGCACTCTCCTAGGGCTGGAAGGCAAATGTGGTGGCCCACATGAACCAGAATTCAGTCTCGAAAAACGCCGGAGAATGCCGGTCTGTGATGCAACTTGCGCCCAACGCCTCTTCGTCGGCATTGCCTCCTCCGTTGCCAAAAGGAAGCCGGCGCTCCTTCACTTGTTTTACCAAGGAAGGAGCGCCGACCATTTAACGCTTAATTTACTTGTCGCCGACCGCGGGTCCACTCCCGCTTTTTGTCTCGCTGCGATCCTCAACTGTGCCGCGGGTCTCCACACTCTGTTCCGCGCCTACTCCCCTGCGTGCCTCACTTTTGCGCAAGGCCTCTAATTGTTCTTGGATCGCCTGAATGGGCGGAGAGAGATCAGTCGTCGTCGTGTGGAGCTGCTCCTTGGTCATATTGAGTATGACGGTTCCTTGTTCTTTGTTCACCTTGAAGGAGCTCCAGGGAAAGGCTCTCAATTGGCCGGTATCGCCGATTGAGATCATCGCATACTCAATCCTCTTGGTCTCAGAATCCATGATGAGTTGCTCCAACTTGCCAAGTTCCTCACCTTTGGGATTCTTGACCGTGTCGCCGATCATTTCACTATTGACTTCCACCTTCTTCCCTCTGGCAACGGGCATGATCGTGTACTTGCTCGGGACACCACCTGCTTGGCCTTTGGTGTTGGTGATATCGGTCTCGCCCGCCTGGGTCGCTCCCCGGGGCTTCGGCGACCCGGTCTCGCTCGCGGCCGAGGGACTGTTCGGCTTCGTTTCGGCCTGAGAATACGTGGCGAATGGGAGGCTCAACAATCCCATCCCGATGAATGCTATGGCTACCTTTTTCATGGCTTGATCTCCTTTGTGTGTAGTGAACTGGTTGGGAGCACCCTGAATGTTAGGCTACGCCCCTGAACAGCTTCCCGTCTGGTCACAATTGCTCATGTGACACGAATTGATCTTGGAGCAACCTGGCGCCCCCACTCGCTTGTCAGACTGGATATTGGGTGCCGGGCCGAACTCTATCAACCGGCTGACGAGATCCTTTAGAGGTTCCTCCTCTGTTGGCCAGGATTCCTTCCAACAATCGCCTGGTTGGTGGATCGTCGTTGCCGATATGCACGATCATCTCTCGGTAATTTTCAATGGCACTGTGTTCGGCAATCAGATTTTTCTTGGTCATGTCCATCACTGACTCTCCCTCCATCTTTTCGGAGTGGTTGCGGCTGAGTTATTAACCGTCTCATAATAGTAGCAACATCATGCTGCGTATGTTGTCGCCTCATTATTGAAG
>CXWL01027369.1_pt1 | contig 18026 bp, 11 predicted proteins | sample 590931 | NCBI WGS metagenome assembly CXWL01 (sample SAMEA3498368, study PRJEB10139) | groundwater metagenome | biome: water well; material: biofilm material | place: Germany | collected 2015-04-27 | reverse complement strand
CGCCGTTGCCGCAGTAGCCTTTGCTCGACGCATAAAAGAAGTGCGTGTAGTTCTTGACCATCAGGGACTTAAAATTCGCCGTTGAGATCGCGGGGTTTACCCAGGCCGACAGGGAGAAGGCTCCGGCCAGGGCCAGCGAGGGCGAATGGGGAATGGTCACATTGTCGTTGATCCCGTCAAAGGCCAGGGCTGAGCCCAGGCGGCCGGCGGTCCAGGCCGGGCCGTTGACCAGCGTCCCATTGTTGCCGCTGCCGGAGCCGTCTGCGGCCGATAGACCGGTGTTCTCATCGAGCTTCCACCAGCCCACGGGACCTGTGGAGGGCGGCGGAGGGGGGGGTGTGGTCGCATTGACCGTGAGCGTGAAGGCCGAGGTCCTAGAAATCCCGCCGCCCGCGGCGGTGACAGTCACGGTGGCAGTGCCTGTCGCAGCGGAGCCCGAGGCGGAGAGGGTCAATGTCGAAGAGCAGTTAGGCGTGCAGGAGGCAGGTGAGAAGGAGGCAGTCACGCCGGAGGGCAGTCCTGAGACCGATAAGGACACGGCCTGGGCTGTGCCCGAGACGAGAGTTGCAGTAAGGCTGTTTGTGACCGAGGCACCCTGGGTCACGGACTTGTTGCCGCCGTTAGACAGCGAGAAATTGAAGGCCACTGGTGCCGGAGCGGAGCCATACTCGTAGGCACCCATCTCGAAAGCTCCGGTCTGCGGCCGCGCCGCGCCGCTGAAATCCTTGGTTACACCCAAGCTGTAGAGATTGACTCCGGCGTTGATGGCGGGCGAGCCCGAGCGCAAATGAAAGTCGGCGGCGGCCGCATTGACCACTTGGGGGTCTGTCGTTAGGTTTGCCTCAAGTTTGGTGCCCGTTCCCGTATTCGCAATCTGGCTGCCATTGCCCCATGTGAGATTGTTGGCCACGTGCGCGTTAAGGCTGCCAGAATTTGCTCCACTGACATCGATGCCAATCTTGTCGTTGTCATAGACCGTGTTGTTGGCGACAAAGTGGTTGACTGCTCCTAACCCTACAATGACCCCTCCGGTATTGTCGTAGACCAGGTTGTTGTAAAACCGGGTATTTTGTCCGCGTGATAGGAAGACGGCTGCGGGAAGCTCGCGCCTGTTGACTCCGAAGTATGGATCATACGGAGGATAGTACGCCCGGCCGTTGCGGTATATGACATTATTGCGAAAAATCCAGTTGTTGACGGTGTGGTTCTGCTGGAAGTGATGGATGGCGTAGCCGCCGTTGTCGTGGATGATGTTGCCTTCAACGAGGCCATTGTCGCCGCAAGTGTACATACCATACCCTCTGAGATCGTGGATCTCGTTGCCGATGATTTCGGAATCGGCGGCGCAAGCAATGCCGAATCTTCCATACCTGATGTCGTTGCGAAGGAGACGAATGCCTTGCGCCCAAATCATCTTGTCAAAATCTCCGTCGATTCTGACGACATAACTGACGGTGTTGGTCCCATTGAGCACCAGGTCGCTGAGCTCGATGTTGGCATTGGTCTGGCCGAACCAAACGACGAAATTTCCGGCGGGTGCCTTAACAACGACTTCCTCGCCGGGATAGGCCGAATAGCGAGTTCTGGCGTTCTTTGACGCGCCGTTGCGAAAAACAAATCCGTTCGCCCCGTGGATCATCGCCTCGGCATAGGTCCCTTGCCGGATGAACAGCGTATCGCCAGCCGCCAGCGCCTTCGAACCTCGAGCGATGGTTTTAAAAGGCGCGGCGATTGTTCCCGCGTTCACGTCGTTGCCCGTGGTCGCGACGTAGTAGGTGGCCGCCTGCACCGTCTGCGCGGCAAAGGCCATCAGGAGCGCGGTCGTCAGCCGTTTAAATGAAGATCCGGTCAAGTGTTGGTTGCGCATCCACAGAGTGTAGTCCCGCTTCGATGTATTCGTATTGCCGGTCGGCAATAATTGGGTAAGGTTTCGGTAAAAATTGAGTAAACAGCCTTACCGCAGGAGCAAGTCGGTCTACAAGCCCAGCGATCTATTGACGACCAGCTGCACGTCGGCGACGTTGCACACCCCGTCCTTGTTGACATCGCCCGTGGTGCAGGCGGCTGCCCCCGCGGCTTGATTGACCGAGATCTGAATGTCGGTTATGTTGGTGACCCCGTCGCCGTTGAGGTCGGTGACGGTTGCGGAAGGGGCCGCGGCGTTAAACAGGGCCAAAACTTCCGCAGCACTTAAGGCCCGGTTGTAGACCCGCGCCTCATCAAGCTTTCCGTTGAAATACTCCCCGAATCGGCTTGCGCCCAACTGCAGCGTGCCCGTGCTCGTGCTCGGCGCCCCGGTCACCGCCGCCGAGGACGTCATCACCCCGTTTCGGTACAGCCTCAGCACGCTGCCGTCATTGGTGGCGGCCAGGTGCGTCCAGGCATTGGCCGGCAAAGGGGTGGGGGCGCAGACGGTCTTGGTCCCAGCCGAGCCCACAAAGCCGACCAACACGGCCCCATTGCCGCAGTAGCCTTTGCTTGACGCATAGAAGAAGTGCGTGTAGTTCTTGACCATCAGGGATTTAAAATTCGTCGTCGAGATCGCGGGGTTGACCCAGGCCGCCATCGAGAACGCTCCCGCCAGCGCCAGCGAGGTCGAATGGGGAATGGTCACGTTGTCGTTGATCCCGTCAAAGGCCAGCGCTGAGCCCAGGCGGCCGGCGGTCCAGGCCGGACCGTTGAGCAGCGTCCCATTGTTGCCGCTGCCGGAGCCGTCTACGGCCGATAGACCGGTGTTCTCATCGAGCTTCCACCAGCCCACGGGACCTGTGGAGGGCGGAGGCGGGGGAGGGGGCGTGGCCGCGTTGACCGTGAGCGTGAAGGCGGATGTTCTCGTAATCCCGCCGCCCGCGGCGGTGACGGTCACGGTGGCATTGCCCGTCGCTGCAGACGCTGAGGCTGAAAGGGTCAACGTGGCGGAGCAGTTGGGCGTGCAAGAGGCAGGCGAGAAGGAGGCGGTCACGCCGGAAGGAAGTCCCGAGACCGACATGGACACGGCCTGGGCCGTTCCCGAGACCAGAGAGGCCGTGAGACTATTCGTAATGGAGGAGCCTTGAGTCACGGACTTATTGCCGCCATTAGACAGCGAGAAATTGAAGGCCACGGGAGGCGTTGTGGAAGCACCGTATTCGTAGGCGCCGCGCTCAAAGGCGCCGGTTGCAGGCCTGAGCCTATTGTCGAGATCTTTGGTTACGCCGATGCTATAGAGATTAACCCCAGCGTTGATGGCGGGCGATCCGGCCAGAAGATGGAAATCAGCCGCCGCCGCGTTCACGAAATTCGGGTTGGCCGTCAGGTTGTTCTGAAGCACCGTGCCCACGCCGAAGTCATGAATCTGCGGGTCGCTGTTGCCCCATAAGATATTGTTGATGATGCGCGCTTTATCGACGGTATTTTCGATCTCGATGCCGTAATCGTCGTTCCCGTAAACTGTATTGTTGGCAACAAGAGTAGCATCGGCGTTTCCCCATAGGTAGACACCGCCATGGGCATGGTTATAGACCAGGTTGTTGTAGAACTGGTTGCTGCCGCGCGTGAGGATGACGCCTGGAAGAGGCCTTTTTGTGATCCCGTAATACGGTTTGTATTTAGGGTAGTAGTTGTCCCCGTTGCCGTAAAATTTGTTGTTGCGGACAACCCAGCCGTTGACAGGGTGGTCCTGCGAGTAGAGGTGGAGGCCGTATCCGGCATTGTCGTGAAAGATATTGCCCTCGATCAGGCCGTTGTCGAAGCCTGCATAAATTCCATACACCCTATTGTGGTGAATCCTGTTGCCGATAATTTGGTTCTCGCCGCCGCCGGAGATGCCACTGCCTCCGAACCGGAGCTCATTGCCGATAAGCCTGTTGTTTCTTGCCATGACGCCCGTCGCGTAACTTCCATCAAATTTCACCACCGGGTATGCCAGATCCTGGATGTCCCAGGTAATCTCGCCGTTGGTTCCATCGAGAACGAGATTGCTAACCTCGATATACTCGGCGCTGAGCGAAAACCAGACCACAAAATTAGGCTGTTGGGCTGCACGCACCGGCGGCTTGACAATGACCTGTTCGCCCGGATAGGCCGAAAAGCGCGTGTAGGCGCCCGCCGTGCCGTTGATGAAGGTGAACCCGTAAAGGTCATGGATCATGCTCTCGTTATACGTGCCCGCCCGGATGTAGAGCGTGTCGCCGGCCGCCATCTGCCTTGAACCCCTGGCGATAGACTTAAACGGAGCCGCCAATGTTCCTGAATTGGTGGTGTCGTTGCCCGTGGTCGCGACGTAGTAGGTGGCCGCCTGAACCCGGTTGGACACGCCGACACACATCAAGGCCAAAACAACGGGAGCTGTTATTCTCATATATGCTCCGTTACAAGCCCAGCGTCTTATTGGTCACGAGCTGTACGTCGGCGACGTTGCACACCCCGTCCTTGTTGACATCGCCCGTCGTGCACGCGGCGGCTCCCGCGGCCTGATTGACCGAAATCTGAATGTCGGTGATGTTGGTGACCCCGTCGCCGTTGAGGTCGGTGACGGTTGCGGAAGGGGGAGCGGCGTTAAACAGGGCCAAAACTTCCGCAGCACTTAAGGCCCGGTTGTAGACCCGCGCCTCATCAAGCTTTCCGTTGAAATACTCCCCGAATCGGCTGGCACCCAACTGCAGCGTGCCCGTGCTGGTGACCGGCACCCCGGTCACCGCCGCCGAGGACGTCAGCACCCCGTTTCGGTACAGCCTCAGCACGCTGCCGTCACTCGTTGCCGCTAAGTGCGTCCAGGCATTGGCCGGCAACGGATTGGGGTCGCAGGCGGTCTTAGTCCCGGCCGAGCCCACAAAACCAACTAACACCGCGCCGTTGCCGCAGTAGCCTTTGCTCGACGCATAAAAGAAGTGCGTGTAGTTCTTGACCATCACGGATTTAAAATTCGTCGTTGAGATCGCGGGGTTGACCCAGGCCGCCATCGAGAACGCTCCAGTCAGCGCCAGCGAGGTCGAATGGGGAATGGTCACGTTGTCGTTGATTCCGTCAAAGGCCAGTGCTGCGCCCAGGCGGCCGGCGGTCCATGTCGGACCGTTGGTCAGCGTTCCGTTGTTGCCGCTTCCGGAGCTATCTGCGGCAGCGGTACCTGTGTTCTCATCGAGCTTCCACCAGCCCACGGGACCTGTGGAGGGCGGCGGAGGCGGGGGAGCGGCGGCGTTGACCGTGAGCGTAAAGGCGGAGGTGTTGGAGACCCCGCCGCCCGTGGCGGTAACGGTGACAGACGCGCTGCCCGTCGCGGCGGAAGCCGAGGCATTAAGAGTCAATGTCGAGGAGCAGTTAGGCGTGCAGGAGGCGGGGGAGAAGGACGCGGTCACGCCGGAGGGCAAACCCGAGACCGAGAGGGATACCGCCTGAGCCGTTCCTGAGACTAATGAAGCTGTGAGGCTATTGGTGACCGATGAGCCCTGGGTCACGGACTTGTTGCCGCCATTGGACAGATCGAAGTTAAAGGCCAGCGGGGGCGTGGAACCGCCGTACTCGTAGGCGCCAATGTCGAAGGCTCCGGTCTGCGGCCGCGCCGCGCCGCTGAAATCCGTCCTCACCCCGTCCGCGTAGAGATTAAGCCCCCTGTTGATGGCCGGGCTCCCTGAGGTCAGCGCGAAATTGGGCGAGGTCGGCAAAGCATTCGATCCGCCATTGACGAACAACGGATTGCCGACCACGTTGCCGGATTGGGTGTAGTGAACCCCCTCCGTGGCACTGGAGTCGATAAACTGGAGCCCTCCACTGCCGCTGGCATAGGATAGGTTGTTTCGAATGTTAATGAAGGTATTGGCATTCGGCGACTGAAACGAGATGCATTGCGACGAATTTGTTGCCAGTTCGACGGCATTCTCGTAGCAGATGTTATTTTCAAAGGTGGAGGTTCTGACGGAGGACCACACAATAATGGCAGACCGATACTTCTGATAGGCAAACGTATTGTTCGCTATGCGCCAATTGCGCGTCACGCAATGGTCTGAGGACGCGCATTTCGTGGCGTCGTAGGTCGCGTTGCCGTTGATCTGAATCCCGTAGCCGAGGGAGTTATATATTAGGTTGTTCGTGATCGTAATGTTGGCCCCGTTCATATAAATGCCGTGGTCTTGGTTGCAATCGTTGGACGTTCCAGTTCCCACCGTACAGTTGCCAAAATTCCCATTGTGGGTGATGATGTTTCGGTTAATAAGAATGCGCGCTCCAGAGCCTAGAATACCCTGTCCGGGCTGATTGTCATGAATCCAGTTGCGCTGAATCGTGATATCGTTGGCGCTTTGCACTTTGATCCCATCCCAGCACTTCGTGATCTCAAATCCTTCAATCGTGATCCATCCCACCGCGACGTTTGGCCCGCTGGCATGCTGGAGGATGATGCGATTAAACGGACCCGTCCCCGGCGTAGACGGGTTGCAAGAAATGACCGGAGACTCTCCTGGATAATTGAGCAGCTTGATCTGCGCAGCCTGCGTCCCTGAGCGCTTGAAGTATATCACCCCTTCGTTGTAGGTTCCCCCCCGCACATATGTGGTATCTCCGGCCACCATAGTGCTGACGGCCTTGGCCACCGTCCTCCAAGGCACGGTGCTGGTCCCGGCGTTGGCGTCGTTGCCCGTGGTAGCGACGTAATAGGTCGCGGCGTGGGCCGCCCGCGCGACAAACAAGGCCATCAGGAGCGCTGTAGTCAGCCGTTTAAATGAGGGGGAGATGAAGTGGTTGGTGCACATACGAGGATCATAGCCCCACTTCCCAGCATTCTTGTTTCCGAACGGTAATAATTCGTCAACTTTTCGGTAAAAATCGAGTAAACGAACCTGCGGAAGCGGGGCTAGGTCGAGAATAATGTTCCGCAGGACAAGTCGGCTACTTGCCCAGCGTCTTATTGGTCACGAGTTGTACGTCGGCGACGTTGCACACCCCGTCCTTGTTGACATCGCCCGTCGTGCACGCGGCGGCTCCCGCGGCCTGATTGACCGAGATCTGAATATCGCTGATGTTGGTGACCCCGTCGCCGTTGAGGTCGGTGACGGTTCCAGAAGGGGCCGCGGCGTTAAACAGGGCCAAGACCTCCGCAGCACTTAAGGCCCGGTTATAGACCCGCGCCTCATCGAGCTTCCCCTTGAAACTCTCCCCGCTGACACGGCTTGCGCCCAGCTGCAGCGTGCCTGTGCTGGCGATCGGAGCTCCGGTTACCGCGGCCGAAGACGTCATCACACCGTTTCGGTAAAGTCTCAGCACGCTCCCATCATTGGTCGCCGCCAAATGCGTCCAGGCGTTGACCGGCAAAGGATTTCGGTCGCAGGCGGTCTTGGTTCCAGCCGAGCCCACAAAGCCGACCAACACCGCGCCGTTGCCGCAGTAGCCTTTACTCGACGCATAGAAGAAGTGGGTGTAGTTCTTGACCATCACGGACTTAAAATTCGTCGTTGAGATCGCGGGGTTGACCCAAGCCGACATTGAGAAGGCTCCCGCCAGGGCCAGCGAAGGCGAATGGGGAATGGTCACATTGTCGTTGATCCCGTCAAAGGCAAGCGCTGCGCCCAGGCGGCCGGCCGTCCATGTCGGACCATTGACCAGCGTCCCATTGTTGCCGCTGCCGGAGCTATCTGCGGCTGAGGTCCCCGTGTTCTCATCGAGCTTCCACCAGCCCACGGGACCTGTGGAGGGCGGAGGCGGGGGCGTGGTCGCATTGACCGTGAGTGTGAAGGCCGAGGTCCTGGAAATCCCGCCGCCCGCAGCAGTGACGGTCACGGTCGCATTGCCCGTCGCGGCGGAGGCCGAGGCCGAAAGGGTCAAAGTGCTCGAGCAGTTGGGCGTGCAGGAGGCCGGCGAGAAGTTGCCGGTGACACCCGAGGGCAGGCCCGCGACCGACAAGGACACGGCCTGGGCCGTGCCCGAGACAAGCGTTGCGGTCAGACTATTGGTGACCGAAGCGCCCTGGGTCACGGACTTGTTGCCGCCGTTGGATAGCGAGAAATTGAAGGCTACGGGAAGCGGAGCGGAGCCGAACTCGTAGGCACCAATCTCGAAGGCTCCGGTTTGGGGCCGAGCCTTGCCTTCGAAATCCTTGGTGACGCCCAGGCTGTATAGATTGACTCCCGCGTTGATGGCGGGCGAGCCCGTGCGCAAATGGAAGTCGGCGGCGGCCGCATTGACCACTTGGGGATCTGTCGTTAGGTTCGCCTCAAATGTGGTGTTTATTCCAACGTCTTTAATCTGCGCTGTCTTGTTTCCCCACACCAAATTGTTCACAATGCGCGCGTATTTGCTCGATCCATAGTCGTCACCGATCTGGATGCCGTACGTATCATTCCCATAGACGGTATTGTTGGCAATGACGTGATCGACAGCGCTCAAGCCGACCTGGATGCCGGCGTGATTGTCATAGATCAGATTGTTGTAAAACCGGGTATTCTGGCCACGTGAGATGACGACTGCCGTTTTCTTCATTCCACAGGTGCCTTTATAACAGTAATTCTTCCCGGAATTGTATATGACGTTATTGCGGATGATCCAGTTGTTGACGGTGTGGTTCTGCTGGAAGTGGTGGATGGCATAACCGCCTATGTCGTGGAAGATATTGCCCTCGATAAGACCGTTATCGTCGCGTGTGTAAATGCCGTACCCTGTCATATCGTGAATTTTGTTGCCGATGATTTCGTTATCGCCGCCGTTAGCGATGCCCGATTGTCCGTACTTGATGTCATTGTCGACGAGACGGTTATATCTTGCATGCACTTGGGGCACGACATCGCCATTGTGACCGAAGATGACCACGTTGCCGGTTACGTTGGTTCCGTCGAAGATCAGGCCTTTGATCTCGACGTATTGGGTGTTTTGGTTGAAATAAACCAAGTAATTGGTGTCATAAAAATCAACTCCAGGGTACGGCACTTTGATGACGACTTGCTCGCCCGGATAAGCCCAGTAGCGAGTCATGGCGCTCTTCGATAGGCCGTTGCGGAAGACAAACCCCTTCACGTTGTGGACCATGCGCTCAACATATGTTCCGCCTCGGATCATGAGAGTGTCGCCCGCCGCCAGCGCTCTTGAACCCCTGGCGATTGTCTTAAACGGCGCCGCCAACGTTCCTGAATTGGTGGTGTCGTTGCCGGTGGTCGCGACGTAGTAGGTGGCCGCCTGCACCGTCTGCGCGGCAAAGGCCATCAGGAGCGCTGTCGTCAGCCGTTTAAATGAAGAACCGGCCAAGTGGCGGGTGCGCATCCACAGAGTGTAGTCCCGCTTCGATGTATTCGTATTGCCGGTCGGCAATAATTGGGCAAAGCCCCGGTAAAAATCGAGTAACGGCGGAAGTCGGGTTAGGTCGAGAAAGACTTACCGCAGGAGCAAGTCGAGGTCGCCTGAGGATTTTTGACGACGAAGCCCGATTTCATCAGGTCTTCTTCGTAATCCACCTGCGAACCGCCGATGAAGAAGTCGGCCTTGGGGTCGACGACGGCCTTAGCCCCGTGGCCTTCGAAGACGATGTCTTCTTTGGCAAGCACATCGCTGACCACGAATTCGTAGCTCATGCCCGAGCAGCCGCCTGAGCCCACCTTCACGCGCAAGACCGGCTGCTGGCCTTTTTTGGCGGCCAGCGCCTGGATCTTCTTGGCGGCGCGCTCGGTCAGGGTAACCATGTTCTTAGAACTGCTTCGACTTGCCGCAGCCGCAGGAGCCCTTTTCAAGCGGATTCTTTATCCGGAAACCGGAGCTGGTCTCGTCTTCGGCGTAATCGATGGTCGCATCCGCGATGAACTTGAGGCTTTCGGCGTCGACGACCACGTCGAAGCCTTGTTGAGGCAGGATCTTGTCGGCTTCCTTTTTATCGTCGAAGCCGATGCGGTATTCGTAACCCGCGCAGCCGGACTCGGCCACGCTCAAGCGCAGAGACTTGCCCTGCGCGGTTTCCTCTGTCTTAAGGAACTCGGTGATTTTCTTGGCGGCGCTCGGGGTTATGGTCAACATAGGGTCTCCATCTTGACTAAAATAGTCGTGTATAAATTATAGGTCAGGTAAGCGCCTCTCGTCAAGAGCGAGTTGGGACGGGGCCGTTTATGGCTGCTATTATGTCGTCTACGCCATAATCGCCTACACCGGAAACAGTGATTATCAACAGTAAACTGCGGCAATCTGAAGTTGTTCATCGGCGAGGGAATATCCTAACATCAGCGCATGAAAACACTCGCTCTCTGCGCCGTTCTCATCGTGACCGCGTTTTCTGCCTCCGCTCAGGACGCGACCTTGGTGAAGATCAAGGGACGCGTCTCTCGGCGCGTGGCCGGCAGCAAGACCTTCGTCGCGGTCAAGGGCGGAGAGGGCTTGGTGTTTGGCGACGCGATCCATGTCGCCAAAGGTGGCGTCGCGCATCTGACCTTGTCCGACGACCGGGGAGCGGTGCTGCTGCGCGATGAGACGCTGATGACGCTCAAAGGCGCCGCAGGGAAAACCGAGCTGTCTGTCGCTTATGGAGAATTCATCGTCGGCCTGCGCAAGAAGCTCGCCAAGGGCGAGTCGTTTAAAGTCCGCAGTCCCGCCGCGGTCGCGGCGGTGCGCGGCACTTTGTTCTGGGGAAAGTCCGATAAGGCCGACAAAGGCGCGGCGTACGTCAGCTTCGGGCACGTCATTTCCGTTCGGGCCCAGGGCAAGACCGTCCTCGTCGAGCCGGGCCAGACCGTGACGGTGGCTTACGGCCAGGCTCCCACCGAAGCCGCGCCGAGTTCGATTGGGCTTGACTACGCGCAGAACTTCGCCATCGGGGGATCGCTGCAGGGCGTCGACGCGCTCGCCGAGACCGAGAAGCTCAAGAAATAGGCGGGTCCTGCGCCCGGCCCTGGACTTGCCTGGGTCAAGATTTATAAGATACCTCTCGACGGGGGGAGGCCCGACGGCGGCGATACAAGTCGCTCCGGGATAACTTCGTCGCAACGCCGTTAAATTCGCTGGAGGGAAGAATGACCCCTAGCCGCCACCACGGAGCCCTTGCTTCGATGACCACCAAGACGAAGTCGTCCTCGCGATCAGCCGCGCCGAAACACCCGAAGGTATCCGACTACTACGGATGCAATGTATTCGGGCTTGAGACCATGAAGCTGCTCCTGCCCAAGGAGACTTTCCGCAAAGTCCAAGACGCCGCCGCCAAAGGCGAACGCCTCGATTTGGAATCCGCCAACGACGTGGCCTCGGCCATGAAGACGTGGGCGATTCAGAAGGGTGCTACGCATTACTGCCATTGGTTCCAGCCCCTGACCGGCGCTACCGCCGAGAAGCACGACGCTTTCATCGATCCGTCCGGCTCGGGCAAGGTCATCGAGACCTTCACCGGCCAAATGCTCACCCAAGCCGAGCCCGACGCTTCGTCTTTCCCTTCGGGCGGACTGCGCGTGACTTTTGAGGCAAGAGGTTATACGGCGTGGGACCCCACTTCTCCGGCCTTCATTCTGGAGAACAACGGCGGATCCACTCTGTGCATACCGACGTGTTTCGTTTCTTACACAGGCCATGCCCTGGACACGAAAACGCCGTTGCTTCGCTCCATCGATGCGCTTAACAAGGCCGCGCTTGGTATTCTCTCCTACTTCAAGAGCGACGCCAAGAAGGTGGTCTCCACCCTCGGCGCCGAGCAGGAATACTTCCTGATCGACAAGGAGTATTACGACGCGCGCCCCGACTTGTTGTTGTCGGGCCGCACGCTCTTCGGCGCCGCTTCTCCGAAGGGCCAGCAGCTTGAGGACCATTACTTCGGCGCCATCAAAGATCGGGTCTTCACATTCATGACCGACTTCGAGAGCGAGCTCTACAAGCTCGGCATACCGCTTAAGACCCGCCACAACGAGGTGGCCCCGCACCAGTTCGAGTGCGCGCCCGTCTTCGAGGAAGCCAACGTGGCCGTCGACCACAACCAGCTCGTCATGGACATCATGAAGCGGGTCGCCGCGCGCCACGGGTTGGCGGCGCTGACCTACGAGAAGCCCTTCGCCGGGGTCAACGGCTCGGGCAAGCACAACAACTGGTCGCTGGGCACGGACACGGGCAAGAACCTGCTCTCGCCCGGAGCCACGCCCCAGGAAAATCTTCAGTTCCTGATCTTCCTGGTCTCCATCATCAAGGCGGTGCACCAGCACGGACTGCTGCTGCGCGCGGCGATCGCCAGCTCCGGCAACGACCACCGCTTGGGCGCCAACGAGGCGCCTCCGGCGATCATGTCCATCTTCCTGGGCGCGCAGCTGACCAAGGTCCTCAACGACTTGGAGAAGGGCGTGACCGCGAAGTCGACCGCGCCGGAGTGGATTTCACTGGGCATCGACGAAATCCCTCCGGTGCTCAAGGACAACACCGACCGCAACCGCACCTCGCCCTTCGCCTTCACCGGCAATAAGTTCGAGTTCCGCGCGGTGGGTGCTTCGGCCAACAACGCGATCCCGGTGTCCACACTCAACACCATCGTCGCCGGCCAGCTGATCGCCACTAAAAAGGAGATCGACGCGGCACTTAAAAAGGGAAAGCCGCTCAAGGAAGCCGTGCTCGGCGTCCTGCGCCAGTACTACACGGAGTCCAAGGCGGTGTGCTTCGAGGGCAACAACTACTCCCAGGAGTGGGTTATCGAGGCCAAGAAGCGCGGCCTGCCCAACGAGAAGACCACCCCGGCCGCACTCAAGGGATTCGCGCTTAAGAAGTCGGTGGGACTGTTCGCTCGGCTGGGCGTGCTCACCGAGGAAGAGGCGCACTCGCGCTATCATATCCTCCTCGAGAAATACGCCAAGGACATCGATATCGAGGCCAAGCTGGTCGTCGAGATGGCGACCACGCTGTTTGTCCCGGCCGCGATCACCTACCAGAACGAGCTCTCCAAGACGCTGACCTCGCTGGCGACCCACGGCATCAACTCGCCGGCGCAGGCGTCGCTGCTGCGCGCCGTCTCGGAGAAGGTGGAGCGGGCGCTGGTCGCGGTCGACGAGCTTAAGCTCGCCATCGAGAAGACCGAAGCCATCGGCGACGTCGAGGACAAGGCCGCGGCGTACTGCGACAAGGTCAAGCCGTACTTCGACAAGATCCGCGCCGAGATCGACGCGCTCGAGCTTCTGATGCCGTCGTCCTCGTGGCCGGTTCCGAAATACCGCGAGATGCTGTTCTTAATGTAAGGAGTTTTATGCCGACGAAAGACGAGGTTTTAAAGGCGCTGTCGACGTGCATCGAGCCGGAGCTTCATAAGGATATCGTCACGCTCGGGATGGTGCAGAACCTCGTCGTGGACGCGGGGGTGGTGAGCTTCGATTACGTGCTCACCTCCCCCGCTTGTCCGCTCAAGGGCATGATGCAGTTGGAAGCCGAAGAAGCGGTCAAAAAAGTGGCGGGTGTTAAATCCGTCAAGATCAATATGACGGCCTCGGTTAAGAAAGATGCCCGCTTAGAAAATATCCTGCCGCCGGGCATCAAGAACCTGATCGCGGTCGCCGCGGGCAAGGGCGGCGTGGGCAAATCCACGGTGGCGTCGAACCTGGCGGTGGCCTTGGCGCTCGAGGGCGCGCGCGTGGGCCTCATGGACGCCGACATCTACGGCCCCAACCAGCCGCAGATGATGGGTGTCGCGGGTTATAAGCCCGTGGCCGGCGCCGACAACAAAATCGAGCCCGCCCAAAATTACGGAGTGAAGGTCATGTCCATGGGCTTTCTCATGGACCCCGACGCGCCCGTGATCTGGCGCGGCCCCATGCTGCACGGCGCCATCACGCAATTTTTAAAAGACGTGAAATGGGGGGAGCTCGATTATCTCGTGCTCGACCTGCCTCCGGGCACCGGCGACGTGCAGCTGACGCTGTGCCAGACGGTGCCCCTCGTGGGCTCGGTCATCGTCACCACGCCCCAAAGCATCGCGCTCTCCGACGTGCGCAAGGCCGTGGCCATGTTCAAGAAGCTCAATGTGCCGATTCTAGGCGCTATCGAGAATATGTCTGGCTTCGTCTGTCCTCATTGTTCTAAAGAAAGCAAGATTTTCTCCGAGGGCAGCGCCGCTTCCCTTAAGAAGAACTTCGGCATCGACTTGCTCGGCGCCATCCCTCTCGATCCGAAGGTGTGCGCGGCGTCCGAGGACGGCAAGCCCATCGTTCTGTCTCATCCTGACTCGGTTCCGGCGAAGGCCCTGCGCGAAGCCGCCCGTAAAGTCGCCGCCGCCGTCAGCATGCGCAACGCCGTCAGCAAGCCCATCGAAATCAAACTCGTCAAAGCCTAGGAGACATCATGACCACCGCCACCGCCGCCCCCGAAACCACCCCGATCGCCGTCGGAGCCGTCGCCCCCGACTTCACGCTCCAGGACTCTGAAAAGAAGGACTGGAAGCTCGCCGATTTCATTGGCAAGAAGCCCGTCGCGTTGTTCTTTTACCCGCTCGACTGGTCTCCGACCTGCACCAAAGAAAATGTTTGCTTTTCTCAAGACCTTTCCCGCTACGGCAAGTACGCCGAAGTCGTGGGCATCTCCATCGACTCGGTCTGGTCGCACAAGGCCTGGAAAGAAAAAATGGGGCTAAAGCACACGCTGTTGGCCGATATGCATCGCAAGGTCTGCAAGGCTTATGGTTTGTATCTGCCCGCGGCGAACATCTCGCAGCGCGCGACCGTCCTTATTAATAAGGACGGCAAAGTGGCTTGGACTCACGTCGAGTCCGACATCACCAAGGAGCGCGACTACAAGGAGCTGGAAGCTCAGCTCGCCAAGCTCGCTTAAGGACCAGAAAAAAAGACCCCGGCTTAGGCCGGGGTCTTTTTTTCTACAATCTTGGTATGGGTTTCATTATTCAATCGATCATCGCTTTGGTCGTGGCGGCGCCGAGTTTCGCGGGCGAGCCGCCTCGAAAACCATCGGCGTCCCCGGATATCTGCGCGACCTCCGGGAAATTCTTGGTCAAAGCGTCGAAGCCGACGGTGACCGTTATCTACACCGAACCGACCACCACGATCGACGATAAGCCCCTTACTTCCTTGGGCAAGACGGTCATTTACTACGACCTCGGCCATGGCCTGGTCAAGGCCAAGGAGGTGCCCGCGTCCAAGCCGAGCGGAGGCGGCGAGGTCTCCGAGGTCATCGCCATTCCTCTGGGCAAAAGCGCCGACAAGATGGTGACTATCTGCGTGACCGCCGAGAACGCGGAACCGACGCCTCCCCGTCCCATCCACGACGATGGGCCGCAGACTTGGAAGGGAATTCCCTGGCGTTAGGGGGAGTTCCCTTTAGTCCTATTTTCGCCCAGGTCCAAAGTCTAATCAATTTCAACCGATAGACCCATGTGGGGTACGAGGCCTCTTGGCTAGTATCCCCGCAATCTACGTCATGGAGATTGCGATATGAAGACAATCGTGCTGAATTTTCTGCTCGCCGTCGTGTGCGCCTTGTCCGCGCCGGCTCGCGCCGAGACCTCGGTGAGCGAAGCTCAAATCCTGACCAACGCCGGCTACACGTACAGTGAAGTCAGCGGCACCTGGAACGACGCCGCCGGACAGGCGATCGACCAGTCCAAGATCGTCGAACTTTTTCCTCAGAACGTCATCGAGCTGACGGTCAAGATCGCCGGCTCTCAAAAGACTCCGGCCGAGACGGAGCGCGCTGAGTTCCTCGCTGCGGTCAATCGCGAGATCAGCGCCGGCAAGCTGGCCTTCCGCGTCGGCAAGCCCGAAGGCGACAAAGTGACCGTCGCCAGCCTTACTAAGGAAGAGATGCGCGATGCGGTGGCTATACCCGCCGCGCTCAACAAGGCTAAAGCGGCCGCCATGGTGCAAAACGTGATGTGGGACGGCTCCACGGCCGGGGTCATGGAGGTCAAAAGTCGCGGCGGCAGCGGCGGCGGCGGCGGTTCCCGCGGTGGCAGCAGCATGGGCGGCGGCTCTCGCAGCGGCGGCGGCGGTTCGCGCAGCAGCGGCGGCGGTTCGCGCAGCAGCGGCGGTTCCCGCGGTGGCAGCAGCATGGGCGGCGGCTCTCGCAGCAGCAGTGGCGGCTCCTCGCGCAGCAGCGGCGGTTCGCGCAGCGGCGGCAGCTCAGGCTCTCGCAGCGGCAGCAGTGCCCCCCGATCGAAGCCGAGCACGGGCGGCGGCACGAGCCGTCAGCCGAGCAAGACCCCGACCACGAGGCCGGGCAATGGCGGCAATACGGGCAAGACCCCGACGACGAAGCCGGGCAACGGCGGAAACTCGGGCAAAAATCCGACCACGAGGCCCGGTTCGGGCGGCAATCGCCAGCCTAAGAATCCGGTTGTCGACAAGAAGCCTCTTCCTGGCGGCGGAAGCCGCGAGCGCCGCAAGGACGGCACCGTGAGGGAAACCCGCCCGACGAAGGGCGGCGGCCGCGAAACCGTCGTCAAGCGCCCCAACGGCGGCTCCACGCGCACGGTGACCGACCGCAACGGCAACAAGACTCAAACCATCACGCGCGTCAACCCCAAGACCGGAAGGACCTCGACGACCGAGGTCCGCACCGGCAAGGACGGTTCTCGCGAGACGCGGCACGCCAACGGCGCGCGCTCCGTCCGCGGAAAGGACGGCACGCGCACCCATACCAGCCCCAACGGCAATCGGGTGACCGTCAGCAAGTATCAGGGGGGCAAGAACGGCCACGCCACGCGGACGCGAACGACCGTCATCAACAATCGCACGGTGCGCGTGACCAATAACTACCGCACGGTCTATCGCGGCGGGCGCTCCTACTACTCGTACTCGCCTTTCTACCATCCTTTCCTGTACTCGCCTCTGTGGTCTCCGTTCTATTACCACCCGTGGGCGAGCCCGTATTACTACGGCTGGGGCTGGTACCCGTACAGCTACTACAGTTGGTACTACACGCCGTACCCTTACTACACCAGCCCGTTCTTCTGGCTGACGGACTTCGTCATCCGGGACGCGATCTACTCGAGCTACCAGCGCAATCAGGGTTCGTCCAATGACACCACTGAGGCGCAGCCTTCGCAGGAGCAGCAGAAGCAGGCCATCAGCGAAGAGGTCAAGGCCCAGGTCGCGGCGCAGGTCGAGCAGGCGATGAAGGACCTCGAGGCCAAGCGTGAGCCGGCGTTGGAGAAGTCCATGAACACCAAGACCGTCTTCGTAGTCAACGAGGAGATGACCGTCACTCAGACCGGCGAGAACGGCGAGGATGGCGTGGCGTGCACGCTGGACTCCGGCGACATCGTCAAGCTTGCGGCGGTTCCCGCGGACGGCGACGTCGTGGCGACGATGCGGGTCGTCAGCTCCAAGGCCGGCGGTTGCGACGCCAAGTCCACGGTGTCCATGTCCATGGAGAACGTTCAGGAGATGTTCAACGAATTCAACGAGCGCCTGGAGAAGGGCGTTGTGAAGATGAAGGAAGAAAAGGAAGCCGGAACGCTCAAGATCGGCAAGTAGTTTAGTCAATCCGCCCCGTTCGGGCTGTGCTCGGACGGGGCGGGTAACCTACGTATGGAGATGAACATGATGAGAAGCACATTGAAATTACTGCTCGCAGTCGTCATCTGCGCCTTATCCTCCGTTGCTCACGCGGCGAGCTCGGTGAGCGAGGCTCAGATCCTTACCAGCGCCGGCTACACGTACAGTGAAGTCAGCGGCACCTGGAACGACGCCTCTGGTCAGGCGATCACCCAGGACAAGATCGTCGAGCTTTTTCCGGAGAACGTCATCGATCTGACGGTCAAGATCGCCGGCGCTGAAGCTCCCGCCGAGGCCGATCGCGCCGCGTTCCTCGCGTCGATCAACCGCGAGATCAACGCCGGCAAGCTCGCTTTCACCGTCGGCAAGCCCGAAGGCGAGAAAGTGACCGTCGCCAGCCTCACTAAGGAAGAGATGCGCGACGCGGTCGGGATGCCTGCGGCCAACAAGGCGTTCATGAACGCGAATGCCTTGGTGCAGATGGCCTCGTGGGACGGCTCCAACGCCGGCATCACGTTGATCGCCAAGCCCGCAAAGCAGCCGGGGTCCAAGCCTGCGCCGTCAAAGCCTGCGCCGTCCAAGCCTGCGCCGTCCAAGCCTGCGCCGTCCAAGCCTGCGCCGTCCAAG
>CXWL01086885.1_pt1 | contig 18027 bp, 17 predicted proteins | sample 590931 | NCBI WGS metagenome assembly CXWL01 (sample SAMEA3498368, study PRJEB10139) | groundwater metagenome | biome: water well; material: biofilm material | place: Germany | collected 2015-04-27 | reverse complement strand
GCCGTCACGCCGCCGGACTGGGCATAAAATGCATTCTTCTTTGCCATGCTTTGTGCTCCCTAAGAAAATATGGAATTCATTGCCGCCGCACCGCGCGGTTGGGGGCGCATCTTACGCGGGTTTTGTGGGCGAATATATACAACGTTGATCGGAAAATGCAGGATGAGCCATGTTTTGTATGAGCNNCTGCTTGTTGCATTCATCAGGTTGTTGGGGGTATATTGATCTGGATGCATTATACATTTCGAGTTGAAAACCCGCTGGGATCGTTGAGGAGCTTGCTGCGGCAACAGTGTGCAAGCAATACTTTTCCTGCTCGCTTCAAAGTTTATGACTCGTGTGCGGAAAAGAAATAAGGAGGCTGTTGTGCCGTTTGAAGTAATTGATCAGAACTTAAAGGAATATTCGGCGCCGATAGTCGTAATCATCGATGATGAATTTACCAGCAGGGTCATACTCGAAAAAGTCGTGCAAAGTATCCGGAAGGATGTCACGGTAAAAACTTTTGCCGAACCCATTGTTGCCATGACATGGATCAAAGCGAATCAACCGGATTTGATCATGGTTGATTATGTGATGAAAGGCATGACTGGCCTTGAAGTCGTACAGCAGTTACGACGAATATCGGCTCTCGAAAACGTACCGATTGTGGTCGTCACGTCCATGGAAGAGCGGAATATCAGGTATCAGGCACTGGAATCCGGCGCAACCGATTTCATCACAAAACCAATCGACCCATACGAATGCGGCGTCCGGTGCCGCAACATGCTTTCACTGCGCATGCAGCAGAAAATTGTTCAGAACAGGGCGGTATTTCTGGAAAAGGCTGTGGCGGACGCAACAGAGCAGATACGCCTGAGGGAGTTGGAGACTATTTTAAAATTGGCGAAAGCCGGTGANNGCACCGATGCATGATATTGGCAAGGTCGGCATACCCGATAAAATACTCCTCAAACCGTCCAGGCTGACTACCGGAGAATTTGACATCATGAAAACTCATGCCCGAATTGGTTTTCAGATTCTCCAGCATAGCCCGTCAAAATACCTGAGCCTGGGGGCGGAAATTGCTCTCTCTCATCACGAGAAATACGATGGCAGCGGTTACCCTGAAGGACTGAAGGGAAAAGTAATTTCATTGGAAGCGCGCATCGTTGCCGTTGCCGATGTCTATGATGCGGTAACTTCGAAGCGCCCTTACAAACAGGGTTGGTCTAGCGAGGAAGGGTTGGCCTACTTGACAGCAAACAAGGGAGCTCACTTCGATCCGGATTGCGTAGATGCGTTTATTTCGCAATTCAACAAGGTCAGTCTTATCCAACATCAGTTTCAGGACTTGCCAGAATTTCTTCAGGTGCAACTGCCGATATGATCCAGAAGTTTGGAGGTTTTTTCCGGCAATTTCGCAAAAACAGCAGCGAATATGAACAGGCTTTATTGAGAGTTGTATTTGCTGTTCTGATCTTTACCTTCCTGCTCTTTCATAGGCTTTCCCACACCAATGCGGGCGCCAGTTCAGACATTGAGTTGGATGTTCTCATGTTTTCAGCCGGGTTCCTGGCTTTCTCTATCGTGTTCCTGGCAGTCGTGTTAGCCAGCCAAAAACTATCCAAAAGAAGGCAGTTGCTGGCAATTGTCGCCGACATGGGGGCAGTTACGTTTGGAATGTTGATGACCGAGGAAACGGGGGCGCTGTTTTACGGAATTTACCTCTGGGTCATTGTCGGCAACGGTCTTCGATATGGCACTCAGTCACTCCTTAAATCGCACGTAATAGGTGTGGCCGGGTTCATTCTGGTGATTCTCAATAACAATTACTGGCAAACACACAGCACGTTGGCCGTGGCATTGCTGCTTACCCTGATCCTGATCCCCCTGTATATATACACACTATTGGAGCGCTTGAAACAGGCGGTCACACACGCTGAAGAAGCCAGCAAGGCAAAAAGTTATTTTCTGGCAAATATGAGCCATGAGATGCGCACCCCGCTAAATGGTGTTATCGGCATAAGCGATCTGATTCTGGCTACCCCCTTGAGTGCGGAACAGAAGGACTTGGTCAATACTTTAAGGAATTCCGGCCGCATCCTGCTCAAACTTATCGAAAATGTTTTGGATTTATCCAAGATAGAAAGCGGAAAGCTCATTGCTGAAGTGGTAGATTTTGACCTGCACAGCATGATCAGCAAAACTCTGGATATGTTTGCATCCCAGGCAAAAGAAAAGGGGCTGAAATTGCATGCGCATTTTTCTCCTGAAACCTGCTTTCAGTTGCGCGGAGATATGCAACATCTCAGGCAAGTCATCATCAACCTGGTTGGAAATGCTATCAAGTTCACCAAGGTTGGCAGCGTGGAATTGCGCGTGACTACGCACGTTCAGGATGAAATGACGGCGCATCTCCGGTTTGAGGTGATCGATACGGGCATAGGAATACCGCCAGAGTCGCAGCAGATTATTTTCGAAAGCTTCACGCAGGCAAACGCGAGCATCACGAGCACCTATGGGGGCACCGGGCTGGGGACGACCATTTCCAAACAACTCGTCCAATTTATGGATGGCCAGATAGGCTTGCAAAGCGAGGCGGGCAAAGGCAGTATTTTCTGGTTTGAGCTTCCATTCGAGAAACAACCGAAGAACCAGATGCTTGATGAACTGCTGACGCTGGGCCAGATGCGTGTGCTCGGAGTGGGAATGCCGGAAATCGAACAGGGCATCATTGCAGATTATCTCTCCTGCTGGGGAACCCAGTTCGATCATGCGGCATCCTTGGCGCAACTTTTTACGCTGCTTGGGGAAATAACTTCAGGGCAACAGCAAAACCTTGTAGTTTTGTGCAGGCCGCACACTCTCGGTATGAATGCCGAAGAATTCGCCGCACAGATGTGGGCAGGCTGTTCGCCGAGAAAGGTATCCGCGATCCTGGTTGAGCACAATCCAAACGAAATTGACGAAGAAACATTGTTCAGCCTAGGATATTGTTGTTTGCTGAAATCTCCGATAGACAAAACGCTGCTGTTCAACGCGCTGCATAGTGTCCTGTCTATGCAAGCTCAGGCTGATGATGATGTGGTTTCGTTTCTGGAACACTATGAGCGGAATAGCCTGAAAAAACGCAGGCTCAACATTCTGGTTGCCGAGGACAACGGCACGAACCGTATGATCCTCTCAAAAATTCTGGAATACGCCGGCCACAGCACCGACTTGGTGGAGAATGGCGAACAAGCGCTGGACATGCTGGAAGCCAAACGTTATGACTTGGCGATCATAGACATGCAAATGCCCGTTATGACTGGACTGGATGCGATCAAGATTTATCGGATGACCGTCAGGAAAGATACTGGTATGCCGATAGCCATTCTGACAGCTAATGCAACCATTGAGGCCAGGCGCGAATGCGAAGAAGCTGGAGCCGATGCGTTTCTTACCAAGCCCATTGATGTTTCTGCTTTGCTGGATACGGTGGTGCGGCTTACCGCAACCCAGCCGGCTGATGCGCCAAAACCCGCAAGCCACAACGCCATCCCGGTTATCAACGGCGACGCATTATTGCTCAACGAAAATACCTTGCTTCAACTGAGATTGCTGGGCGGAGGAGATGACTACTTCGTGAATACTGTGATACAGGGATTTATTGCAGAAGGGGAGCAACTGCTCGAATCCATGAAAGCGGCATTGCTCAAGCGCGAATATAACACGTTCAAGGAACTGGCCCACACTTTGAAAGGAAGCACGGGTAATTTGGGAGCAGAGGCGTTGTTCCAGATATGCCGCGAAATTTTGCAGCTCAACCAGTCCGATTTGCAGGTGTCGGCGGAAGAGCTGCTACGAAAAGCACAAGACAGTTTTAGCGCCACCAGGCAGGCGATGACCAACTATCTGGAAACGGTCAAACTGTCTTGCAAGCCTCATATCAAGCAATAAGATCACATCACCATCGCCATTCCGGGTTCGCGCCGAGTTACCGTGGAATGTTTGACCGAGTTGCTTTTTTCGACAAGTTTTTGCTGCGAACGCACAAAGCGATCCATCACCTTGAGATCCTTCTCGCCCAGTTGCAAAGCCGCATCAACCCAGATACCCGTGATGTCAATCAGCTCCTGATACGTGACCGGATTGAACCGGTGCCGCGCCTTCTGTAGCGCAATGTATCCATTGGAACGGCGCGACTGTTTTTCAACGTAACTATAAACCGCCTCTTCACCTTCACCTTTTCCAACCAGCACATCAACCACCCCCAGTTCATGGAGTTCTTCCGCACTGTACAACTTGCCGCTCAGAATTACTTTTTCGGCTTGTGTGGCCCCGATTTTTCTGGCCAGAAAACTGAATGCCCCCATACCGGGAAACAGGTTGAACAGAATTTCCGGGAAGCCCATCTGGCATCCGCGTTCGGCGATGATGATGTCGCTGGTCAAAGCTGCCTCGAATCCGCCGCCCAAGGCATCGCCCTGCACCAGCGAAATCGTGACCACGGGCAAATCATAATGCCTCACCCTTGCGGCCATCGCGTCTATGCACATTTTCGCGTAATGCGCCAAGCCCTGGCGGTCGCCTTTTCTGATCAGATCCCTGAACAAATCCAGCTGCCCGCCCAGATTGAAAACGCCGGGAGTCAGCGATGCATACACCATATAGCGGATCGAATGCAGTTCCCCGCCCGCCCATATTTGGCCGCCGCAGTATTCAATAGACCGGTTATAGCACTGCAACTCGTGCAGTAACTCCAGGTTGAAGCAAGGCACCTCCACGGGATTCATCAGCACCCAGGAGATACCGTAATCTGCATCAAACCGCGTAGCTACTTGCGAGTATTCAATTTCCAGCGGGTTAATCATGTCCGGCAAAATTTCCATCTTACCCATATTTTTCTCCTCAAGTAGATACGTCAGTTGGATGAACTGCCGTCACAACAACCCAGATTCCCTTGGCAAGGGGCTGAGCAAAAAACGACACATTTGGAAGCTGGCATTACCATAATTCTTCGCGGATAAACTAACAGCTACGCCAACCCGATAAACGTCGAATAGAGGCAGAAAACCAGGCTTATTCGACGCTTTAACTTTTGATGTTCACCTGTTGAACATTACACAAAACAAGACCAGCCTTTAGTCAAATAGCTATACTACGTACCAAAATAGGGGTCAGTTCTGATGGAACATCACGGGTCAAAATTCGATGTGCGCCAATAGAGACAGGGAATGCAGCCATGAAATTTAGAATCTACCGCTACAACCCGGAAACCGACACCCAGCCAACCATGCAGGAATACGAGCTGGACATCGAGGCGGGCGACAAGATGCTGCTGGATGCGCTGCTGCTCATCAAGGAGCAGGANNAACGGGCGTAACGGGCTGGCTTGCATCACGCCGCTGTCCGGCCTCAAGCAACCCATCGAGTTGNNACCACATCTTGCCCGTCGTTCTGGTGGAACCCGGATAAGTTTGTCGGCCCGGCCGGGCTGTTGCAGTCTTACCGCTTCATTGCCGACAGCCGCGATCAAGTCACCAGCGAGCGGCTGGATAACCTGGAAGACCCTTATCGCTTGTTCCGCTGCCATACCATCATGAACTGTGTGGACGTGTGCCCCAAGGAATTGAACCCCACCGCAGCCATCGGGAAAATAAAAAATTTGATGGTGAAACGCGCGATATGAGTTTGATACCCTCTCCCCAACCCCTTTCATACTAGGGGAGGGGCGCAAGAATGAAAGAGTTGGAACGGATACGCTGGCGCTGTCGGCGCGGATTGCTGGAGCTGGACATTGTGCTGGGGCGCTTTATAGAACAGCATTACATGGGTCTGGATGAGGCGCAGCAGGCCGCATTTGAGGTGCTGCTGGATATGCCCGATACGGTGCTNNAAATGTGCGAATGAATTCGCACCTACATGGGAGGAAAATTATGGATAACAAACGCGTTGCAACGTTGACGCTGGATGACGGTAGAAGCGTCGAGCTGCCGATGATGTCCGGCACACTGGGTCCCGATGTCATAGATATTCATAATTTGAGCAAACTGGGGATATTCACTTACGACCCGGCATTTTTCGCCACGGCGAGCTGCACTTCGGCGATCACCTTTATCGACGGCGATGCCGGGCTGCTCTATTACCGTGGCTACCCGATCGAGCAACTGGCGGAACATTCCGATTTTCTCGAAGTGAGCTACCTGCTGCTGAACGGCGAATTGCCAGATGCCGCGCAGGGTGCCGAATTCAAGGACATCGTCACGCACCACACCATGGTGCACGACCAGATGGTGCGTTTCTTCACCGGCTTCCGCCGCGATGCGCACCCGATGGCGGTGATGGTCGGCGTGGTGGGCGCGCTGTCGGCCTTTTACCACGATTCGCTGGACATCAACAATCCGCGCCACCGCGAGATTTCTGCGATGCGCATGTTGGCGAAAGTGCCGACCATCGCGGCGATGGCGCACAAGTACTACACTGGCGCACCGTTCATGTTTCCGAAGAATAAATATAGCTACGCGGAAAACCTCATGTATATGATGTTCGCCACGCCCGCCGAGGATTACGAGCCCAATCCGATACTGGTGCGCGCGCTGGACCGCATCCTTATTTTGCACGCCGACCATGAGCAGAACGCTTCCACCTCCACGGTGCGCTTGGCCGGTTCGAGCGGGGCGAACCCGTTTGCCTGCATCGCTTCCGGCATCGCCGCGCTGTGGGGGCCGGCGCATGGCGGCGCGAACGAGGCCGCGCTGAAAATGCTGGAAGAAGTCGGCGATATTTCGCGCGTGGCGGAGTATGTGCAGGGTGTGAAGGACAAAAAATACCGCTTGATGGGCTTTGGTCATCGCGTTTACAAGAACATGGATCCCCGCGCCACTGTGATGCGGCAGACATGCTATGAAGTGCTGGCGGAACTCAAACTGGAAAACCAAAAGCTGTTTGAACTGGCGATGGAACTGGAGCGCGTTGCCTTGAGCGACCCGTATTTCATCGAACACAAGCTGTATCCGAACGTGGATTTTTATTCCGGCATCGTGCTGCGCGCGCTGGGCATCCCGGCCAATATGTTCACCGTGATTTTTGCCGTGGCGCGCACCGTGGGTTGGATTTCGCAATGGAATGAAATGATCGCTGATACGCAACACAAGATTGGTCGCCCGCGCCAGCTTTATCTCGGCGCGACGCGGCGCGATTTTGTGCCGGTAGGCAGCCGATAAAAATTTATTAACCACGGATATACCCGGATGTTTACGGATTACCGCTTGCCGACACTGAGTTTTGTCAGTGCGAATCCGTGCTCATCCGTAACAAAACCAGCCTATCCACTACCCGCCAGAGCGGGTGTTGAGTTGAAACAGGCGGGCTGCCATTTTTCGGTCAAGCCCAGAATGCCAATCTGATGGCCGCATCAGACAAAAACTACATGCAGGCCATGCGCGGCAGTTCGCTGCTGTTCGGCGCGAACGCGCCGTTCATCGAAGAGTTGTACGAGAGCTATCTGGCCGATGCCGGTAGCGTGCCAGTTGCGTGGCGCAATTATTTTGATGCGCTGCTACCCGCAGCAAATGGCGCAAATGACGTGCCGCACAGCGCCATCCAACGCGCCTTTGCGGCCCTGCCGAAAGTGCCCGCCGCTAATACGGCATCGCCGGATGCCGATTTTGAACGCAAGCAAGTAAGTGTGTTGCAGCTCATCAATGCGTATCGTTTTCTTGGTGTGCGTGTCGCCGATCTCGATCCGCTCAATCGTTACCCCAAACCGGTGATTGCCGAGCTTGACCAGGCGCACTATGGCTTGGGCGAAACTGACATGGATACCCCCTTTGATACCGGTTCACTGGGTGGCGCGCGCATGACCTTGCGTGAAACCCTTAAGCTGTTGCGCCAGACTTATTGCGGCAGCATCGGTGCGGAATACATGTATATCAGCGATGTGGCGCAGAAATGCTGGATACAGAATCGCCTGGAAAGCGTGCGAGGGATGGCCGGCTATGATGCTGCGATGCGCCGCCGCATTCTGGAGAGATTGACTGCCGCAGAGACGCTGGAACGTTATCTGCACACCAAGTTTGTCGGGCAAAAACGCTTCTCGCTGGAAGGTGGCGAGACGCTGATCCCGCTGCTCGACCATCTGCTGCAACTCGCGGGCGAGCAAGGGGTGCAGGAAGCAATACTTGGCATGGCGCATCGCGGGCGGCTGAATGTGCTGGTGAACATACTCGGCAAGCTGCCGTCCATGTTGTTCGCCGAATTTGAAGGCATTCATGCCGAGCATCTGACCTCGGGTGATGTGAAGTACCACCAGGGTTTTTCGTCCGATATTGGCACACCGGGCGGTGCGTTGCATGTCGTTTTGGCGTTCAATCCATCGCACCTGGAAATCGTCAACCCGGTGGTGGAAGGTTCGGTGCGCGCGCGCCAGCATCGCCGTAAGGACTTTAGCGGTTCGAAAGTATTGTCAATCCTGTTGCACGGCGACGCGGCATTTGCCGGGCAGGGGGTAGTGATGGAAACGCTGGGCATGTCGCAGACGCGCGGATATTACACCGGCGGCACAGTGCACATCGTCATCAACAACCAGATCGGCTTCACCGCATCCGACACCCGCGACACCCGCTCCAGCACATTTTGCAGCGACGTGGCGAAAATGATCGACGCGCCGATTTTCCACGTGAACGCGGATGATCCCGATGCGGTATTGCTGATTACCGAAATCGCGCTGGATTACCGCATGAAATTCAACAAGGATGTGGTGATTGATCTGGTGTGTTTCCGCAAATTAGGACACAACGAGCAGGATGAACCGTTGGTCACCCAGCCTTTTATGTATCGCTTCATCCGCCAGCACCCCGGCACGCGCGCGGTGTATGCGCAGCGCCTGGCGGAGCAGGGCGTGATCCAGGCAGATGAAGCGGACACGATGGTTGCGGTTTATCGCAAAGCCATGGGCGAAGGGCGGAATTCGATCCAGCCTGCGCTGGCTAATTCGGACAAGGAAAAACGGGATAAGAATATTGTCGACTGGACACCGTTCCAGCACGACATTGCATGGGATGTGGCGGTGAATACCGCCGTGCCGCTGGAACGTTTGCAGAAGCTGGCAGTGCCGCTGACCACCGCGCCAAAAAATTTCACTCTGCACTCCCGCGTGCAGAAAGTTGTCGATGACCGTATCGCGATGGCGCGCAGCGAGTTGCCGCTGGATTGGGGGATGGCGGAGAATCTCGCGTATGCCACGCTGTTGACTGAATGCTATCCGGTGAGGCTGAGCGGGCAGGATAGCCAGCGCGGCACGTTTTTTCATCGCCACGCTACTTGGCATGACCAGAATCGCAAGGAAAGTCATGAGGGGGCGTACACGCCCTTGCAGCACCTCGCGCCCGGACAGGCAGATTTCATTGCGATCGACTCGTTGCTATCCGAAGAAGCGGTGCTGGGCTTTGAATATGGCTATGCCACAGCCGACCCAAATTCGCTGGTGTTATGGGAAGCGCAGTTCGGCGATTTTGCCAATGGCGCGCAAGTGGTGATTGACCAGTTCATTGCATCCGGCGAAGTGAAGTGGGGCAGGATGTGCGGGCTGGTGATGCTGCTGCCGCATGGCTACGAGGGGCAGGGTGCGGAGCATTCCTCCGGGCGCATCGAGCGCTATTTGCAATTGTGCGCAGACTACAACATTCAGGTGTGCATACCTTCCACGCCGGCGCAGATGTTCCACTTGTTGCGCCGCCAGATGTTGCGCCCGTATCGCAAGCCGCTGATCGTATTCACACCCAAAAGCCTGCTGCGCAGCAAGGACGCCGCTTCACCGATCATTGAATTGGCGCAGGGAAAATTTCAGACGGTGATCCCAGATGTGGATGCCTGCGATGTAGGAGCCCAATTTATTGGGCGATCCGATGTCGCGCAGCAAGCTTCTCTCCAACCCAACAAGGTGCGCCGCATCATCGCGTGCAGCGGCAAGGTGTATTACGACCTGCTCGCCGCGCGCCGCACCAAGGGTATTCAGGACATGGCGATTATTCGCATCGAACAGCTATACCCGTTCCCGCACGATGCCTTCACCGCGCAGGTTGCCGCTTATCCAAATGCCACGGAGGTGGTGTGGTGCCAGGAAGAGCCGGGCAATCAGGGCGCGTGGCATCGCATCCAGCATTATCTGTTGCGCCATTTGCGCCCCGGCATGCGCCTCGATTACGCGCTGCGCCCTTCATCCGCCGCGCCCGCTGCCGGTTATCTGGCGGTGCACCAGGAACAACAGAAGGCGGTGATCGAAGCCGCATTCCGCAGCGATCTCGACAATAAACCTAATCCGGGAGCAATACACCATGAGCATCACTGAAGGCAGCACGATTGAAGTTCGGGTCCCGCAACTCTCCGAATCGGTTTCCGAAGCCACGTTGCTATCCTGGCACAAACAGGTGGGCGAGGCAGTGAAAGAGGGAGAGAACCTGATTGATGTCGAGACCGACAAAGTGGTGCTGGAATTACCCGCGAGCAAATCAGGTGTGCTGACAAAAATCCTCAAACGGGATGGCGAAAGCGTGACCAGCAATGAGGTGATCGCACTGCTGAATACTGAGGCGGCGGTTGCACAAACTGCTGCACCGCACGCAGCAGCCAGTTCCGCAGTGCCGCCTTCGGTGCGCAAACTGGCGCGCGAACATGAGATTGATGCGGGCAGTTTGCAAGGCAGCGGACGCAGCGGGCGCGTCACCAAGGAAGATGTGCTGAATGCGATGCAACAATCCAAACCCACCCCCATCCCCCCTCCAACTCCCCCCTTGAAAGGGGGAGAGCCTACACTCCCTCCCCTTCAAGGGGAGGGCTGGGGCGGGGATGGGGTAAATTCGACCAGTATCACCGGAGGGCGAGTAGAGCAGCGAGTCCCGATGACGCGCATCCGCCAGCGCATCGCCGAGCGTCTGCTGCAATCGCAACAGAACGCCGCGATCCTGACCACCTTCAACGAAGTCAACATGCAACCGGTGCTAGACCTGCGCAACAAATACAAGGATGCGTTCGAGAAGAAACACGGCGTCAAGCTCGGCTTCTCCTCGTTCTTCGTCAAGGCGGCGGTGTTGGCGTTGCAGCAATTTCCCATCGTCAATGCCTCGGTGGACGGCACCGACATCATCTACCACGGCTACTTCGACATCGGCATGGCCATCGGCAGCGAGCGCGGCCTGGTCGTGCCGATCATCCGCGATGCCGATAAACTTTCCTTTGCCGATATCGAAAAACAGATCGCCGATTTCGGCGCACGCGCCAAAGTCGGCAAGCTCACGATGGAAGAACTCACCGGCGGCACGTTCTCCATCTCCAATGGCGGCGTGTTCGGCTCCATGCTCTCCACCCCAATCATCAACCCGCCGCAGAGCGCCATCCTCGGCATTCACGCCACCAAGGACCGACCCGTGGCAGAGAACGGACAAGTGGTCATCCGCCCGATGAACTACCTCGCTCTGTCCTACGACCACCGCATTATTGATGGGCGCGAGGCGGTGCAGTTTCTTGCCGCCATCAAGGAAGTACTGGAATATCCGGGGCGGGTGCTGCTGGATTTATAATTCTTGCAGGCAGAAAGGTATATGTAAGGGTGCGTCTCGCACCATGGTGCGCTCAGCGCACCCTACAAAGCTTTCACCACTATGCGAAGGCTGGGATTTAACAGCAAGATTGGGCGGGTCATACTGGTGCAAGGCCAAAAAATTTTTTCGTACCCTCCGATACACGGAATAACAGGGGAAATCGGGGCAGAATTTGGTGAATAACGTTGATGTTAGAATGGCGGGTGTGGCCCGCCCTTACGCTTGCTGGGACACTTCTTGCAAATCAGTTTTTAATAGGGGGCGCCATGCTCAATCAACATCGTCGCGAATTTCTGAAGTTGTTGGGCGCAACCACAATTTGCTCGTCTATCGGAAGCGGAATACCTCTGGCTGCTCTTGCCCAGAATAAAAACATGACGATGGAAGAATGGATGGATGCATACATGAGCTCCACCAGAACAAAAGGCCTGGATGGCGCTTTGCATGTAACCCGCTTTGTCGAGCCTGTTTATGTATTGACCAAGCCGATTGCCTGGTTTCCAAATGATGATCAGAAATTAAAGTATTCCCGTGTTGACGTGCCGGTGGGATTTGTTACCGATTTCGCGAGCATCCCGCAGATTTTTTGGTCAGCACTGCGACCGGATGGAAAATATACCTACCCGGCAATCGTTCACGACTATTTGTATTGGACGCAGAGCCCGAGTGTGACAAAGGAGATGGCCGATGACATATTCAAATTTGGAATGCAGGATTTAGGCCTCAGTCAGGTCGAAGTCTGGGCACTCTACGAGGCAGTTGATTTTTTCGGCAAATCGGCGTGGAAAGACAACACAAAGCGAAAACAAGAAGGCGAGAAACGCATTCTTAAAGTATTGCCTGACAAACCGACAGATAGTTGGGAAATCTGGAAGAACGATAAAGAGAAATTTCTTTAAGCAAGATGTCCTGTGTATAAATCCAGGCCAGGAATCCTGCGCTGGGGGCTCAAAAAAACAGGGAATAAAGGGGGTAAATTGAAGATTGATTTGCATATCTGCAGGGGGATGATATTGCTGGGGTTGCTCGGCATATTTTTTTGCCTGGGTTCGCTTGCGCACGGAGCCATTGCCTCGGAGAAGGGGTTCGAGGTCGGGGGTGTGGAGATCAAGGACGCGCAGGGGAAGAAGGTGCTGAAATATGCTGGAAGCTACGCACTGCTGATCGAGGAAAGTGAATATACGGCGGGATGGAAGAAACTGACGAGTGTACCCAAGGAGATGGATCAGGTTGAGGCGACGTTAAAGAAGCAGGGGTTTGAAATCAGGCGAGTGCGCAGCCCAGGCAGTGTGGCCCTTAAGAAGGCCTTTGAGGATTTTATAGGGGATTATGGTTACAAACAGGATAACCGGCTGCTGATTTACTACTCCGGGCATGGTTATACGTTCAAGAAGGATGAGGATGCATATCTGGTTCCATCGGACTCGCCGCTCCCTGAGAACCAGGAAGGCTTTCTGAAGAAGGCGCTGAACATGGAGCAAATAGATTCGTGGGCCAAGCAGATAAAGGCCAACCATGCATTGTTTGTATTCGACAGCTGCTTTTCCGGGACGATATTTTTGACGCGTGGGTTGGATGAACAGCCAGATTACATATCTGACATGTCGGCGAAACCAGTGAGGCAATACATTACGGCGGGAGAAGCGGGGCAGGAGGTGCCAGCGAAGAGCACGTTCACGCCTGCATTTGTGGATGCTCTGGAACGAAGAAAGGCGGACTCAAATAATGACGGATACGTCACAGGAATGGAACTGGGGTTATATCTGCAGCAAACGGTATGGAAATACAAAATCCAGAACCCGCAGTATGGAAAGATCAGTCGGTATGAATTGGCGCAAGGTGACTTTGTATTCCGGGTTGGTGTAAAGGGTGAGATGGACAAGCCGATGGCCGATATAAGTGCACCGCCTGCAGTAGCCCCGACTCGAATCAGGAGCAATGAAGAGATCGAGCAGGAGCTTTGGGACAGCATCAAGGATAGCGACAATGCAGCACCGTTTCAGGAATACTTCAATCAATATCCGAAGGGGAAATACGTTGCTGCGGCCAAGGTCATGATTGCGAAGTTCAAGAATGCGGGGGCGACTGCGGCGGTACAAGAAGAAGCGCGGCAAAAACGCGACCCGCAGCCGGGTCAGGTATTCCGCGACTGCCCGGACTGCCCGGATATGGTGGTGATACCTGACGGTGATTTTATGATGGGCAGCACCGTGGGCGAAACGGGGCGGGAAAATGACGAAAGCCCTTTGCACCAAGTTTCGTTGGGCAAATTCGGCATGGGAGCACATGAAATCACCGTTGGCGAGTTTCGCCGTTTTGTTCAATCCACGGGTTATCGCACCGATTCCGAAAAGAATGCGGGCAATGCATCTGGTTGTTACGCATGGGATGCATCCGATGGCAAATTTGATTGGCGCGCTGGCCGATACTGGGACAACCCCGGCTTCAGTCAGACCCCGCAATATCCAGTGGTGTGTGTGTCGTGGAACGATGCACAAGCCTACGTCCAATGGTTGGCAAAAGAAACTGGGAAAAAATACCGCCTACCGAGCGAGGCGGAATGGGAATACGCCGCCCGTGCCGGGACCACTACAGCCCGTTATTGGGGCGCCAACCCGAACGACGCCTGCATCTACGCCAATGTGGCCGATATCACCAAGGGGCCGGGTGGAGTGAATTGGAGTAGTAAGCAAGAATGCAACGACGGCTATTTCTTCAGCGCTCCGGTGGGCAGTTTCAAGCCCAATGTTTTTGGACTTTATGACATGATCGGAAATGCTTTGGAATGGGTGGAGGACAGCTATCATGACAACTACAACGGCGCCCCAAAGAATGGCAGCGCGTGGGGAGGAGATGGCGCGAAGCGCGTGCTTCGCGGCGGCTCGTGGTACTACACTCCGCAGGGCTCGCGCGCGGCCAAACGCTTCGGGTTCGAGACCGCATTCCGGTACGGCAGCTTCGGGTTCCGTCTCGCCAGGATGCTGCCGTAGTTTGGCAGCTTAGGGTTTGCACTTTTACTCTTTTACCCTTTGCAAGATTTGCACGGCGCGATGGGAAAGGGGATGGGGTTTCAGGTTGGGGGCGCAGCCCCCTCGCGATTTTTTGTAGGGGCGTATGGCAATACGCCCTTGGTGGTGCATCGAAAAAGGGCGTAGGGCGCATTTCATGGTGTCAATTCCGCCCAACCTTTGGTTGGCTGCGGATGGCCTACCTTTGGTACACCGTGTCACACAGCATGATTGACCGTTTTTTTCCGAAGGAGACGAGCATGGGTAAGCACGAAATAATTGATATGGCCTTGCAGTTAAAAGCGGCAGAGCGCTATGAGGTTGTGGAGAAAATCCTGCAAAGCCTGGACAAGCCCGATGCTGAAATTGACCGTGCCTGGGCGGAAGAAGCCTTGCACAGGGCGCGTGCGTGCGATGAAGGGCGCATGAAAACGGTTTCATTCGAAGAAGTCTTTGGCGATAAATGATGCGGATTTGCTTTTCCGAATTCGCCAATAATGAATTGAAAGATGCTTGTGGCTGGTATGAGCGGCAACAGGCTGGTCTGGGGTTGCGTTTCAGGAGCGATGTGCGCGAAGCCGCACTGCGGATTGCCCGGTCGCCATTGTTGTTCCCGGTCGAGTTGGACGAGGTGCGGCGTTACGTTATGAGTCGGTTTCCATATACCCTGCGCTATGTGTTGCGCGGTGAAGAAGTATGGATCATGGCGGTTTCGCACCAACACCGCCGCCCGGATTACTGGGTAGAGCGCGTGGAACGAATGAAATGAAGCGGGTGTAGGTGTAGGGTGCATTCCATGCACTACCGGAGAAAAAAATGGAACCTGTCTCGCGGCAAACCGCACCGGTGCTGAAAAAAACCTATCAATTCCTGCTGTGGCTGGTGCCCACGGTGGATAAATTTCCGCGCGCGCAAAAATTTCTGCTGGGCGACCGCATTCAAAGCTCCGCGCTGGATGTGCTGGAGGGCTTGGTGGAGGCCGCTTATACCCAGGCGCGCGGACCGATACTGGCACGCGTGAATCTGGGCCTGGAAAAGCTGCGTTATCTGTTCCGCTTGGCCAAGGATTTGCATTACCTCGATCTGCGCCGCTATGAATTCGCCGCCCGCGCGCTGGAAGTTTGGTAGGGTGCGTTCCATGCACCGCCTTTGATACAACGCCGACGCATGAAACGCACCCTACGATACTTGTCTCAGTACCTACCGTGCTGGATTTAAGCATCCAATGCGTATACACTCATGCGTGGGTACATAACAGGGGCGTAATCATGAAAACAGCCAAAGTATTCAAGCAGGGCAACAGCCAGGCCGTGCGGTTACCTAAGGAGTTCCGCTTTCAGGACGACGAAATTTTCATCCGCAAGCAGGGCGATACCGTCCTGCTGATCCCAAAAAAATCGGCTCGTTGGCAACACCTGAAAAACTGCATCGGCAAGTTCAAGGGGAATATCGAGCGTACACCGCAAGCAGTGTTTGAGGAACGGGACTGGCCGCAATGAACTACATGCTGGACACCAACACCTGCATTTATCTCATGACTGACCGCCATCCCGAGCGCCAGTCGCGTATCCTTGCACGGCTTGATGCACTCGCGCCGAATGAAAACCTTGTACTCTCCAGCATTGTTGCATTTGAACTCAGTTACGGCGCGCAAAAAGGGCGCTGGCGCAAAGCCAACCTTGCCTTGCTCGAAGAGTTCTTGCTCGACTTCATCATCGCACCTTTCGATGAAAAAGCCGCCCATACCGGAGGATTGATCCGCACGGAACTGGAGAAGAAGGGTCACCCCATCGGCCCCATGGACACTCTTATCGCCGCCCACGCCGTCAGCCTCGACATGCCGTTGGTCACGCACAACATTAGGGAGTTTTCCAGAGTGTCTGGGCTGATGGTGAAAAACTGGGCGGGGGAATAAATGCAGTAAAGCAGGGTAGGATGCGGGGAGGTGCGAACCGCATCGTGATGAGTTGCTGGCTGATTGGGATTTGGCCGTTGGCGGCGAGAATCCCTACAAGATTGACCCATTGTGAGGTTGCCATGTATTGGGATGTCATAACCGTTAAGCCGTTATCAAACTACCGCATCCAGGTCGAGGTTGCGGATGGGCGCAAGGGTGTTTTTGATGTAAAGCCCTATCTTGATCGCGGTGTTTTTCGCGAACTGAAGGATGTTCATTATTTTAACCAGGTGGGTATCGTGTACGGGGCAGTGACATGGCCTCACGAACAAGACATTGCCCCCGAAACCCTGCTTGCTGAAATGCTTCCAGTGGATAAGGAAATTGAGCCAGCCTGATGCCGCAAATTTCATCCACAGATAAATTCTCCGCCTACCGCATCTTCGAGCAAGACGGGAAATCCGCCGGACGCTTCGTCGAGCTATCGCTGGGCGATCTCGACCCCGGCGAGGTCGTCATTCAAACGCATTATTCCAGCGTGAATTACAAGGATGCGCTCGCCGCTACCGGCGCGGGCAAAGTGATACGGCGCTTTCCTTGTGTCGGTGGAGTGGATGTTTCAGGTGTGGTAGCCAGTTCATCCGATGCGCGCTTCAAGGCGGGCGATGGGGTGGTTGTGACCGGCTACGGCATGGGGGTGGATCACGATGGCGGGTTTGCAGAATACGTGCGGGTTCCCGCCGATTGGGTGGTGCCGCTGCCGCAAGGGCTGACGTTGTACGAGGCGATGGCTATCGGCACGGCGGGCTTTGCTGCTGCGCTGTCTATTCATCGCTTGGAGCAAAACGATCTGCGCCCGGAGAACGGCAAGGTGATCGTGACGGGCGCGACCGGCGGGGTGGCGAGCCTGGCGATCCAGATGCTGGCGCAACTGGGCTATCACGTAGTAGCGCTGACCGGCAAGGACAGCGAACATGAGTATCTGAAATCCCTCGGTGCAACTGAAATTTTGTCGCGCAAAGATTTAGTGATGGGCACCCTGCGGAAGGGTGGAGCCGAAGGCTCCGGGAACCCACCGGCGTACTCCTTGCGGGTACACCCATTGGAAAAAGCACGGTGGGCCGGTGCGTTGGATGCGGTGGGCGGCGAGACGCTGGCGTGGTTGACGCGCACCATGCAGCAAAACGGCGTGATAGCCAGCTTTGGCAATGCGGGTGGAGTTGAGTTACACACCACGGTGCTGCCGTTTATCCTGCGCGGCGTGCGCCTCATCGGTGTTGATTCCGCCGCGACTGCCATGCCGTTGCGCCGCATTATTTGGCATCGCCTGGCAACTGACTTGCGTCCGAAATTGCTGGCGCAAGTGGCGCATACCGTACCCCTCGCAGAGTTACCGCAAATATTCCCGCAACTATTGCAAGGCAAGCTGCGTGGGCGCACGGTGGTGGGAATAAAACCGGCAGGTTAATGTTATAATTCCTGACAGAGCTGGAAGCGTACAGCGCGAAAGTGGCGGAATTGGTAGACGCACTGGATTTAGGTTCCAGCGCCGCAAGGCGTG
>CXWL01009361.1_pt2 | contig 18030 bp, 19 predicted proteins | sample 590931 | NCBI WGS metagenome assembly CXWL01 (sample SAMEA3498368, study PRJEB10139) | groundwater metagenome | biome: water well; material: biofilm material | place: Germany | collected 2015-04-27 | reverse complement strand
AGGTCGGCAGTTTCCCACGCTCACCGACCGCATCGTCATTCTCGTGGATGATGGGATCGCCACCGGCTCCACGTTCTTCTCAGCCGTCCAGTCCATCAGACACCTCAAACCGCGTCGCCTGATCGGAGCCGTCCCGGTTGGCCCGGCGGAGACCATCCGAGAGGCCCGTCTACAGGTGGACGAGTTAGTAGTCCTTGCCACACCGGAGCCGTTCTGGGCCGTGGGTAACCACTATATCGATTTTGCACAAGTCAGCGATCATGATGTGGTGGAGTATTTGAACTTGGCGGAAGAGTCGCTGTTGGGATGGAAGGAGCGGTCTCGCTCTTCAATAGCCTCACCGCCACGATAAGGGAGTACGCATGACAGCGAAAACGAAGGCACCGGCAGGCTTGGGGGCTCGACATGATCGGACCGTCCAGGAGTATCAGCACGACACTTATAAACTGCGCGGGAAGCTCAAAGAGCCGACCGTCTGCACCGAATGCGGGGCCTCGTTTCACAAGGGGCGGTGGACCTGGGGCACGAAGCCAGCCGACGCCGACGAGATCATCTGCCCCGCCTGCATGCGGATCCGCGACAAATATCCTAAGGGATTCGTCACGCTCAAAGGTTCTTTTAAGGATGAGCAACATGAGCAGATCATCGGCCTGGTGAAGAATACGGAGGAAGCAGAAAAGAAGGAACACCCGTTGTCTCGAATCATGTCGATCGACACCAAGCCAGAGGGCCTCGTCATTTCCACGACCGACACTCATTTACCAAGGCGCATCGGCGAAGGATTGAAGCATGCCTATCATGGCGAGCTGGAGTTGCATTACGACAGAGACGAAGATTTCGTGCGCGTCACATGGACGAGATGACAGGTGATCCTGTCCTGACATGAGCACGGCAACAGAAGGAGGGGTGAGTGAGCTTACAAGCTAGATCTCTATTGGGAGCAGTCGTTCATCTCACTATCCTGATCGCCTTTCTTGCGGGTATCGAGACAACAGAGGCGAAAATCGTCGTTCCTCCCTCCGGTTCGGTGATCGAAGTCGACGGGGCCACGCTCAAAGCCGTCGTTGGCACGTTTGAGCAANNAAAGGTCATGGCCATCTACTCCGCCCAGTACAACTACCATGGGCTCAAGAAAGACGATCTCCGAAAGATCTGGAAAGATCTCTTTGATGAGTATCAGGAGATTGCGAGCACCCATCTCTTCACGAAGATGGCCAAGGTTGGAGCGGGTCGCAATACGGTGCTGGAGGTTACCTGTACCGGCCATCTCTGGGCCAGGTCCAAGACCAGCGGTCTGTATGTCCCCATCGACAGCTGGTATGAAGAAGTGCACTACCTCGTCCTCGAAGACGGGGCGTGGCGTATTCGTGGCAATGTCGGTGAATCACCGCGCGTGCTTCCGTTTGGCACCGCACCACATCCACTCTTCTGACATGTGGGTGGGAAAGGTTGTGACATGAGAGTCGTTATCGGTGTTGATTGGTCGGACCAGTCTTTCGCTGCCGTTACACAGACATTTCAGCTCTATCATCCAACCGACGTCACGCTGGTCCACGGCGTCGATTTAGGGATTTTGGAACATCCGGTCGTGGCCCAAGCGGGCAACGTGCAAGGGTACGATGATTTCCGCAAGGCGATGGTCGATTCGGGGAGCCAGCTGCTGGAGCGCGCCGCCGCCATGGTCCCAGCAGAGGTGACGTCGATCAGGAAGGTGAACGAAATCGGCAATCCTGCTCAGCTCATCCTCGACAGCGCCACAAACCTTTCCGCCGACCTTGTCGTCGTCGGCGTGCGTGGACGAAGCCGTCTGTCCGAGGCTGTCCTCGGGAGTGTGTCCCATCGGGTGCTCATGCACGGCTCCCGCCCGACGTTGATCGTCAGGGGAGCCGCGCGGAAGGTGCAACGGGTCCTCATCGCCATCGAGGAGCGAAACGATGCCGATCGAATCGTGAAATGGGTGATGCAGCATCCGCTCGCCGATCCGGTAGAACTCCGTGTGGTCCACGCCATTATCCCGATTGGAGTGAATGATACTTATGACGCCCTGGGAATCAGTACCTGGTGGGAAGGCGCGGAACGCTATGCGGAGGAACTCGTCAAATCGACCGCCGGCAAGCTTTTGAACCCGCGCTATACGGTCAGCACGAAAGTCTCTCAAGGCAATCCTGCAGCGGTGATCGAACAGGAGGCCAAGGATATGGATTTGGTGGTCGTGACCTCCCATGGACGCAAAGGCATTTCCCGCTTCCTCTTGGGGAGTGTCTCCCACGCCGTCGTACATCACGTGACCTGTCCGATACTTGTCCTTCGCTGAAAGGATCGAACATGAAACCGATGCTGACCGTCGCCATCATCTTCCTCTTCGCCACAACATCCTTGGTTTCAGCACAAGTGATCCGCGGGAACCCAAAGGCCGGACAAGGCGTGTATGAGCAACAGTGCCTCCGTTGTCATGGGTCCAAACTGGACGGGAACGGACCGGACAGCCGAGATTTAATCGTCCGGCCAGCCGATTTTCGATCTCAGATCAGTCGTTCGAAGACGGATTGGGAGCTGCTCGTGGCCATCTCGAATGGCGTGTTGTTCAGCCCGATGCACGGGTTTCGCGGCAAACTGACGGATGAGCAAATGTTGGATGTGTTGTCGTACATCAGATCCGTGTCACCACCGAACATCGTCAGCTAGTACGAGGTGGCGTTCTTTCAGCGCACAACGGGTGAGAGATGTAGTCTGGGGCTCATTCTCTGCCTTTTTGTTCTGCTGGTCTTGAGCGGAACCACTCTTCAGGCTGCAGGCACGGCCCCAGACATCGACGTCTTCGTGCGGACCGGCTGCCCCCATTGTGAAGCCGCTAAGATCTTTCTCGACGAACTTCGACGGGAGCAGCCCTCACTTCACATTGCCCTCCACGACATTGCTGAGGACCTCGCCCCGCGACAGCGACTCATAACTTTGGTGCAGGAACGAGGTATCACGACGGTCGGCGTTCCCACGTTTCTCATAGGCACAGAGCTCATCATCGGATTCCAGTCCTCCGAGACAACCGGAGCTGAGATTCGTGCCAAGCTCGACCGAAAGGTACTGGGCGCTACCGTAAATCCGTCGGTCGAGAGCATCGAGACGCGATGGCTCGGCCGGCTTCGCGTCCACGATCTGGGCCTTCCGCTGTTCACCGTTCTTATCGGCCTGCTGGACGGCTTCAATCCCTGCGCCATGTGGGTCCTGCTCTTTCTCCTGTCGTTGCTGGTCAATCTGCAAGACCGGCGGAAGATGGCGCTGATCGCTGGCACCTTCGTCGCCGTCAGTGGCTTGTTCTACTTCGCCTTCATGGCCGCCTGGCTCAATATGTTTCTTCTGATCGGCCTCTCACGCGCCGTGCAAATGGGCCTGGGCGGCATTGCGCTCTTCATGGGAGCAGTGAACGTAAAGGACTTCTTTGCGCTCCATCGAGGTATTTCGCTGAGCATCCCCGAGTCCGCGAAGCCCGGACTCTACGCCCGCATCCGGCGCATCCTTCAAGCAGAACACCTCATCGGTGCGGTAGCAGGTGTCATTCTCCTGGCCTGCCTGGTGAATACGATTGAATTGCTTTGCACAGCCGGATTTCCCGCTGTCTATACACAGATCCTCACGATGCAGCAGTTACCCACCTGGCAATACTACGGTTACCTTGGCTTATATAATCTGGCCTATATTCTTGACGACAGCCTCATGGTAACGATTGCCGTGGTCACGCTGAGCCGACGGAAATTGCAAGAAGGTGCCGGTCGTTGGTTGAAACTGGCCGGTGGAGTAGTGATGTTCAGCTTAGGCATCGTTTTGATATTGAAACCCGAATGGCTGGCGCTTTAGATACACGTATGATGCGATCCGTTCGCCCCCTTTACATTCCGCCCCTGGAGACCGATCACAGTGAGTCCGGCTCGCTCATCATGCGTGATGGATCGACCGCCGCAATCCGACCGGCTGAACCGTCGGATGCACCGATGATGCAACAGTTCGTCGATCGGTTATCCTCCGAGTCGAGACGCTACAGATATTTCTCAGAAAGCCCTCCGACTTCTGACAGTATCGCGGCCTTGTGTCATTCCTCGAACCCTCGTTTACAGTTCACGCTCATCGTGACTCGAGTATGGGAAGGCATGCCGCGTATTATCGCCGCTGGGTCGTACTGGGCGAGGGACGGGCAGACGGCGGAAGTGGCCATGGTCGTGGACGATGGGTTTCATGGAAAAGGCTTGGGTACGCTGCTGCTAGAACGACTGGCCTTAGTCGCCATCCGACACAGCTTTACTCACCTTTGGGCTGTCACTCACGCCGATAACCTGGCCATGCGTGAAGTCTTCAGAGAATCAGGATTTACCACCCATGAAGCCTACGAAGGCGAAGACATGGAAGTGGAGTTGTCGTTGATTCCAACAGAAGCGACCGTCTCTCGCGCCGAGGTTCGAGAGCGGCTCGCCACGACGGCTTCACTCCGCCCATTTTTTCAGCCCAAGTCGGTTGCGATCATCGGCGTCTCTCGTAATCCAAGCAAGATCGGTTATCGGCTGCTCGATGCCATAACATCTGGCCGGTTTCGAGGCGCCGTTTACCCGGTCAACCCAATGACAACCGACATCAAGGAAATCCGGACCTATCCATCCGTGCAGGATCTCCCGGAGCCCGTCGATCTCGCCATCATCGCGGTCCCACGAGACTCCGTGTCGTCCATCATCGACGACTGTGCGGCAAAGAGAGTCAGGGCCTGCGTCATCATTACGGCTGGATTCGCAGAAGTGGGACCAGCAGGAGCGGCTCTTCAACAGCAGTTAGTCACGAAGGTCCGGCAATACGGCATGCGAATGATCGGGCCCAATTGCTTCGGGATTCTGAATACAGACCCCAACATACAGCTGAATGCCACCTTCACTACGCTGTGTCCCCCTCGAGGCCTCGCTGCCATGTCGTCGCAAAGCGGTGCCATCGGGATCGCGACCCTTGCCGGCGCACGGCGATTTCACTTAGGCATCTCTTCCTTTGTGAGTGTGGGAAATAAAGCCGATGTGTCCACCAACGATCTGTTGCAATATTGGGAAGAGGACCCTTCCACGAATGTCATCCTCCTTTACGTGGAGTCCTTCGGCAATCCTCGCAAATTCGCCCGCATCGCGCGGCGCGTGAGCCGTCGCAAACCAATCATCGCGGTCAAAGCTGGACGATCGCAATCGGGGCGGCGTGCGGCAAGTTCGCACACAGCGGCACTTGCAGCCAGCGATGTGGCCGTCGATGCCTTGTTTCATCAAGCCGGCGTCATTCGCGCAGAATCGCTCGAAGACTTATTGGCCCTAGCGTCTGGACTATCAAATCAACCCCTCCCACTGGGACGGCGAGTAGGCATCCTCACGAACGCGGGAGGGCCTGCCGTTCTCTGTACTGACGCCTGCGAGCAAAGCGAGTTGGTTGTTCCGGAATTGTCTGCCCAGACCAGGGCAACTCTCTCATCCTTTCTCCCGTTGGCCTCCGCGCTAAGCAACCCCGTCGACTTGATTGCTTCTGCCACCGCGGATCAGTACGCCAAGGGGATTGAAACGCTCCTCCTGGCTGATGAGATCGATGCGCTAATTATCCTCTATATGGCTGTGACCGTGACAGATACGGCAGAGATCGCCCATGGCATCATGGCAGGAATTGAGAATGGGCGAAAGGCTGGGGCGAAGGCTAAGCCCGTGCTCATCGGGTGGATGGCGGAAGGTGACATGGACCGTACGTTTAGTTCCCAAGCAGAAACCATTCCCGCCTACCATTTGCCGGAGACCCCCGCACTCGTACTCGGCAAAGCGGCGACGTACGCGGAGTGGCGACAACAGCCGGCTGGCATGGTTCCCGACTTTGATGATTTGAATCTTCCAGCCGTTCGGACAATCTGTGCCGACGCTCTTTCGCGTCGCGGAGCGGGCTGGTTGTCGGCTGAAGAGACACGAAATGTCCTGAGTGCGATCAGGCTTCCTGTTCAGCCCGGTGGAGTAGCTAGAACCGCCGATGAAGCAGCGGCCCTGGCAAGGCAAGTCGGCTATCCGGTCGCCGTCAAACTGGCCTCACATCAGATTGTACACAAAACTGAGATCGGCGGCGTGCAATTAAATCTCACGAATGAAGAGGCGGTTCGCAAAGCGTTTGACTCGATGAGAACGCGACTGGCCGAGACCAATCAGCTCGACGCCATGGAAGGCGTGCTCGTGCAGCCGATGCTCACCGGCGGCGTGGAGGTCATGATTGGAGTCACGGATGATCCCCTCTTCGGCCCTCTGATAGCGTTTGGCCTTGGGGGAATTCACGTCGAGATCCTTGGCGATGTGCAGTTCCGCATCACGCCGCTCACCGACCGTGACGCGGCAGAGATGGTCCGGGGAATCAAGGGCTATCGCCTCCTCAACGGCTATCGCGGACACCCACCGGGCGACCTTGACGCCTTGGAAGACACGTTGCTGCGGGTATCCCGTCTCGTTGAAGAAATTCCGGAGATCAGTGAACTCGATCTGAATCCAATCTTCGCACTCCCACCAGGCCAAGGCTGCCGGATCGTGGATGCGAGGATTCGCATTGAAGCGAGTGCTCCGCACCGCACGATCTAAAAACTCCTGTCATGGGTTGTCCAGCGCGAGCAAATTTAAGAAGGCTCCTTCAATCTGTGACCAGTCATTAAGCCAGCATATTCGCGTTCCAAGGTGAACCAGTGAATGCTCCATGACTTTAGTCAGACGTTCGTCTTTGGGTCGCTGTGCAAACCAGATATGGGTGGCGGATTTCGACCCTATTCCTTTCGTACTCTCAAGATCCTCATTGTGCGCCTTAGCGATCCAGGCCAACCATTTCCGAATGTTCGGATCAGATAAAGAATGACCAACGAACACTAGACGATGCGATTGCGCGTAATGAAGGAATGTCGTTTGAGCCCATGAGAAAATGGTGCCAGCCATGTCCATGTAATCAGTTTCTGGGAAAATCAAGCGCTCTCGTGCATCTCTTCGTTTCTTCGTGCGAGGAAGAATGCAACCATGAAGGTGATAGATGGGAATTCGGTTTGGTGGGACAGGTGCTGCACAGAACATCTTCTTGAACGTTTGCTTTGGAAACTCCCAGCGACCGCGCGCCCGATGGTTCTCCAAGATTTGGTGTATCGAAAATAACGTATGAACAATTGTTTCAGCATTGAAGTTGAGAATGGCACTTGGCGCAGACTCTCCGCATTCGATGGTTTTTGTAAGCACCCTCGCTAGTGGAAGCGCAGACGCCTCTCTGTAGTTATTCTCAAAGAACTGCCATAGTATTTCAATTTCCTGGCGCGAGCAATTCAGGGGATTGTTGAACGCTTTACTGAGTGATTCTCTCAATCCCAATGCTTCTGCTTTTTCTAGAAGATCTCTATATAGCTCGTTTTCGAGAATATCTATAAAAGAATCCTGACCTTGTCCCGTCTCAACAAGATGGTTTAGAGCTGTTTGTATCCACGACTCCAAATTCCAACCTGTACTATTCAACAACTCAGAAATATCAGAATCTGTAAGGCTCGCGTCAAAAGATGAACGCAGCACACGACAGGTGAGTTCCTTCCATGAAGGCACCAGCCCAACGGAGGTTCCCGCGCCAAAACATAGGCACCAAGGTGTGCTCTTCAGGTTGCCACGGTGTTTAATGGAGGTACCGTCAAAAGATAGCTTTGCCATATTCAGAAAGAGTCGATCTAATTGCTCTACAAAGATTGTGTAGACCAGATCTGTGGTCTGGATCGTCCCAAATGTTGGTGGGAAGCCTACGTGAGAACGTGAGATTGTTCAAACCCTCCGCTCGGCGGCAACCTAAGTAAACCCTTAGCAGCATTTGACTCAAGTCTCGCAGCACCGATGCCCACCTTCGTGCGGCGATGGTTCCGTTGATGATCCCACCAGCTGAGAGAACGTGACCAATGCGGCTCTACATTAGAGCTTCTCGGGCATCGCCTCGGACGTTCAGAGCTAGGGCTACTGCTCCGGGTGGGGATCTTTTCTGATGAGCGCAAGGTAAAGCAGCGTATCAGCGAGATCTTGATCGGTCATGGTGGTGTCGGGGAACATGCCGGTGCCGGGATGGCCTTCCCTGATGGTGTGAGACCGTTCCTTGTCGGTCTTCAGGCGCTGGACCTCGGAGTTCCGCAAATCGGTCGGAGGAGGATTCAGTTTCACGATGAGCGCAGCGGTGTCCGCTGCAAGTCGAGGCGGTCTGTCGATATACCCATCAATCCCATGACAGTAGTAACAGACCCCTTTGCCATTGAAGATCTCCCGACCTCGAAGGATATTGCCCTTCAACTTCCCGCTTGGTTGAGAGACCGTAGGTTCGGCCCAGGCTTGTGTGTCAGACGTGGGTATCGCCGGAATCCCCAGCCCACTCACGAGCAGAACTCCAAAAACAATTGACCAGGCTGCCTTGTTCATTAGTCTGTCCGTCTTTTTCGTCTGTCTGCCGTGATGATCAATCCTTTTCCGGGTTGGGATCTTTTCTGATGAACGCCAGATAGAACAAGGTATCGGCCATGTCCCGATCAGTCATGGTGAAATCTTGAAACCTGCCGGTGCTCGGATGGCCTTCCCGGATAGCGCGGGCTCGTTCCTTGTTCGTCTTCAGGCGAAGCACGCCAGGATCACGCAGATCCGTCGGAGGTGGATTCAGTCGCGCAATGCGCGCGGCGATGTCCTCTTTCATTTGTGGCAATCGATCGAGATAGCCGTCCATTCCATGGCAGTAGTAGCAGGAGCTGTTGAAGATATTCCGGCCTCGTTCAACATTAGCCTTATGCTTCACACCCGGTTGTGAGATGGCCGACTCGGCCCAGACATTTCGGTCGAAGCCCGGTGCACATACTATCCCCAGCCAACCCACGAGGAGAATCATGCCACGGCTGAGGCTAATTTTTGGAGGTGCCGCGAGATGTCTTCCCTTAACCTTGACCTCAGTCTGTTCTCTGACTACATCGCGTTGTTCCATTTGGCTTGCCTCAGTGCCCGCTGCAACAGGCATTGTACTGGTCTTCCGGAATACTCTTCATGTTACTGAAGACGGTTGCGCGTTCTTCCACACTGGTCACGTTATCGATTGCGGGATAGAGCGCCTTCTCTTCCTTTCTGTTGTGTGAGCCCAAGAGGTTGAGCAGCGCCTGCTCCTCTTGATCGCTATTGAGATCCTGGCTCTCTACCTTCCGATGAATCGCGTCAAGCAGCTGTTTGATCTGACCATGCTCATGTCGCATCATAGGCGTCGGCCCGTCCTCAACCATCCCGGTTTTCTCTTCCCAGATTGGAAAGAGCAACTCCTCTTCCCACACAATATGCCGCTGGAGGCCAACCTTGAATTCCTTGAAGGCTTCCTTGGCCTTGAAAAAGTCCGACTGTTTCGATGCTTGAAAAGTCTCGAACAACTCATCCAGCCGATCGTGATCCTCTTCATAAAACGTCGTGATTGTCTTCTGCTCACTCAATTGGATCCTCCCAAAATTTATCAATTGTCACTGACTTTGTACTCCAGATGACAGGCCACACAGGCCTTCAAGACATTATTCAACGGAGGCATGATCTGCTTCAAGTCCTTGGTGGGAATAATTCGCGCCAACTCCTCCGCCGCTTCATGATGGGCCATGGCTAGATCATGGTAGGCCGAAGGAAACTTCTCCGGCTCCTGATGGGCCATGGCCTGGCGATGTTGAAAGAAGCCCAGATGCATTTCGGTCAGACCCTGCGCCAGCTCATAATCCTCTTCCACCAACGCGTTCACGATCACCTGAATCGTTTCCAGGTGCTGCAACATCACTGCGCGATGTTCCTTCCCGGCGGATGATGACAGGGGAATGGTGTGTCTCGTATCCGGGGTCAGATACGGATTTGGTCGCGTCGCTCTCTGTACCTGCCCGACGTCACCACAACCGGCGGCTACTGCGGCGCAAAGCAGACCTCCAAGAAGGATAAGTTTCCCTCTACAATGCACGGAAAAAGTAGGAACAGTCCACATCACATGGAACCTCCAATCACTCAAGCCGTTGAACACACTCGGCTCCCTCTGAGTTTTGGTCCTCATAGCAATTCCTTGTTCCCATATGAAGTGCCACAGGAATCCTATTTATAATACCGAGAGCAATACGCATACCTCTGCATGGCATATCAGACGTACGATGGGTGTCTCGCATAGAGAACGATTTCTTGGCTTTTTCGAAGGGAGGCCGGACAGAATGGCGTCAATTCCTCCTACAGACCGAAGACACTGGTGCACAATGCAACAAGTGAAGCCATCACACTTCAACCGGGATAGCATTGGTATTGTGGCCATATGAACGTAGATCTTCCAGAAGGTGTATCCCTTCAACCAGAAAACCCGTCTAAGTAATCAGATGAGGAAGCCAGCACCACTTACTGGTCACCATAACTGAAGGAGGTTATCATGAACATGCTGACATCGCGCGACCGAGAATTAGTAGCTCTGGGGGCCGCCATGGGTAGTAATTGTGTCCCCTGCATCGAATATCACATTGCGGAATCGAAAAAGATCGGCCTGACCGAGCCGGAAATCCACGCGGTGATCCAGCATGCGGACAAGATTCGCCAAGTTCCAGCGAAGAAGGTCCTACAGACTGCGTTGAGCCTGCTGCCCTCAGTTTCAGGTAAAACCGAAGACGCCGGCTCGAGTCAAGAGTGCGGGTGCGGGTCTGAAAGTGAACCAGGGGATGCCGGAACAAAAGCGGCGCAACCCTCACACACTATGGCTGGAATGATGGCTCAAATGGTGGGATCGTGTGGCAGTAACGCCCCATCGGCCGGAGGTCAGAGTCCCGCAGGCGCTGGACCGGGCGCCAAGTCTCAAGCGGGGAAGGGATGTTGCTAAGCGGCTACCGGACACCGGGGCGGCCCCTCCCATGAAAGAGCAATATGAATGACGCTTCGGAACAACCCAGATTTCGCGAGATCGCTCGTGATCTGACGGCACTACTCCTGCGGTATCTGAAACGATACGTCGGAGACCGCGCGGTCGCGGAAGATTTGTTACAAGAAACCCTGCTCCGCATCAACAAGGGCCTCCCAGCCTTTGCCGGACGTTCGTCGGTCAAGACTTGGACGTTTGCCATCGCCAGCCGCGTCGCCGCTGACTATTTACGTCAGCCCGAACGGAACGTCCGTATCGTCGAGCTGACTGAAGCCGAAGAGTCAAGCGATGTCGCCCGCACCATCGATGAACGATTGATCGTCGATGAGATGAACACCTGTGTCCGACAGGTGATTGCCAATCTTCCGGACAGCTATCGTACGTCGCTCATCTTGCACGAACTCGAAGGGCTGTCCGTGGCGGAAATCGCCGAGATTTGTGAGTGCTCCGTGGCCACGACCAAGATCAGAATCCATCGCGCGCGCCTCCGACTGAAAAAAGCGCTAGAAGCTCAATGCGAATTTTATCGGGATCCCGAGAGCGTCTTTCGATGCGACCCCAAGGCATAACCAGCGAGATGGATATTTCCTCACGTTCGATACGAGCAAGAATTCTGCACCGATGACTGTATGCGCTGTAGTTATTTCAAAATGTGAAGGGAACCGAAAATGGGATCACCAACCTATGCGTTCACTCAAGGATTAGACTTTGCATCGATCGTCACGGCATCGGAGAAGGTCGCCTGGACCGTGGACGAAATTTTCCGCGATCGGCGTTTTGATGCGTCCAAACCCATCGTGCCCGCCTCATGGGTCGGCACAGTTGCATTGAGATTTCTGAACGAGCAGGAGCACCGCATCCTCAACCATTGTCGCGCATTCAGCTATGTGCATTTGTTCGGCAATCTCGAAGAATTTATCCCACGTCATCTGGCCGGCTTCGTGCAGAAAGATTGGCACGACGAACGGGGGCATCTGCGCGCATTGTTTCGCTTTGGGGAAGAAGAGATGAAACATCAGCAACTGTTTCGGCGGGCCGAGATGGTTCTCGAACAATCCTGCGGACACTCGTTCGGACGATACTTCGACGAGGAGAAAGCACGAGTCATGGAGTTGACCGAGGCCATCTTGGCCTACCCTCCACTTCCACGATTCCTCATTCTGCTCGCACTGGAATTGGGAAGTCAGCGCCATTATCTGGAATCCTTTCAGGAACAACAAGAACGACGCGGTGACCCCCTCTACGTAGACATTCTCAAAGCCCATTGGGCGGAAGAAGCCCAGCACACTAAAGCTGGCATGCTTGAGATCGCGCAACTAGCTGAGGCCCACGGTCCTGACGCACTCACTGCGGCATTCGATCAGATCATGGGTATCGGTGGACTCATCAATGCCGTACTGGTGGGCCAAGTCACCCAGGAACTCGACACCCTTCAACAGGTCACAGGTCGTACGTTGACGGATACGGAAGCAACCGCCTTGCGCAATACCCTGTACCAATCGCTGAACACGATTCTTTGTGGCGTCTCTCTCACCCATCCTAACTTCATGAAGGTCGCACTGGAATTGTCCAAGAACGGGGCTGCCAAGCTGGGGTTTGCCTAACCGTCGAGTTGCGTCCGCATCACGGAGAAGAACAGGAACCGACTCCTTGTTGTCCAAGATCGGATTGAGCCACTGTCACCATGGGATATCGTTGATATTACAATTAGTGTGATGGGCTGCGTACGATACGCACAACTCTGGCGAGCTGCCACTGTAACTGAGCTTTCGCGGAACCTTCATCTTTCGAACTGCTTACAGCTTGTAGAAACGCACAAGAAATCGTAGGTTCAGACCCGCAACCACGGTATGGCGAGCGCTACAGCGCTACTTCATTTGCCTGCCCACACGGACGTAGAGACAGGGAGCCTCTTTATGATTGTCGGACCGCGCCAGCAAGGTCTGACGCGCTCTGCGGCTCGACCAGATTGAGCAGCCGTTCGATTCCCACAGGCTCTTCAGTTTGCATCGGCACGAGCGCGACACGTTTAGCATGGCGGTTGCGGACCGCTTCAATCTGGGCCAGCTCAAACGAAGCCCGCTGCTTCAACAGGGGTGATGACCTGGTTGTTGCAGACAGGCTGTTGTTGATGAGCCAGGCCCAAGGCTCAATGCCGGCGCGGCGCAGCTCATCCTGCAAGTGGGCAGCTTCCAGCACCGGCGTCGTTTCCGCCAAGGTCACAATCATCACCTTCGTCCGTTCAGGGTCCTGTAGCCGCATCATCGGTGTCGTGTGGTGCAGCAGTGGGTCGATATGGCGGGCCGCTTCGCGGTGATAGGCGCCTGTGGCATCGAGCAGTAGCAGGGTGTGCCCGGTCGGCGCCGTATCCATCACCACGAATTTCTTCCCCGCCTCGCGAATGATGCGTGAGAATGCCTGGAACACCGCGATTTCTTCGGTACAGGGCGATCGCAAGTCCTCTTCCAGCATGGCACGGCCTTGAGCATCGAGATCCTTGCCCTTGGTATCGAGCACATGTTGCCGGTACCGCGCGATCTCGGCCTGCGGGTCGATTCGGCTGACGTCCAGATTATCCAAGGATCCCGACAGCGTATCAGTCAGGTGGGCGGCGGGGTCGGACGTGGTCAAATGCACGGAAAGCCCGCGCTTGGCCAGTGCCACCGCGACTGCAGCGGCAAGCGTGGTTTTGCCGACACCGCCCTTGCCCATCATCATGACGAGGCCGTGGCCGCTCTTGGCGATCTCGTCAACCAGCCCCGACAGCCGTGGAAGATCGACCGAGTCGGCGATCATCCCAACTGGTAGAGGCGCAGCTTCGTCTCTATCAGAGAAAAGACTGCTCAGCGCCTCAACCCCAACAAGGTTGGCGGCCTTGAGCGGCAGATAATCGATGGGGAGATCTCGCAGCACCGAAGGCATCGCGACGATCGCCTCTTGCTCATGCCGATAGATCGCGGCGGCCAGTGTGTCATGCAGCGCTTCGCGTTCCGGCAGGACCCCGTTGATGACGAGATACTGCCTGGACAGGCCGATAGCGGCTAGTTCCTGGTGTGTGCGCGCCACCTCGTCCAGCGTGGTTTTCTGTGCACGGGACACCAGGATCAAACGAGTACGGTCGGGATCGGACAACGCCGTGACCGCATCCGCGTACCGCTGGCGTTGCTTGTCCAGCCCCGACAGTGGGCCGAGACACGACGCGCCTCCCGGGTTCGTTTCAATAAAGCCGCTCCAGGCGCCCGGGAGTTGTAACAGACGGATGGTATGCCCTGTCGGTGCTGTGTCGAAGATGATGTGGTCATAGGCGGCAATCAGGGCCGCATCGGTCAGCAATGCCGTAAATTCATCAAACGCCGCAATTTCGGTGGTGCAAGCTCCGGAAAGCTGTTCCTCAATGCTCTTCACCACGGAGTCCGGCAGCTGCCCTCGTACCGGCCCGACGATGCGCTCACGGTACTGCTGCGCCGCCAGCTGCGGGTCGATTTCCAGGCCGGAAAGCCCCACGACATTGGTAATGGCGGTAATGTGGTTGCCGATCGCCTGGCTGAACACCTGGCCGACGTTGGACGCAGGATCGGTACTGACGAGCAAGACCTGCTTGCCCAGTCGTGCCAGATGGATCGCGGTGGCGCAGGAGAGCGACGTTTTGCCGACGCCACCCTTGCCGGTAAAAAACAGGAACGTGGGTGGGCGCTCTAGAAACTTCATGCGGCATCCCTGTGACGTGACGAACCCATCAGCATGCGCCGCCACAACAGCTGCCTTCTATCTTGCTCGTGGTTGGTGCCGCAGCCACGCCCGCCCAGCGAGTCAGCTCAGCCCGGCTGGGATACCGCCCGGCTAGGGCCACTTCGCCGTCCACCAAAATCAGCGGGAACGACCCCTCCCCCAAGCGCTGTAAAAAACCTTTGACCGTGGTGTTGTTCGCAAACTGCAACGGTTGTTGCCCCAGGTTAAAGCGCTCGATCGTGACACCTTGCTGCTTCGCCCACTCAACATCGGCGGCAAAATTCACCAATCGCTGATCCACATCCACTCCGCACACACCCGTGCTGCAACACATGGCCCCGTCGTACACCTCAATCCTTGCCATCTGAAACCTCCCATGAAAACGGAAAGATACGTGGACCCGCTTGTCTGCTACGACAGTTTTCCAATGCGGTCGAGCTCCATCTTCAACTGCTCGCGATCCTTTCCGAGGCGGTCGAGCGGCAATTTCAAGAATGCTTCGATGCGGGTACGCAGGGTGCGATAGGCCTGCTCGAACTTCGCGTCAATGTCGGCCTCCGTTCCCGTTGCCTTGGCCGGATCTTCCACACCCCAATGGGCACGCAACGCTGGGCCGAGATAAGCCGGACAGGATTCTCCGGCTGCGTTCCCACACACCGTAATGACGAGATCCGGAATGGCTGGAAGATCAGTCCACGACTTACTGTGCAAGCCTTCGATTGAAATCCCTTCCCGCTGCAATAGCGTCAGAGAACGCGGATGAACCATCCCGGTCGGATGGCTCCCTGCACTCATGGCACGCCACTCAGGCCCTGCGAGGGCGTTGAAGGTGGCCTCCGCTAACACGGAGCGGCAGGAGTTGCCGGTGCACAGGAATAAGACGGAGCGTGTCATGCGGAGCCCTCTGCTGGAAACCAGTCACGGGTTCGATTGCACACCGCGCAGACAGAGAGCATGACCGGGACTTCCACCAACACTCCCACCACCGTGACCAGCGCCGCTCCGGACTCTGGTCCGTACAACGCAATGGCCGTAGCTACGGCGAGCTCAAAGAAGTTGCTCGCCCCAATGAGCGCCCCTGGTGCAGCCACTGAGTAGGGCACGTTCAGCCATTTCATCAGGCCATAGGCCAACGACGAATTGAAATAGACCTGAACAAGGATCGGAATGGCAATCAAGAGGACATGAAATGTCTTCCCCAGAATATTCTCGGCCTGAAAGGCAAAGATCAGTACGAGCGTGGCAAGGAGCGCCACAATGGTGACGGGCGCAAAGCGCGGGAGCACACTCTGTTCAAACCAGGTCTTGCCGTGTCGGCTAATGAGCCAGCGCCGAAGCAGGACTCCGAGACTCAAGGGAATCACAATGAAGGCCATCACCGAGTACAGCAAGACTTCGAACGGAACGCTCAAGGATGATGCGCCGCTCACGAGGAACCCTACCAGGGGAGCGAAGAGGACCAGCATGATGAGATCGTTCACGGATACCTGCACCAGGGTATAGGCCGGATCGCCATCCGTGAGATAGCTCCAGACGAACACCATGGCAGTACAGGGCGCAGCGGCAAGGATAATGGCCCCTGCGATGTATTGATCCGCATCCCCTGGAGTAATCCAGGCTGAGAACACATACCGGAAAAAGAGCCACGCCAAGAAGGCCATGGAAAAGGGCTTCACGACCCAGTTGACGAACAACGTCACAAGCAAGCCTCGTGGCCGCTTCCCCACATCACGCACCGCCGTAAAATCGACCTTCATCATCATCGGGATGATCATCAGCCAAATCAGGATGGCAATAGGGACGTTGACGTGACTCCCTTGTCCAAATTCGAGGCTTCTGAGCACCTGCATGCTCTCCGGCGCCCACTGTCCCAACAGAATTCCCGCCACCATACAGAGCCCCACCCAGACAGTGAGGAAGCGTTCGAAGACATTGAGCCGTTTTTCACTCGGCTCCGCACATAGCTCAGGATGTATGGCAATATCCATCACACGACCTCCCCTGACCGTATTCGATCTCTCATTGAGCATCCCCTCTACTGATCAACCAAAGTTGATTGCTCAGCGCTAAAAAAATTATAAACACCGGGATGAGGTGCCGACTCGTGGGCGTGAGCCTCGTAACGACTCGACGACCGCCTCCAACTCCTCCAGGGTTTCTTGATCGAGGGAATAGTAGATCCACCGCCCCTCGGGACGATCCGTGATGAGTCCTGCGTCCTTGAGGACTTTCAAATGAAAGGACAACCGCGACTGAGCGGTCTTCATCACGTCGGTGAGGTCGCACACACAACGCTCACCGTCCTTCAGGCGCTCTAGGATCTCTAACCGCGTGGGGTCTGATAGCGCGTGGAAGAGACTCACGCCTTTGTCTCGTTGTTTGGTAATGGTGATTGCCATACGACACTCATATAGCAACAATTATTGATATGTCAAGACCAGAGGCGATGGATGTATAAACCGTTGTCAGTACAAGCTCGTTGGGATCTTCAACAGGAACAGATGAAATACGACGATGATGGAAGAAGAGTGGGAACACTTCCGCGCGAAGCTGACCGCGATGTAGCTTCAGCAGATCTCCCAAGAGGCCGCGCGCCGGCGACAACAACTCCTGGTCAAGATTGAAGGAGCGTTGCGCCGCATCTAATCAGGGCGCTTTGGCCTGTGCTTTCTGTGCGGAATAGAGATCGACCTTCGCCGCCTGAGCGCGGACCCCACAATCACGCGATGCCGTGATTGCGTTGAGGATGCATAACGATTGTGGGTCGCGCTGGATGGGAACCTGTTAGGAGCAGAGACCCAATGCCGCCTCGATCGCCTGGAGATGTGCTTGAACCTGCCTCTGTAGCGGCGACTGGCCTGCCTCCAGGGTCAAGGAGCAAGGGATCCCATGGGCCAAGCCGTACAACGCCATGGGCTGTCTCGTGCGAGTTCCTGGTTCACCACCCCTCGCGATGACTCCGCCATCGGCTGACTTCCCATCGATCGTCGCATCCAGATTCACGGGCATAACCGTGCGGGTCCGCTCGAGAATGCGATGTCCGATGTCTACTCCGGATAAGCTGGTCTCATACAGGTAATAGCCACTGCTATCCTCATCTGCGTGGAGCTCCAGGCTCAGATCAAACCGTTGTTGCAGCACCGACTGAACGAACAGGACCTCTTGCGGCGGGTGCGACCAGTTGAACTCCCGGTTCAGATCACGCCCGTCACCGTTTTCACGCGTTCCATATTCATATCCCCATGGATTGATGCAAGGAAGCATCGTGATGTCCCACTGCTGAAGAAACTTCACATGGGCTCGGGATTCAAGCCATTCACACAGCGCTTCAACTCCAGCGGGCTCATCGCCATGAATGCCGGCAGACAGCAACAC
>CXWL01002361.1_pt1 | contig 18031 bp, 8 predicted proteins | sample 590931 | NCBI WGS metagenome assembly CXWL01 (sample SAMEA3498368, study PRJEB10139) | groundwater metagenome | biome: water well; material: biofilm material | place: Germany | collected 2015-04-27 | reverse complement strand
GCGGCAATCTGGAGCACCGCTTCCACTGTGGTTGCGCTTTGAATCTTTTGACTAATGACATTGAGCGTACTTTCACGTTCTGCCTGTTGTTGTGATTTCGCAAAGGAGCGCGCATTTTGCAAAGCAGTGGATACCTGGGAGGCAAGCGTGGCATAGATATTGGCATCCTCTTCAGAGAAAGCGTTAAGGATATCCGATTGCACATCCAGCACGCCTAGAATTTGATCGCCGATGATCAGCGGTACAGCCAGTTCAGATAAAGTATCCGGCAGAAGCGGATTGGGCAGCCAGCCTGGTTCATTATGCACATCGTTGACGATTACAGCTTGCCTCGTGCGGGCGGCGCGCGCAACAAGGGATTGTTCCTGCGCCAGTGGGATGGCGGCTGTTCCATGCGTGCCTTCGTGTACATCGCCTTCCTTCCAGCCACAGGCGGCAATGTGAAGAACCGAAGTATTTTCATTAAAGGTGAAGACGTGAGCGTGATACAAACCAAACTTGCGTTGTGTCAAATGCACCACCGATGTCAGCATTTTTTCTATATTCAATTCCCTCGATGAAACGGAACTGACCTCGGCCACTGCCGCCAATTGCTGGGCGCGCTTGTCCAATTCGATCTGACCGCGTTTGGTTTCATCAAACTGCCGCAACCCTTCGATGTGCGCGCCCAAACGTTCGGCAACCGCATTGGCAAGGCTGCGGGATTCGCTGTCGCTTGATTCAAGCCCTTGAACGACAAGCCGGCCCACCGTTTCATCACGGACTTTGAGCGGCAGGCTGTAAGCAGACTCTTCAGCCTGTTGACCTCCGTTGCTGTGATAAGGTCGGACTTCTTTCAAATCGTAAATATAGCTCATGCCTTCATCCACATTTGCCTGCATGTAATCTTTCCAGCCTTCGCGGGTGTTACGGCGTGAGGCCTCTTCGGCTTCGGCGCGGTAACGCTCAGCGCTGTCCAGCAGGCGCAGGCTTTCGATCTGTTGCGCCATCTGACGCGCCACTGTATGCACCAGTTCGGATGCGTGCGCGATGGGCGATTGACCTTCCATTTCCACAACCAAATTTCCAAGCGCTTCGCCTATAACGGTGATGGGTGCAGTCAGGGCGTTAACGTTTATTTGTTCTTCCCCAGTTAGCGGGGCGATCTTGTTTTGCTCGAACACAAAACCGGTTTCTTCGGGCTTGTGGATCGCGTCCAGATAATCCACCCAATTGACACGGGATAAACGCTGCGCTTGCGATTCGACTTCGGCGCGGGCTTGTTCTGCCTCTGCGAGGAAGTTCGCATTTTGAATGGCGATGGCTAACTGTCCAGCCAGCGCTTCGAAGGCGATCAGAATATCCAGATTTAATTTGCCGGACTCCCGGCTTTGCAGGTCCAGCACGCCCACCACTCTTTCGCCGATCAGCAGCGGCACTGCCATTTCAGAACGGGTATCGGGCAAAAGTGGATTGGGCTTGAAGATGGCGCTGGCGGTTGTATCCGCAACCACAACGGAGCGTTTCTCGATTGCGGCGCGTCCGTTGATGGAGGTAGTATTCAACGACAACTGGTGACTGCGTTTGAGCAGTTCCGCGCCGACTGTGCCTGTGCCAGATTGCAGGAGCAGGGCGGTCTGGCTGGGATTCGTCAGATAAACTTGAACATAGTACAGGTCGAATTGCGCGCGGATAAGTTCAGCGGCGTCGGTCAACATAACATCCAGAGCGCGTACTTGCGATACGGTGTGGCTTACTTTAGCGGCGAGTTCCAAGCTGTGCGTGCGTTCTGCCACGCGTTGTTCTAGTGTACTGAACAGATTCTTTAGCTGGGAAGCCATTGAGTTGAAAGTTGTGCCAAGCAGAGTAACTTCGTCATGACCAGCCACATCCACAACCTGATCCAGATTGCCTTCCTGCAGGGCGGCGGCGCTGCGGGTCAGTTCACTCAAACGACGGGTAATCGAAAGCACAATCAGGTAACTCATGAAAAGGCCGAAAACCAAACCAAAGATTATAACGATGCCGCCATTAAGGAGCGCTTGCCGGAAGGCTGCTTGCGCCTTCGCGTTCGAGAAATCGGCAAACTCGTTGTTAACCTCGATCAATGTCTTGAGGTTGGCGCGGGCGGACTCAAGTTTTATGATCGCGTCATTGGCAAGGATTGCATCCGGATTCCCCGCTTCAACTGTTGCCAAATATCTTGCGGCGGCGGCTTTATACGCATCGAATGTTACATGGAACGACTCCAAAGCCGCAACTTCCCGTTGCTGTAATTCAAGTTTGCCTGCATCCCGCAAGGTTTGCGTGAACTCAAGACTGACGGTTGTAACCCATTCCGTGTCGTAACGGGTGATGATCTCCTCTGCCAATTGAGTGTTGGCCTGGATATTCAATATTCTTATCGCTTGATCCTCCGTCACGGCGACCTCATTGCTGGCAAACTGCAAGATGTCATATTGCGAGTCAGCCAGAGCGGTGTCAGCGTTGTTAATGGCGACGATCGGGATCAACATGAAGTCGTAAATATTTGAGAGTTGATAGCGCAGGGATTGTAGGCCGACATAGCCAGAGACTGCAACGCCCAGGGTACCCAGAAAAAGCACGAACACCATCAAGGCCATTTTCCAGGCAAGGGAGATATTTCCTAGAAATCCCGAAAGGAATATCCGTTGACCTGCTGGCGACTTGGAAGATTGTCCGGTCTTGAAAATCTGATTAATAGTCATAGTTTGTTACCTCGGCTAACTGCCAATAGTTTCTCAGTTGAAATTGGAGTCATTGCCGCCATTCTGGCGGCCGGCAATATTGGCGCTAACCCGCGAAGCGCCAAGCGCCAATCCAATTTCGCGGATGGCGGTTTGCAGGGTATCGTCTATTGTGGTGGCGCGCTGGATCTTCTGGCCGATGGCGTTGACGAGCGATTCCAATTCCGCTTGCGCTTTGGATTGTTCAAACGAACGCGCATTCTGCAGGGAGATGGCAACTTGTCCCGCGAGAGATTGCAACAGGGTGACATCTTCTTCGCCCAGGCCGTTGACTGTGTTTTGTTGCACATCCAATACGCCCAGAACCTGTTTGCCTGAGGCAATTGGAATGGCCGCTTCAGATTTGGTATCGGGCAGCAAGGCATTGGGCAGCCAGCCAGCTTCCTGCGAAACATCTGGAGCCAGAACCGATTGGTTGATCTCTGCGGCGCGCCCCACCAAACCACGTCCTTTGGAGATTTTGTGCCCGCGCGAGAGCAGCGTGGCGCCAGCTTCCCCCGTGCCGCCCGCCATGATCAAATCTCCAGTTGCATCATCCACAAAGTAGATGTGGGTATGATAGTAATGGAAGGCCGATTGCACCTGTTCCACCACATCCACAGCCAATTGGCGGGGTGTTCTGGCAACGGATAAGCGGCGGCTGACTTCGGCGCTTAAGGCAATGGCGCGTGAGCGGGATTCTAATTGGGTGTTTTGGCGTTCCACCAATTGGAAGTTTTCCTCCAGTTCCTGGGTGCGCTTCACAATTTGCTGCACCATGGGGCGGAAGATGAGGTAACCTGTCAGGATCAACGCGAACAATGTAACGCCCAATACCCCGGCCTCCAGAGATTGCAGTCCGATAATGGCGTTTTCACTTTCGATCTGATATTGACCTGTTACCGTGTTAAGACCGGAGAGAATATCGGACGCCGCGGCTGTAATGAGGTATTCAAGGTGAGTATTATTCAGGGCCAGTTCGGAGTTCGGGGCGTTAAGCAAGGCTCTTGCCTCGGCGATAAATGTTGTGACCTGGCGGTCAAGGTTCATCGGCGCTTCAAAATACATGCTGTAAACTTCCGGTGTAGGCGAACCGGGCAGGGTCAGCGTTTCACCGCTGGTCAGCCCGCGCACGTTGCCGCCATTTAATAATCCATTATGCGATTCTTCAAATAGCGATATGTCGTTGGTCAGGGTTTGTTTCAAGCCTTCCCGTTCCGTTGCATCTTTGGCGAGGGTATACAGAATGGCAAAGCGCGAAATGCGCTGCGATAACATGCGTTGGCGTCCTGCAACGTTCACTACAGCCGCGCCAGTTTCCTGGGCCGTAATCGCAATGCGTAAAATCAAAAAGGCGGCAATGGATAGCGCGGCAATAAAGCCAAGCGCCAGAACATATCGGCGGGTAAGGTTTAAACTGGAAGTGTTCATTCTGTCGGCCTCCTATTGCCTGTCTTTGCGTTCGCCCGCCAGCGATTCGGGATCGAGCGTCACCAGCGTAGGTTTCATCCCCAGCGCATGACCCAGCTCGCGTGCCGCAATCTGTAGCGCCGCTTCGATGCTGGTTGTATTTTGAATCTTCTGGGTGATCAAGTTCACGGCTGTTTCGCGGTCCGCCTGGCGTTGTGATTGTGAGAAGGAGCGCGCATTCTGCAAGGCGACAGCCACCTGGGACGCGAGTGTGGTCTGGATGCTGACATCAACTTCAGTGAAGCGGTTGGCTGTTTCAGACTGCACATCCAGCACGCCGACAACTTTGCCTGCCACGATCATCGGCACCGCCATTTCAGAGCGCGTATCGGGTAATAACGGGTGGGGCAGGAAATCCGGGGCGGCGGTCACATCATTAACCACCACGCCTTCACGGGTGCGGGCGGCGCGCGCTACCAGCGATTTTTCGCTGTCCATCGGAATCGCGCGTTTTTCAGAAACCATTTGTCTGCCCACCTCGCCCGCGCCGGATGCCAGCTTGAGCAAATCTTCCTCTTCGTTCAGCAGGTAAATATGGGTGTGATAAAGATTAAACGATTTTTTGGAGAGGTCTACAACTTCCTGCAACAGTTGCCCGGCTTCGGTGATGGTGGATGTGGCAATGCCCACGTTCGCAACCACGCCCAAGTCTGATGCGAGCTTCTGGGCATTTTCGTACTGACGAATATTCTGGATGGCGACTGCAACCTGATTCGCGATGGACTGTAACAAATCAACATCCTCCTGTTGCAGCCCGTTTGTGATGTTATGCTGCGCATCCAGCACGCCCAGTACCCGCTCACCGATGGAGATCGGGATGGCAACTTCAGATTTGGTTTCGGGCAGAAGCGGGTTGGGCAGCCATTCGGGGTTTTGTGAGGTGTCTGATACCAGCACGGCCTGATTGCTTTCCCCCGCGCGTCCCACCAGCCCGCGCCCTTTTTGGATTTTGTGAAATTGAGCCAGCATTTTTTCACCGGCTTCTCCCGTGCCGCCCGCCATGAGCAAATTTTCATTGGCTTCATCGTAAAAGTAAATTTGGGTATGATAGTAGCCGAAGGCGGTTTTTACCTGATTCACCACCTCGGTCACCAGTTCTTTCTGGTTAAGGATGGTGGAGAGGCGGCGGCTGATTTCGGCGGAGGTTGCCAGCGCTTTGGTGCGGTCTGCCACGCGCTGTTCGAGTGTGCCGATGAACTCACGCAGCTGGGTGGTCATGTGGTTGAAAGCGCCTGCCAGCGCCCCGATTTCATCTTTTGATTCCACTTGAGCCTGTAAGTTTAAATCGCCCTGTGAAATGCGGACAGCCACATGGGTAAGGTTTTCAATTGGCTTGGTGAACAAACCTCCCATATAAAAAGCCAGAGCGCCTGCAGCGGCAAGCACCACTATCGTGAGCAGCGTAATCGTGCGCGTGGATGTGGTAACGGGTTGCTGCGCTTCCGAGAGGTCCTGGTGAATGATGATCGTCCAGCCAAGATTTTTAATCACAGCCGCATCTTTTGAAGAAACCGAGGAAACCGGCGCCGAACTGACCAGGCTGGCAGAACCCTCATAATTGAATTGTCCATACACGCCTTGAAGGGTAGCAAGGTTGGCGATTGTCTCAGCATCAAGGGTTCCAGTGGGTTCTTGAAGGTTTTCAGCAAGGTACAGGTTATCGTTGAAGACAAGGTCCGTGTACCCTGTTTGCCCGAACTTGTTTGCAGAGAGAATAACGCTAAATTCCTGAATATTTACAGTGGTGCGTATGATGCCTACAAAATCCTTGCGGTTATGCGCGGGGATGGGGAGCGCAATGTTAATCGAGTAGGTATTTGAGCTTTCGTCAAATGCAGGCTGGCTGACGTATAAACTACCCTGTCCATTATTCCAGGCAGATTGCCACCATTCTTCATCCGCCTGGTAATAATCTGAAGTGCGGCCTGTAGATGCAACGATCGCCCCATGTTGATTCGTAATGAATACTTCGACGTTCTGGGGGAAGTTACTTTGGTATTCGCGCAACTCCACGGCCAGTTCATTTTCCAACACCTGTCGAATCAGCGGGTCGCTGTCGTTTGCGTTTTTCCATTGGGTGTCAAGCGCCGTTATCTCATTTGAATCCAATGCCCCGCTTTCATTGGCAGTTTCCACTCCATCCTGGATAAGTTTGTTGATCGCCAGCAGATTTAACTGATTTCTATGTTTGTCTATTAGATCGCCTGCCTGGCTGGCCGCATTTTTTGAGATAGACTGCAGGCTTGCGCCGATCTGATCGTTGAGACTTTTGCTCGTAAAAACGGTGGATACGACTGCGACCATGCCAATCGAGAGAAAGGCGGCTACTTCAAGGCCGATCAACAATTTGGTGCGGAGTGTGTAGGTTTGAAACTGGCGGATTATTTGAAGGACGAAAAAAATAGCAACTATAAAAAGTGTAGCCACGAATAAGTTGTACGCTTCAGGCACAGCCAATTGGTAAGCCGGCACAAAGAAATCTATTAACAGCGCGATGATGCCGACGACAATGCCGGTAATAATTGTCGGTGGCGCCATTTTTCGGCTTAGGGTCAAACCAGCGCCGGTGGTTATTAGAATAATGGAGGCCGCCAGAATAATGCGGCCCACGCCTGCCAATATGACCGATGAGACCAATGCCATTATGCTAAAGCCGCCAAATAATACCAATGCTGAAACGCTGGCTGGGTATTTTCTTCGGGCAAGTATGGCGCTGAGGGCGGCAATGAAGACAAAGAAACTCAATGCCCCAGCCAGTGCAACAACCTGCCAGTCGTCGATTCTGGCGATTAAGTAGAAGACATAGATGTCTGTAAAACTTACACCCACCACTGTGATCATTGCCATCAAGAAGGCGTTGCGTGATTGGGGATGCATCTCAGCGAAAAATTTTGAAAACCATTTTTTCATTGCAACCTTCCTTTTGACTCTATGGACTATGCTGATTGCTGCGCCTGAATCGGCTCAACCAACCCTGCTTCGGCAGGGGATGTCAACGGCAATGTGACCGTGAAGCGCGAGCCTTTGCCCGGCTCGCTTTCCACGCTGATTTGTCCGGCGTGTCCTTCCACAATGGATTTGACGATTGCCAGCCCAAGCCCGTTGCCATCCACCTCGTTGTGTTTTCCACTGCGTACTCGGTAGAAGCGGTTAAAAACGAACGGCAGTTCTGTTGCCGGAATGCCAAAGCCAGTATCCTGCACATGGACCGAAATTTGCGCGCCATCCACCTTTGCAGTAAGTTGGATATTACCCTTGTCTTGTGTGTACTTAATGGCATTCCCAAGCAGGTTGCGGAAGAGTTGGCGCAACTGCAACGGGTCGCCATTGACAGGCATCGGCGCGGAAAGCGGCGTAAAACTCAGGGTTTGTTCCTTCTTTTTGGCTTGCGGGGTAAATTCATCAGCCATTTCTACAAGCAGCATTTGCATATCCACGGTTGTATGTTTTTCCTGAACATTCAAATCCATTTGGGCAAGCGACATCATATTTTGCACAAGCTCGGTCATATTGGCAGCAGCAGATTGGATGTGGTTTACGAATTCATGCTGCTGGGGGTTAAGAGGCCCCACTTGTTCGAGCAGGCTGCTGAAACCAGAGATGGTCGTGATGGGGTTTTTCAGGTCATGGGAAGCAGTTGCAATGAACTCATTCTTGACCTTTTCCAGGTCTTTGAAGCGGGTAACATCATGCAAAATTGCCACCTGGCCCCCGTCTTCAATGGGAGTGATTAAAGCCATAAAGGTGCGTTTGTCGGCCCAGATCACTTCAGCAGATTTAGAGACCTGCGATGCGCGCGCTTCTTCAAGGATTTTGATGAACGCTTCATAGCCTGCCCCGGCGGGCAGCGGCTCGTTGATGGGTGCGTTGAAATCGGTAAACAGCTTTTCGCCCGCAGGGTTCAAAAGGCACAGCCTGCCGCTCTTGTCGAATAATAAGATCGCTTCCGCGGCATGTTGCAGGATGGCGGCCAGCCTTTTTTGTTCCTGGGCCACATCGGCATACAGGCGCGCATTTTCCACGGCAATCGCCGCCTGGCTTGCAATGGCTTGCAGGAGTAGCAGGTGATCGGGGTTGAAATAATATTCCTGCTCATGGGTCAGGATGAGCAGCCCCAATAGTTCACGGCGGCCATTCAAAGGCGCGATGACCGCCGAACCAATAAAGGGATTGTGATCGTTTTGCCAGAGCGGGTTGTTAAAGGCGTTGTTTACAACCAACCCCTGGGGATCGTTCTTCAAATGGGCGATCAGGCTTTCGGAAATATCCAGCTCATGAGCATGGTCTTCAGCCGGTGATAACGAAACCTGGTAATTTTGCCTGGCGCTGGCCCCAGAGGGCAGGATGATCATATTCCCTTGAATGGCGCCCAGCGTCTCCACGGTACGTTTGAGCAGAACGCTGGCGAGGTCTTTAATATCCGTGCGGGCGCTTAATTCCCTGCCGATCTCAGGCAGAAGATTCAATTCACGGTTGCGGCGGCGGATAATATCTTCCGCTTCCTTCACACGCAATTTTGTGCGGATGCGCGCCATCAGTTCGTGGCGGTCAAAGGGTTTTGTTACATAATCATCCGCGCCAAGGTTTAAACCAGATTGCACATCCGAAGGATCGAGACGCGCGGCGGTAAGAATAATTACCGGGATATGGCTGGTGTCAGGGTCGGAACGAATATCGCTCAACACCGAGAAGCCGTCTTTCAGCGGCATATTAATATCCAGCAAAACGAGGTCTGGCATCTCGTCGCGCACTTTTTCGAGGGTTTCCATGCCATCCTGCGCAATCACCTGGTCGTAGCCCTCATATTCAAGATAACGCACCAGCAGGGTCACATTGTCCGGGCGGTCGTCTGCAACGAGGATCTTGAATTTTCTCCTGCCTGCCGCCGGCTGTTTGACAGGCTGGCTGACATTGTTCATCTCCTGCATGGCTTGTGTGGCGATCTGGCAAATCCGCTCGGGGCGCACAGGTTTCACGATCACTTCATTCACCTTCAAACGCTGTGCCGTCACTTTTAGGCCGGGCACATCGTAGGCAGTAACGAGGTAGGTGTAGGAAGGCCGCCCGCCCGGGTGATTTTGAAGTTTTTCGATCAACTCCAGCCCGGTCATCTCCGGCATGATCATGTCGGTGAATAAAATATCCACACCTTTGTTTTTTACTTTTTCCAGGGCTTCATGGCCGCTGGCAGCGGATACCACTTCCACCGAGGGGCCAATTTGGGCAAGGGCGCGCGCCAGTGTAGTGGCTGTATTGGGGTGGTCATCCACGACAAGGATGCGAACCTGGTCAAGCAGGGGGGCGGCTGATGTGTTCATCAGACCATTCTCGCTGAAATTTCAGATGGGAACGTTGGCTTGGATATCAAAAGGGTTGGGAAAAGTTGGGGGACGAAGAACCCGCTTCCAGCTTAGCTGGAAGCGGGTTCTGTCCATTCGGGCGATTCTCCCTTTGAGAGAATGCGTCTTGCCGGGCTACGGCGGCTGCCATCAATCTGTCACGAGGCGGTAGCCCTTGCCGCGGACATTAATGAGGTAGGTCGGTTTCTGAGTATCCCTGTCAAATGCCTGCCGCAGTTGGTGGATGTGCCATTTGGTGAGTTCCTGCGCCTCGTGCATATCTGCCTGATAGCCCTGCGCTTCGGCTACGAGGGTTTGATAATCCACAAGGTCTGGGGCGTGGCGCGCCAGAACGAGCAGGTAGTCGAAGGAGGTGGGCGGCAGGGTGATGACTTCTTCGTTGACGGTGATGCGGCGTGTGTGCAGGTCCAGCACGATGGCGCCGCGTTTGATGAAGCGGTCTGGCGCGGCGAGCCTGGGTTGTTCTGTTGCATCGGCGGCGGTTTCGCGGCTTTCCATGTTTTTCAGTTCGTTTTGCAAGGCTTCGATTTGAAGAACGATCTCACGTTTGCGCTTTTCCTTCTGCTGTTGCAAGAGAATGGATTTTATGCGTTCGATGATGCTTTCCGGTTTCAGCGGTTTTAATAAATAGTCGGTTGCGCCATATCGCAGGGCTTCCACTGCCGAGTTCACATCTGGTTGCGCCGTGAAGAGGATGACGGGAATTTTGGGATAATTTTTGTGAATTACTTTCAAGGCTTCCAGCCCCTGAATGCCGGGCATACGCAGGTCGGTGAAGATCAGGTCGAAATTCGTGGTTTTCAGGAAGGCGAGTCCCTGTTCGGCGTTTTCGGCGGTGGTCGCTTCAAAACCAGCCTGCTGTAAAATGCGTGCCAGGGTTTTGCGGAGGGGCGCCTCATCGTCAATGATTAGAATGTGCCCGGAAATGTTCATTGGGTTTCCATTCTCCTGGTTGGCAGCCATACGTTAAAGGTTGCCCCTCCTGCGGCATTGTTTTCTGCGGTAATGCGTCCGTGGTGTTTGAGAATGATATCGTAGGAGATGGTCAAGCCAAGGCCTGTGCCTCTTTCCTTGTTGGTGATGAAGGCATCGAAAATATTGGGAAGGATGGATGGGTCGATGCCGTTTCCGTTATCCGAGATGGCAAGGAAAACCTCGCTGTTGCTCTCGATATATTTTGTGCTTACATTCAACCTGCCGCTGTCCACCACCGACTCAACGGCATTCATCAGGAGATTAAGGATTACCTGGCGGATCTGATCGCCAAGCCCGGGGACTGCCGGCAAGGCGGGGTCGGGGTGGAATTCAAAGGAAATATTGTTGTGCCTGAGGTGGGTGGAGATCAGGGCGTAGACATCTTCCACAACATTGTTGATTTGAACGGGAGTGAAATCTTCCGCTTGAATGGGGCGGTAGGTGGCGCGCAGTCTTTCGATCAAGGTGGCCATGCGCTCCGCTTCCGAGAGGACGATATCCAGGTCCTGTTGGCCTTGCAGTGACAAATTCTGCTCTGCTTTGAGGAGGAACAAGGCGTTTTGGATGGCTTGCAATGGGTTGTTCAATTCATGCGATACCGAGGCCAGCAAACGACCCATGACCGCCAGGCGTTCATTTTGAACCAATTGATTGCGTACCGTCTTTTCGTGCTGTAGGGAGGTTTGCAGGTCTTCATACAGCCCTGCTTTTTGCAGGGCAATTGCCAGTTGGTCCGCCACAGCGCTGACCAGTTGCAGGTCGCGGTTTGTGAATATGCCCGGCGGCGCCTGTTGAATATCCAATATCCCCAGGATTTGTTCTCCGATCTTGACAGGCACGGCCAGCTCAGATTTTGTTTCCGGCAGGAGTTTGTTCTGGATAAAGAACATTACATCATCCACATTGTTGGTAAAGAAGGGCGCGGAGGTTTCGGCGGCATAGCCAATAATGCCGGCGCCTGCCGGCAAGCGTTGATTTTGGGCTTTTAATTTTTGTCCAATTTCACCGCTGCCAGCCTGAAGAATGAAGTCATCTGTCTGCGGGTCGATCACATAGATTTGCACATGATAATAACCAAAATTCGTTTGTAACAGGTCAACCACATCTGCCAGTAATTCGTCGGCATTGAGCGCTACCAGCCCCTGGTTGATGCGGTACAGGGCGTTCGTTTCCTTTAGCGCCTGTTGCGTACTCTCCAATAAATTCGCGTTTTCAATGGCAATGGCGGCCTGTGTGCCGAGGGTGCTGAGCAGGTCTTTTTCATTGTTTGTGAACGTGTGCGGTACTTTGCTTTGTACGCTGATGGTTCCCAGTTTTTGCCCGCCGCTGATAATGGGCGCCACCATGAGGGAGCGGAATTTGGGCGGGAGTCCCAGTTTTAAGAATCTAACGTCAGAATTAATATCTGAGATATTGATCGTTTCCCCGTTGGCGATGACCTGCCCGGCAATGCCTTCGCCAAGCCGCATTTTTGCGTTTCTATCCGCCGAATCTTTGATCCCGGCAACTGCCTCGGCTACAAGGAACTGCTCGTCTTCATCCAATAAGTGGATCACGGCCTGTTCCGCGCCCGGGATCAATTCCTGGGCAGATGTGGCGATCAATTCCAACACATTAGACAGGCCGATTCGTTCGCTTTGACTCAATGCCTGTGCGATCCTTGTAAGCGCATCTGATTCGCGCAATCGCTTTTGAAGTTCGAAATCCTGCTGGGCGTTCCAGATGGCAATGGCAATTTGATTTCCGGCTTGTCCCGCCCGTTCGATTTCCAGCATCGGAAATTTATGCGGTGAATTGTAGGCAACCAGGATCGCCCCCAGCTTTATTTGCCCATAGATCAGGGGTATTCCAAGGATGGATTGGGCGGGGAATTGCCTTGCTATTTCAGGGTTGATGTANNGCGGCTGAAGTGATTAATGGAATCGTTTTCTTTGTGTCATCATTCCAACGGGTTAAATAACAATCATCTGCCTCAAGCAGGATTTTTAGATCCATGATCAATATGTCGATCATCGCGTCCGGGTTGTCCGACGCGATGATGGAATGGGTCATTTTGTTCAACAGGGAAAGATAGCGCTCACGGGATTGAAGCTCGGTTTCTTTTCGTAAACGGTTTTCGATGCTTTGCTTTAATCTGCCGGTTAAGGCGCCAATGAACAGCAAAATAACACTGCTGGAAAGAAAGCCGTTGTCTGACAGGATGCCCCTCCAGTTGCTTTGCTGCCCAAATAGGATCAGGGTATTAATGAGGATTGCATACGTCCCAGCCCCAATCCCCCCAACGATGCCGAATAGAAAGCCGATCAGGCTTACCGGTATCACACTTAATATGACAGCCGATGCCCCGTAGAACTTTACCAGCCATGCCACGCAAAATGGATACACTGCTGAAGCAGCAATGGTGATGATCCATTTTGTACGGGTAGTGAGCAGGTACGGATTCATACTCTTCACAGGTTATATTTTAACATCCCACCGTGTGATTGTTATAACTACAATTCCTTTGCAAGAAAAGAATATCCCGCAGGGTTTGCCTTCCTGCGGGATGCGGTTTTACTTTGCGTACTCGGTTGACCTTGTTTCGCGAATTACCGTCACCCTGATCTGACCGGGGTATTGCATGGTCTCTTCGATTTTCTTGGCGATGTCGCGCGCCAGCCTTGCGGAGGCGAGGTCGTCAATCGCATCAGGCTTGACGAGGATGCGCACTTCGCGCCCAGCCTGGATGGCGAAGGCTTGCTGTACGCCTTCAAACGACATGGACATTTCCTCCAGCGAGCGGATGCGCTTGATGTACGCTTCCAGGTCTTCGCGGCGTGCGCCGGGGCGCGCGCCGGAGATCGCATCTGCTGATTCAGCGATGACCGCTTCAACAGTCTCCTGATCCACTTCATGGTGGTGGGAGGCGATGGCGTTCACCACCACAGGGTTGACCCCGTAGCGCTTGCAGAATTCTGCGCCGAGGCCGGCGTGCGTTCCATCCTGATTGTGATCCATGGCTTTGCCGATATCGTGCAGGAAGCCGCCCAGTTTGGAAAGCTCCACATTGGCGCCAATTTCTGCGGCGAGGATGCCCGCCAGTTTGGAAACCTCCACGGCGTGGGCAAGCTGGTTTTGCCCATACGATGTGCGGAATTTCAAACGACCCATCATACGCAGAACTTCCAGGTGCAGGCCAGAGACATTGGCGTCATAGGCAGCCTGTTCGCCCGCTTCATTGATGATCTTCTCGACGGCTTTGGTTTCATCTTCCACGATCTTTTCGATATGGGCGGGATGAATGCGGCCATCCAAAATCAGTTTGGTGAGCGCACGGCGGCCAATTTCGCGGCGCACCGAGTCGAAACAGGAGACGGTCACAGAGTCGGGGGTGTCGTCCACGATCACATCCACGCCCGCGGCTTGCTCGAAGGCTTTGATGTTGCGTCCGTTGCGGCCTACGATGCGGCCTTTCATCTCTTCGCTGGGGAGGGTGACCACGGCGCGGGTCACTTCCGCCACATGCTCGGAGGCCACACGCTGGATGGCATCTGCGATCAATTTACGGGCGCGCTTCTCGCCTTCTTCGCGCGCCTCTGCCTCGATCTGACGGATGATCCTGGCCATGTCGCCGCGGGCTTCCTTTTCCACTGCGGCGAACAGGTCTTTGCGCGCATCGTCCTGGGACATCTGCGCAATATATTCAAGTTTCTTCACCTGGTCTTCGTATAACTTGTCAATTTCGTTGGCGCGCTTATCCACCTGTGATTGGCGTTTGTTCAACGTTTGTTCACGTTGTTCCATTTTGTCAAAACGGCTGTCGAGTTCGGAGCGGCGTTTATCGAGACGTTCCATTTCACGGTTCAACTCGATGCGGCGTTCCTTCATTTCTCCTTCTGCCGCTTGTACGATCTTGGTGGCGTTCTCCCTTGCGCCGCTTTCGATCAGGCGCGCCTGCGAGTTTGCCGCTTTTAAAATATCATCGGCTTTTTCCTGGCGCGCTTTTGCGGCGCGTTCGGCCTGGTAGCGGTGGAAAAAATATCCAGCCGTTACGCCAACGACGAGCATAATCAAGTCTATTAATAGGATTAGCGGGTTCATGGTAAATCCTCATCTTCAAAGTATTTGGTTTCTCCGTTCAACTCGTCCCAGACTTTGGTTACAACTGGAGCGATGACGGAGTATGGAAAGCCGCGTCGTGCAAGGTACTCGGATAGTTTCTTGCGAAACTCGCCCCATTCCAGACTTTTGAACCTGCCTGCTCGTTTACAGGCAGATTCATAAGCCAGGGCATTCTCGTCCACGTTTGAAACTGCGGCTTGCACAGTTTCATCGTCGAGTCCTTTTTGACGAAGTTCCATCGTCAACACACGGCGGCTGCGCGGGCGGAAGGTATTGCGATTTTCCACCCAGACGCGGGCAAATTTGTTGTCATTGGCAAGCCCGTTTTCCCGCAGTCGTTCAATGGTTTCTTCAACCACATCTTCGGGAATTTCGTGCTTGCGCAGGTTTTGCCGAATCTCTTTTTCGGAGCGGGTGCGGTAGCTCAGAAAGAGCATGGCTTGTTGCAAGGCCCGTTCGCGCGCGTCATCGGCTTGTAGTTTGGCAACCTTTTCATCGCTGAGTACATCGCCAACTTTTAGCCATGCGGCTGTGATGCGCGCCAGCCCGAAGGCAAACTCGCCTTCCAGGTGAAGGTTCACCCGGTTGCGGTTCTTTTGCGGTTCGATGGCGGTTATCTTTTTCATCGTATGAATGATGTACCGCAAGATTCTTGCCCTGAGTTTATCGAAGGGTATCTTGCGAGTGCGATTTTGCTTCAAAAAACACACGCACCATGAACCCCCTACGGGGACGCAGTGTTGCGGTACAAAAACGCACACAGCCGAGGCTTCCGTCTTGAACGGCCTCGGCTGTGGAAAATGTCTGGGTGGGCTGACCAGTTCCAGGTCCAGAAAGAAGCGGGAGGTGGATAGGTCAAAATCGCGTGACAGGTATCACGTCACGATTGGCTGTCGAAAATTAAGGTGAAGCCAGCTTTTTTCTCAAAATTTTTCCTACATGAGACTTCACAAAATAACTCCCAATTATTGGAGGGAGGTGGTGCGCCAAATTCCAGTCAGTTTCAAGCAAAGGCCGCAAGTGCGGCGGAAGTGTCTAATTGATTTTCAAATTATACTTGAATTTTACAATTTATTAACATAACTTTTTCATGGCAGGAGTGTACTTACTTTTGCCAGAATCGTGACAATTGGAACTATCTGGTTTGGGTGAATTGTGCAATAATTTATGAGTTGTAAATTTCACTGGAGGCATTATGGCTAAAATTACGCGCGAAGATGCACTTGAATATCATCGTTTGAAAGGCAGGCCCGGCAAGATTGCGGTTGTCCCGACCAAGCCGATGGATACGCAGCGGGATTTGAGTTTGGCGTATTCGCCGGGCGTGGCAGAGCCTGTTTTGGAGATCGAAAAGAATCCTGAGGATGCCTACGAATACACATCCAAGGGCAATTTGGTGGCTGTGATTTCCAACGGCACCGCTATTTTGGGACTCGGCGACCGCGGCGCGCTGGCAAGCAAGCCCGTGATGGAAGGCAAAGGAGTGTTGTTCAAGAAATTTGCGGATATCGATGTTTTCGATATCGAATTGAATTCACACGACCCTGACGAAATTATCAAAGTAGTGGCGGCGATCTCTCCTACGTTTGGCGGGATCAATCTCGAAGACATTAAAGCCCCTGAATGTTTTTACATCGAAGAAGAATTAAAGAAGATGCTGGATATTCCAGTTTTTCACGATGACCAGCACGGCACGGCCATCATTTCTTCGGCGGCTTTGGCAAATGCGCTGGAGATCGTGGGCAAGAAACATGATGAGATCCGCATTGTGATTTCGGGCGCGGGCGCTTCGGCGATTTCCTGCGCGGAATTGGCGATCCGTTGGGGGGTGAAGCGTGAGAACATTATGTTGTGCGATAGCAAGGGCGTGGTGTACAAAGGCCGCAAGGAAGGTATGAATAAATATAAGGAACGCTTCCTTGTGGACACCGATGCGCGCACACTGACCGATGCCCTGCGCGGCGCGGATGTGTTCTATGGTTTGTCGGTTGCCAATGTGATGACGCCTGAGATGGTCAAATTGATGGCCTCAGACCCGATCATCTTTGCGATGGCGAATCCCGATCCGGAGATCAGGCCCGAGCTTGCGAAAGAAGCGCGCAAGGATGTCATCATCGCAACGGGCCGCTCTGACTATCCAAACCAGGTTAATAACGTCTTGGGCTTCCCGTTCATCTTCCGCGGCGCGCTGGATGTGCGTGCGAGGCAGATCAACGAAGAGATGAAGTTTGCCGCGTCACAGGCTTTGGCCGCATTGACAAAGGAAGACGTGCCCGATTCAGTCATCCGCGCGTATGGCGGCGTGGCAATGAAATTCGGACGCGAATATATATTGCCGACCCCGCTTGATCCGCGGGTGTTATTATGGGAAGCGCCAGCCGTTGCCGAAATGGCGATGAAGACCGGCGTTGCGCGCAAGAAAATTGATATTGACGAATACCGCGAACAGCTTGCGTATCGTCAGGGCAAGGGCGAGCGTATCCGCTACTTCTTCCAGAACAAGGCGCGTTCGTCGGGTGGGACGAAGCGCGTGGCGTTTGCGGAGGGCGAGGAACAGAAGATCATCCGTGCCGCGTATCAAATCCAGGAGGAGGGCATTGCCACCCCGGTGTTGATCGGACGGGCAAGTGTGATCGAGGAACATCTCAAAAATCTTGGGTTGGACTATAAACCTGTGATCGTTGACCCGAATCAATTTGACAAGCTGGATGCGTATGCCAAAGCCTACTATGAACTTCGCCAGCGCAAGGGCGTGATCGCGAGCGATGCCCCCAACAAAGTGCGTGACCCGAACATTTTTGGCTCGTTGATGGTGAAAATGGGCGATGCGGATGCTTTCATTTCAGGCCTGACCTTTGATTATCCTGAAGTGATTCGCCCGGCGTTGCAGATCCATCACACGGCTGCGGGTGCGGCGCGCGCGGCAGGCGTTTACATCATGATCGTGGAGGACAAGGTTTTCCTCTTTACTGATGCGACTGTGAATATTGACCCAACGGCTGAAGACCTGGCTGAGATTGCCTGTCTCGCGGCGGATTATGCGGTGAAGCTCGAAATTGACCCGCATGTGGCTTTCCTTTCATTCTCCAATTTTGGTTCCACCCCGCATCCGCTTTCGGACAAAGTCCGCAAGGCTGTTGCCCTGGTCAAGGCGCGCCGCCCCGATTTGGACGTGGATGGTGAAATGCAGGCCGATACCGCCGTAGTCCCTGAGATCGCAGAAGAGCGCTATCCGTTTAGCGCGGTGAAGGATGCGAATGTTTTGGTGTTCCCGTCGCTTGAATCCGCGAATATTGCGTATAAATTGCTTTCACGTCTCGGCAATGCAAAAGCGATTGGGCCGATCCTGCTCGGCATGGGAGCGCCTGTCCATGTTCTGCAAACGGGTGACGATGTCAA
>CXWL01019163.1_pt1 | contig 18038 bp, 17 predicted proteins | sample 590931 | NCBI WGS metagenome assembly CXWL01 (sample SAMEA3498368, study PRJEB10139) | groundwater metagenome | biome: water well; material: biofilm material | place: Germany | collected 2015-04-27 | reverse complement strand
CATGCATGAGGTTATACCACAACAGATGAACTATATAAATACTATTATGAGACAGTTAATAACCTGTCCGCGTCACACCGGTCGGCCCTATTTGCACAGAGAAAATGGAGAGGCAACGAGGACGTGTCCCCGGGTGTCGACACCCGGGGACACGTCCTCAAATCGAGGAGACTTACTTTTTCGACTTCCGCCTGAAGGCGGCGAATCCGACCAGACCAGACGCCAACAACGCCACCGACGCCGGTTCGGGCACGGCACTTGGAGGCGGCGGTGGCGACGGAACAGATCGCAAATCCGCTCTCCACGCTTCTGTCTGTCGTGTATTAAAATTGGCCCCAAACCCTACCACCGTCAACCCATCGGCGGAAATGGCCGTGGCTTGAGTAAGTTGCCATCCCGTCAAAGCTCCACCGAGAGCAAAATCCGTCGTCAAGACCTGCTGCAGTGACCGCATCCCATGCCCCTGATCCCAGATAAAGGCTTCAGCGCCTTCGACCCCGAAAGTCACGCTGCTCCCATAGCCCACCACCACCGATCCATCCCCCGACACGCCGAGCGCTCGGCTAGAAAAGAGCCCCGTCGGCAGGTCGCCTAAACCCACTATCCCACCTTCACTCGTCCAGCGAAAGGCTTCGAGCTTGGAGCCGAGGGGTCCGCCGGGCACCACACCTTTTCCCACCACCACACTCCCATCCCCCGATACCCCAAGCGCTTGGCTCGTAAATCCCCCAGGCAGCTGGCCTAACCCCTGGAACGATGCCGCTTGCGCGAGCATCGGCAACGCCAATCCCGCTCCCAACAGTCCGAAACCACTCTTTGTCGCATCCCCGTCACTTGCTCAACTCCTTTTCTCAGGTTTTCTCCATGTGTGAAGACATAGATTGCACTTCTTGCATTTCACGCCTCACTGATCGCCAATTACTTCTTCCTCCGCCAAGTCCGAGGCGAGTAACACCACTGACGCCGGTTTGGGCACAGTGCCGTCCGACGAAACGCCACGAGCAATACTTTCAACACCCCCGCCAGGGAAATCGCCCAAGCCCTGGAACGTTGCCGCCTGCGCCATCCCCAGCAACCCCAGACTCAGTCCAATCACTCCCACAACCAACTCTCGTGTCAACACATCCCCCCTCCTTCGAAAAAGATTACGCGCTAAAGTTTGCAATTCCCCGTGGAGTTTAAAGCTAATTCTGTGCCATCTATATAAGTTATTGTAATTACTTGCCTTGCCTCGCTCGTTCTGTGCCAGAGTGTCAAGTTTTTCGACAGTATGTTCAATTGGTGATTTTTTAAAAATTCACTATATTTACGAGAATTGCTTGATCGGGACCATCTTTTCATCCATTTCCTTCTTACTTTACAGTTCTAAATATTTGATTTGTTTGATGTTTACAATTGATTGCTCTCCGATGGGTGATGTTCACTGTCGTCATTTGACGACAGTGCGGTTTTTTCAATGAACCATTCGTCACCTATATTTGCGCTCTTTTTAATTATTTCTTTACTTATTTGGTAAGAATTCATACTATTAAAAGCATGAAAACCGTGATTTCTGAAAAAGGGCAAGTGACAATCCCCAAGGCACTTCGAGATCGGCTGGGGCTCCGCCCAGGCGTGGTGCTGGACTTTCAAGAGGAAAACGGCTGCCTCGTTGCCAAGAAGCTGGCTCCTCAAGACCCCGTGCAACAGGTCTATGGCATCGTGACGCTGCCGCAATCGACGGATGACGCCCTGCGCGAGCTCCGCGGGGAACCGGACAGCGTGTGATTACCGCCGTCGATACCAGTATTCTGCTCGATGTGTTCGGTGGGGATCGCACCTTTGGACCGGAGTCGAGTCGCCTGCTCCGGCAAGCCTTGGCTGAGGGAAAGGTGATTGGCTGTTCGGTGGTATGGGCGGAAGTGGCCTGTTTTTTTCCGACTCCCGAAGACGCCCGCTCGGCGATGGCGACACTCGCAATCGACTACGATCCGATTCCGCTTGAGGCCGCTCTCCAAGCGGGACAGGTATGGCAACGCTATCGCCAAGCCGGGGGCAGTCGGACACGGATGATCCCCGACTTTCTTATTGCCACCCATGCCCACTACCGTGCCGAACGGCTGTTGACGCGCGATCGCGGATTTTACCGGTCCTATTTTGTCGATCTGCGATTGCTGAGTAGTGATCGGTGAGGAGTGAGGAGGTAGGAAAACGGTGTAGGGACTTCGGATGCGGTTGAAAGATTTGTCGTTCGTCGCGTAAATATCGGGGTTCCTGGGTTGGGCTTAGCTGCGAGGCGCTCTCCCCTTTCATCTATCCATCACCGACCACTCGTCACCGATCACCATTTACCGTTTTTACGCGGCGCGTTCCGGTCGCCAATGCAGACCGAGCGAGAGAATACGCTGGAGGAGAGAATTGTAGGTGAGACCAGCACGCTTGGCTGATTCGGCAAAATCTTCGTCTGCGGCGATCTGGGGATTGGGATTCGCTTCGAGCACGTAGACCTTGCCCTCCTTGTCGAGCCGCAGATCCACACGCCCATAGCCGCTGAGCTCCAGGGATCGGTACACGCGCTTACAGAGGTCCTGGATTTGCTGGCAGGCCCCATCGGGAATGTTCGTCAGCTCATCTGACTTGATGCCATACTTCTCCTGGTACTTTCGACTCCACTTCACCCGCTCGGTCGCGATGTGATGAGTATCCTCCGGCATGTTCGTGAACAGCAACTCCCACACTGGCAGCGTCTGTAACCGCTCGTTTCCGAGCACGCCCACATAGAGTTCGCGCCCCTCGATGAACCGCTCGACCAGCGCATCCGTCCCAATATGCTCATGGATAAACGTNNGTCAGCGATTTTACGATGAGCGGGAACGACAGATCCTTGGGCAGATGGACCTTTTGTCCCTGCTTGACGACCAGGAACTCGGGCATGGGGATCCGATGGTAAGCCATCAGCCGCTTGGAGAGGCCCTTGTCCTTGGCCAGCAAGAGGCCGCGCGGATTGCTGCCGGTGTAGGGCACGCGCAAAAGCTCCAGATAGCTGACAACGTTCTGCTCAAACTGGGACACGTTGTGGAAGGAATCCAGGAGATTGAACACGATGTGCGGGTGCAGATCCTCGACCGCCTTACCAATGACGCCCAAATCGTCGTTCACACACAACGGCTGTACCTCATGCCCGATCTCCCCGAGTCCCGTGACGACATCGTATTCGGTCTTCCACTCGGCCGTCGCCGCTTCAACCTGCGTGGCGCCGGCAGGAGGGAGCAAATGATTGTGCATGAGGACAAGGACGCGAAGCGGTTTCATCGCCCCCTCATAGCGCCACCCGATGATGACCGCTGTACACGTGATTTACCGCCCGCACGGTCAGCAAGAGCGTGAAATCCAGCTGTGCCTGCGCCTCGGGAGTTTTGAGCTTCAGGTCGAGCGCTCTGCACCGAGCGATGAGGTCCTCGAACACCTGATCGATGGTGTATTGGTAGAGGCCGGTCCAACTCGACACCAATCGCCTGACGGGTTTGCGGATCTTGGCGAGAAACGTGGCCGCCGCCTGTCGGCGTGCGCATTCCGGCGCATCCGAGAAGAGGCGCTTCAAGTCACGGTCATAGAGGTTGGGACGATCCACACGGTAGTGGCGACGCTTCTTCGTATAGTGTTGACGCAGGGTCCGCCGAAGTTGGCCTAGGGAATCGACGACCTCCGTAGTCGTGACGACAGGGGCCTTCCCCGCCAGCGACGTCATCAACTGATCGACATACTGCAACTTGTTCAAGACCGGCCACCCCTCGTAGCGATCCCGCCACTGCGAGTTGGGCGTTAGCCACACCGCGAAGGTTTCGGCAAAGTCTTCGTCCGGGTGACTTTGGGCATACCACGTGTCCAAATGCAGCACATACCGTTTGCTGTAGGGCTGGAACTCGTAATGATTGGGATAGGGCTTCGAGGAGTTGCCGAAGAGCTGTCGGCGCCGCTTCAGCCGCCGGAGACGGAAGGCATTTTCGATGGCATGGCCGGCTTCGTGGCGCAAGATGCGCATGCACGCCTCATGCTCCCCGCCCTCCACATCCAGCATTTGATGCAACTCCAGCTGCGCGAGACGAGGATGGGTGAGATAGAAAGGGGCGGCAATGCCCGGCACGCCGTCGGGAGAAAACCATTCATTCGATAACCAGACATGCGGGCGGAAGGTCAGGTCGCGGGCGTCGAGTTCCCGATAGAGTTGCGCGATACGGGCTTCGAGCGGGCTCCCTTCAATCTGCACATGCAGATCACACAGCCGCAGGTCCAACAGTGTGTCATCCGACCAATGCACCCACGGCCACGAGTGTTTGTGGGGCACAGACTGAAGATGGGAGATCGAGGCCGTCATCCGATCCATATCCCTTACAGGTACAGCGGGACCCCGCCTGGGGAGACACACGTCCGCCCCGAGGGGCGGCCTCGCAGGGCGTCTCATCAACACTGAGGCAACTCGCAGAATGCTCAAAAAGACCGTCCAGCAAGACCGCAGCAAGCGAAGAGCCGACGCGTACCCTGGCGGTACGTGGAGGCTCTGAGCGAAGCGAGAACGCCGCTGGCGGCCTGTTTCAGCATTCTGTTAGATATCGGCTGATTCCGCTGAGAAATGAATGCGCTACCTGGCAGGACCCACTACCAAAGAAGGTCGTTACGTCGCGGGGGCTGCCACGGTGGCGACGCCCCGATACATCTCTCCACCTAGGCGCGGCACGCCCGGCAGCAAAAAGCGCTCGAAGGATTGAAGGGTGAACCCCGAGTCGGTCACGAGGAGATCGATCTGACGATTGAGGTTGCAACCGCACCCAATCACGTTCTGGACAGGATTGAGTCGATCTTGCCAGAGGGCCACGTGGGGATCGTCGCTCCGGCCATGTTCGATGAACAGAAAACGCCCGTCGGGCTTCAACACCCGACGGACTTCCTGAAGGGCGGTACACACGTCAGGAATGGTGCAGAGCGTCCAGGTACTGACCACACAGTCGAATACGCCATCCTCGAACGGCAACCTCTCGGCGCTGAGGTGGGCCACCTTGACGGGAATGAGCGCCTGGACCAGACGAGCCGCCACACGGGACGGCAGCATCGTCGCAGGATCGACCACGGTCAAGCCCGTGACCACCTGCGGATAGTAGGGCAGATTCAGCCCTGTGCCGAATCCGATTTCAAGCACCGCTCCACGCACGTCCTTCAAGAGCTCATGGCGCAACGCCTGAAACTGCTCCCCGCCCATCACCCAATCCATCAGACGAGGAAAGATCCGGTCGGAATAGAATCCCATGGTGAACCACTCTATAGCCGACCGCTATCGAGCCTCAGTCGAACCGCTCTTAAGGTGAATTCTTCGAATTCGACGCATCCCCAATAAACATGATCGCCTGCTCGTAGCTGTCTAGCGCTTGCTTACGGTCTTTCAGCATGTCCAGCACGATGGGTCCCACAACTCGACTCACCTCGGCGGCGGCATGTGTTTTCAGAGACTTGAGCCGGGCTTTTTCTTTTTCCAATTTTCGTTCTGCTTCAGAGGCCTCGGCTTGCAGATCGAGGCTGTGAGGAGCTGCTATATGACTTTTCTTTACTTTTTCCAACTCTGATTCGAGATCGGATTGTTTTTTTCGAGGGTTCGACTCTACCTCTTTGTCGATATCCTGAATCTTCGCCGAGAGTGTTTTTTCGAGACGAGAAAGTCCCCGAATATCTTTGACGATCGCCTGCCCAGGATCCTGATCGGGTTTACTCTTCAGCGCTTCCGCCGCTTCATCCCACTCCCGAATGGCAGCCGACAATGCCGCCTTCAACGCCTCCATCGACAAGGTATCGTCTTTCAGCTCTTTGATCGTTCCCCAAGCTTTCTCGATCTGATCTTGAAGTGCTCTGTTCCCGTCTTTGATGTGCAGCTCCTTAAGCTTCGTTGCCGCGTCAGTGGTTTTGGTCTGATAGGAAGTCCGATACTTCTCCAGCATTCGATTCAGCGGAGGCGACCCTGCTCCAGCCCCACTCTCGGGGTCGTCTTTTGGTCTCTGCGCCGCTTTGAGCTCTCCGGCCAGATCGATCGCTAACTTCGCTCCCAAACTATACAACGCAAGATGTTTGGCCGATTTGATAATGTCTTCCGTATCTCCATAATACTGCTTCACATACCAGTTCCCCACATCGTCTTTCACCACCACCTGATTCGTAAACCCGGTCCCGGAAACCCGCACCCGATTAATGTTCTGCCAATATTGTTTGTCCAATTCGGAAGTCAATAAACGATCTTGCCGTACCGACGGGTCAAGAATATCCCGGAGCTCTGAGGAAAAGGGTAAATTCCGGATCCCCTGCTGAAGCAACATATTGTCCCAAGCCAAATTGGGATTGTCTTGCAATGAAGTAGACGGGAAGCTGGTCCGTAAGTAGGCTGAGGAGGGACGGAGATAGATCATCCCCGCCCGATGCTGATAGGCATTCTCCAGCGCCTCCGTCGCCTTCTTGTCCTGGTCTGAGCCCTTGCCGAACCGCTCCACCGCCTCCATTTGCCGATGACGAAGCAACGCGATCACCTCGTCCATCACTGCTTGTGGACTCTTATAGTCCCCAGGATTTAAAGTCGGCCCAGCAAGCGGAGGCATTCGCTTCAACAATACTGTTTGAGCGTCTTTGAACTTTAACTTGTCCGCAGCAGCCGCCGCCTTGGCCTCTTCTTGCGACAAGAGAGTCCTCAGGAGGAGGTACACCGCGCTGGGAGTACTAAACTGGCTAGAAGCTTGCGCTTCCTTCCTCACTTCGCTTGCGAGACCATCGATCGCCTGTATTGCATTTTTGATCGTTGTCTCGTCATTTGGAAGCGTACCAATAAGCGCGGCCACTCCTTGCAAATCTTGCTTCAATGCACTTTCCCGGCTCGTTTTCTCAGCAATGCTCGTCTGTATGTCTTTTAGGGTTCGCTCAGCAAGTCTAACCTTCTCAGTAAGAGCACTCTCTCCTGTTCCACGGTTCTGTTCCTGTTGGCGGAGATGGACCATGAATATATCCAAGAGGTCAATAAATTTCAGGAAGGTGTTGGCATTGATTGATCGTGTAGCTGTAAACGCCTGTTCCGTCTTTGGATCGGCCAGGTAAGTGGCTGCACCCTGAAAATTGTTGATCTCCGTTTGCGTCGGGGAGGGCCCTTTCCTCACCAACTCAGCCTGAATCCTTTCAGCCAGACTACCGGCCCCCGTTAAAAAAGCAGCAACACTTGCCGCGTCAACTTTAGTCGGTGGAATCCACTTTTGGCGGATCTTTTTAGCTAAATCGTCAGTCAATACCTGGGCCAACGCTTCTAGTGACGCATTCGAGGTCTGATAGTCCCTGAGCGCATTTTGTGCAGTCGTCACATCACTCTGCGCACTAGTACCATTTACCTTTAGGTTGGCTATCTGCGCAGAGATCAGGGCTAAATCATTAGTCAGGCTCGCTTCCCTAGCCTTTGCGTCCGTTAGTTTTGTCGCGAGCCCAGCCTTTTCAGCTTTTAACTCGCTAAGCAAATTCTCCAACACTTTTTGTGGATCAGCAGAACGAGACGAATTCACCGCATCCACTTCAGCCTTGACTTTGCTCAGACCGGTTACACGATGCCGCTCACGCTCGCGGAGTTCGTTTGCCGAAAACAGAATGGAGTTCCCCACCGCTTGCAGCACCCGAATGTATTGAATATTTTTCTCTTCTGAGAGTCCGTCTCCGTACAGTTCCTTCACCCGACGGAAGGGCGATAGCTGACCATCCGTTAGATAATCGCCGAATAACCCTCGATTGAGTTTTTCAATCCCGCCAGAGATAAGCCCTGGCGTCCCTGGCCGCGACGCTAACCCTTCGTGGTTGGCTAGGAAAAGAACCTTTTGAGCAAATTCGACCAAAACATCGAGAAGTTTTCTTTCATCTTCTTTTTCGGCATCACGTGTTGCTGCGTCATGTGATTTCAGATAATTCTCTGTTAGGGTGTGTATCCCATCAAGCAATCGCCCACGCTCAAACCCTAGAGACAAATTGCGATTCACTTCCTGCACAGACTGAAGCAGTTTTTGCGAGTCACGCTGCTTATCATCATCGATATAGCTGCGATTCAGTCCCAATCGAACCACCCGCTGAGAATTGCCCTTGTTGGACTCTTTGACGAGCGTACTGACCTGACTACTGGCTTGCGGCGCTGTGTTACTCTCCAAGCTATCGAGATCCAAGAGAAAATGAGCCATGCCAGCCGGCGCGGCGGAGAGTGCCCGTCGCAAGATCGTTTCAAAGCGCTCTGGATTGTCCTTTACGTTGGCTTCGGTCCATTCCATCTTCGCATCCTGGCGAGGACCTTCACACATCAACCCACGCTCTAAGACATTCCCAAACACAGAACACTTGCCATCGCCACGTAAACGATCTAAGGCCGATGCGATGTGACGCACGTTGGTTAGCTCAACCACTAACGCGATTACATCTTCTCTTAACGCTTGATACCGGTTTGGTTCTCCTCGCTCCAAGCGTTCGATTCTCATCAAGAGACTCAAGCTTTCTTCCCATATCTCGTGAATCGCTTGCCTCGAATTCCAATACGCATCGGCAAGCTCTTTGACACGCGCACTTAGATCACGGCAAGCACGGTCACCCTGATCGCCTTCCACGCATAACTGCTTCGTTGCCTTCAAGAGGAATGTGTCCTGCCTTCCCTCCCCTAGGAATTTCCAAACAGCACGAAATGGCAACCGCCTCGCATAGAGATTCTCTTTTTCATTTCTATAAGTTTCAGTTCCTTGCCACGCGCCTACCAAAGAGGCTTCTAAGCCTGGGCTGAGGTTGGGATTCTCTTTCTCTGCAATCTTCGTCAGCACATCCATCAATTTCCCAACTTTTCTACTCGGCACATCCGTCTGCTGTGTTCCAACCAGGAGCTCTTCGTATGCCCTCTTTAGCATCCTAAGGTCTGGACTGAGGCTCTCGTCAGGCTTAAACCCCGCCTTAATTTCATCATAAATCGCTTGGTCGCGCTTCTCGCTGGGCTCAAAGTCCAGCTTTGAGCGCCGATAACGTTCCAGCACTTCACTTAGGCGCTTGCCGTAGGGGGCCAAATCAGGAGAGCTTAAATCCTCATATAAACTGAGAATAGCGTTCACGCTCCGAGCACGATGCTTTTGAAAGAAATTGTAATCAGTGACGTTGGGCGGCTCCGGCACATAACTAAAACGATGCCACGTCTTCTCCATTGGCGGATTGCCTTTTTCATCAGGCCACTCCAACTCATCACGTAAATGGATCAACATGGGTTTGGCCCCGCTGGCTAGAGCGACCAGTTGATGTAACTGCACATGTTCTTCATTAACCAACGCGCCTTTGTACACATCCACGTCCACGGTTAACACCGCGCAGCCGTTTAGTAACCCGCCAAGAGCAACAACCGCCCCCCAAACTCCCCTCTGCATGGCCACGCTCTTCATTGCGCCCTCCCTTCACCAGCAGGGAACTGGAGTTTGGCATCCTCTAATTGAGTTTCGACGAGCAGTTTCTCGGCGTTGACCGAAGCCAGCGCCTCGAAGAGCAAACGATGCAAGGCGTTATTGTCCTGATCGATCTTGGCCTTGGTAACCGCACCCAATGCTTCATCGATAGCCTGAAAGAATTTTTCTGGGCTGGACCCCATGAGAATGACGAGGCGGTGCTCTTTGGGCACCTCTCGAAACCCTTCTGGACCGAATTGCATGAGGCGACGCCCAATGGTCAGTTTGGAAATTTGGTCGTTTCCAGCCTTGGTCATCACGATTTTGCCATCGGCTTTATTGATCTCAACCGAACTCCCCAGTGAGTCAATGAGTTCAGCCGGAACCCACCCTGACCCAAAGCGCATCCAGCTAATGATGCTGGCCTGGCCGCGTACCCGCACGCGGTAGAGCGCGGGAGGGACTTGCTCTTGCGGGTCGAACGATCCGAGGTAGTAAATCTGTTCGATTTCATGACCCGGCACCACCGCGCCGAAACCAGTCGCGACGACCGTCCCGAGCGCAATATTTTGAGGAAGGGCGTTACAGCCAGTGGTGAGACAGACGGTGAGCAGCGAAAGTGTCCACCATCCTTTGAGCGGAAATGGTCTACCCATGACGTATCCTCCATGACACGCGTTGAGGAAGGTACACCTGTCGCTAACGGCCTACCAGTCCCTTACTGCTTTGGACGGTCACCGTCAGAGTTAATTTGTTTTCCTATTTTATATTCGCACCTCTTACGCTTTTCCTAATTTCTTGTCAATTGTTACACGTCCGAATTTCAGACGGAGGGCGAGAATCCTTCGCCTCATGAGTCAGGCCACACTCTGGCGGGAACGTTCGAGACCACAGTCGACGCGACCGTCGCTTGTGAGTACACAAGACCTGTGATAGATTCACCCGCTGATTCACAAGCGGACCTTCGCTATCATCTCGCATCCATCATCGATTGAATTCCATGAACCCCAGATACGACCCCCAAGTGATCGAAGCCAAGTGGCAGGCGTATTGGGAACAGCACCAGGCCTTCAAGACGACACACGATCCTGCGAAGCCGAAGTTTTACTGCTTGGATATGTTTCCCTACCCCTCCGGTTCGGGGCTGCATGTCGGCCACTTGGAAGGCTACACTGCCACCGACATTGTCTCCCGGTATAAACGGATGTGCGGGTATAACGTGCTGCATCCGATGGGCTGGGATGCCTTCGGCTTGCCGGCCGAGCAATATGCGTTGAAGACCGGCATCCACCCCGCCGTCACCACCTTGCAAAATATTGCGACGTTTAAACGCCAGATGAAGCGTGCGGGGCTGTCCTACGACTGGGACCGAGAGCTGAGCACGACCGACCAGGATTACTACCGCTGGACACAGTGGATCTTCCTCAAACTCTTCGAACGCGGGTTGGCCTACGTCGCCGAAGTCCCGGTGAATTGGTGTCCGGCACTTGGCACCGTGCTGGCGAATGAGGAGATTGTCGACGGCAAGAGCGAAGTCGGTGGATTCGAGGTCGTCCGCAAACCCATGCGGCAATGGGTCCTCAAGATCACCGCCTATGCGGATCGGTTGCTGGAGGACCTGACACTGGTGGAGTGGCCGACCAGCACGATGGAAATGCAAAAGAATTGGATCGGCCGGTCCGTCGGTGCAGAAGTCGCCTTTCCCCTGGACGGGATCCACGGCACCATCCGAGTGTTTACCACACGGCCCGATACGCTGTTCGGCGCCACCTACATGGTTTTGGCCCCCGAGCATGCGCTCGTGGATGTTGTGACGACCGCAGACCATCGGGCAGAGGTCGCGGCCTATCGGGAGGCAGCCGCTCATAAGAGCGATCTCCAGCGTCAGGATCTCCAGAAAGACAAAACCGGAGTGTGGACCGGTGGCTATGCCGTGAATCCCGTGAACGGCGAACGGCTGCCGATCTGGATCGCGGATTATGTGCTGATGGGCTATGGCACCGGCGCAATCATGGCCGTCCCGGCGCACGACGAGCGAGACTGGGCCTTTGCGAACACCTATCACTTGCCCATTCTCGAAGTGATCGCCGGCGGCGAGGTCCAGCACGCCGCCTACACCCATACTGAACGCGGCACCGTGGTGAACTCGACGACACCGGATGGCAGTTTTTCGATCGACGGGCTGACACCCGAAGACGCACTGCCGAAGATGATCGCCTGGCTCGAAGCCCAAGGCACAGGCAAGAAAACGATCAACTACAAGTTGCGTGACTGGCTCTTTGCCCGCCAGCGTTATTGGGGCGAGCCGTTCCCCATCGTGTGGGTCGGTGGCGAGGCCCGCCCGATCCCGGAAGAGCAGTTGCCCCTCACGTTGCCTGAAACCAACAACTTCAAGCCGTCGGGATCCGGGGAAAGCCCGCTGGCCAATCTAGAGGACTGGGTCAGCACGACTGATCCAGCCACGGGCACACCGGCACGCCGGGAAACAAATACGATGCCGCAGTGGGCCGGCTCCTGTTGGTATTTTCTCCGGTTCATCGATCCCAAGAACACCGCCTGCCTGGTCGATCCGGAAAAGGAACGCTACTGGATGCCGGTGGATCTCTACATCGGCGGCAGCGAACATGCGGTGCTGCACTTGCTCTACTCACGCTTCTGGCACAAGGTCCTCTACGATATCGGCGTGGTCAGCACCCCCGAGCCGTTCCTCAAGCTGGTGCATCAAGGCATCGTGCTGGGCGAGGATGGTCAGAAGATGTCGAAGTCTCGTGGCAACGTCGTCAACCCGGACGATATGTTCGATCAATTCGGCGCGGACGCCGTCCGCTTGTACGAAATGTTTATGGGCCCACTGGAAGCGATGAAACCGTGGAGCTCCCGAGGCGTCGACGGGATCACGCGTTTTCTGGATCGAACCTGGCGACTGTATGTCGGCGAGGATGGCCTTTTGAGCTCCAGCGTGTCGACCGGTGAGTTGCCACTTGAGGTCTGCCGTGTGCTCCATCAGACTATCAAAAAAGTGACGGACGATCTCGAGGCCTTACGGTTCAACACGGCCATTGCACAGATGATGGTGTTCACCAACGAGATGACTAAACTGAAGGAGCGCCCACGGGCCGCGCTGGAACCCTTTGCCCTGTTGCTCGCCCCCTTCGCCCCTCATTTTGCCGAAGAACTGTGGGAGCGACTGGGCCATCCGCACAGCCTGGCAACGACCCCGTGGCCGACTTTTGACCCGGCAATGCTCGTCTCCGAACAGCTGACGATTCCCATTCAGGTCAATGGCAAGCTTCGCAGCAAAATCGAGGTGCCTATAGACTGGACGGAAGCCCAGATTGTCGCCCAGGCGAACAGCGACCCGAAACTCACCGAGTGGCTCCAGGGGAAAACCCCGCGCAAGGTGATTTATGTCGAGAAGAAACTGCTCAACTTCGTGGTCTAGCAGGATGCTGAAAACGGCCGTCAGCGGCGTGCTCGACACCCGTGAAGTGTACCTCGTGAAGCGAGTTTCAAGTTCAACGGTTCAGATGGAGGGTTTCACGTTTCAGGTTGAACGTTTCATGTTTTCCCAACTTGAAACCTGAAACCAGGAACTGTTCCTGTAGTGAGGTGGCGCAGACTTCTTGAACAAGAAGCAAGTGTTTCCGTCGCCTGCTCGGTTGTATTCCTCGTGTGATCTGATAAGAGGGTCTGCTATGCGTGCACGATTTGTGACTGTCCTCCTCGCTGCGTTCTTTCTGTGCAGCGGCTGCGGCTATCAGTTCACGGTCGATGGGGCCGGACCAATGCTCGGCGGCGCACCCAACAGCAAACCCCTGCTCTCGGGACCCGCGCCCAAACTAGCCATTCCGCTCTTCGTGAACAGCTCACTGGAACCGAACATCGAAATTAAATACACCACGTACGTCCGACGTGAGTTCGCCTCTGGGAGCGGCGCCCAAGTGGTAACAAGCGAGGCCCCGGACCTGATCCTCAAGGGGCAGATTACCCAGGTGGTGCTCCCGGCGTTGGCCTTCACCCAGTCCGCCACGTTGGAAAGCCGAGTGACGGCCACGCTCAAAGTCACCGTCGATGACCTCCGAACCGGGAAAACGATCTGGACGGAGCAGGCCACGGCTTCCTCGGAGTTTTTTGTGACCAACGATCTCCAGTTCAACCGTGTGCTGCAGACCCGCGCACTGGAACAGGCAGGACAATATTTAGCCCAGGACCTCGCCACGCGGTTCTTGCACCACCTGGAAGCAACGAACCAGGGGGCGACCCCCTCTGCGCCCACGACAACCGTGCTCCCAAAACCTAGAACCTCCGGCACGGCGCCGACTCCGTCAGCGCCGCCTGGGACTCAGCGCTAACCGATGAAAGTCACCGACCTCGTCCGCAGCCTGCAACGCCAACCTCCAGGCCCGCTATATGTCGTGGTGGGCGAGGAGGACTATCTACGAGACCAGGCTGTCGCCACCCTCAAACACGCCGTCCTCGGTGGGGACCCCACCACCGGCGAAACGGCTGGAGGAGCCGACGGAACGGGCGGTCTCGACTCCTTCAACTACGATCTGATCTATGCCGACGAAACCGATGCGCAAGAGATCTTGGCGCGGGCGGGCGAGATTCCCGTCTTCGCCCAACGACGCCTCCTGCTCGTTCGCCAGGCCGACAAACTCACTGCGCGGGACGGCGACATCCTGTTGCCCTATCTCAAGAGCCCCTGCGACTCCACCACCCTCGTCTTTGTCGCCGGGAAGCTCGATGGCCGGCTGAAGTTTTCCCAAGCGCTCAAAACACATGCCGTGACGGTGGAATGCACATCGCCCCCAGACACGCAGTTGACCGAGTGGATCAAGGCAGAAGCCAAGGTCCTCAATCTCCAAGTCTCGGACGACGCGGTGATGATGCTAAAAGAGACGGCGGGCGGTCTGCTCTCGCTTATCCGGCGAGAGATGGAAAAATTGGCCAGCTATGTCCAGCCAGGTACCCCAGTTAGTGCGGCCGATGTCGAGCTGGTGCGCGGCACGCAACCAGGAGCCTCCATCTTCGACCTAGCCTCTGCCATCGGACGAGGAACCCCTGCGGAAGCACTCCGCATCCTGGCGCGGAATCTTGAAGCAGGGGAAGCCCCGGTTCGACTCCTAGGATCTCTGGTCTGGCAATACCGGCGGATCTGGAAAGCGAAGGACTTGGTTGGACGCAAAGCCTCGGAATCGGAACTCATCCGTGCCTGCGGGTTGCCGCCCTATCGGCTCAAAGCCTTTTTGGCCGAATTAAAATACTATTCGGACACACACCTACAGACGGCATTCGACTTATTTTTGAAAACCGACTCGCGACTCAAGGGCGGAGGGGCTGGCGCACCGGGGAGAGAACTCGAACGGCTGATCCTGGCACTCTGTGCCGAATCTGCACCCCCTCAGCCGATACAAGCCAAGGGGACCATCGTTCCTCCAGCTGCGCCGCCTGTGGCGGGAGCTGGACGGACGAAGCCGATTTCGAATCTGAGAACGATTAAGACTTTTCGGCCTTCAGCGCGTTGATCTTCATCGTCAACCGCGAGACCCGGCGGGATACCGTATTTGGCTTCAACACACCTTTGCTGGCCGCTTTGCTCAACAACGAGGTGGCTTCTTTCAACGCCTTGGATGCACTATCGACGTTCTTTTCGCCCACGGCCGCCAACACCTTCTTCAGCGCGGTCCGAACCGTACTGACGACGTTGCGGTTCCGCTGTTGACGAACAAGCGCTTGACGAGCACGTTTAATGGTAGACTGGTGAACAACTGGCATAGGTCCTCCTTACATAAAGAATCATTGAAATACCATAGGAGACCAGCCTTGGTCAATGCGACCAGCGCATTGGCTGGATTAATGTGCCCACAGAAGGAGTGACGATGAGTCGAATTCAAGCACGGGATCGGTTGATTTTTGCCCTAGATGTCCCCTCAACTGACGAAGCCAAAGCCCTTATTGCCCGTGTCGGTCCCAGCATTACGTTCGTCAAAATTGGGCTCGAACTGTACACGGCCGCGGGGCCAGACATCGTTCGCTATGCGATTGGCGAAGGCAAGCGCGTATTTCTGGACCTCAAATTTTTGGACATTGAAGAAACCGTTCGGCGGGCCACGACACAGGTCGCGGAACTGGGCATCGAGTTTCTCACCATCCATGCGAACCGGAAGGCGCTGACCGCTGCCGTCCAAGCCCGCCAAGAAAGCAGCCATGGCAGTAGACTGAAACTCTTGGCCGTCACCGTGCTCACCAATTTCGATGCCGGCGATCTGCGCGACATGGGCATTCAATTGAGCGTGGCCGATCTCGTGGCCGCCCGTGCGCAGTTGGCGTCAGAGGTTGGAGCGGATGGCGTCATCGCCTCGGGAGAAGAACCTGGCGTCATTCGCCAGCGAGTCGGCGGGGAATTCCTCATCGTCACCCCAGGGATACGACCAGCCGGCAAAGGCGTCAACGAGCACGCGCGCGTGGCGACACCGGAAAAAGCGATTCGCGCGGGAGCAGACTACCTGGTGGTCGGACGGCCAATCCGGGATGCCGCCGATCCCAAGGCCGCTGCCGATGCGATTGTGGAGGAAATGCAGGCCGCCTTTGACGCACGCGCCTGACGAGGGCCGCCGGTCGTGGGGCACTGCACAACACACCATATGCTGCGCATGAGAAACCGATGACGCACACCTTGCGCAGAGGCACTCTTGCCGCTTGCAGGCCTTTTAAACCATTTGTTAAGATCAGCTTTCGGCCACAGTCCGCACGGACGATTAAACGGGTGGTGGGTGTAGCTCAGTTGGTTAGAGCGCCGGATTGTGGATCCGGAGGTCGCGGGTTCGAAACCCGTCACTCACCCCAACGTTTTTTGCTGTCGGTTGAATGACCCTGTCGGGTCCCATTTGGTTTGTCAAAATCCCACTCGATTTGTCATTACGGCGTTCGAAAAAGTACTAGGCGATCTGCCAGCTCTTGCTGTTTTAGGTCCTCCCTTTTGTCGAATCTGATCAAGAACGAAATCCTCCTTTTACCTGATCCATCCTCTACGCCTGCATTTTCAAAGAACCTCCTGTAAGATTTTCCCCCAACTTCATCAGCTAACTAAACCTGACGAGCTGGAAGGGGGAACTATGTTTAGCGATTCTCATCGGACGAGGACTGTTCAGCGACAGGTCCTATACGACCAAGTCTGGGCTCAACCCATGACGAAGGTGGCCGAGGAGTATGGGATATCGAATGTGGCCTTGGCCAAGATTTGCAAGAAACTCAATATCCCCTGCCCATGGCGTGGCTATTGGCGCAGGAAAGAGACAGGTAAAGCGGTCAAGCAGCTTCCCCTGCCACCGAATTCAGATCTGACGAAGCAGGCCGTGACGATTCATCGGACCATTCGACCTGAGTCCTTAGAACCCATTTCAGAAGAAACCACTCAGCGGATCACTGCCGAACAGGCTCCCGAACAGAAGATCGAAGTGCCTGATCGTCTTGGCAAGACACACCGACTCCTGAGTGGTCAGCTGACCGAATGGCGGTCAGCCTCGGTCGATGAGTATGGCGCGATACGGTCGGGCAGCTTGAGGCAGCTCAATATTCGGGTGAGTACACAACACCTCTCTCGGGTGTTGCGCATCATGAATACGCTCTTTGTGGCGTTGGAGGCCCGTGGTCACCAGGTGGGAATCCAGGACGGGTATAAAAAAACTCTTGGCGTTCGCATCAATGGCCAGCCTGTTGAGTTTGGTCTCGAAGAGAAGTTTCAACGGATCGAACGTCCAGCAGACAAGAACCGGCGATCGGATCCCTGGGGATACCGTCGGTATGCGTATGTCCCCACCGGTACCCTGACTCTAAAGATCACAGAGTGGGGGGCCGACGGCCTCCAGAAAACCTGGAGAGATGGAAAGACCTCCAGACTTGAAACGTGTCTGAACGACTTTGTCGTGGGACTGCTCAAAATCGCTGCGGCTGCCAAGGCGCAACGACTGAAACAGGAGCAAGAAGAGCAGATCAGACGTGAAGAGGAGCGGCGGCGCCAGGAAGAGGAGCGAAAGCGGCAGGAAGAACTCGCGAGAAGACAGCAACTGGAAAAGGAAGCCGCAAGTTGGCAAAAGGCTCAACAAATTCGCAGTTATCTCACCGCATTAAAAGAGGCCTGGACCTGTCGTCGAGGGCCCATCCAACCTGGAGACCGTATCGACCAGTGGCTCACCTGGGCACATCGTCAAGCAGACACCTTCGATCCGCTCGCTAAGTGGCTAGAAAATGATGGTATTTTTCCGTGAAGAAGGGTCGAGCTATGAGGGGATTTGGAGTACACTGCCGGGGCTTGAAGACTTGGACATCGAGGTGACCGCATGCAGTGGAGCGCCCCCTCTGAAAAAGACACCGGAACGCACACCCTTGAAGATCGGCTTTGGGCTGCAGCTGACCAGCTTCGGGCCAACAGCGGCCTGACCTCCGCGCAATACTCCACGCCGGTCCTCGGTCTCATCTTTCTCCGCTTCACCGATGTACGTTTTGCCAAAGTGCGAGCTGGATTGGAGAAGATGGCGTCGTCGTCACGGCGTGGCTCCCGTATGGATGAACCAGCCGCCTACCATGCCGAAGGGG